>Ga0105047_10005337_pt1 | contig 22111 bp, 15 predicted proteins | sample MAT04_FD_78384 | JGI IMG/M metagenome (GOLD analysis project Ga0105047, IMG submission 78384) | Freshwater microbial communities from Lake Fryxell liftoff mats and glacier meltwater in Antarctica - MAT-04 (megahit assembly) | ecosystem: Environmental > Aquatic > Freshwater > Ice > Liftoff... | reverse complement strand
TCTTTGAGACTTGCGTTGCGACATGGTCAGATTCCTTTCCGACTGAATCGTTTTCAGCTTGGTGTTCGAGGGAATCTGACCTTCTCATATCTCCGTAATTTGCAATACCCCGCTTTTTTCAACCAAAAAACTCTTCACGGCGTTGGGCGGCCCCGCTCATCAGGATACCTGGGATTTGAAACCGAACGCCCCGGCGGAAGTACGGGGTGAGTTCAAGCCAATCGACACGCAGGTTCCGGGAATTCAGATCTGCGAACACTTTCCGCTGCTCGCTCAGCGGACTCGGGATCTGGCAATTATCCGTTCGATGACACACACGAACGTCGATCATACGACGGCGACGCACTACCTGTTGACCGGCCAGCCCCCGCTTCCGTCGAATGATCTGCGAAAGGACTGGCCGCATTTCGGAGCCGTACTGTCGAAGCTCGGGCGCGGTCAGAATCCCCTGCCGCCATTTGTTTCGATGCGGCCGAAATTAGAGAATACCGTCCCCCGATTCGTGGAACAAAGTCACGGACAGTTTGCCGGCTGGCTGGGCCCGAAATGGGATCCACTGACAATCGATGCAGATCCGTCACGTCCTGATTATCGAGTCGGTGAGGTTGAACCGCTCCTGGAAGTTCCGGAAGCACGTATGGATCGTCGTCGCTCTCTGTTAAACTCACTGGAGGACACAGCAGCGCAACTTCAACAGCTGGATTCGACTTGCAACCTACAGCGAAACTATTCACAGGCGTTCGATCTGCTGGCGTCTGCTGTTGGCAGGTCTGCCTTTGATCTGACTCAGGAACCCGACGCGATCCGCGACTGGTACGGAAGAAATCCGCACGGGCAATCCGTGCTGCAGGCTCGCCGACTTGTCGAACGTGGAGTTCCGCTGGTCACTGTGTTCTGGCCAAATGACGGCATCAAAAACGTCAGTGTCTACTGGGATACTCACAGCAAGAATTTCATTGATCATCGAGACCGACTGATGCCAGTCGCCGACCGCGCATTCTCGGCATTATTGGACGATCTGAAACAGCGAGGATTGCTTGATGAGACACTCGTGATCTGGACGGGCGAATTCGGACGGACGCCAAAGATCGGACAACGCAACAGCGATGCCGGTGCCGGGCGAGATGGTCGAGATCACTGGCCAAACTGCTTTACATCGGTGCTGGCTGGCGGAGGAATTCGCGGCGGTCAGGTCTACGGAGCCAGCGATCAGCACGCAGCCTATCCAGCACTGAACCCGGTCAATCCTGTTGACCTGGCCGCGACTGTCTACGAATTAATGGGAGTTCCGGCAAGCCTGGAACTCACCGACATCGAAGGCCGCCCTCACGTCATCTGCCCCGGAAATCCGATCCGCGATTTGATGATCGGCTAAGTACTCACTAATGTGCCGGAGGCATGCTGTTCTGAAACGCGCGGTTGCGGAACAGGAAGTCGATAATGTTGCCTTCATGCGGCTGCAGCCAGTTGAGAGCACACGTCGGGATCGGGCCGACATTCAGGCGATCGATGTGACGGGCATCAACCAGTTCTGAAATCCATTTGTCGTTGCCGGTGATTGCCGTGCAGACCAGGGTCGATCCGATCTTGCTCAGCATCTTGTCCTGAGGGCATTGCACGACTGAGGCAAACGGGAACATGTATTCGGTATTTGCCATTGCGTTGTCGCAATCGCTGACGTGCAGAACGGTTGGACGCATGTAGTCGCAGCGTTCATGCTTCACCAGGCGATCGCCTCCCCGGTACTTCGCGGTCACTTCGGTCACCGGACCTTTAATGCCGTCTTCGATCTGGCCATTCAACGCTTCTGCGACACCGGCTGTCGTAAACGCCGCAATCGCAGAGTTGGCATCGGTCGTCGGCAGCGGTGCGATCGGACCGAGCTTCTTTGCAATCGCATCGGCGATCGCTTCGGTATGTCGTGAAGCCCAGATCCCTGAGGCGTTGATACAACTGCGTCCGCCGTTCATCAACACGCTCTTGACGAGCACATCCAGATACTCTTCCCACTGATCGACACAGTCATCGCCGATGAGGATCTTGCTGAAGCCTGGTCCGTGCGCCTGAACTTTCGGATTGCCGTGATACTTATCGACCGTCGCCTGACCACCGAAAATCATCGAGCGGTTGCAGGTTTCCAGGACCTTGTTGCCAACGTCGTGAGGTCCGGGATACAGGCAGAACGCTTCGCGCGGAACACCAGCCGCAGCGAACGCTTCGTACATGCGGTACGGAGTCCACGGTTCGGATGACCCAGGCTTCAGAATCAGTCCGATCTGCAATGGAATCGCAGGCAGCCACAGCGTGTGAACGCCGGGAGAGTTCGATGGCAGCACCAACCCCAGCGTTGAAGTTGTCGCCTGGAAACTGACCATCACATTTCGCGACTCCATCCCATAACCGCGAGACAGAATGTCCAGCGACAAACCGCGTGTCAGTGCGTCGAGCATGTCGCCCATATGCTTGAGCACAAAGGCATTCTTCGCCATATTCGCCCGGCACATGTTGAGCGGCAGCCCCGTCGTGGCCGACTGGATCGAACAGAATTCTTCCGGCGTCTGTTTACCCGTGCCCATTGGCAGATTCGCAGTCAGATAGAAATCCGCCGCCTGTTCGCACTTCTTGATGAGGTCCGTGATCGTGAACTGTTTCAGAATCTCGCGAGACTTCCCAGACTTTCGCGAATCCATCTGCACCAGACCGGCATTTGCCTGATGCATCTTCGCCATCACTTCGCCGGTTTCAAAATGAACAACGTCAGCCTTTTCGAGCGACTCGTAAGGCTTGCCCCAGCGGATTACAGGTATTTCGAGCATGGTTTTTGAGTCGGGAATAAGGGGTGAGGGAAGGAAATAGTCGAAACTGATTGCTGAAGTGAGCGACGGAGACCGGTCAGCATACGGCAGAAATGAGTTTACCAATCCGTGACTGTATTGAGTGATCACGAATTCAACGAAGAACCTCACCGCGGAGCGTGAGGAGCACAATGTACTCATCACGCTCCGCGTGATACTTCACGAGTTCGCAAATGGTAATTCCTTTCCTGACGCTCGTCTAATACACTCCCACCGTCGTCGTCGTCGCGAACACGTGGTACGGTCGGACGCTGCTGACGCCGTCCCAGGGATACTTGGCACAGGGGCGTTCACGTTCGCCTTCGTCGCGTTCAAGAAAGCCGGGCACGAACAGTTCTTTGGTCATTGTGTACAGTTTGACTCGACCGGTTGCGTCATAGTCAACGACCTTGGTGTGGTCATCAAAATCCACGACTTCGATCACGGCACGAGGCTGCGGAGCGAAGTAGGTGATCTTGTAATTGTCGGCTGGATCGAAAGGCTTGCCGCAGGCCAGACCCATCAGTGTGTTGCCGTAGGTTGGCGTGATGTAGACATTCGGACCAAGCAGTTCTTCGCACGCAAAGCGGAACCACTGCTGAGTGAACTCGGTCCCGCCGCAGAATATGCCCTTGATGCCTGACTCTTCAACACTGCTGCCCTGGTCCATCAACCGCAGAGCCAACGCTTCCAACAGCTTCGGCGTTGTGAACATGCACTGGATGTCGTTGTCTGCGCCGAGGATCGTTATGGCCTGATCGATGACATGCGCACTGTACGCTTTCGCGCCTTCGACATCGCCCTTCTTCAGAAGTTTTACAACCCATCTTGGATCGAGGTCAACGCAGAAGCTGATGCCGCCACGGAACTGAGCCAGATGCTCGATCGCCAGACGCAGTCGCCTGGGCCCAGACGGCCCCAGCATCAACCAGTTCGCTCCATTTGGAAATGACTCATCTGGCAGCGTGGCGCTAAAATTCTCGTAGTCGATCCAATGATCTTCCACGACAACGCGCGACTTAGGCACTCCCGTCGTGCCGCCCGTTTCAAACACATAGATCGGTTTGTCCTGCAACTGCTGTGGCACCCAGCGACGCATCGGTCCGCCGCGGAGCCATTCATCTTCGAACAGCGGAAACTTCTTCAGATCGTCAAAACAGTTGACGTCTTTGAGCGGATCAAAGTTGAACGATTTTTTCTTTTCGAGCCAGAAATCGCAACCAGTGTCGTCACCGAAATGCCACTGCACCATTTCGCGAGTCTGCTGGTCCAGCAAATCTCGCTGAGCTTTCACATTTGGGTCTGGGGAGGTCACAGGACGTCCTTTATGCTTTATAGAAAGTTGGAATCGGGTTCAGATCCTTGCAGCATGGTAGGAAGGCTCATACGAAATTCAATGAAGCCAACATTTTGCAACTTACAGTTCTCACCAATCTCTGAGAGACTTTCGTATTCTGGCCGGTTACAATCGAAAACTCCCGCCTTCCGGAACTTTACGTACGAGACTTCTCATGCGAAATTCTGACTCATGGTGCAACGCCATCGAAACCCTGCGACGCGAAAATCCTGACAGCCCAACGCTGAATCGCCGAAATCTGCTCACACAATCGGCCCTGGGACTGGGTGCGCTGGGACTGGCGCATGTGCTGCAGGATGATGGGCGAGTGCATGCGGCAGAAGATGCACCAGGCGGTTCGCTGATGGGTCGTGCTCCACATTTCACGCCACGCGCAAAGCGAGTCATTCATTTTTTCCTGAATGGCGGGCCTTCACACGTGGATACGTTTGACCACAAGCCACTCCTGGAGAAATATGCCGGACAGCCTCTGGGCGACAATCTGCGAACGGAACGCAAGACCGGTGCAGCAATGCCATCACCGTTTAAGTTTCGGCAGTATGGCCAGTCAGGGATTGAGGTCAGCGATCTGTTCGCTAAAACCGCCTCACAACACATCGATGACATTGCCGTCATTCGTTCGATGTATGCTCAGGTGCCGAATCACGAGCCGTCGCTGATGTTGATGAATTGCGGTGACTCGGTGCAGCCGCGACCGAGCTTCGGTTCATGGATCCTGTATGGTCTGGGAACCGAGAACCAGAATCTTCCGGGCTTCGTGGCGATGTGCCCAAACGGACTGCCGATCAAGGATAACGAAAACTGGCAATCCGCGTTTCTGCCTGGAGCGTACCAGGGCACGTATGTCGATACACAGCACAAAGAGCTTAGCAAGCTGATCGAGAATATTGAACATCCGCAAATTGCGACTGATGCTCAGCGACGTCAACTGAACCTTCTGGCCCGACTAAATGCCGAACACCGCGCGACTCGCCGAGACCCTCGCCTCGATGCGAGAATTCAATCGTTCGAGCTGGCGTTTCGGATGCAACAGGACGCTGCTGAGGCGTTTGATGTCCGGCGGGAACCCGAACATATTCAGTCAATGTACGGAGACGGTGTTCATGCGCGGCAGACGCTTATTGCGCGACGACTTCTGGAACGCGGTGTGCGTTACGTGCAGTTGTGGCACGGTGCCGGTCAGCCGTGGGATAATCACGCGGGGCTTGAGGCCGCTCATCGAAATCTGGCAGCCGAGATTGATCAGCCGATCGCGGCGCTGATGACGGATTTGAAACAGCGGGGAATGTTTGAAGACACCTTGATTCTTTGGGGCGGAGAATTTGGCCGGACACCGACGGTCGAATTATCGGGTGACGGGAAACCACAATCCGGTCGCGATCACAATCACTGGGGCTTTAGCGTCTGGCTGGCTGGCGGCGGCATCAAAGGCGGTACAGTATATGGTTCGACGGATGACATTGGATTCAAGGCCGCTGAAAACCCGGTGAGTGTGCATGATCTGCACGCGACAATGCTGCATTGTCTGGGCTTTGATCACAAGAAGTTGACGTTCCGGTACGCCGGACGTGACTTCCGATTGACGGACGTGCATGGCAACGCCATCCAGGAAATTCTGGCGTAGGCTTAAAGCCCGATCAGTCGGATCTGGCTGATTTGACCGATCTGATAAGAACAGCTACGGCCGTATCTTTTCCAGCCTTGTGATAAACTGCTGCAGGTCGCGTGGCAGCGGCACAGAAAAATTCAGATTCTCCCCGGTCTTCGGATGGACAAAGCCCAGATTCGCAGCGTGCAAAGCCAGGCGTGGCGCGCGGCTGTTGTCATCGATTGGCGGTTCACCAAATGGCCCGCGATACTTGACGTCGCCGCAGATCGGATGACGCAGTTCTGCAAGGTGGATACGAATCTGGTTTGTCCGACCAGTCTCCAGTTGACACTCCAGTTCAGAATAATCGCCGATCAAACGCGTTGGTTTGATATGCGTGACCGCGTGCTTTCCGTGAATTGCGCCCGCGCTGCTGCCGCGCACTCCGTCACCTCGATCACGGACGAACATCGTGGAAATTGTGCGCGCATCCAGCTTACCGGGGATGACGCAGAAATACCGTCGGAATGAAGTGTGGGCTGCGAACTGTTCGATGAGGTGAATCTGTGATGATTCGGTTCTCGCAAAAGCCAGTGCGCCGCTGGTTTCACGATCGATACGGTGAACAGCCAGAAGTTCCACGGTACTGCTGTCACGGCGATTTTCGCGTCCGGCGATCAGTCGAGCAAGGCATTCTTCCAGTGATGGCTGCAGGTCACGGCGTTCCTGTCTCCATTTGACGTCGCCAGGATGCCTCAGCGACAGCATCCCTGCCGGCTTGTTGACCACCACAATCTGACTGTCCAGATGCAAAATCTGAACATCTTCATCGCGAGGCGGCGACGGCAAAGGCTGCGTGCGCACTTCAATTCTGTCGCCCGCGACGACTCTTCTCCCTTCATCGACGCAGAGAATTCCATTGACAGTGATCCGGCGAGCCGCCAGATGCTTGCGAGCGGCAGACCATGTCAGATCCCCTGCCAGTTTGCGGAGCGCGCCCAGAACCGCACCTTCGGTTAAAGGGGTGACGATATATTCTTGTGATGACATGATGTGCGTCTACCTGGCAGCGCGGATTTCTGATCGGGGCAGCGGATGGGAATCGTGGACCAGGGTTCTTTGGGATGGCCAGCCGGTGCGCAGGATAAGCACCGCGATACTGCGGCTCTGCAGCGGATAGTCGTCGTCATGAGTTAGTGGCTCCGAGGACTCAGACTCGGCATTCGTCAGACTTGTATCCATGTAACGAATCCAGCGTTCCGACGGTTTATGTCGCGGCATTCGAAAGGCAACATTGCCGGGCTGCGAATTCAGAAGTACCAGCAGGGTGTCACCCATGACCGGCTGACCGCGTTCATCAACTTCGTCGATGGACTCCCCGTTGAGTCGCATTCCGATGGCGCGAAGTTCACCGCTGTGCCAGTGATGATCGGCAATTTCTTCACCGTCCTGAGTCAACCATGCCACATCCTTAACGCCCGCACCGCGAATTCGCCGGCCAAGGAAGAAATTGCGGCGTTTAAGTACGGGTTGTGCATGCCACAGTGCCGTCATCTGTTTTGTGAATTCCAGAAAATGCTTTTGTTCTGCATCCAGATTCCAGTCTATCCAACTGATTTCGTTGTCCTGACAGTACGGATTGTTGTTGCCGTGCTGAGTCTGTCCGACTTCATCGCCGCTGCGAATCATAGGAACACCTTGAGACAGCAACAGCGTCGCAAGGAGGTTCTTGCGCTGTTTCAGGCGAAGACTGCGGATTTCCGGGTCCGTTGTTTCGCCTTCGACGCCACAGTTCCAGTTGTTGTTATGACTGTCACCATCTCGATTCTCTTCCAGATTGGCGAGATTTCGTTTTTCGTGATAAGTCACCAGGTCGCGGAGGCAGAATCCGTCGTGAGCCGTGACAAAATTGATACTGGCATAGGGCTTTCGGCCGTTGTGCTGGTACAGATCGCTGCTGCCAGTCAGACGTGTCGCGACTTCGGAAATCAGACCACCATCGCCCGCCCAGTATCGCCGAATCGTATCCCGATATCGCCCGTTCCATTCTGACCACAGATGCGGAAAGTTACCGACCTGATATCCGCCACTACCAAGATCCCACGGTTCCGCAATCAGTTTGACCTGCGACAGCACCGGATCCTGCAGAATGATATCGAAGAACGCGCTGAGCTTATCGACATCGTGAAGTTCGCGAGCCAGCGCGCTGGCGAGATCGAAGCGAAAACCATCGACGTGCATTTCCTGAACCCAGTACCGCAGGCTGTCCATGATCAACTGCAGCACACGCGGCGTCTGCATATTGAGCGTATTGCCGCAGCCGGTGAAATCCTGATAGTAGCGGCGATTATTCGGCATCAATCGATAATATGACGCATTGTCGATACCTCGCAGGGACAACGTCGGCCCGCGTTCATTGCCTTCGCCAGTATGATTGTAGACCACATCCAGAATCACTTCGATGCCCGCTTCATGCAGCCGCTTGACCATACTTTTGAATTCATGAATCACTTCATCAGGCCGACCGGCTGACGAGTATCGTGATTCTGGCGCAAAAAACGCGAGTGTGTTGTAGCCCCAGTAGTTGCAAAGTCCGTGAGATACCAGATGCCGATCGTCGACGTGATGATGCACGGGCATCAGTTCCACGGCTGTGACACCCAACGATTTGAGGTGATCAATGGCCGCCCGGGATGCCAGGCCCGCATAAGTTCCACGAAGTGGTTTGGGCACGAGCGGATTTAACTGAGTGAAGCCCTTAACGTGCATCTCGTAAATCAGCGTCTTGTGCCACGGCGTCTTCGGAGGCATGTCGTCGCCCCAGCGAAATTGAGAATCCACAACAACGCCTAACGGTGCACACCAGGCATTGTCTCGCTGGTCAATCTGCAGAGCTTCATTGGCATGACCAATTTCGTGACCGAACATTGCGTCGGACCAGCCAATGTCCCGACCAATCGCGCGAACATAAGGATCGAGCAGAATTTTTTTCGCGTTGAATCGATGACCACCCAGCGGATCAAAAGGACCATGCACGCGGTAACCGTAAAGCTGGCCGGGGCGAATGTCGGGCAGATACGCGTGCCAGACTCGATCAGTCTGTTCCTTCAGCGGAATTCGAGACGATTCTTCCGTAGAATCAGCATTGTCGAACAGACACAGTTCAACCTGTGTCGCGTGTTCCGAAAAAATGGCAAAGTTGACGCCACCACCGTCCCATGTCGCGCCAAGTGGATTTGGTCGTCCAGGCCAGATTCGCAGTTCCATTCGTCTCTTCGCTTAATGACTTCGTGAAAATGTTTGGAAACAAAGTATGCCGAAATTGGCAGCATTTGCACACCTTCGGCAAGATGGAGCAGTTCTGACTATTAAAATTGCGGAATACTGTACATACGATCCGATCGGGTGTCTGATGCTGTCCCCTTCCGTTCCGGCTATGCGGACTTTAACGATCGCCAGGCTTTCGCAGTCAACGTTTGCGGTCCGGAAGTCCAGACCGTGAACAGAAGCGACATACCAATGCGCCGATATGACAGTACGTGAGAATGTCATTTCCGCTGTGACATCCCCGCGCGCTGGTAAAGTGTTTGCGGAAATAGGTAAGCCGAGCCGAGTTTGTGTTTGACTCTGTTTTTGCGAAACAGTCAGATACCAACAGATCGGATTCTTTAAGTTCAAAGCAGAGCGCGATTTCGTGCTTTATGCTGTCTGATTGTGGCAAGTGCAAACCATGAAAAGCCTTATATTCAAGATCGGTGCGGTGTTTGTTGCGGTTATCTCCGTAACGATCATGGGTGCGGCGTTGTCAGTATATTTTGTGCATCCCGATATCACAGCGGAGATCAATACTCCGGCGATGCTGAATTATTCGTTCGAACAATCTACGGGCGAGGTATCAAGCTGGACAGTGAAGCGACGATTTTCCACGGATCCTGCCAAACCGGCCGAACGCGACCAGGTGGGAACTTACAAATCAGCGTACGAAGCGATCGCAAAGGCCCATGAAGATCTAGCGACTCAAATGGGTCGTCAGAAAACTGAGAAGGGGACGACCAAAGGCGTTATCGATCAGCAGTTGACTTTGTTCGAAGCATCTCAGAAACAGGACGTAGATGCGATCGCCGAGCGAGCTGCCATGCTGAAAGCCGGGTCTGAACAGTTGCAGACGGCCGTCCAGGCAAAATCTGAGGAGGCTCAGGCTATTTCCGTAAAGACTCTGGAAGTTCGCGAAGAAACGGCGGCTCGCCGAACAGACGTACTTCGCCTGCGGCATGAGCTTGAAGAAGCACGCACTGACCTATTCCGCCTGAATGAGATTCTTCGTCACGATACTGATCGACTGGTTCGCCTTGAACTCGAAAATCAGGCTCTCGATCAACGACTTCAGCAGTTAAAACAATAGTCAAATTTGAGATACACAGACACTTGCAGCCGTTCCATCATTGGCTGGCAAGTCACTAAATAAAAATGTGTTTACCATTTCGAGTACCTAACCTGAGCGGGTTCGCACGATGAACAATATCGTCAGCAAAATTCTGATCGTTGCCAATCTGGTATTCAGCCTGTGCTTTATGTGCTTTGCCGGTGCGGTTTTCTCGTTCCAGGCTGGCTGGCATGAAAAAGCCACGAAGACTGCGGAAATGCTGGCCAATGCAAATCGCCAGATCTCCGATCTGCAGGGACAAAAGGATCAATTGACGAAAACCATGACCGCGAATCTGACCCGCGAAACGGATCGAGCCGACCAGGCAGAAGCCCGAGTCAACGGCCTCACCCAGGAGCGCGATCAGGCGAGGGGCAACTTCGCCAGCGCGGAAAAAGAACGTGACAAGCATCTGGCTGATTTGCGGGTTGCAACTTCTGAAGCTCAGGCTCGCGTGACTGAAACAAACGATGGTCGAGCAGAAATCAAGCTGCTGCGCGATCAGAACAACCAAGCGATCGCGATTCGCCGAGGCCTTGAAGACAAAAACCTTGAACTGGAAGGCAAGCTGGCGGAAGCGGGCACACGAGAATCAAAGTTTTTGACGGAAATCACGCGCTTGAACAATTTGTTGCGACTGAACAAAATCGACCCGCGTGATCCCATCATTGGCCCGGTTCCGACCGTCGTCGAAGATGTGGAAGGATTGGTCAATGAATCTCGCAAGAACGCATCACGCAGTGCAGAATATGTCGAGATCAACATCGGCAGTGACGATGGCGTGTTGAAGAATATCGAAATGACCGTTCATCGCGGTCCAAACTTCCTGGCAACAATTCGGATTACGGAAGTCTATCCGGACAAGGCCATCGGATTAGTGATCGAAGACACACGAAACGGAACAATTGCGAGAGGCGACAATGTCACAACAAAATACTGATCCAACCATTTACGATGGCTTAATGTTCGTATCGCTGGGTGCTGTGATTGTCGGGATCGTTTTCCTCGTCCTGGCACTCGACGGTTACGGCTGGTCCGCAGGCGGCTAGCATCGCCCGAACATTGACTGTCACTGTTCGCAACCCCGCCCGCCGAAGGCAGGGAGGGGTCGGGCCGAGCGAAGCAATGGCCCGGGGGAGGGCCGCAGCGTTTAACGGCGAAACTCATGCATGGGTGCTTATCTGCGCGCTTCGTCAAATCGACTGTACGTCGATCGGAATTTCCCGAGGTGCATTGTGAGTGTCGTTACTGTCGTCGATTGATAACAGATCAACGCTCGTAATTCGCGGCATGGAAGGCGAAGATCGGGATTCGATTGGAATCAGCGGCTCGGTCTTTTTCGCCGGAGCCTGAATCGGCAGTCGCACCACAAACAGACTGCCCTTGCCAAACTCACTTCTCAACGTCACATCGCCGCCCAGCAGGCGTGACAGCTCTCGGACGATCGACAATCCAAGCCCTGTGCCTTCGTATTCCCGCTTCGTGTGATCGCGACCACCGGCATCAGATGTCCCCTGTCGAAATTTTTCGAAGATAAACTCCTGCTCCTGCAATGGAATTCCAATTCCGGTATCTTCGACAGAAAACTCTACGAAATCTGTGTCGATCAGACGCGACGAAACACGGACACGTCCACCTTCAGGAGTGAATTTGATCGCATTCGAAAGCAGATTCGTGACGATCTGGCTAATCTTACTGCGATCCTGAAACATCGCTGGCAACGGTTTTTGCGGGGTGTCGGTCTTCAGATCAATGTTCTTACGATCTGCCAGCGGCATGATCTGCTGCACCTGAATCTCCAGCAGATCTGACAGGCTCATGGAGGTCAACTGCAGATCCATCTTGCCGCTCTCAATCTTGGCCAGATCCAGTAGATCGTTGATCTGAACCATCAACAGTTGTCCGGAAGTCTGAATATTCTGTACGTACCGCTTCTGGCGTTCGTCCAGATTGGCAGACGTCTGAAGTATATCGCTGAAGCCCAGAATACTGTTCAGGGGCGTGCGGAGTTCGTGACTGATCGTGGCCAGAAAATCGTCTTTGAGTTTGTTGTTGTTGAAGAGTTCCATGTTGGCCTGTGCCAACTGATCAACCTTCCCGTCAAGACTGTCGTTGAGCGATCTCAATTCGTCATTGCCGGTCATCATGTGCCGCAACATGCGATTGAAGGCATGGCCGAGTTCTTCAAACTCGTCACCGGTATTGATCTCTGCACGCAGGTTCAGGTTGCCGCGAGCGATCTCGTCACTGACGTCTTTCAGATGCAGGACGGGCTTCACGATGATGTATCGGACGATCACATACGCGACAAGCATGGCCAGAAATGCTGTCACAATGCCGGTGGCCAGAAGAATGGCACGATTACGACTCAATTGCGCATCGACGGATTCGAGCGACAGATCAATCCTGGCAATACTCATTAAAGGCGCACGCGGCTGGTCATCGGAATTCACTGACGCTGGCTTCTCGGCTGTCGCGGTGCTGATTTCTGAAGGTGGATTTGCAGAAGCTGCGACCTGTGATTCTGTTTGATTCGCTGCCGAAAAGTCTTCCAGACGCAGACTCGCAATGTCACCGGATTTGCCGCCCGGCGTGTGGCACTTTGCACAGAACCCTTTCAGCCGGATGGCTGAATAATAGGACAGCATCCGTGGCTTGCTGTCTTCCTCGCGAATAATCCAGTAGTCATCGTCATCAAGTTCTTCGTCCAGAAAAATTTGCCGCGCTTTGAAGCCGCTGTCATTCTCCGGGAACTGATTTGCAGGATTCGTGAGGCTCCAGATTGATCCTGCGTAATAATTTGGCTCGTCGTTCGCTGTTCGGTCAAACTGTATTTGGCGAAGATGCGGCAGCGTTCCAGCAGGTCTCACGGCATCGACATTCAAAGTGAGTTGTGGTTCATCATCACTGTTCACGTCTGGCAGCTTGAGTTGATCACCAGTCGCCGGTTTTTCGAGTGCCATGAAAAGGCGATAGTGATGCAACTGCAGGATTCGGGGGATAAGCGATCGAGCGGCCAGTACCTGCTGCGATTCAATCAGTCGCTGAGTACTGTGATCGTACAGCCAGAAACTGGCGGTAATCAGAACAAATAGCGCGAACCCGAAAAGAAAGCGGCACTTTCTTTCAAGGCTGGACTCACCAATGATCTTCTTGAGTGCTCGATACGAAATCACGTCGCAATCCCTGAGCCATTCCAGGCTGCTGAGTTAGTCTGAAACCGTGAGTCGCAGATCATATCAGGTTGCCAAAGCGATTGACCACTATGACCCCAATCCGTTCCTGGCCTGAGTATTCGGAAAAGTCGTCAGATCTGTGGCAGGTATCTTCTCGCCAATCCTGAAATCAACGCAACTTTCCGACTTCGTCATCGATAGACCGCCCGAGGTCCGAATTTGGGTAACCGGGATTGCGAAGAATGAGTACGACTCTACAACAGGAACCGGCGATTCGGTCGGAAACAATCGAAGAAGCTCTCGCCGCGTTGCGAGCCGGTGAGAACTTTGATCTGCCGGTGCTGCCGGAAGTCGCAACGCAGCTCTTGAAGCTGACCAGCGATGTTGATTGCAACATTAGCGACGTTGTGCCATTAATCAAGCGTGACCAGTCCCTGACCAGCCATCTGCTGCGGATTGCGAATTCCGTCCGATACAACACAGGTGTTGCAGTCTCGTCTGTACAACAGGCTGCAGCACGCCTGGGATTGCTTGCGATTCGCGAAATTGTGGTTCTGATTTCCTGTAAATGCCGCGTCTTTGATGTTCCGGGATTTGAAACAGACGTCCGCCGGTCTTTTCGGAATTCGCTGGCAACTGCCGCGTTCGCACAGGAAATCGCCCGTGTGCGTCGCATGAATGTTGAGGAAGCATTTCTGGCAGGATTGCTGCACGACGTTGGCCGCCCGATTTTGTTTCAGGCTCTGGCGGATCGACGACGAAATCATGGGCTTGTCGCGACCGATACCGATGTCCTGCACGCTGCTGAAGAAGCTCGAATTTCGTTTGCCGCGAAGCTGATTATTCAATGGCAGCTTTCTGAGCGTGTGTCTGAGGCCGTGCTGTATCAGTTGTCACCGCAGACCGCGCCAGCGTGTGCTTCGCAGGCCGCAGCACTCAATCTGGCGATATTTCTCGCCGAAGGAATTCTGAATTCCGACGCCAACACACAAACAGACGATACACCGCATCCGATGCTTGAAGTACTCAGCATCTATCCTGAGCAATTCGCCACAATTCAAAAGAACAGCCACCAGATTCTGGAATGGGTAGATTCAACCGTATGATCACAGCCAGCAATAACTTTGATGTTGTCGTCATCGGTAGTGGTCCTGCGGGACAAAATGCAGCTCTGGAAGCGTCCGAACACGGCGCGCGAGTGCTGATTGTCGAACAGGAACCTCAGGTCGGCGGAGCCTGCGTTCAGTACGGCACAATCCCGAGCAAAACACTGCGCGAAACGGCTCTGACACTGACAGCATTTCAGCGTCGCAGCGGAGATGTCTACAAGATCAGCCACGACGCGGAACTCAGTATCTCCAGTCTGATGAAACGACTGAATGAAGTTGTCAATGCCCATCAGGAAACGACTCGTAAGTTCCTGGAACAGGCCAACGTCGAACGCGCTTACGGCCGCGCGGCATTTGTTTCGCCGCACGAGGTTGTCATTACAAACGTCAAGGGCAATCAAATATTCGTACACGCGGAAAACATCATCATAGCCACCGGTTCAAGGCCGCGCAATCCGCCAAATGTTGCAGTCGATCATGAAAATATTCTCGACAGTGACTCGCTGCTGTCAATGACCTACCTGCCGCGATCGATCATCGTTCTGGGTGGAGGTGTCATTGCCTGCGAATACGCCTCCACATTTGCTTCGCTGGGTGTCAAAGTCACGCTGATTGACAAAGCACCGATGCCGCTGGGATTTCTTGATCCGGAACTCGTCGATTTCTTTGTGATGCAACTGAAAGCCAATGGCGGAGAGTTTCGTGGACGCTGTGAGATTGAATCGGTTGATTGGGATGGTATCAGTACCGTTCGGGCGACTCTCAAGACCGGAGAAGTGATCGAAGCAGACAAAGCGTTCGTTGCTTTGGGGCGCGTCGCCAATCTCGATACAATGAACATCGCCGATGCGGGACTGCTGGTCTCAGATCGCGGCCTGCTGATTGTCAATGAATTCTGTCAGACGAACGTGTCGCATATTTACGCTGCGGGTGATGCGATCGGTCCGCCTGCACTCGCATCAGCATCCATGGAACAGGGGCGTCGAGCGGCGTGTCACGCGCTCACCGGAAAAATGCATTCCGGCCTGGGGTCGTTGCCTGCCGGCATTTACACCATTCCGGAGATTGCGACTGTTGGTCTGACCGAACAGCAGGCTGTAGAAAAAGTGGGGCGTCCACTTGTGGCCCGAGTTCACTTCGATCAAATCGCCCGCGCCCACATCATGGCGTCTCCGTCCGGACTGCTGAAGCTGGTGGCCGATGAACGCGGTGACAAACTGCTGGGAGTTCAGGTTGCCGGTGACGGTGCGACGGAACTGGTTCATCTTGGTCAAATGGCTCTGATTGGAAAAATGTCGGTTGATACGTTCGCCAATGCGACCTTCAATTTCCCAACGATGGCCGAAGCGTATCGCATCGCGGCACTGGAAATCATCCACGCTCGTGACTGGAAAACCGATGCGTCCGCTTCCGCACCGCGAATGTGTAACGTTGCATCAAGCAGCCATACATAAGTTACCGCCACTGCCTGAATTGATTCAGCGAGCTGATGTTCTGAACGCACAACATGCCGAAAAAAATCGCCAGAAACAACGGGTCCGGTTGAAGAGTCTTGAGAATGATTTGATGCGGGTCTGGAATCCAGTCGTAAAACGCGAACGGGATCACCGGGACGCGATCACTATTCAGGCAATACACACAACGCAGGGCAACAGCGCCGGCGACAAATGCCGAGATCTGAATTGCCAGTTCCTGTGCGCCGCGTCCGCGTTTTCCGAACAACGTGATGAGTGATTCCATAATCCGACCACCGTCCAATGGCAGACACGGCAGCAGATTCATGAAATTGACGAACACTCCGATGAAAAGCGACACCCGCACTATCTCCGCCAACGGCGATTTGAAATCGAAATAAAACGCGAGCGGATCTTTGATCAGCGTCAGCCACAGCAGGTAAATAATCGCCGCAAGTGAAAGTCCAGCCGCAGGCCCTGCAGCCGACATTCGGATATTTCGCCAGGGAGATAACTGCGTCGCTGTGGCATAGCCACCCAGAATATACAACACAATTTCTGACGGATAACCATAGCGCCGCATCATCGCTGCATGTCCGAGTTCATGAACCATGATCGAAGCGAAAATGCAGAGAACGCCCAGCAGCGTGAACGGGAGATTGTCACCGTCCCAGATCATCCACGCTGACGACAGCCAGAACATCGGATGGACTCGAACAGGAATGTTAAACAGCCGGAATCGAAGATCGAATTCCGTTTCACCGGCAAAACCCAGCATAAATGAATCCTTTGAGGACAAAAAACCGTTCACAGGATACAGTGTTGCTCCACGAAATCGAATCCTCACGCAGGAGCGCCTGAAAATGCGGAATGTGGATAAGGGAAACTGAGCATTGGGAAGTCTGTTTCGAATCATTCTGGATCTGCCGATTCTGCGTGGAGTCCTCAAGCCTTTCACACGCCTGATCGTTGGCCTGATTGCTATTCCGATATTTCGCTTCATCCTGAAGCGCGTGTTCCGCCTGCACGCCCTGGATAAAGAACTCGAAAAAGATCTGGAGGAATGGTTTCGCGGCGCTCTGCTGCTCCTGGCAGCAACAGCCAATATGGAACATTTGCTGTTCTGGTGGGTTCAGAAAGTTGACTGGCTCGATCGTGCCGACTGGTTCACAATGGGACTGCGACTGATGCTGGCAATCGGAGTCATCGAAGCGATGCCCGATCAGGAGCTGTTCGCCGTCATGCACCCCGGCCCGCCGAAACTTCAGAAAGGCGAAAATTTTGTCCGACAATTCTGGCGGCAGAAATGGAAATTCCTCAAAGGCATTCTGTGCCGACATTTGAATCGTTCGTCACCCGTGCTGGCCATGATGTGCGCAATCGTAGGATCGCAACTGCCTTCAATCGAGGAACATCGGGCCGACATCGCTCGCCACGATTTCATCATCGCCATGTCATTGTGCGAACAGTGCAGCATGGCCACGCCACTGACCACACTGGCGGCGGCCGGACAGCTTCAAAGTGTGATCCCGGAAATTGCCGCGATGAAACAGGACGTCGATACGTTTGAACGTCGTCGAGAACGCTGGCTGGTCGGCTGGGTCTGCTATCTGCTTGCCATCACACAATATTTGATAATCGGGCTCGTCACGCGCCGAGACAAAGCTCTGGACATGTTGAGCGAGTTTGACCGCGCCGTCGCAGAACGCCGTAAAGAACTGGTTCAGGAATTCGTCGAAGAAGGAAATCTGCCGAAAGATTTCGACGAAACGGCCCCGGTTCCTGACGGGCCACCAGACGAACTCCCCAAAGAAAAACCTGATGGCGGACCTGCACCGTGAAAGACCGAGTGCTTCGTCAACGCTAGGGATCTCTCGAACATTGACTGTCGCATTTCTCAACCCCTCCCGCCGAAGGCAGGGAAGGGTCGGGCCGAGCGCCGCAATGGCCCGGGGGAGGGCGTCCGCGAGTGGTGAATTCTGGATTCGCTTCGGCTTCGATGTCGGGCGTGAGTGATCGAACATTGAGCAGCAAGTCCCCCTCCCGGACATCGCTTCGCTCGTCCATCTCCCCCTGACGCTCCGCTTGGGGGAGGTTGCTTGCGAAACTTTATTCAAAACACGCCGTTCGCCTCACCCGCGTCCATTTGGCTTCAACGGATCGAAATTCGGATTTGGCTCAGACTTCACGGCACCGACATCGGCTTGCCAGTCGTGCAGCGTCCGTTGCAGGCGTTCGACCTGTGCGTGTTCTGCTTCCACCAGATTTTTTGTTTCATTCGGATCGCTCGCAAGATTAAACAATTCCACTGTGCCAGTGTCGAACCATTCAATCAGCTTCCAGTCTCCATCCAGAACAGCCGCCCTCGGCGCACCGCCTTGATTGCCGTAATGCGGATAATGCCAGAACAACGGACGAGGCGCGGCAGGTTCGCCGGACTTCAATGACGCCAGATGACTGACACCATCTTTATGATGCTCAGGCAATAATGGTAATCCTGCCGCATCCAGAATCGTCGGAAAGTAATCGGCACTGATCACACGTGACGTATTCACTGTGCCGGGGGAAATCACTCCCGGCCAGCGCGCAATGAGTGACGTTCGAGTGCCACCTTCATAGAGCCAGCCTTTGCCAGCACGCAAAGGCTGATTGGATGTCGGTGAACCTTTGCTCGTGGACAGTCCTCCATTGTCGCTCGTCATGATGACCAGCGTGTTGTCGGCAAGTTCCAGTTCATCCAGCTTGCTGACGACTTTGCCCACAGCCTGATCCATCGCTTCAACCATCCCGGCATAAACAGCGTGATCCTGAGTCAAGCGGACTTTGCGCGGCGGCGCTCCGCCAAAGACGTCGTGCTGGTCGAGATCATCGACCACGAAGAACACCATGTTCGTCGGATGTTTTTCATGTCGTCTGAGCGATACGGGCCTCGTTCCTGCATTCTTCTGACGTTGGCGTTTCCCTTTCTGCCGATTGCCATTATCACCGTCGTAATTCCTGGCACGCGCAGTTCCAGCAGTCGGAACATTGTTCGTTGGGAAATGAATCGCCAGTTGCTTCTTCACTTCGGTATGTTCCGGGTCGGCTGCAAGATTCGTCCATTCGTAAGGATCATTTGTATGATCATAAAGTTCTTCGCCACCGTCGGCGTATCGAATATATCGCCAGCGGTCATCTCGAACGGCATGATTGTTTCGACCATACGTCGTGATCGCAACGCGCGGTTCCGTGGACGCAGGATTCGACAGCAGTGATCGAATCGATGTGCCCTCCACATACGCTGGCACGGTGACACCGGTTAAGTCGCACAGCGTCGCATAAATGGTCATGAAATCCACCGGCCGATTGCAGACACTTCCTGCCGTCGTCACGTCAGGCACAACCCAGATCAGCGGCGCACGAGTGGCTTCTTCCCACAGCGCAAACTTACGCCAGTGTTCTTTTTCTCCCAGATGCCAGCCGTGATCTCCCCAAAGACAAATGATGGTGTTGTCGCGATGCGGCGATTTTTCCAGTGCATCCAGCAATCGCCCGACCTGCCCGTCGAGATAACTGATGGCCGCGAGATACGCCTGCACGGCTTCCTTCCAGCGACCGGATTCCAGGACTTTGCGATGGTCGCCTTCGGGCTTGGCCATTCTGATTCCAGCGGCTGGAACATCGTTCAGGTCACCGTCTTTCGTTGGTGGAAGCTGAATCTGATCCAGAGGGTGCATGTCAAAGTATTTCCTGGGAACATTCCAGGGCATGTGCGGTTTGTGGAATCCTGCCGTCAGGAAGAACGGCTTATCGTGTGGCTTGCCAAGTTCTGCAATTACGTAGTCCGCGATTGCAGTATCCGGAACCGCCTCGTCATCCGCATCCAAAACGCCGAACTTGATGCCACCGATACTGCGATCTTCGAGCTGATCGGCACGATGATTTGCGGCATGTTCTGGTCCACCGGTGTTCGTCCATTGTTCCGGGAAACCCAGCCCGCCGTGCCAGAGTTTTCCCATACCGAGGGTTTCGTATCCGGCATTGCGGAATTGCGTCACCACCGACTGTTCTGCGTTGATCGCCAAACCGAACGGCTGGCCGTTGTCATAAATTCCAGTCGTGCCCGGTCGCATTCCCGATAATAACGCCGCTCGTGAAGGATTACACACTGGTGCTGCACAGTGAGCGTTCGTGAACGTCACGCCCATTTTGGCAAGTCGATCGATATTCGGAGTCCTGGTCTGGGGATTCCGGCCGAGATGTCCTACCCAGTGATTCAGATCATCAACCGGGATAAACAGCACATTGGGTTTTGGCGATTCTGCTGCGCAGGCAAGTCCACAATGCGTCAACAGAATGGTCATACCGATGATCAAGGTACGAAGCAAAACGAACATCAATCATCTCCAAATCAGGTTGGCTTCCCAAAACGTGAAAGGCCATGATAGAAAATGCTCGATCGAAAGTCCTGCGACCGGGGATTCTGATTGGTTCAGGCCAGCGCCATGCCGCTCAGTTCACATCGGACAGTTGTTCAAGCCACTTGCAGCCTATCACATATATTCTTGCGAACCGGCACACGAGATGCCTTGTCACTTTTCCATCAGACAGGCATGAAACGGAAATTGGCCGTAACGAAAGGGAACGTCATTATGGCAAACAAGTCACTCTTCAACTCAATGCGATGCGTTTCGTTGCATCGCAACTCCCGGGCCGGAGCTCGGTCCGGCAGCTCGCGCAATGTTTCATCAATCCTTGTCGTAAATGGGGTTTTAATGTACCCGTCACGTTTCGCCGTGTTGAATTCTATATTCAGATAGTGGAGCCAAAATGCCAGGTGCTTGTCGGTTCTCAATCAGCCGCTGGGCGTTAGCCCAATGCCACTCACTTTAGGATTGTAGTCCCGCCTTTAGGCGGAAGTCAGCGCAATGTTCCGTGCAAATTCCGCCTGAAGGCGGCACTACAAACGGGTACCACCGACAAATCGAGTGCTATTGGGCGTCAGCCCCGGTTTTCTCAATGAACCGGACGCTAGCGCGTTGCTGCTGATAAGTCAGCAATGACAACTGAATGATTGACCACGTGAGCTCTGGTGGGCTCGTCACGGCGGAGCGTGACGGCTACATTGGCCAATCAACACATGCACAATCGGAGGGCTGACGCCCTGCCGCTCGCCTTTTTGAAAGACTCAACGTGGCATACGAACTTATCAGCACTGGCGAGGCAACGGCGATCTTGCCGACGACAAATTCGAACACAAAACCGATCACTGTCATCGGAACAGAAGCCATTCGTAACACTTTCGACGAAGGGTGTTTGAAACAGGCCGTGAATTCACGACTGGCTCCAGGCGTGACGGATTTCGTACTGAATCCGGACGCCCACTGCGGCTACGGTGCGCCCGTCGGATGTGTGATGGTTTCGCCAACGCACATCTATCCAGGGCCGGTCGGAGTCGATATCAAATGTTCAATGAGTCTGCTGCAGCTAAGCGTGCCAGCGGATGAAATCATCGACCGCAAGATTCGGCGAGCCCTCATCAATGCGATCTGCGAGCGAACTCCCACGGGAGCCGGTCGCGGTCAGCAGAGTGCCCAAAAATCGCGCCACGTCAATGAAACGCTCGGCCGTCAGGTGATGCTCGAAGGCGCTTCGGAATCTGTCTGTACTCAGCTCGGAATTCCACCAGAATGGGCGGAACGCTGCGAGGACTCTTTCCACGTCGGACACGATGACACTCGCGATGCGCTCGGAGAACGGCTCGACCGGCACATGACGGACGGTTACTTCCGCAACAAGTTTCCCGACAAAATGAAGCAACTCGGTTCGTACGGTGGAGGCAACCATTTCGGGGAATGCGAAGTCGTGTACGTCGAAGACAACGATCGCGCTCGCAAGGCAGCGGATGTTTTCGGCATGAAAGATGGGCACGTGGCGTTCCTGTCGCACTGCGGTTCACGAGGCATCGGGCACAATCTGGCCGACGGTCAGTTCAAGGCTCTGCAGGCCAAATTTGCGCGGTGGGATATTCCGTTGCCAGGCAACGATCGAGAACTCGTGTACGCGCCGCTGGGAACAGCCGAAGCGGATGCGTACCTCGACGACATGGCGCTGGGAGCCAACTTTGCGACGGCCAACCACATGCTGATCAACGCCCTCGTACTCGAAGCGTTTCAGGAAATTATTCCTGG
>Ga0105047_10005336_pt1 | contig 22113 bp, 16 predicted proteins | sample MAT04_FD_78384 | JGI IMG/M metagenome (GOLD analysis project Ga0105047, IMG submission 78384) | Freshwater microbial communities from Lake Fryxell liftoff mats and glacier meltwater in Antarctica - MAT-04 (megahit assembly) | ecosystem: Environmental > Aquatic > Freshwater > Ice > Liftoff... | reverse complement strand
TCCCCCCGCGGTGTTGATGCCGCGCAGGTATGGCGACGCCGAGCTGCTGTCCTTTCCCGCGCGGGAGGTCACGACCAAGGCCAGGACGGCCACGAGGATGGCACTCAGCAGGACGATCAGGACGACGCGACCGCTCCGCGCAGCTCGCTCAGGCGCCTGGTTTACCGAAGGTTGTGCATCGGCGCGTCCACAGCCTCGGGAACGACCGAAGCAGACCGGACCCGTCCCGGTCGGTAGATCACCCGGCTGGTGAACAGGAAGCGTCCGAGGAAGGCAAGGGCCACGAGAAGGGCCTGGCCCAGGACCGCACCGATGCCGCTGCCCTCGACGAGCACCACGAGCAGGAGCACGCGCGCCAGCGCTTCGAGGTTGTTGAACACCAAGAACTGCGTCAGCCGGACGCGCCAGCTGCCCCTGCGCAGGTCGCGAAACACGAAGCGCTCCTGCATCAGGAAGTTGTGCAGGATCGACACCTCAGCAGCGACGACGCTCGCCAGGACGTAGTTGGCGTCGAGGCCGTGCATCAGGGCCGCCATCAGCGCGAGGTTGACGATCGTGCCCAGGGCCCCCACCGCCGCGAACCGCGACATCCGGCCCATCCGCAGGGAGGCCATCTGGTATTAGGAACTGCACGCCGTTGCGCCACGACGCCTTGCTCTCGCCCTCACCCCGCACGCCGAAGACGAACGGCACCTCAGCGACCCGCAGGTCGTGGCGGGCCAGGATCTCCAGCAGGATCTTGAAGCCGCGCGGACGCAGCCGGTCCAGCTCCACGGCGCTGCGGCGCAGGGCGAAGAAGCCGGTCATGGGGTCGCTGCAGACGCGTCCAACCCGTCGTGGGAAGCACGCCTGCGCCAAGGTCGTGCTCGATCTGGAGACGCCGCGCCGCCAGGACGAGCTCAGTCCGGACGAGTCTCCCTCGCCGCAGTAGCGCGACGCCACGGCGACATCGGCGTCCTCGAGCCCGGCCAGCAGAACGGGCACCAGCTCAGGGGGGTGCTGCAGATCGCCGTCCATGACGACGACGTCGCGTCCGCGGGCGGAACGGATCCCGGCCGTCACGGCCCCCGCCAGGCCCCCGCTGCGCTCCGCCCCCTCCCGATGGATCATGCGCACTGTGAGCGGGCCGCCGCGCGTCAGCTGCCGGATGATCTCCGGCGTGACGGAGTCGGTCGAATCGTCGACGAAAAGCACCTCCACCGCGATCTCCTCGGGAAGCGCGTCGGTGAGTCGCCGAACGAGGTCACGGCAGTTGTAGCCCTCGTTGTAGGTCGGGACGACCACGGTCGCTGTCACATCACTCCTCGACATCGAGCACCGCCAGCACGGTCTCTGTGGTCGTCTGGTACTTGCGTGCCAGTTCCGCAGCCGTCGCCAGGCCACGCTCGTCGCGGATGGCCGCGATCTGACCGTTGGTCAGGCCGGCGAAGCTGTCGCTGGGCGCGTCCAGGAAGGCCTGGTACTGACGCTGCGACTCCGCCACCGCCGCCGCGACCTCGGCGCGTTCCACCTGCTCGATGGCTGCTTCTTCCGTGACAGACAGGACATCGCGGATCTCCACCCGCGCTGGTCCCTCGCCGGCCGCCCAGACGAGCTGGGTGTGCTCGTACGCCTCCTCGACGAGGGGGCCGGCGTTGTCCTTCATGTACGTCGTCCAGGTGAGGTAGTCCAGATTCCTGAAGTCGCCGCTGAGATCCTCGATCACCGCACCGTCGGAGTCGATCTTGTAGAACCAGATCACGTCATCGCGGTCACGCCCCTGGGCGACGACGTCGTTCCAGTAGGTGTTGTCGACCGCGATCCGTGCTCCGGGGCGCAACGACTCGATGCGCTGCAAGGCTGCTGCCTGCGCATCGTTGGTGTCCGCCGTCCACGCGGTCCGGTAGGTGGACCGCCACTCGGCCAGGGGAACGGTGGCTCCGGCCAGGACCCCAAGGACCACGAAGCCGGCGGCGTACCCCATCGCCCTGCTGCTGCGCAGCGGTTGAGCGGCGCGCTGCCACAGGGTGTCAACGATGCCGACGAGAACCAGGGCGCAGAACGGCAGGACGGCGATCACGTACATCTGGGGCAGGTACCCACCGGGTCGCAGCGCGATCAGCGTGGCGATCACGACAGCGATGCCGACCGGGCGGAGCCGCGTGAAGAAGAGCGCGACGAGCCCGGCGGCGACGCCACCGAACAGGAGGAAGGAGTCCTGCGCAATCCAGTTGCTGAACGTGACGTAGGCACCGCCCTCTGGGCCGTTCGGATCGAGCAGGAAGCCTGCGCCCTCCCCCCCTTACGGTGACGGTGAGATGCGCTGTCGGAGGTGTCGGGCACAGTGCACCTCATGCGGCAAGGGGCGGTGCGGGTCCGGCTGGATGTCAACGACGCCCAGGCCGGGATGTTTCTGCGCGCGGCCGGCGCGAGACGGAAAGCCCACAACTGGGCGATCGATGAGATCAAGGTGAACACGCGTCAGTGGGCCGCTGAGGCCTCCTATGACATCCCCAAGGGTGAGCGGACCCGGCCGTTGAGCTACTTCACGCTGGCGAAGAGGTGGACGGCAGCGAAGCCGGAGGTCGCGCCGTGGTTCGACGCGCACTCGACGTGGACGTTCCGGTACGGGATTCAAGCTGCCGCCCAGGCGCACGCTGCGTTCCTGAAGGGTCAGCGGCGCTTCCCGCGGATCAAGTCCCGCAAGACTGACCGGCACCGGTTCACCGTCGCCGACGGGCTGCGCCTGGAAGCCGGCCGGGTGCGCCTGGCCAAGTACGGCTGGGTGCGGGTTGCGGCGCCGTGCCGGGCGCAGGCCGACCTGCGGCGGCTGCTGCGCCGGGGTCGGGCCCGGCTGCTGAACATCACCGTCAGCCGGCACGCCGACGGCCACTGGTACGCAACGCTGTGCTTCGAACGCGAGATCCGGGTGCCAGCCGAGCAGCGCACCAGCCCGGTCGGTCCGACGGTCGGGGTCGACCGGGGTGTGAAGACCTCCGCGGTCGTCGCGACCGCCGACCGGCAGGTTGTCGCCGAGCTGGCGGGTATTCGGGCGCTGCGCGAGGCCCGCCGTCGGGTTGCGCACCTGCAACGGGCCGTGTCCCGGACCCAGCGTGGCTCGAGCAACCGGAAGAGGGCGGTGGCCCGGCTGGGGCGGGCGCACGCCCGGGTCGCCGCAGTCCGCGGCAACGCGCTGCACACCTTCACCGCCCGCCTCGCCAGGGCGCACGCGGTCATCGTCATCGAGGACCTCGCGACGGCGAACCTGCTGAAGAACCATCACCTGGCGGCGGCGATCGCTGACCAGGGCTGGGGTGAGCTGGCCCGGCAGTTGACCTACAAGAGCGCCCGCCACGGTGGGACGGTGATCGTCGCGGACCGCTGGTTCGCGAGCTCCAAGACGTGTTCGGGCTGCGGCTGGGTGAGACCCAAGCTCAGCCTGTCCGAACGCACCTACGTCTGCAGCAACCTGTCGTGCGGCCTGCGGGCCGACCGGGACGTCAACGCCGCAGCCAACCTCGCTGCCTGGGGCGAGGCCCAGCTTGCTGGGCTCTCCCAGGTCGGGGACCGCCACCCGGACGGCCCGTCAGAACAGTCCGCTGTTCATGCCTGTGGAGGGAGCAACGAGCCAGCAGCAACGCTGGCGGGAGCTTCCGGTGAAGCAGGAACCAGCCGGCCACGCATCCGCGTGGCGTAAGCACTGGACCGCCCCGGACAGGGGCGCTCACGGCGACGACGATGGCCCCGCCATCACACCGTCACCGTAAGGGGGGGGCCTCCCTGTTCATGAACTGCATGAAGCCCAGCGCCCAGCGCGTGCGCTGCTTGATCAGCTGGGGGATCCGCTCTGGCGTCTCCTCCTGCGTCGTCAGCGCAGGGTCGTCGGCGACGACGATCTTCTTGCCCAGGCAGGAGAGGCGTACTCCGATCTCGCAGTCTCGGCCAGGCAGTCGCCATCCCAGCCCCCGACCTGTTCGATGAGGGAGCGTCGGATGAACACCGTGTTCCCTCCGAGCGGGATGAAGCCGGACTGCGCGTGGCCGTGCAGCCGGGAGCGGAACCAGATCCGGCGCGCCGCGATCAAGGCGCACCTCGCCGCGCTTCCCGGCCCCACCTCGAGCCCGACGCCGTCCCTCAGCCCTGGTCCGCCCCCGAGCTCGAGCCCGTCCACCAGCCCCAGCCCGAGCCCGTCGCCCTCGATCACCAAGAAGGGCTCGGCCGGCAAGAAGCCGGTGCGGGCGGTCGGGCTGCGGCGAGGTCCATGGCGCTTGACCACCCGCTGATTCGGGCGACTGTTACGTCAACGCCACCCGCAGGCTGCCTGGCCCCGATAGCCTCAGGCCGGGCCCGACCGGTCCTGCCTGCTCCGGTCGTCGGCGGCGATGGAGGGGGCACGGTGGACGGTACGCCCGAGCACGCCGACCTCGAGCGACGCCAGCGGTTCACCGACGCGCTGCTCGAGACGATCGAGGTCGGGATCGTCGGCTGCGACGCCGACAGCGTGTTCCTGGTGAGCAACCGGGCCGAGCGGGAGATGTTCGTCTTCGACACGGGCCTGGACGGTCTGCGGCCCGAGCACCTCGACCGGCGCATCGACGTCTACTCGCCCGGTGGCGAAAAGCTCGGCCCGCAGGACTACCCGCTGATGCGGGCGCTGCGGGGGGAGGACGTCAGCAAGGTCGACGTGGTCGCCGGGCCGGCCGGTGGTCCGTACAAGGAGCTCGTGGTGCGGGGCCGGCAGATCACCGGACCGCAGGGCGAGGTGCTCGGGGCGGTCGCCGCGCTCACCGACGTGACCGCCGAGCGGGCCATCGGCCGGGCGCTGGCCGACGAGCACCGCCGGCTTGCCGAGGCCCAGCGGCTCGGCCGGCTCGGCAGCTTCGAGTGCGACTTCGTCACCCGGACCTGGGCCTTCTCGCGGCACCTGCTGGTGCTCTGGGGCCTGCCGCCCGACGTGGCGGTCGAGCGGGCCGTCGAGCTCATCCACCCGGACGACCGGGACGCCGCCCTGGCCAGCTGGCACGCGGCCTGCCGCTCCGGTGGACCGCAGAGCTTCGAGTTCCGTATCCTCCACGGCACCGACCGGGCCGAGCGCCTCCTGCGGTGCCACGTCGAGGTGCACCTCGGCGACGACGGCCGGCCGGTGCTCGGTCGGGGCATCCACCAGGACATCACCGATCTGCATGTCGCGGAGCGCGACGCGCGGCGGGGGCAGGCCTTCCTGCAGGCGGTGCTGGCGGCGACGCCCGATGACATCGTGGTGACCGACGTGGTCACCGGTGCACTGGTCTACGGCTCGGCGCGGGACGTGCTCGGGCTTGGCGCCGAGCAGCTCAGGGCGCTGGGGGCGGAGGGCGTTGCGGCGCGTACGCACCCCGACGACCAGGCGCGGGTGCGGGCGCTGGACCTCTCCGCGGCCGCTCTGCCGGACGACGAGGTCGTGTCGGCCGACTACCGCAGCCGGCACGCCGACGGCACCTGGCGCTGGCTCAGCCGCCGGGTCACGCCGTTCCGCCGCGGCGCCGACGGCCGGGTCGTCGAGGTGCTCGCCGTCGTCCGTGACGTCACCGGGGTCGTCGAGGCCGAGCAGCGGCTGCGCCACGCGGCCCGGCACGACCACCTCACCGGCCTGCCCAACAGGGCCGAGCTGGTCGAGCGGCTCGACGCAACGCTGGTCCGGGCGGGTCGGGACGGCGGCGAGGCCGCCGTCCTGTTCTGCGACCTCGACGGCTTCAAAGGCGTCAACGACACCAGCGGGCACGCCGCGGGCGACGCGGTCCTGGTCGAGATCAGCAGCAGGCTCCTGGCCGAGGTGCGCGAGGAGGACATCGTGGCGCGGGTGGGCGGCGACGAGTTCGTCGTGGTCCTCCAGCCCTGGCAGGCCGCCACCCAGGCCTCGGGCGACGGCACGTGTGCACGTCTGGTCCCGGACCGGCAGGCGGCGGTCGAGGTCGCCCAGCGGCTGGCCGCCGCGCTGCGCCGACCGATCCTGGTCGGCGATCGGGAGCACATCGTGACGGTCAGCATCGGCCTCGCCTTCGCCCTGGACACCGCGGGGACGCAGGACATCACCTCGGAGTCCCTGCTGCGCGCAGCCGACGCGGCGATGTACCGGGCCAAGAGCGACGGCAAGGACCGCCTCGAAATCGTTCAGCAGCGGGCCGCGGAGAAGTCAAGCGCCTCGTTCGCGTGAGCTCGCCCCGAGCCTGAGGCCCGGGCCCGCTCATCGACCGCACCTCGGCGTGCCGCAGCGCGTAAGAGCCTGCCGCGGTGGGGCACGCTGCCCTCGTGCACCGCCCTGACCTCGCCGCCCTGGCCCGCTCCGCCCACGTCGACGATCGGCTGGTCGGGCTGCGTGACCTGACCGTCTGGCAGACCCGCGGCGGCCGCGCGCTGGTGCGCTGCGCCGCCGGGCTGGCCGGTGTGCTGGGGCCGCACCTGGCGGTGCTCGCGCTGCTGGTCGTCGCGGGCGGGTTCGTCGTCGCGCTGACCGGGGCGAGCGCGGAGCTGTACGAGCAGGTCGGCGCCGGGGAGGGCGTCGTCGCGTTTGACCGGCCGGTGCTCGAGGTGATGCTGCAGCTGCGGTCGGAGAAGGCCAACACTGTGATCAGCGCCTACACCGACCTCGGTGGACCGGTCGGGATGCCGGTCCTGACGGGTCTGTCCGTGCTGGCGATGACGCTGGCTTGGCGGCAGTGGACGCCGCTCGTGCTGGTGGTCGTCGCCGCGGCGGGGTCGCTGCTGATGACCGTGGTCGGCAAGGCCCTCGTCGACCGGGTCCGGCCACCGATGGCCGATGCGGTCCCGCCGTACGAGCAGTCCGCGGCCTTCCCCAGCGGCCACGCCCTCAACGCCGTCGTCCTTGCGGGCGTGCTTGCCTACCTCCTGGTCCGACGACAGCACCGGGCGTGGGTCCGCGCCACGACGCTGGCCGTCGCCGTGGCGTTCGCCTTCACGATGGGGTTGTCCCGGGTCTACCTCGGCCACCACTGGCTGACCGACGTGCTCGTCGCCTGGACGCTCGGCCTGGCCTGGCTCACCGTCGTGGTCGTGGCACACCGCTTGTGGCTGACCGTCCGGCAGCACCACGAGGAGCGGGCCACGTCCTGACGGACGCCCCATCGGCAGGATGCCGCCCGTTCCTCATGAGCCTTTCGGGTCAGGTCCAGCCCACCGTTCGGGTGATCTTCCCGGCTTGCCCTCAAGGGTGGCTCGTTCCCGGCGACATAGTCTCTGTCGCCCGCGTCGCCACAAGGTCGGGCCAAACCGGCAAAGGGAGGATTTCTCACATGACCGTCAGCAGCTGGCGCTAGAGCTCGTCCGTCCGCACGTCCGTTCTGATCCCGAGAGGACCCGACATGACCGTCAGCAGCTGGCGCTAGAGCGCCTCGACAGGGTGCAGCGACCCGGTGGGCACCGGACGGCCGGTGAACCAGCCCTGGACCGCATCCGCCCCCAGCACGACCAGGCGGTCGCGCATCTGCTCGTCCTCCACCCCCTCCACCAGCACGTGCAGCTCCAGGCTGTGGCACAACCGGATCGTCTCGCGCACCAGTGCCTCCGCCTTGCCGTCGCTGCTCAGCATCGGGTCGGTCATCGGCGCGAGGAAGCTCCGGTCCAGCTTGACCTCGTCCACAGGGAGCTGGCGCAGGTAGGTCAGTGACGAGTAGCCCGTCCCGAAGTCGTCGATCGACAGCCGTACTCCCAGCTCGTGCAGCGCGTCGAGCACCACGATGCTGCGGGTGGGGTGGGCCATGACGCTGGTCTCGGTCAGCTCGAGCACCAGCGCCGCCGACGGGAGCCCGGCGAGGCTGAGGGCACGAGCCACCCGCCGCACCAATGCGGGGTCGAGCAGGCTGCGGGCCGAGAGGTTCACTGCCACGGTGGTGTCGTGGCCGGCCGTGCGCCAGGCCGCGGCGTCGTGCAGGGCGCGATGCAGCACCCAGTCGGTCAGGGCGTTGATCAGCCCGGTCTCCTCGGCCACGGCGATGAACTCGTCCGGTGGCACCGGCCCGAGCGTCGGGTGGTCCCAGCGGGCGAGGGCCTCTGCGCCGTACTTCTGCCCGGAGTGCAGATCCACCTTCGGCTGGTACTCCAGGCGCAGCCGACCCCCGGTGGCGGAGCCGGACAGCGCCGCGCGCAGGTCGCTCACGAGGCGCAGGGCGCGCGCGGCATCAGCCTCCATCGGGCGAGCGAAGACCGCCACGCCGAAGGGGTCCTCCTTTGCGGCGTCGAGCGCGGACTGGGCGCGGCGCAGCAGCACCTCGGGGTCGGTCCCGTCCTTGGGTGCCGCGGCGACGCCGACGTGGATCCCCAGCTCGATGTTGAGCCCGTCGAGGTCCAGCGGCTGCTGCAGCTCGGCACGCAGTGCGCGGGCGAAGCCGGCCTGGGACAGGCGTCGGGGCCGGGGGACCAGCAGGGCGTAGTGGTGGCCGCCGACCCGGCCCGCGAGGGCGCCCTGACTGGAGTGCTGGAGGCGGTCGGCAAGGGCGACCAGCGCGGTGTCGCCGATGGCGCGCCCGAACACGTCGTTGATGCCGCGCAACCGGGCGATGTCGACCAGCAGCACCAGGTGGTCGCGCTGCCCGGACAGCCGTTCGGCCGCCTGGGCGCGCCACGCCTGCGGGTTGAGCAGGCCGGTGAGGGCGTCGTGACGGGCCGCCCACTCCAGCCGGGCGAGCTCCTCCCCGCGCTCGACGGCCTGGCCGAGCTGGGTGCTCACCCCGGCGAGCAGCCGGAGGTCCAGCGGGGAGAAGGCACGGACCTCGCCCAGCAGGTCGAGCAGGACCAGTCCGCCCAGCACCTGGTGCCGGCCGGGCAGCGGCGCCGCGAGCACCCGCGCCCGGCGCCGCGGCAGTGTCAGCCGGGACAGCGGGGCGTCCGAACCTGGCCGGCCGGTGCGCAGTGCCTGCTCCAGCACGCCGGTCTCGCGGGCGCCCAGAGGTTCGTCGCTCAGTCCTTCGTCGTCGGCGCAGACGGACCGCACCTGCCGGCCGTCCCGGCGGTCGCGCACCAGGAGGACCTGCTCGACGCCGAACAGCTCACGGACGAGCCCGAGCAGCCGCGGCAGCTGCGGCGCGTTGAGGGTCACGGGCCCGAGCTCGCTGAGCAGCGTCTGCAGCGACACGGCGGCCTCGTTGCGCTCGACAACGTCGGCGTAGGAGCGGGAGGCCACCATGGCGATGACGACCAGCACGGCCAGCAGCACCGCGGCGCTGGTGCTGTGGAAATAGGTCGTGGCGACGATCAGACCCAGGATGCTGGCGGCGAACGACGTCCCGAGCGCGATCCTCGCCGGCCCGAGCAGCCGACTGCGCACGGGGACGCCCTCGGACAGCGCGATCGCGGAGCCGACGCTCACGCTGCTGACGAGGTCGGCGACCGCCGTTGCGGCGAACGCCGCCGGCCAGACTGCTGGACCGACACCACCGGCCGAGGACGGCGCCAGGGCGGAGAAGACCAGGATCGCCGTCGAGACCTCGAGGGCGAAACTGCCGAGGTTGAACAGCAGCTTGCGGTCGAACTGACGTCGTACGAAAACCAGCGCCGGCAGGGCCCCGAGTATCCGGGCGAGGACGAGGGTCCCCGGTGAGGCGAACAGCAGCCCGAGCAGCCGGGGGACGTCGCAGAGCTGGAACGCGTGGACCTGGCGGCCGTAGGCGAAGTTGGCGACGTACGAGGTGGTGCCGAAGAACATCAGCCCGAGGACCCAGCCGGACAGGTTCCGCTCGGGCGGTGGGGGGTCCGCCACCGTGAGCGCCAGGACGGTCGTCGCGGCGCCGAGGGCGACGACGACCCAGACGTAGGCCTGCACGACGGGCCGCCCGTCGGGGCGCGGCCGGCTCACCGGTGCCGCCAGCACCGAGCTGGTCACGACGGCCCACCGGTGCACTGGGTGCCCACCGGGGCTGCAGGGACCGTGCGGTTCGTGGCACGGCGTCGTGGCGGTCGCACGGGTTCCCTTCTGGCTCGGCGCTCAGGACCAGGGTCAGGTGCGGGACCGGCCGCGCAGCCAGGTCTCGCGTCACGATGATGCACCCCAGGTGCCCGACGGCGCGGGCGTATGGCCCAGCAGGCGGTGCGGACCCGGACCGGGACCCTCCGGCCCTTCGGCGTTCACACGCTGGCCACCGGCGCGCCGCCGCCCGGTCGCGTCTGCGCGCTGGGATCGGGGGGCGTACCCGCGCAGACCCCCACGAGGAGATCCCGTGCGTCGACCCCTGCCCGGCACGGCCGTTCTGACGCTGGCCGCCGGCCTGACCGCGACACTGCTCGCCGCACCCGCGGCGCTCGCGTCGCCCGACCCGTTGGGCCGGACCCCGGTGAAGGGCCCCGCCGGCAAGGCCGTCGCGCTGACCGCGCTCGGCTCGTACGCCTCGGACGTGTTCGACGCGTCGGCGGCCGAGATCGTCGCGCACGACCCGCTCACGCAGCGCCTGTTCGTCGTCAACGCCGCGTCCGGGAGCGTCGACGTGCTCGACGGCCGTGACCCGACGAGCATGACGCTGCTAGGCACGCTCGACACGGCCGGGCTCCGGGCGGCGGACGGCAGCGTCGTCGGTGAGGGGGCGGTCGTGAACTCGGTCGCCGTCCGCGACGGGCTGCTGGCCGTCGCCGTCCAGGCCCCGGACAAGGTGCAGCCCGGCTGGACCGCCTTCTTCGGCACCGAGGGCGACCTGCCGTTCGTGTCCGCCTTACGGGTCGGCGTCCTGCCGGACATGGTCACCTTCAGCCCCGACGGCAGGACGGTCCTGGTTGCCAACGAGGGGGAGCCCGCCGGGGACTTCGCCACCGACCCGGAGGGATCGGTCAGCCTGGTCGACGTCTCGGGCGGCGCGACCGCCCTCAGCCAGCAGGACGTGCGGACGGCGACCTTCCGCGCCTGGGACGAGGGACGGGCGCTCCCGAGAGGGGTGCGGGTCTTCGGCCCGGACGTGGCCGTCCCGGCCGGCCAGGCGCCCGCCGGGCGGGTCGCCCGCAACCTCGAGCCGGAGTACGTCACCGTCGACCACGACTCCGCCACGGCGTACGTCTCCCTGCAGGAGGCGAACACGATCGCCGTCCTGGACCTCGCCAGCGCGCAGTTCACCGACCTGCTCCCGCTCGGCAGTCAGGACTGGTCGGCGCCAGGCAACGAGCACGACGCCAGCGACCGCGACCTGGCGGTGTCCCTGCGGAGCTGGCCGGTCCGGGCCCTGCTGCTGCCGGACGCGATCGCCAGCTACCGGTTCCGGGGGCAGACGTTCCTGGTGACGGCCAACGAGGGCGATGCCCGCGAGTGGGGTGACTACGCCGACGTGACCCGGCTCGGGAGTGCCACCTACCCGCTGTGCGCCGACGCGTTCCCCGACGCCGCCTCGTTGAAGCAGCCGGCGAACCTGGGCCGGCTCAACGTGTCCCTTGAGGACGGCCGTCGGCCGGGCGCCGACTGCTTCGAGACCGTCCACGTCCTCGGCAGCCGCTCGTTCTCGATCTTCACCACCGAGGGTGAGCGGGTCTTCGACTCCGGCGGCCAGATCGAGCGCCTCATCGCCGGCGGTACGGGCGGCGTCCCGCCGAGCGGGTTCAACAGCAACCACACCAGCAACGTCTCCTTCGACGCCCGCAGCGACGACAAGGGCCCCGAGCCCGAGGGCGTCACGGTCGGTCGCGTCGCCGGGCGGACGTACGCGTTCCTCGGGCTCGAGCGCACCGGTGGTGTCCTGAGCTACGACGTGACCGACCCCCGGGCCGTGACCTTCGTCGACTACGTGAACAACCGCGGCTGGCAGGCGCCGGTGCCGAGCCGGGCGGCCGGCGACCTCGGGACCGAGGGCGTCACGTTCGTCCCGGCCGACCAGAGCCCCACCGGTGGCCCGCTCCTGCTGACCGCTAACGAGGTGTCCGGCACCACGACCGCCTTCGCCGTCGAGCGACGCCGGTAGGCCAGCTGTCGGCGATGATCACCGCGCGGTCGTCTGGTGCGTGTCCTCGCAGACCAGGCTGCCCGGGCGTACGACGAGCAGCAGGACGGCGAGCGCCCCCGCCATGCCCGCGGTCACGACCAGGGCCATGGCGCGGCCGTCGTTGCCGAGCACGCCGACGAACGGCGCGGTCAGCGCGGCGACGCCGAACTGGGTGGCACCGAGCAGCGCGGCGGCGGTGCCGGCCGCCTCGCCGTGCCGGGACAGCGCCAGCGCAGGGGTGTTCGGCATCGCGAGGCCCACCGTGGCAAGGACCGCCCACAGCGGGAGGAGCAGGCCGGGCAGCCCGCCGAACCCGGTCGAGGCGGTCGCGAGCAGCACCAGGCTGAACGCCAGACCGGCCACCAGGGACCGGGTCAGCACCTGCTGCGGCTGCAGGGTCCGGAGCAGCCGCGGGTTGAGCTGGGTGGCGCCGATCAGGCCGACGGCGCCGGCGCCGAACGCGAGGCCGAACTGCTGCTCGTCCAGGCCGTACTGGTCCTGCAGGATGAACGACGAGCCCGAGACGTACGCGAACAGCGCGGACATCGACAGCCCCGCGACCAGGATGAGCCCCACGTAGGTGCGGTCGCGCAGGAGCCCGCGGTAGGTCCGCAAGGTGCCCACGAACCGGCCGCTGCGCCGGCGCTCGGCAGGCAGCGTCTCCTCGAGGGCGAAGGCGGCCACGATGACGAGCACGACCCCGATGGCGGCCAGGACGCCGAACACGCCGCGCCAGTCGGTGTAGCGCAGGATCTCGCCGCCGAGCGTCGGTGCGAGCACCGGTGCCGCACCGAGCACGAGCATCAGGCGGGACAGGACGGTGGCGGCGGCGATGCCGGTGTAGCGGTCGCGCACGACGGCCATCGCGGTCACCGACGCCGCGGCGGCGCCCAGGCCCTGGAGCACCCGGAGGCCGCCCAGCACCTCGACGGTGGGGGCGAGCATGCACAGCAACGAGGCGAGCACGTGCACGGCCACACCGACCAGCAGCGGCGTACGGCGCCCGAAGGCGTCCGACAGGGGTCCGACCACGAGCTGTCCCATGGCCACGCCCAGCAGCGTGCCGGTCAGCGTCAGCTGCACCGCGGCCTCGGTCGTCATGAGGTCCTGGGTGATGCTCGGCAGGGCCGGGAGGTACAGGTCGATGGTCAGGGGGCCGAGCGCGATCAGCGACCCGAGGACCAGCACCAGCTTCAGGCGCGACCGTCGCTCGTCGGCGGCCGCCGTGACGGCGGCAGCGGGCGGGACGGTCGTGGCAGTCACAGCAGCTCCTGGCTCAGGGGACCCACCGGCGGGCCCTTGAGGTCCAAGGGGCCTTCCGGCGAGGTCATTCCCCTGGGAGGTGGCGCGCAGGGCTGGGCGCACCGGCCGTCGGGACCCGGCGTGGCTACAGCTCTCCGAGCACCTGCTGCATGCGGTTGATCTCAGCGCCCTGCGTGGCGACCGTGTCGGACACCATGCCGGCCACGATCGGGTGCTGCGCCCCGATGGCCTCACCGGCCATCTCGATCGCGCCCTCGTGGTGGCTGGTCATCATCTCGAGGAAGAGCCGGTCGAACTCCTCGCTGCTCGAGGCGACCAGGCGGGTCATCTGCTCCGGGGTCGCCATCCCCGGCATGCCCTGGTGGGCGGTGTGGTCGGCCTCGGCGTCGGCGGCCGGCAGCCCCTGGGCGGCCAGCCACGCCTGCATCGACTCGATCTCGGGACCCTGACCTGCGGCGATGCGCTCCGCCAGGCCCCGCACCCGCTGGTCCTGGGCGCGCTCGGGGGCGAGCTCGGCCATCCGCAGCGCCTGGGCGTGGTGGGCGACCATGTCGGTGACGAAGGTGACGTCGGCCTCGACGTAGGCCCCCGGGTTCGCCATGGTCCCGCTCTCGCCGGGCTGCAGCACCGTCGGCGACTCGCCCGGGGCTCCGGGCACCAGGACCGGGGCCTCGTCGGCGGTGAAGCCCGTGGTCGCGGGGGGCAGCGCCATGCCGGACGCGTCGTCGCCGGTGCAGCCGACCAGGCTGCCAGCCAGGGCCAGGGCGAGCAGCGGTTCGGACCAGCGCGGCACGTTGGGTCCTCTCGTCACGTCGTTGTCGCCCCGGGACCCTACGTCAGACCCGACACCGTCGCACCCGGCCTATGCGACCGCCCGGGCTGAGCCGAACAGACCATCGACACTGGTCCCTGCTGATCAGCGGGCGTGGGCCACACGGCTCAGCGAACGTTACGCATCCGTTACTCGTCGGACATGGCCGGAACGTCAGCACCTGTGGTGAAAATGCGCGACATCCCGGCTCGGGGGGACCGGCTCCGCTGACACGCGGACCGCCTCCTCGTGCCACAGCTGAACGCCCCACGAGGAGGCCGTACATGTCAGGTGCCACACGTCCACGCGCCACGCGCGTCAAAGCGCTCGGCGCAGCCGGCGCGCTGCTGCTGGGCCTCGGGCTCGGCGCGGTCACCGCGCCCGCCGCGGTTGCGGCCGACCCGGTGCTCAAGGCCGGTGAGACGGCGAAGAGCAGCAACATGCACCTGCTCACGAACCTCCCGAAGAACGGCGCGTTCGCCGCTGTCAGCGCCTTCAACAGCGACCTGGCGTTCAAGGACAACTACGCCTTCGCCGGCAACTACAACGGCTTCACGGTCTACGACATCAAGAACCCTCGGAAGACCTCGCAGGTCGTGCAGGTCGTCTGCCCGGGCGCGCAGAACGACATCACCGTGTCGGGCAACCTGCTGTTCCTGTCGGTCGACTCCCGGCGTACCGATGACACCTGCAACAGCACGGCGGCGACGGGTGCTCAGTCGCTGTCCGGTGCCTACTGGGAGGGCATCCGGATCTTCGACATCAGCAACCCGGCTGCGCCGAAGTACGTCAAGGCCGTCGAGACCGACTGCGGCTCGCACACCCACACGCTGGTCCCGGGCAAGGACGGCAAGGACGTCTACGTCTACGTCTCCTCCTACGGCCCCAACGTCGGCATCGCCCGGTGCCAGCCGCCGCACGACAAGATCTCGATCGTGAAGGTGCCGGTCGCCAACCCGACCGCCGCCGCGGTCGTCGCCACGCCGGTGCTGTTCCCGGACGGTGGCCTCATCGAGCGCACCCAGGGCTGCCACGACATCACGGCCTACCCGGCAAAGGGCCTGGCTGCCGGTGCCTGCATGGGCGAGGGCGTCATCATCGACATCAAGAACCCGGTCGCCCCCGTGGTCCTCGAGCGGGTCAAGGACGAGGAGAACTTCGCGTTCTGGCACTCGGCGACCTTCAACAACGACGCCACCTCGGTGATCTTCACCGACGAGCTCGGCGGCGGCGGCGCGGCGACCTGCAACCCGCTCATCGGCCCGAACAAGGGCGCCAACGCGATCTTCTCGCTCAGCAAGGACAACGAGCTCGGCTTCCAGAGCTACTACAAGATCTCCCGTGAGCAGGCCAGCACCGAGAACTGCGTCGCCCATAACGGCTCGCTGATCCCGGTCAAGGGCAAGGACGTGATGGTCCAGGCCTGGTACCAGGGCGGGATCTCGGTCTTCGACTTCACCGACCCGAAGAAGCCGACCGAGCTCGGCTGGTTCGACCGCGGCCCGGTGTCTGACGCTTCGCTGGTGCTGGGTGGCTCGTGGTCGGCGTACTACTACGACGGCTACATCTTCTCCAACGACATCCAGCAGGGCTTCGACGTCTTCGAGATCCGCGACCCCCGGGTCGCGAACGGCAAGGCCGGCAAGTACCCGTCGGACTTCAACCCGCAGACCCAGCCCTCTTACAAGGGCTGACGCACGGCGCACTCCCCGCTCTGACCGGGCCCGGTCCCCTCGTGGGACCGGGCCCGGCCCGTGCGCACGCGTGCGAGGCTGTCCCGAACGTCCTGGTTGAGGGAGGAACCCCATGCGCGTCCGCTGGACCCAGGCCGGACGGCTGCTGCTGCCGGTGCTGCTCCTGCTGGTGCTGCTGGGCGCCGCCTCCCCGGCCTCGGCCCACACCCGGCTGACCGGCAGCTCGCCGTCCGCTGGAGCCGAGGTCCCCGCCGCCACCACCGAGGTGGTCCTGTCCTTCACCGGGACGGTGAACGAGGCGTTCAGCACGGTCGTGGTCACCGGCCCGGACGGCGCCGAGGCAGGCAGCGGCTCGCCGGTGCTGCGGGGCAGGGACGTCGTCCAGGAGCTCGAGGGTCCGCTGGCCCCCGGCACCTGGACCGTCGCCTACCGCGTCGTGGCCGCGGATGGGCACCCGATCACCGGCACGCTCGCCTTCACCGTGGCTGCTGGAGACGTCGTGGACCCGGCCCCCGCTCCTTCGCCCTCGCCTGCAGCTGCCCCGCTGGACCTCGCCGACGCGACCGGGGAGGAGGACGGCTCGCTGCTGCTGCCGACCTCGGCGGCGCTGCTCGTGACCGCTGGCGCCGGTGCGCTGGTGCTGCGTCGTCGCTCGCCGCGGTCCGGCCGTGCCTGAGCTGTCTCCCGCTGCCGATCCGGGCGTCGACGCCCCGTTGGCGCCTGCGGCCGACCCACCGCCCGGCTCGACGGACTGGCGGCCTGACCTCCGCCTGCTGCTGCTCTGGTCCGCTGTGGGGCTCGTCGTCGCGGTGACCGCTGTCTCGCTCGGCGGCGCCGCCCCCGAACCCCCTCCGCCGGGTCTGCCCGACCCCGGGTCGGTCCCGGGCTGGTCGCTCCCGCTGGTCCGGCTCGTAGGTCACGCCGCCGCCCTCGCCGTAGTGGGGGCACTGCTGGCCGCTCTGCTGTCAGGCCGCGCGCCGCGACGGGGCCTGGTGGCCGGTGCGGCTGTCGTCTGGGTCGCCGCCAGCGTCGCCGGCCTGCTCCTGGGCCTGTCCGAGGTCGTCGCCCGCCCGGTGGGCGACGTGCTGCGGGAGGACCTGCTCCGCTTCTACGGCTGGGAGGTCTCCCAAGGCCGTGCCCTGCTCCTGTCGGCCGGGCTCGCCACCCTCCTGGCCGTCGGCGCCCCCCTGCTGCGTGGCCGTACGACCACCGCCGGCGCCCTGCTCCTCGCCCTGGTGGCACTGACGCCTCCCCTGGTGACCGGCCACACCGCCAGCGAGGGCAGCCACCGGCTGGCCCAGGCGGCCCTGGTCACGCACGTGCTCGCGGCGGTCTTGTGGGTCGGTGGGCTCGCCGCCCTGGCGCTCCTGCGCCGTTCCTCCGGGCTCGGGATCGCCGCCGCGCGCTTCAGCCCGCTGGCGCTGGGGTGCGCCATCGCGGTCGGCGGGTCGGGCGGAGTCAGCGCCTACCTCCGGCTCGAGGACCTCGAGCAGCTGTGGACGACCGGCTACGGCGCCCTGCTGGCGGGCAAGGCGCTGGCCCTGGTGGTGCTCGTCGGCGCCGGCGCGGCCCACCGGCGGCGGACCCTGCCCGCCTTGGCCTCGGGGTCGCCACAGGTGTTCCGCTCCCTGGCTGTCGGCGAGGTCGCGGTCATGGCCGCGGCGTTCGGGCTCGCCGTTGCCCTCAGCCGCACGCCGCTGGGCTGAGGCGCACGCGTTGCGAGACGGGGCCCGTGTCGGAAGAGGCCGTGCGGGCACCTCGTCGAGGCGATCGACCACGGCCGAGGGAGAGGTCATACCGAGCGGAGGGGCCACGCCGACGCGATGCCTACGCGGGGGGTGGCGCCGTCGCGATCGCCACGGCCCTGTTCGCCAACGGGTGCACGGCTGAAGGGACACTTTTCGCGGAGCTCGCGGTGGTGATCGGGTTACCGCTCGGCTTCGAGGGGACCGTCACGGGCGGCATCATCTCGGGACTGCACGCGACATCCCGGGGTCGGCGACGCTCGGGTCACAGGCGCTGGTGGACCTCCTCCAGACCGACGCCCCGATCTCCGCGGGCAACTCCGGTGGAGCCGGGCTCGACGCCCATGGTCGCGTGGTGGGGCTGGCGGAGGCTGCATCCCGCCGTCCGCCGGCGCGGGCTCGCTCGACTTCGCGATCCCCGCGGCGACCGTGGTCCGGGTCGCGGACGAGCTGCTCGAGGACGGCCACGCCCAGCACGGCCAGCTGGGCGTCCAGTTCGGCCGGCTGCCGAGGCCGGCACGCAGCCCGGTGACGTCCAGGACGCGTGTTCTGGGACCTTGTCAGCGCGGGTGGCGATGTGTACACCTGAAGGAGACACAACGCGGAGACGCCCCCGAGCCCGGCGAACACTCATAGATGTACGAGTCTGTCCAGAGACGTGACGACAGGGGGTCGTCGTGATCGCCTACCAGTACCGGTGCCACCGTGACGGCACGGTGGACCTGCGCTGGCCGATGGGCTCGGCGCCGGAGCGCGCGACGTGCCCGCTGTGCGAGGGGGGCGTCGTCAGGAGCATCAGCGCCCCGATGCTGTCGCTGGCCCCGCGGGCCCGCATCGCCGCGATCGATCGAGCTGAGAAGTCCCGCGATTCCCCGGCTGTTGTCTCGAACCTGCCCCCTCGCCCCGCTGGCCGGCGCACGCCCCGCGCCACCAGTCCGCTGCAGCAACGACTGCCTCGGCCCTAGCCCACCGCTCGTGGCTCTACCCGCGCTCGACCGGCTGACGGAGGTCGGTGAGCGATCGGCTCAGCCGCGCTGAGCCCACTTCGTGCACCCCAGTCCCGAGGAGGAACCGTGGCAAGTGTCGGACTGCTCTACGTCGGGGCCGTGCTGTTCGTCAACGGCATGATGCTGCTCGGCTGGGTCGACGGGCGGGCGGCGGGCCCGATGAACCTGTTCGTCGGCATCCTCCAGGTCGTCACCCCCACCTACCTCATCTTCACTGCCGACGGCGACGCCGACGTGATCCTCGGAGCGTCCGGTCTCTACCTGTTCGGCTTCACCTACCTCTACGTCGCGATGAATCTGTTCTTCGGTCTGGACGGCACCGGCCTGGGGTGGTTCTCCTTGTTCGTCGCGGTGTGCACGGTCGTCTACTCAGCCCTCAACTTCGGTCGCCTCGATGACCCGGCCTTCGGGGTCATCTGGCTCTTCTGGGCCTTCCTCTGGACGCTGTTCTTCCTCCTGCTCGGCCTGCGAATGGCCAGTCTCGAGCGCTACACCGGTGCCGTCGCGGCAATTCAAGGCATCGTCACCGGCCTTATCCCTGCCTTCCTGCTCCTCACCGACAACTGGGTGGAGAACACCGACACCACAGCCGTCGTGCTCGCGGTGTTTGGCGTCGTCGTGTTCGGCGCGCTCTACCCGCGCCTTCGCGGCACTCCCGCCGACAACCCGCTCACCGACACGGGGGTGCTCGCGGACGCGGGCCCCCGTCGCCGCTGAGGCCCCCCTCAGCTCACGTGCCGACCGCGGCCCGCGGTGGTCCACGACCGACGGAAAGGACGTCAAGATGCCAGAAGTGGTGTTCCCTCTCGACTCGAGCAAGAAGTTCACCGACCAGCAGATCGTGGGCCACAACCGGTGGCACGGCGACATCCCGGCGCAGGTCAACGTCAAGCCCGGTGACACCTTCCGGGTCCACTGCCGTGAGTGGTTCGACGGCGCCATCCACAACGACGACTCCGCGGAGGACGTGCGGGACGCGCCGCTGCCCAGCGTCCACGTCCTGTCCGGCCCGATCGCGGTGGAGGGGGCGCAGCCGGGTGACCTGCTCATCGTGGACATCGTCGACGTGGGCCCGATCCCGCAGGAGGACTCGGGACCCCTGGCCGGCCAGGGCTGGGGTTACACCGGCATCTTCGCCACGCAGAACGGCGGAGGTTTCCTCACCGAGCAGTTCCCCGACGCCTACAAGGTGATCTGGGACTTCCGCGGGCAGATGGCGACCTCCCGCCACGTGCCCGGCGTCTCGTTCACCGGAATCGTGCACCCGGGTCTCATGGGCACCGCGCCCTCCAACGAGCTGCTGGCGCGGTGGAACGCCCGCGAGCAGGCGTTGATCGACACCGACCCCGACCGGGTCCCGCCGCTCGCCCTCCCGCCGAACCCTGACAGCGCGATCCTCGGGACGCTCACCGGCAGCGAGTTCGACCGGGTGGCCGGCGAAGCCGCGAGGACGGCTCCGCCGCGTGAGAACGGTGGCAACCAGGACATCAAGAACTTCACCAAGGGGACCCGCGTCTTCTACCCCGTCTTCGTCGACGGCGCGAAGCTGTCCATGGGCGACCTGCACTTCTCCCAGGGTGACGGTGAGATCACCTTCTGCGGCGCGATCGAGATGGGCGGGTTCATCGACCTGCACGTCGATCTCATCAAGGGCGGCATGGAGACTTACGGCGTCTCGGAGAACGCCATCTTCATGCCGGGGAACACCGACCCACATTACAGCCAGTGGCTGGCCTTCTCCGGGACGTCGGTCACGCTCGACGGCACGCAGCGCTACCTCGACTCGCACCTGTCTTACCAGCGGGCCTGCTTGCATGCGATCGACTACCTCACCAAGTTCGGCTGGTCGCCCGTGCAGGCGTACATGATCCTGGGTGCCGCGCCGATCGAGGGTCGCCTGTCCGGGGTCGTCGATATCCCGAACTCCTGTTCCACTGTCTACATTCCGACGGCGATCTTCGACATCGACGTCCGCCCGTCCGCGAACGGTCCGGCGCGGATCGACCCGGGGATGGGCGTTCCGCGCGCCGGCTTCTAGGGCTCTGGCGCGTCTGAGCCCGGACGCACCGGAGCCCGGCCGCACAGGCGGCCGGGCTCCGGGACGGGCAGGACGAGCTACTGCTCCTTGGCCTTCTTGCAGGCGTTGCCGAGGTCCAGCGTCTCGCCGCGGTCGACGACGACGTCGCGGGTCGACTGCACCTGGCCGTTGGGCTTGGTGCAGGTCAGCTGCCAGGCCTCCTTGATGCCGGTGCGGAGCTCAGGCAGCGGGTTGGCGAAGGCGACGCCGGCGGACGTCCAGTCGTTGGTCGCACCACCGGCCCAGTTCACCAGGTAGGCCGTGTAGGTGCCGGCCGCGGGGTCGATGAGCAGCGCGTCCTCACGGTTGGTCCCGCCCTGGGCGGACTGGCCCACGATCTGGTCGTCGCTGTTGACGACGAACAGGTCCCAGTCGGTGGCGGCACTGCCCCACGCCATGCTCACGGTGGCGGTCCCGTTGTCGAACTGCGGCAGGGCACCGATCGTGAACTTGAACGACTCGCTGGCCCCGACACGAGGGTCGTCCCGGTTGATCCCGGGGACGCCGGCCGGGTTCTCGAAGACGACTGAGGGCTGGGCCGGAGCGAGCGCGTCACGGCCGTAGCGGCCCGCGACGACCGGACGGGTCGACGGGTTGACCGCCCACGTGAACTTGCCGCCCTTGCTGTCGTACGAGGACGTCAGCGTGTCGGTGTACTCGATCGGTGCGCCGACGGTGCCGTTGGGCTGGACGACCGGTGAGGTCTCGCTGGTGAAGGTCTTGCTGATGTCCAGGTCCCAGCCGGCGGGGGCGGTGCCGGTCAGCGTGCTGTGGAAGGACTTGTCCAGCGTGGCCTTCGCCATCTCGAAGTAGGACGCGCGGTTGCCGCCCTTGCCGGCACCGGCGGTGTCGCCGAGGCCGAGGTACTCGTTGACGACGCCCTGCTCGAACGGCGGGTGGAACTCGTCCGGGCCGATCTCGAAGGTGAAGCCGAAGCCGCCGGTGTTGAAGAAGCTCCAGTCCTCGGTCGAGCCGGTCGTGTCGTACAGCGCCCAGCTCGGCTGGCTCGTGTAGCCGTTCTTCGACGCCATCGCGTCACCGAGGGCCTTGTACTGCGGCTCCTCCAGCGGCGGGCGCGTGGCGTAGACGCCGGGCACGCGGAGGACCAGGTTGGAGTACGTGTGGTTGGTGATCAGGTTCGTGATCTGGCGCGTGCTGACGAGCGAACGCACGTTCTGGATCTCGGGCTCGGAGAACGGCGCGTCACCGCGGTAGGTGTCGCTGGACCAGGTCGCGCTGGCGCCAGGGCCGCCCCAGAAGCCGCCGTAGTTGCGGTTGGGGTCGGTGCCGCGCAGTCGGCCCGCGTTGTTGTTCTCGCACGTGCCGGTCCGGAAGCTCGCGGGGGTGTTGGCCGAGATGGCGCAGTTCTTGCGCTTGTACTCGTACGCGAAGGTGGTGAAGCTGGCGGCGTCCCCGGCCTCGCCGGCCGCGCGGCTGACGGTGAAGCCGTCCACGTTCACGACGGGGATGACGATGGTGCGGGACCCCTCCACGACCTGGGTCGCCAGCGGGTCGGTGCCGTAGCCGGTGAGCAGGTCGTACGCCCACTCCATCGCGTGCTCGGCGGACGGCCACTCGCGGGCGTGGTGGAC
>Ga0105047_10005335_pt1 | contig 22117 bp, 10 predicted proteins | sample MAT04_FD_78384 | JGI IMG/M metagenome (GOLD analysis project Ga0105047, IMG submission 78384) | Freshwater microbial communities from Lake Fryxell liftoff mats and glacier meltwater in Antarctica - MAT-04 (megahit assembly) | ecosystem: Environmental > Aquatic > Freshwater > Ice > Liftoff... | reverse complement strand
TGGGCGCGCATGGAGTACCACTCAGTGGGTGGGAGTGGGGTCCTGATGCGTGAGTGTTACGTGGTGTGCGCTGGGCGCGCATGGAGTACCACTCAGTGGGTGGGAGTGGGGCGTTCTGCGGAATCAGCTGTTCGCGCCGACGACCACGAGCAGCCAGCCTGCGACGAAGAGCAGCAGGCCGGCGCATGCGATGCGCGCCCAGCGACCTGCGATGGCGGCGGCAGCGGAAGTGTCGCGCTTGAGTGCGCGCCCGGACGGCGTGAACGGCATGCCTGCGGCGAGCCAGGACATGGGTGACGTGCGCGGGGTCGCCGTGCCCTCGAGGGCCCAGCGCACGATGGCGCGTTGGCCCGGGAAGAACGCGGCGGCCATGGTGAGCCATCCCAGGACGGCGAATACGGCGCCAGCGATGACCATCAGTCCTCGCCCTGGGCCTTGGTGAAGCCCGGCACGCCGTCGAACTCCTGGAGCTTCTGGATGTTCGCCCACTGGAACTTGGCACCGATGCAGCTGAGCAGGTGGTAGAGGTGGTCGTCGGTCAGCGTGGCCTCAGTGTCCGCACGAAGGAAGCGGCAGCGCCACGTGTCGATCATCTCGGTGTCCTCGGTCTCGCCCGGATACACCTTCGTGCCGCGACTGCCGATCCACTGCAGCCGCAGCGGGCTGCCCTGCGTGCACTCCTCAATCTTTTGACCAACCTGCTGGGCCGTCATCTCGGACTCCTCGATGAGCACGTCCATGCCCACGACCTCACGCTTGGTGACGGTTACAGGCTTGGGGCGCCACCCGGGGGCGGGCATCACCATAGGCCGCGATGCGCGACGCTCACCCGTGGTCGGGACCTGACCGAGATTGCCGATCACAGCGTCGGTGAACGCGGTGGTACCGACGGCCGTGCCAGGCGCGGCGATGTCACCCGTCAGCGACGTACCCTGCTCGAGCGTGTAGAGGATGGCGTCCTCCATCGCGCTCGCGACGGCCGGCTGACCGATGTGGCGCAGCATCATCACGGCGCTCAGCATGCTCGCAGACGGGTTGGCGAGATCGCGTCCCGCAATGTCCGGCGCGGAGCCGTGCACGGCCTCGAACATCGAAGCCTCGGAACCGATGTTGGCGCTTGGTGCAAACCCGAGCCCACCGACGAGGCCGGAGGTGAGGTCGGAGAGGATGTCGCCGTTCATGTTGGTGGTGACGATGACGTCGAATTGCTCGGGGCGCATGACGAGCTGGTGCGCGGCGTTGTCCACCAAGATCTGGCGTGCCTCGATCTCGGGGTAGTCCGCAGCGACCTCGTCGAAGGTGCGCTTGAACATCCCCTCGCCCAGTTTCATGATGTTCGCCTTGGTGGCGCAGGTGACCGACGTGCGTCCTTCCGAGCGAGCGAACTCGAACGCGAGGCGCGCGATCTTCTCGGAGCCGTGATGCGTGATGACCTTCAGCGAAAGGGCCACGCCCGGCGTCTGCATGTGCTCGATGCCGGCGTACAGGTCCTCGATGTTCTCGCGCACGATGACGAGGTCGATGCCTCGCCCGGCGAACGGCGTGGCGAGCCCGGGGATCTCACGGGCCGGACGGATGTTGCCGTACATCTCGAACATCTTGCGCAGCGTGACGTTAGCGCTCTTCTCGCCGAATCCGATCGGCGTCTCGAGCGGGCCCTTGAAGGCGACGCTCGTGCGCTGGATGGAATCGACGGTGGCGTTGGGCACGCCCGTCTGGTCGCCCGCCTTGAAGACCTCGGCGCCCGCGATGCACTCCTCGACATCGAGGTTCGCACCCGCCTCGCGCATCAGACGGAGCGACGCATCAACCACTTCAGGGCCGATCCCATCGCCCCGGATCACCGTAATCGGCACGGAAGTCTCGACGACAGGCGTAGTGGCGGTAGCGGATGCGGTGGAGGTCATGCGCCTGAATATCCCACACGGCCGGAACCGTCGCCAACGCGTGCGGGTGAGTAAGGGCCGATGCGCGTCGTCCGCACGTACGTCGATGGAACAAACATCGCGGCTCGCGCGCCGAGCATGGGTCAGTCGGCGGGCGTGGTGCTCGCCTTCCCGCCGCTCGATTGCGCGTCCGCGCCCTTCGCGACAGGGGCGGGGAGCTCGCGCGTGGCTGTTGCGGCGAGGGCGCGCATGAGATCGAGCGCGAGTGCGTCGAGCGTGGCGTCCGAGTCGTCTTTCACACCTACGCGGACATAGGCGACCGCCGCGCCGCCCGGTTGATCCACCGCACCGGCAGCGGTGAGCGCGGCGACCTCTGCCGCGGGCGTGGCGGGCACCGGTGTGCCCAATCCGAGTGCGGCAGCCAGCTCGCTTGTGAGCGTTTGGGCCATGCGCAGGTCGGCGGCAGCAGCCGTCTTGGTCGTGCGCGGGAGGCGCACGCGGCTCGCACCGCCGGGCACCGCCTCGATGATCAGCACGAGGTCGGCGCTCTCCTGGCGTTGAATCCGTTCCGCCACGCACGGCACGAATCGCTTTGAATCATCCACCCGGAGCGATGTTGCGTCGGCGTCGTCGAGCAGCCGCTCCACACGCGCGGCAAGGGACAGCTCCAGCGGCAGCCGCTCCACGTTGCGCTTCGGAGCGCATGCTGCTCGTTGCCCGAGGATTGTCACGGTCCGGTTGACGGCGGCGTCCGTGGGGTCAGCACCTGCACTCGCGGGGATGAGCGCGATGGTCAGACCCTGCAAGTTCTTCGCTGTAGCGGGAAGCTTCGGATCGGTTGATGTCGCGGCGTCGGTAGCGGAGGTCGTAGCGTCGTTCGGGGTCGTCGTGGGTTCGTTTGCGCGATCACGGCCATCCTCGCCTCGCCGGCGCGAGTCGGTCGGATCGGTCCCATCCGGCAGGTTCAAGACGCTGTCATCAGCGCTGGTCGACGGGACGGTCTCCGTTGTGCGTGTGCCGGACTCCGGGCCGTCGCCGCCCGGGTCGGCGACGAAGAGCGCGATCGCTCCGCCGATAAGGGCGATGGTTGCGGTCGCGATGAGCCACGTCGGGATCCGCGGACCACTCGGGGGGCGGCGAGGCGCGGGGCTCAATGCGGGGTCCAGCTGTCGGGATCGGCCACGAGCTCGCGAATGCCACCAGGAAGTGCGCCTGCCAGCACGTGCGCGAGCGTCGTCGCCTCCAGGACGCTTCGAATGCTGGCGCGAAGTGCTACCCACACGTCGTTGAGGTGTCCTGCAGCCCCGCCGTACTCGACGAGCTCTGGGCGTTCACCCCGGACGTAGGCGAGCGGACCGTCGACGGCGCGGATGACGTCCGCGATGGTCACATCGATGGGCCGGTGGGCAAGCCAGTAGCCGCCGACCGCTCCGCGCTGGCTTCGTACCAAGCTGGCACGGCGCAGATCGAGCAGGATCGATTCGAGGAACTTGGCCGGGATCTCCTGCGTGCGGGAAATCGCCTCCGCCTTGAGCGGCGCGGCCGCCGCATGCGCTGCGGCGAGCTCCAACGCGGCGCGCACCGCATACTCAGCCTTTGCGGAGATCTTCATGCTGTTGGACGCTCGCTCACGTCCTGATCATCGCAAATCCGTCGACGCGGAGCGAAAACGGCAATCCGCGGGAAGCGTCAGATGGTGGCGTCGGGGTCGCGCGGCTGGGGCGCAACCTGCACGTCGAACTTGCCCTTACTGTCGGTCAACTCGACAGTGGCGTCGTAGACATCCTTGGTTTTGGTGTCCGTCAGGGTGCATGCGAGCGTCACGCCTCGTTCGACGTCGATCGAGGAGCCAGGACAGTCGAGATCCGCGCGGCCGCGACCCACGCCGATCTGCTCTTCGAGTCGCTCGGCGCCTTCTGCCTCGATCTCCGAGACTTTGAGCTTGCGATGTGAGCCCACCGAGAACCCGCCCGCGCAGCCCGTGAACGCGATGCCACTCGCGAGAACGAGAGTCACCACGAGCAGCGGGACGCCGATCCGGCGGGATGCATGTGTGACGATCGCGTGCACGAATATCAGAACGTACCACCCCGCCCGGTCACTCGGTACCCCATCGGGGTGACATTCCCGCCCTACCGGGCAGGAGTGCACGGGAGGACCCATGCCAAACACACCGCACGACGAGAATATCGTCATAGATCATCCCGAATCACAGCCGCATGTCCAGCCCGCGCGCCCCGAGCGCCTCCTGGTCGCAGGATCCACCGGATACGTCGGTGGCCGGCTCATACCGGAGCTGCTCGATGCAGGCTTTCGCGTACGCGCACTCGCACGCACGCCAGCAAAGCTGCGTGGTCGCGCATTTGTCGACCATCCCGCCCTCGACGTCGTGCGCGGCGATGTCACAGACCCGGAATCACTCGCACCAGCGCTCGCCGGGATCGACGTGGCCTACTACCTCGTCCACTCCATGGGAGGCGGCCACGGGTTCGCAGACGCTGACGTGCGCGCCGCCCGCACCTTCGGGATTGCGTGCGCCGCAGCAGGCGTGCGCCGCATCATCTACCTGAGCGGGCTCGGCGACGAGAGCGACGAGGATCTGTCCGAGCACCTGCGCAGCCGCCACCACACCGGCGACGCCCTTCGCGAGGCGGGAGTGCCAGTGACCGAGCTGCGTGCCGCGATCGTGGTCGGTTCCGGGAGCGCCTCGTTCGACATCATCTACGATCTCGCGCGCAAGCTGCCGTTCATGCTCACGCCGCGCTGGGTGCAGAGCCGCTGCGAGCCGATCGCGATCCGCGACGTCACGTGGTACCTGCGTGGCGTGATCAACGAGCCTCGCACGGAAGGGGAGACGCTCGAGATCGGCTCGGGCGACGTCCACACCTACGTGGACCTCATGCGGATCTGCGCGGAAGAGCTCGGCCTGCCGTTTCACAACGTCAGCGTGCCGGTGCTATCGCCGAAGATCTCGTCGTACTGGCTGCATATGGTGACGCGCGTCGACCGGCAGGTGGCGCGCCCGCTCGTCGAGGGTCTGCGCAACGATGTGGTCTGCACCGACACGCGCATTCGCGAGTGGATGCCGCGCGATCTGAGCACCTACCGCTTGGCGGTGCGTCGCGCGTTGGCCAAGGTGCGCCAACCTGTCGTTCGCGAGTCCCGATGGAGTGACGCACAACGCGCCGCGCGCCACGTGCGCAGGTCGGGCGCCACCCTCGCGCGCCGGTTGCGTCTGCAACCAGGGCGGCGCGAGTTCCACGACTACCGAAGCTTCGACACCGAGCTCGCGCCGGCCGAGCTCTACGCGCGGGTGAACGCCATCGGCGGCGCGCGCGGATACGGCGCGGGTGTCGATCCGCTCTGGCGCCTCAGAGGATTGCTCGATCGTGTTAGTGGCGGGCCAGGTCTTCGGCGCGGGCGCCCGTTCGGTGACGTGCTGCACGAAGGCGACGTCGTCGATTTTTGGCGCGTGGAGCGCGCGGTTCCGGACAAGCAGCTCCGGCTCATTGCCGAGATGATGGTGCCAGGCGAAGCGCGTCTGGACTTTCGCATCGAGGCGCTCGATGGAGGGGGCGCACGTCTCCACCAGTTGGCGACCCTCACGAACGAGACGGTGTGGAGCGGCCTGTACTGGGGAGCGATCGCGCCCCTGCACGATTACGTGTTCGAGCAGCTCGGTCGCCATGTGCTCGAGCCGCTCGACCCTGTCGCTGACCTGAGCATCTGATCCTCGGGGGTCCGGCGCCGCGCGGCGCCGCGCGGCGTCAGGTGAGGTTGAACGTCCAGGTCTGGTTCGACGGGCGGACATTGCCAGCTGCATCGCGCGCCTCGACGTACCAGAGGTGTGGTCCGGGCAGGAGCGACGGGTTGGCAAGCGTGACGTTGTCGATGCGCCACACTGCACGCTTGATGCCGTTCGGGCAGTACGGGATGCGGTTGGCCGGCATGCCGGAGTAGCAGGAGTCAGTGCCGAGGCGGAAGCGGAAGCGGATGTTCTTGCCGGCGAATACTGCGCCAGAGAGCTGCACCTTCGTCTGCACCACGCCACCGGGATCTCCGGCGAAGACGTTGCGATAGGCGAGCGGATGGTTGGCCGCCGGACCACCGAGCACCGCGTTGTAGCCACCGTTGACCGCCACGATCTCGTAGTCACAGGCGATGGACGTGCCGTAGGTGCCCCGGGTGCCGTAGGAGCACGTGGACTTCCAGTTGTCGTTGGCGAAGCCATCGCCCGCCGTGTCGACCATGAGTTCCACGGTGCCGCCATCGTAGGCTGCCTGGCCGTTCATGTGCGTGCGGTAGCGGTGCTCAAAGCGTAGGTCCGCGCCGCCGGCGGGGATCGAAGCGGAGTACTCGGCTGCCGTCCACATGCGGTCGCCATCGAATCCGGCGGCCGCAGCGGTGGCGGGAGTGATGCTCGCATCACCGAAGCCGAACGCGTTACCCGATGCAGAGTAGCCGCTCTGGTTGGCGAGGTTCCACGTGCTCGACGCGGGCACGGCGGGCGTGGTGGCGCCACCAGCGACCTCACCGTTGGTGTACGTCGGGCCGGTGATGCACGTGGTGCTCGTCGACGGGTCGTAGTCGATCGCGGTGCAGATCGGCGAGCCGGCGCCCACGGTTGGAGTGAAGGTCGTGACGTTGCCGAGCGTCGTGCCTGCGAGAGCGCCATCGATGAACACACGGTAACCGGTCACGCCCTGGAAGTCCCAGGAAGGCTCCCATGTGAGTGGGGTGGCGGCGGTGGTCGAGGCGCCGTCGGTCGGAGTGAGCAGGTTGAAGGTGTTCGGCGCGGTCACGTCCGGCACGACGGTGGCGGTGAACGTGAAGTTGAATGGCGCCCAGTTCCCGACGGCGTCGTAGGCGCGGATGCTCCACGTGTGTGGTCCGGCGATCACGCGGTAGGTGCCCCGGGTCGTTGCGGTAACGCCGGCCTGGGCGAGCACACCGTCGATGTACAGGTCGTAGTGATCCACGCCTGACCCCGTGTCGCTGGCGGCGCCCCACTGGAAGGTCATCATCTGCTCGGGCGCGCTGCCGGCGTTGGTCGGGAAGATCGCGGTCACGCCAGTGGGCGGGGTGGTGTCCACGTTGAACGTGCGCGGAGCGCCGCTCGATGTGATGTTGCCGACGCTGTCGAAGGCGCGCAGCGACCAGGTGTGTGCGCCCTCGGCGAGCGGCGTACCGCCAGGCACCGTGTAGCTCGCTGTGCCGTTGGAGAAGGTGTGCACGACCGAGCCGTCGAGGGTGAGCTCCACGCGAGCGGCGCAGTTGTCGTCGCCCGAGCTCCACGTGAGAGTCGGCGTGGTGCTGGCGGTGTAGGTGCCGGCGCCCGGTAGGTTCTGGGTCACCGTCGGGCTGACACCATCGACGCGTACGTTCATCGGCGTGGGCGTCGAGGCGCGGGTCTGGCCGAAGTTGTCACGGGCGATGACGGACCAGGTGTGCGCGCCCCCGGCCAGCGGTGTGGCCACGGTGTAGGTCGTGGTCGGTGCGGCGATGGTGGTCACGGTCACGCCGTCGATCACGACGTCGTACTCCTTCAGGCCGCTCGTTGCGTCGCTCGAGGCCGCCCACGCGAGGGTCGGAGTGGCGGTCGCGTACGTGAGCGCCGACTCGCAGGCCGGAGCGGCGGAGCCTGCGGTAATGGCAGGGAGTGCGGAGAGGGCTGCGGGCGGCGTGAGCGCGAAGGCCGTCGGTGGCTGGGAGTCGTTGGTGACGAGCATGGGGGCTGCCGTGGTGGCGTTGCCAGCGTTGTCCACTGCGCGCACGGACATCGTGTAGTTGCCGTCGGGCAGTGCGCCGTAGTTGCGTGAGGTTGCGCCCGCAGCGAGGTTCGTCGTCGTGGGCGGCAGCACGCCATCGTCCACGATGAACTCGATGCGATTGATACCGCTCGCGACGGGCGCGGCAGGATCGGATGCGGCGGGCCACGAGATGGTCGTGGCAACGCGGGTGAGCGGCCCCGCGTTGACAGGTGCTGTGATGTCGAGGAGGAACGTGCGGACCACGCTGGATACGGTGCCCGTGTAGGGGTCGTGCTGCGTGATGCTCCACGTGTGATTGCCGGGCGCGAGTGCTGCGAGCGTATGCACGGTGACCGGGTGCAGCTCGTTGGCCACAACGGCGCCGTCCACGATGACGTCGTAGTCGGTCGGGGCAGGGCCGCCGTCGGTGACCCAATCCCAGTCAAGTGTCGGCACCGCGTTGATGCGCGCATTGGCGGCGGGCGTGATGAGTGTGGGGACGGGAATGGCGCCGTAGCCGGTGAAGCTCACGGGGGTGGTGTTGGTGAAGTTGCCCACGGCGTCGGTGGCTCGTACAAGCACGGTGTGTGCGCCGGCGGTGATACCCGGCACGGTAGTGGACGTGACGCCAGCCGCGACGGTCGCGCTCGGCGTTGAGGATCCGTCGAGGTACACGCGATAGCCGGAGGCGGTGGCCAGACCGCTGTCTGCGTCCGTCGCGGCGGTCCAGCTCAGGTTGAGGAACCCGCGCACGGTCTGACTTGCCGTCGGCGTGAGCACGTTGAATGCGGTCGGTGCGGTGAGATCGACACCGAAGCTGACGGGACCAGCAGTAGTCGCGTTGCCGAGCGAGTCGCGGGCGATGGCCTGCCAGGTGTGCATGCCGCTCGAGAGTGTGGGCGAGGTCATCGAGCCCTCGGTGCCGCTCGCCGAGGCGATCGGGGTAGCCAGGTTGTCGACGTACACGTCCACGCTCGCGAGGCAGTTGGCGTCAGCGGCGGTCCAATCCAGGAGCGGTGTGGCGGTGCCGGTCCAGCTGGCGGCAGCCGGCGTCACGATCGACGCGGTCGGTGCACCGCCGTCGAAGCGGACCGTGGCCGGGAAGGCCGGACCGGCGTCCCTCGTGTTGCCCTGGTTGTCGTAGGCCCGCACGCCGAGGGTGTGCGATCCATCGGTCTGTGCGATGGCGCTCCAGCTCGTGGTGGGCGCCGCGACGATGGCGTCCTCGGTGCCCGTGCCGTCGACGTATACGCGGTACTCGGCCAGACCGGATTCGGCATCGGACGAGGCTGCCCACGTGATGTTTGGCGTGAGCGAGGCGTACGTCGGGATCGTCGTGCACGACGGAGCTGGCACGGCTGTGGTGATGATCGGCGCCGTGGGCACGGCCGGCAGGTTGAGGTTGAACGCAGCAGGCGGGAAGATGTCGTCGATCACTATGCCAGTGTCACCGTCGAGCGTGGTCGCCTGGTTACCGACGTTGTCGATCTCGATGAGGCGGTACTGGTAGCAGCGCGGCTGCGCAACGGCGGTGTCGATGTACGGGCTCGCCGGCTGACCAACCGGCAACGGGTAGACGCCCCACGCGGCGTACAGGCCACAGCTGCTCGTTCCCGGGTTGTAGATCGCCATGCGGCGCTCGATGCGCCACGTCGCCAGGCCCGAGCCGCTCTCGGTGCCCTGCGTGAAGCTCAGGTCGAGCGAGTAGTTCGTGTCGAACCCGTTCTGCTGGTCGAGCGTGCCGCCGGCCGGAGCAGCGCTATCGACGTTGACCGTGAAGGGCACGGAGAGGGTTGCACCAGCGCCATTGGCAACGAGGACGTTCGGGGAAACGGGATTCGTGACGCCCGCGCTCCAGCCGTACGTGGCGGTGTACGGGCCACCGCTCGCTGGTGCGGCGAAGGTCGAACCCAAGAGCGGGAAGGTGGCGGTGCCGGTGCCCGACTCAGGGTCGCTCGCGGCGACGGTGACCACGAAGTTCGCGCCGGCCGTCGGCGATCCCTTGACCCAGATGACCGAGCCCGAGGGGACGTACTGCTCGCCTGGGTTACCACCCTCGGTGATCGTGAGCGAGGCTCCGGTCGGGGCAGTCGTGTCGACCATCACAGGGAGGCTGATCGGTGAGTAGCCGATATTGGCGACCTGGTCCGTCACGCGGACGCGGTAGCGGGCGCAGGTAGCGTGGGCAACCGTGTCGGCCTGCGTAAGTGGACCGCTGAGCGCACCGACGGTTGCCCAGGTGCCGCTCCAGGTGCAGATGCCCGCAGCGAGCGTGCCGTTCTCGCGCTCGAGCTGGTGATCGCGGATGCCGGCGCCAGTGCCGTCGGAGCCGATCGAATAGGTCACGCTCGTGGTACCGGTGGTGTTGTACCCGCCTGTGAACCCGACGCTGTAGCCGACGGCTGCGCCCGTGGGGGCCGCCGCGTCGGAGATGACCTCGAACGGCAGGTTGAGCGCGCCCAGGCTGTTGGAGCGGATCGTCGCCTGACGCCCAGCGGGGGGTGCGCCGGCCGGCCCGGTCCACGAGTACGTGTGCGGGAAGGCTGCGCCCGGACCCGGGTACGTGGTCGCGGCCGAGAAGCCGGCAGCGAGCGTCGGTACCGCCACGTCGAGCACGCCAGATGCGGCCGCTGCGGTGATGGCGACGTCGAAGGTGCCGCTGGAGCCCGCGTTGGTATTGACGAAGAGGCGAGTTGGCGTCGCGAGGAACTGATTCTGCGGGTTGGTGCCTTCCGTGAGCGCGAGGGTGCCGGTCGGCGGAGTGAGGTCGACCATCACCTCGGTAACGCCATTGAACTGGCCAACGTTGCCAACATTGTCTGTCACGCGCAACTGGTAGCGCGCACAGCCGGGATCGGTGAGCGTCGTGTCAGTGCGGGTGCCGCTGAATGCGCCCGTGCCGGTGGCGACCGACACCGAGTACGCGCCCCATGCAATGCAGGAGCCGCCCGAGAGCGTGCCGTTGGCGCGCAGGAGCTCCCACGACGCCACGCCGGAACCGGCCCCGTCGCCGCCCGTGGCGAGGGTCACAGTCATGCTCGTGGACGCGTTGAAGCCGCCCGCATAGCTGATCGTGCCGGCGTTCGGCGCGGCGTTGTCCGCTGAGAAGTCGTAGGAGACGGAGTTCGGGTTGTTCGCAGGGTCGTACGCGGTGGCCTGCAGCGCCGGCGGATCCACCGGCGAGCTCGAGGGGTCGAAGGTGTACGTCATCGTGTAGGAGTCGGGCACGGGCGTGGCCGCTGGGGTGGTGTCAATGCCCGTCGCCGGGGTAGTCGTCCAACCTGCGCCCGGGGCGCCGAACTGCACACGGTCCACGCCGCTGCCCAGATCGGTCGCGTAGACACGCACGTCGAACGAGTAGGTGCCAGGAGGCGCGCTCGGGTTGAACCAGAGCGGAGTGCCCACGCCGGCCCAGTAGGTGTAGGGCGTGCTCTCGGCGAAGGAGTGGAATCCGATGAACGGCGGCTGGTTGTCGAGCACCAGGTTGATGGTGCTGACGGTGCTGACGCGCCCAGCGCGATCGTAGGAGGTTGCGGTGACGGTGTACGGTCCGTCGGCCAAGAGGTTGGTCACCCACGCGCAACTGTAGGTCCAGGCTGGGCTCGCGCCGCCGAGGGCGGCGGGATCGCAGATGGTTCCCGTGGCTGTGCCGCTGTATGCGAGCCGCACGTGGTCCACGCCCGAGTGTGCATCGCCCGCTGTGCCCGTGACGGTGACGGTGCCGCTCTGCGAGGTGGCCGTGGCCGGCGAGGTGATGGCAACCGTCGGATTGATGAGGTCGACGCGGCGCGCGTTGGTCGAGACGGCGCTCGTCGCCTGGTTGCTGACGTTGTCGGACTGGCGCAGGCGATAACGGTAGCAGCCGCTGCCGATGGCGGTGGTCACGTCGTGCGTCGTGCTCGCCGGGGGGCTGCCCACGCCACTGATGACCGATGACCACGAGTTGGTGAACGCGCCACAGATGTCGTCCGCGAGCGGCGCCGTGTCGTACTCGAGGCGCCAGTCGGCCATGCCCGACTCGCCAGCGCCGTCCACTCCCGCGACCATGGACACAGTCACGATTGACGTGCTCTGTGCGCCAGCCACGACGCTCGTCGATCCGGCGCTCGGCGGGTTCGCGTCCAAGCGGACCTCGAACGACGCGGTGCTTGAGTTGCCTGCGCCGTCGGTTGCCGTCGCCAGGCGGATGCCCGGCGCGTTCGGGGCAGGTGGTGTGGTCACGCCGTACGCGAGCGTGTAGGAGTTGGCTGCGGGCAGCGCGGTCGGGCCGGTCGCGTTGGACCCGCCGGCGGGCGCCCAACCTGCACCGAGCGCCGGGAAGCCCACCGTCGCCACGCCGCTCCCGAGGTCGTACGACGTCACGCGCGCATCGAGTGCTCGAGTGCCGGCCGGCGCTCCCGGGTTCGCCCAGGCGACGTTACCCATGGCATGCAGGTACGGGTTGGCGTACTCGTTCCAGCTGTTCCAGGTGATGACCGGCGCCTGGTTGTCGAGCAGGAAGGTGCGCGTGGAGATCGTGCTCACGCGGCCCGAATTGTCGCGCGCCTGGGCGCTGACGGTGTAGGTGCCGTCGGGCAGTGCGTTGGTGATCCACGGGCAACTCCACGTGGCGGCGGTCCACGCGCCGCCGAACGTGGTCGTGGTGCACACGGTGCCGGAGGCGTCTGGGAGGGCGTCAGCGTCAGGGCCGTCGGGAAGCAGGTAGGAGACAGTGACGTCCTGCAGGCCACTGCCCGAGAGCGGGTACTCCACGCCAGAGCCGACGTAGGCGTCGGAGGCCGTGCCGTCGACGCTGAAGGTGCCACTCTGACCCGAGCCGGCGGCAGGCGAGGTGATGGCGCTCACCGGGTTGGAGAAGTCGGCCTGGCGCACGCCGTTCTCGGCGATCGTGGTCTCGTGGTTGACGTTGTCACGCACGCGAATGCGCACACGCAGGCAGAAGGAGTCGTTCCAGTTCGGCACCAGGTCGCCGTCCGGATCATTGAGCCGGTGGTTCAGCGTCAGCGCCGAGCCATTGGATGCGTTGCCCCAGTCGGCGCCAAGCGTGCCGGCGAAGCCATCGCTCCATGGATCCCAGGCTCCACACGCGCCGTCCACCATCGGGGCCATCGCACGGTCCACCGCGTAGCTACCGACGCCCGACGACGCATCGGTGCCGACGGTGGCGGAGGTGCTGTACGCAGTCGTCGACTGAATGCCTGACAAGGCGCTGTTCGTGCCGCCGACTGGTGAATCGTTGTCGGGGTCAATGCGGAAGTTGAGCGCGGGGGCGCCGGTTGCGGCACCGGCGAGGTCGCGCGCTGTGGCGTTGTTGAGTGCCGGGTCGCCAATGGCTCCACCACCGGTGAAGGTGTAGTTGAAGGCAAACTTGTTGAGCGGCGCGGGCGCAGGGACGGAGCCGCTTCCGCTCCAGCCTGCGGCGCCGAGCGACGGGAATTGTACGTCCTGCATGCCCACACCCGCATCTGTCGCGGTGACGGTGGCGGTCGCCGTTGCGGCGCCGGCGGGCGCAGTGGGGTGGTACCAAAGACGGTCACGGTTGGCGCCCGTGTCGGCGTACAGGTAGGCGGAGTTCTCAGTCCAGGACGTCCACGCGGCCACTGGCGCGACATTGTCCAAGCGCACTGTGGTGGTGGTGGTGCCGATGTTGCCGACGGCATCGGTGCCAGTGACCGTCACGGTGTACATGCCGTCGGGCAGCAGCGACGTCGCCCAGGAGCAGGTGAAGGTGTAGTTCGGTGCACTGCCGCCGATGGTGGCCGTCGCGCACGCTGTGCCGGAGGACGGGCCGGTATAGGTGAGCATGACCGTCACAAGCGCGGAGTGGTTCTCCACGCCAGTGCCGGTGATCGAGAGGGTGCCACTCTGGTTGCTGCCGCCGGCCGGCGAGGTGACGGTCATCGTCGATGCCGCGAGGTCAACGCCGCGCCAGTTGCTCGACGTCGCGCTCGTTGCAGCGTTGCCGACGTTGTCGGTGAGGAGGATGCGGTACTGGTAGCAGCCGGTGGTCAGGCCTGTGTGGCTGATCGATGCGGGAGGCGTTCCAGCTCCGGAAGGCCCGGCGTTCCAGCCGCCGACGGGGGTGCAGACCCCGTTGGCAAGGGTGCCGCTCTGGTACTGGAGCGCCCATGAGCTCACGCCCGAGCCGGCCTCGACGAGCGAGCTGAACGCAACGGCGATCGCCGTGGTGCCCTGTGTGCCGGCCGTGACGTTGACTGTACCGGTCGGCGCGATCGAATCGGGCTCGATGTCGAACGCAGCTGTAGCAGTGTTGCCCGAGCTGTCAGTTGCAGTGCCCAGCGCCGCTGCGGGGTTGCTCGCGCCCGCAGCCCAGCTGTAGAGCTGGCTCTCGTAGATGTTGCCGGCTGCGGCGGTGGTGTCGATGAGCGGGGACGAGTCGGTCCAACCTGCGGCGCCCAGCGCGGGGAAGTCGACCTGCGCCATCGCGATCGCATCCGTTGCGGTGAAGGTGAGACGGAAGCTGCCGGCTGTGGAGGGGCGGTACCAGACCGTATTGGTGAGTGGCTGGCGGTACGCGCCGGCAGAGGGCGTGGTGATGCCTGCGAAGGCGATCGCCGGCGGCTGATCGTCGTAGCACAGCACGTTGGGGCTCAGCAGCGATGCGAAGTTCCCGACCTTGTCCGTCGCAGTGATGCGGTACTGATAGCACGTACCCGCGATGAGCGTCTGGGCCCATGTTCCGTTCGTGGGCAGCGCGGTGTACGTCGGGCTCGATACGCCAAACGTCCCGGGGAACGGGGGGTAAGAGCCGTCGGGATTCATCGGGACCTCGTCGCGTTGCACGACGGCCGTCGCGAGCCCCGCGCCGGTGCCATCGACGCCCATGTTCCAGCCGATGGACTGCGTCGCGATACCCACGATCGTGTTCGGATAGGTCAGCGTCATCCCCATTGGTGCAGTCACGTCACGCAGGACCGTGTAGGGAATCGCGCCAGCGACCGAGGCGTTGGTCGCAAGGTCGGTCACTGTGGCGCTCTTCGCGCCCGGCTCGATGGCGGAGGCGTTCCACGTATAGCTCTGCAGATAGGGCGAAGCTGGGGTCTGCGCCGTTGCGGGCGACCAGCCGGCGCCCAGTGCGGGCAGTGACACGCTCGCGATCCCGGTGGTGGCCTCGACTGGATCGACGTCCACTGCGAGCGAGCCGCTCGCGCCGCCCTGTGGGCCGTTGTTGAAGTAGATCGTCGACCCGTTCACGAACATGTATGGCGAGAGCGGTGCCTCGGTCACGGCAACGGTTCCGGTCGGAGCGGTCGTGTCGACCTTGAGCTCTTGTGTGATCGTGGCACCGAAGTTGCCGACGTTGTCCTTGAATACCACGCCCCAGCGATAGCAGCGCGCGTGAATGAGCGCGCCGCCCGTGACGATGTCATTGACGCCGGTGCTCGCAGGGGTGACCGTCGTTCCGACGTCTGAGTTGCCTGCCGCGACGGGATTCCACGTGGCGGGCCACGCGCCGCATAGGTCCCCGGCGAGCGTCGTCTCCTGGCGGACGATGCGGCCCGGCGACGCCGGGTTGGTGGTCAAATCAATGCCCGACACGTCGCCAGCCACGCCGTCGGTGGTGCCGATGGCGGACCAGTTCAGACGCACCGCTGCGGTGGTGTTCTGGCGTCCGTTGGCAGGATACGAAACGATGTTGACGTTGGCGAACAGCGGGTTGGTGCGGGAGGGTCCAGTCGTGTCGGGGATCACGGTGAACGGCGCTGAGCCGCTGCCAGAGGCGTCATCCTGCGCCGTCACATCTTGCGTTTGTGCGAAGCCGGTGTTGGCACCTGCGTTCCAGGTGTAGGTGCGCTGGTACTGGTTGTTGGCGAGGTGCAGCCCCACGCCGGCCGTGAGCGTCGGCACGGCTGGCCAACTGGCACTCGACGTCGGCTCAAGGGCGGCGCCGCCCGGGTTCACCACGGTACCTGTCGGCGCCCACGGAGTGGCAATGTTGATGCCCCACAGCACACGCGTCGTGGCGGGTGAGGTCACTGGTCCGTTGGTGCGACAGGCATACGCGGCCGTTGACGGTGGTGCCGCACCGCCACCGGGCTGACGCCACCGCAGCTGCATCTGATTGCCGCCGGCGTTCTCGTAGTACTCGACGCGAATGTTGTAGTCGGTGTTCGCGTTGAGCGTCGTCGGGCACCCAGTGACCCAGGTGGCGGACTGCTCGCCCCACGAGGCCGTGACGAGCGTCCACGTGCCGGGCGTGATCTCGATCCAGACCTTCGCGCCATCGTCGGACACGGTGGCGAAGTGGTACGCGCCGGCGGTCGCGCCCGTGCGGATCTGCCCTTGCCAGCGCGCAGAGAATGTGTCGTCACACAGCTCGGTGTACGGCGCGTCTGCGGTCGCCCAGCCGAGGTTACCCCAGAAGTGCCCGGAGCTGATGTACGGCTCGATGCGGCTGAACGGGCCTACCGGCGATGCGCCCAAGGTGCAGCTCGACCCGCGATTCGTCGTGGTGAACGCACCCGCACCACCGTTACCCGAACCCGAGTAATACGTCGCGAGTACGCCAGCCGGGGCGAGCCCGATCGGGTTCGGAGTACATGCTGTGGTCGACGGGGTCCATCCGGCGCCGAACCCGGGGAAGCAGATGTTCGTCACCGCATCGTTTTCGGGATCATTGACCACCGCATTGGCGGTGAATGTGCCCGCAGTGTTGGTGTTCACGAACATGCGCGTGAGCTGGAACGCTGGATCGATGTAGGCGTTTCCACCGCTCACCGACGTGAACCCCGTGAATGCCACCTCGGGCTCAAGACCCGGATCGACGACGTACGGCGTCGGGTACGTGGCGTCGTTCACGTCGATCCAGATGGTGCCGTCAGCGTCGAAGGACCATGCTGCCGGCCCCTTGAGTGTCCTGCCCTTGGAGTCCGTGATCAGCGGCTTGGGCACCGTCAGCCCGATGCCCAGATCGAGTCCGCCGGTGGCGAGCAGTCTCGGCTGCTTGCCCTTCGGAAGCGTCAGCTGCCACGACCAGGTGCGCTTGCCGAGACGCTTGGGAATAACGATGGATTCCTTGAGGGTCTCGCCAACGAAGGTCTGCACCGCCGAGTACTTGGTGGTGTTGTAGACGGCACCATTCTCGAAATCGCGCCGCGTGCCGGAGGGGGCGTTCAACATGCGCATCCGAACGGTTCCGCGATCACCGACGAACGAAGCGTTGGCGCCAAGGGTGTTCCCCAGCCGCGCCCAATCATGTCGTCCGCCGTTGCGTTCGGGGTCGCCGAGCTCAGCTGCAATAGCTGCGGGCACGAAGTTCGGGACGCCTGGGATGTTCGGCGACTTCTCCTTCTTCGGCGCGCACGCCTTGGCGGGAAGCTTCCTCGTGGCTGCCGCCCGCGTCCTCGTCGCGTTGATGCCCTTCGCTGGCTTGACGGAGGTACGGGTGCACGAGGTAGTTGCCTGGTCTGCAGCGGGCCGCTTGGCCTGGCTCCTGGGAGCAGATCCACTCGCGGCGAACACAGGGATGGCTACGACGAGGAGCGCCAGCAGCATGCCGGCGAGCGTACGGCCAGTGATTCGGCGTACGCGGTCTGATCTCATCCCCCAGAGTGACCTCACCCCATGGCTATCGGCCACTGGAGGGCCGTTCCTGAGTCATTCGTGCGACAAATGCTCACGCGACGCTCACATATGGGCCATCTGGCACCCGTGAGGAGCGCATGTCACTAACGCGTCAGTTGACGGACGCCTTGGTGTCGGATCCCGCCACGCCGTCATCGATGGGGGTGCGCGGGTGGATGAATGACATCGCACGCTCGGCGAGTGCTGTGATGGTGAGGCTCGGGTTCACGCCGACATTGGCCGGCATGGCGCTGCCGTCCACGACGAGCAGGTTGTCGTATCCGAAGACGCGATGGCGATGATCGACCACGCCGGCGCTCGCGTCACGCCCTATGGCGTTGCCCCCGAGCAGGTGCGCTGTTGTGGGCACGTTGAAGAGCGCCTCGGTGACCGCGCTCTGCGCGATGCCGTTCACGTAGCCAGCCACACGAGCGGCCGCATCGTTCGCCGCCGGGATGAACGTCGGATTGGGTCGCCCCACGTCCTGAGCAGTCGTGAGCTTGATGCCTCGCCCGAGCAGCTTGCGGCGCCCCTTGAGCTGGATCGCATTGTCGTGCGACTGCATCACCAGCAGGAGGAACGAGCGCCGCGCCCACTTGTGGGGCCAGGTGATTTTCGCGAACCGGACGGGATGGCGCAGCGCCGTGCCGAGCCACCTGAGCGGACGCGTCACGCGCGAGCCATCGCCCACCATCAGCGTCGAGAGCAGACCCATCGCGCCGCCGCCCGGCCCATATGTGACCGGCTCGATGTGCGTGTGGTCGTCGGGATAGATGCTCGAGGAGATGGCAACAGTCTGGGAGAAGTCGTGGGTATCGCTCGGGGCCGTCACCGCGAGGATCGACTCCGAGTTCGTGCGCACGAGGTGCCCGACGCGGTCACTCAGAGCCGGGAGCGCGCCCGTGATGCGTTGGCGCAGCAGCAGCTTCGTGCTCCCCAAAGCGCCCGCAGCGATCACCACACCGCAGCGGGCACGGAACGTCTGAGGGCGTCGACGCAGCCACGCGCCCGGGTGCTCGGTCTCGAGCTCCCAGCCATTCGCTCCCGTGGCCCCATCGCCGCCGAGCGGCGTGAGACGCGTCACCTCACGACTTGGGATCACGCGTGCGCCGGCCCGCTCCGCGAACCACAAGTAGTTTTTGACGAGCGTGTTTTTGGCGTTGTGCCGACAGCCGACCATGCACGCGCCACAGCGCATGCACCCCGAGCGGCGCGGCCCATCGCCACCGAAGTAAGGATCGTCGACCTCCACGCCCGGCTCGCCCAGAAAGACACCGACTCGAGACATCTGGAAGCCATCTTCCACGCCAATATCGCGCGCCAGGCGCAACATGAGATCGTCGCTTGCGTTCGCAGGACCATACGGCGTCACGCCGAGCATGTGCTCCGCGGTGTCGTAGTGCGCAGCGAGCTCGAGCTTCCACTCCGCGAGACCGTTCCACTGGGCAGCGCCGTAGAAATCATCCGTCTTGGGGCGGTAGAGGGTGTTGGCGTAGCCGAGACTGCCTCCGCCGACGCCCACGCCCGTTGCGATGAACACGTCGCGAAAGAGGGAGAGGCGCAGGATCCCCCGCAGCCCGAGCGCCGGCGCCCAGAAGTAGTTGCGCAGATCCCACGTGCTCGTGGCGTGCTCGTGGTCGGCGAACCTGCGACCCGCCTCGAGCACCACCACCGAGTAGCCCTTCTCGGCGAGGCGTAGCGCAGAGACGCTCCCACCGAATCCCGAACCGACGATGATGTAGTCGGCATCGAATCCGTCGTCCATGTCAGTCGCGTTCATGTGGCTCGTCCCAGTCGACCTCAGGTCCCATCGGCACGATGCCGGTGGGGTTGATCTTCGGATGAGTCACATAGTAGTGGCGCTTGATGTGATCCATGTCCACTGTCGCCCACACGCCCTCCACCTGCGCAAGTTCGCGGGCGTATCCCCAGAGGTTGGGGTAATCGATGATGCGGCGCTGATTCGTCTTGAAATGGCCGACGTACACCGCGTCGAATCGGACGAGCGTGGTAAACAGCCGCCAGTCAGCTTCCGTGATCACGGCACCGGTCAGATATCGACGCTCGGCCAGCATGCCCTCGATGCGATCGAGGCTCGCGAACAGCTGGATGAAGGCGTCCTCATAGGCGGATTGGCTCACGGCGAACCCGCACGCGTACACGCCATTGTTCACGGTCGCGTAGACCCACTCGTTGATGGAATCGATCTCACCACGGAGCTCTGTTGGGTACAGATCGAGGTCCGGGTTGGTCGCGAAGGCGTCGAACTCCGATCCGAGCATGCGCATGACGTCGCCCGATTCGTTGTTGACGATGCGGTTCGTCCGCGTGTCCCAGAGCGTGGGTACCGTCACGCGCATGTCGAAGTCGGGATCGGTGGCGGCGTACGCCTCCGAAAGATACGTCCAGTCATGGAGCGGATCGGGTTCGCCGTGGGCCGGATCATGACCCCCGAACCGCCAACCTCGATCGTCGCGGATGGGATCGACCACAGTCATGCCGATGACGCCCTCAAGCCCCTTCAGGCGGCGAACGATCATGGCGCGGTGCGCCCAGGGACACGCCTTGCACACGTAGAGGTGGTAGCGCCCGGCCTCGGCAGGGAACTCGGTCGAGCCGTCAGCGCGCACCCAGTCGCCAAACGCGCTTTTCTGCCGCTGCCAGGAACCATCGGTCCCGGTCTCCTTGCCGAACTGCGCCGCTGACTGGCTCATCGTCTCGTGTCCTTCGCATGCGTGAGCTGCTTGCGATGACGTACCCGTCCCGGGCCTCGGACACGCCCGCTCAAGGGTCTCCAGGTAATCGCGTTAGAACGGTGGATCTGCGGAGATGTCATTGGTCGGCGTGGGCTCTTTCATGGAGCCCGCGTAGGCCGGCACGTCCTTTTCAGCCGCAGATCCTGTGGAGTTGACGACGTCGTACCAATCATCGAGCGCGGCGGCGATGTCCGCTGGGGAGAGCTTGGTGAGCGACTCCGGAGAGCAGTACAGTCCGGTCGCCCACGCGGCGGAATACAGACCCTCGATGTCCTTGCGGGGCGCGACGATCCATTTTTCCTCGTTGTCGAGCAGCCCTGCGACGGCATCCTTGGTCGCGTCGTCGACCTTGGTGCCGAGCCACACGGCCACGCCTCCATGTTCGAGGTTGTGCACGACGTATCCGTCCGGCACAGGCTTGTCGTAGAGACCGAAGGGCGCCCAGATCTCGATGTGCGTGCCCGAGGTGGGAGGAAAGGTCTTCCATGCGAGCTTGGCCGATTCGACGTGCTTGCCCTGTTGCTCATCGAACACGCCGTACTCGCAGCCGGCGTCGTCGAGGAGCGTGGTCGTCTTCGGGTCGAGCCCCTCGGTGAGGCTCGCGTTGGGTGTTGGCTTGGACGGCGTCGTGATCTTGACCAGCCCTGTGGAAGGCGGGTTGCCATCGCCGAGTGAGCCGCCGTCGCTGCCGTCGCCGTCGTCGCCACCGCACCCGGCCGCGACGAGCATTGCCAGCGCGAGGACCAGCGTCGCCGCAACGAAGCGTCGTGTGCTGGTGGTCGGTGCGCTGCGTCGGATCATCAAGCGATTCCTTGGGAACGTGACATACGGTGACGAAGTGCCCGACGTCGCGGGAGCACAAACCGTCGCGTCGTCGCGTCGCGTCGTGGCAGGCGCTCAGGTGTGTGTTGCGAGCTGCTGATCGGGGCTGGGCGAGGAAAGGTCGACGCGCGGATCGTCCTCGCGGAGCGTGACATCACGGTCGCGATCGAGCAGGCGGAATACGGCCGGAACGAGCACGAGCGTGAGGAGCGTCGCGACGAGCAGGCCACCGATCACCACGGTGCCGAGCGACTGGCTAATGATGCCGCCCTCGCCTGAGATACCGAGCGAGAGCGGCAGCAGCGCCGCGATCGTCGCGGATGCCGTCATGAGCACGGGCCGCACGCGCAGGCGGGCCGCGCGTACGAGTGCCTCATCGCGCCGCACTCCCTGCTTGCGGAGCTTGAGCGTCGCGTCCACGAGCAGGATCGAGTTGGACACGATGATGCCGATGAGCAGCAGCTGCCCGATCATCGCCGGCAAGCCGAGCGCGCGACCGGTGACGATGAGTGCTCCGAACGACCCGATGAACGAGAACAGGATCGGCGCAAGAATCGTGAACGGGTGCGCGAGCGAGCCGAAGAACAGCACGAGCACGAAGAACACGAGCGTGATCGCGACGAGCATCGCGATGCCCATGTCCCGGAACATCTCCGCCACGAACGCCTGGTCGCCCTGCTCCCAATCGAGCGAGACGCCCTTCGGTAGATCAAGCTGCTCGACAGCGGTGCGGATGTCTTTGTTCGTGCCGGCGGTGTCCTCGCCGAGCAAGCGTGCTGTGATGCTGCCCGAGAGCTCGCCGTCCACGCGATTCACAAAGGCGGGATTGTCCACAGTCTGGAACGTGGCGACGTCGGCCAGGGGGACCCGGATGCCGGTCACCGTCGGCACCGAGAGCGTGCCGATGACAGCGGGGTCTGCGGAAATTTTTGCATCCGTTCCGATGCTGATCGGCGTGCCCTGACCGTCGTCGATCGTGATGGGGCTCGTCACGCCACGCAGCGCCGACTGGATGGCGGCGGCGTTCACGGGGGCATCGGGTTTGGCGCGCACGACCAACTGCGGAACCGACTGCGAGGCCTGCGGCTCGATTTCAACCATGTCCCACTGCTGTGCGCCTTGCTGGAGGCGCTTGGTGATCGTCGTCGCGGCAGTTGCGATCTTCGCCTGATCGTCACCTTCGATATTGACCTGGAAGGTGCCGCTCGGCGGACCGTCCTCGAGCACCATCACGCCGAAAGCGCCGGGGTAGGCCTTGGAGCCGAACGAGCGGAGCTCGCGCTCGATCGCGGAGCCGTCAGTCCCGTCCTTGAGGGTC
>Ga0105047_10005334_pt1 | contig 22124 bp, 18 predicted proteins | sample MAT04_FD_78384 | JGI IMG/M metagenome (GOLD analysis project Ga0105047, IMG submission 78384) | Freshwater microbial communities from Lake Fryxell liftoff mats and glacier meltwater in Antarctica - MAT-04 (megahit assembly) | ecosystem: Environmental > Aquatic > Freshwater > Ice > Liftoff... | reverse complement strand
GACATGTACCGCTCGTGGCCGGTGCGCTTGGTGGCCAGATCCCAACCGGATTTGGAGCGTCGGGCGACACCATGCTGTTTCAGGCGGTGGCCGTGCCAATCAGCGCAAAACGAGGAGCGCCTGAAGGCGTCCTGGTGGCCACCGTCGTGGTGGATTCTGTATTTCTGCACGATATGAAGGTTGCTACCGCTAGCGAGCTGATTTTCTTCACGCGTGATGCCAAAGGACGTGACCATCCAGCGGCAGCAACGGTGCACGCATCTGCTCGTGCGTTGACAGAATTTCTGGCCAGTCGCACGGACACTGTCCACAACAAGAACGGCGAAGCAAGGCTCGCCGGCACGCGCTACGTCTCGCTGGGCACTTCGTTGACTACCGCGGGTGGCGAGGACGTTGGCGGATTTGTCGTGTTGCGCGCACGCGAGGACGGTGCGGCAACACTCGTGGCGCTCAAGACGCCTCTCAAGATTGCCCTCTTTACCGGGGTGTTGGTCACGCTGCTTGCGACGGCTGCGGTGTCTCGTTTTGTCACGAAGCCGGCCGGGCTCCTGACGGCTGCGGTTGCGCGGGCCGCGCGCGGTGACTTGACGCCGCCGCTGCATACGCCGTTCAAAGCCAGCGGTACGCAGGAACTGCACGACTTGAGTTCGGCATTCGACGCGTTGGTGCACGACCTGCGCGACAAGGAAGCACTCATTGCTGTTGGCCGACTTCTACCATCGGCCCGAACGTTGCCCTCGGCAGACGCACCCGGATCACCACGCGGCGTTCGCGCCATCGGTGCCGGCGTCACGCGCCTGCCGCTGGCGCGTCAGATCAATAATCCAGGATTGGTGTTCGAGCCCGGCAGCGTGCTCGCCAATCGATACATCATTCATACAGAAGTCGGGCGTGGCGGATTGGGAATCGTGTATCGCGCGCTGGACCGCGTCATTGACGAAACTGTCGCCGTTAAGGTGTTACGCCCCGAACTCGTGCTCGCGGACACTTCGGCCTTCGAGCAGCTGAAGTTGGAGCTGCGTATCGCGCGACGTCTGTCGCATCGAAACATTGTGCGCACCCATGACATTGGCGAAGCGGATGATGTTCCGTTCCTGACCATGGAATTTGTGGACGGCGCATCATTGGCCGCGATTATACAGGCACGCGGTGCACTGTCACGGGCTGCAGTACTCGCGATGGCCAAACAGTTGCTGGGCGCACTCAGTGTCGCGCACGAGCACGGCGTGGTGCATGGCGATCTCAAGCCGCAGAATCTGTTGATCGACGCAACCGGTCTGCTCAAGGTGACGGATTTTGGTGTGGCGCGCCTGGTGCGTGAGGCGCGAAGCAGTCGGCACAAGTCATCGCCATTTGACGACGCCGATGCGCCACCGCGATTGACGGGTGCGGTTGTTGGCACGCCAGAATACATGGCGCCCGAGCAACTCATTGGTGAACCGTCCAGTCAAGTCACGGACTTGTACGCTGCTGGGGTCGTGCTCAAAGAATGCCTTACCGGGAACACGTCACATCAAGCGGATACTCCGGTTGCCTTCGTCGCGCGAAAGCTGGGGCCTGACTCTCTCGAACAAGTCCGTCACGACCTCGTGGATCCGTCCACCGCGACGCAATCCGCAACCGCCGACATTCGCGCGATCGTAGAGAGTTTGATGAACCCCAGCGCTGCACTGCGCCCTGCATCAGCACGAGTGGCCCTCGCGCGATTTGCGGCCCTCGGCTAGCCCCTTTCGCAGAGCCGAATCGACCAGACCCGTTCCAAACAATCAGATGTTGCGGGAATAATTTCGCACCCGCTGTGGTCAGCGTTGGCAGGACATTCATCCTCCAACGTTTTCATGCTGCCAACACTTCCGCTGTTTCCTGGAACCACCCCCATCGATGCCGGCGCGTCGGCGGTCAGTCGTCGGGGCTTTGTTGGTGCGACCGGAGTCACGCTCATCGGCTGCCTGTTTGCGCAAGCCTGCGGCGGCGATCCGTCTGGTCCGAACAGCGGCGTTGTGGAACCGCCGCCAACTGGCAGCGCCACGTTTACCAACGGTGTGGTGACGCTGCAACTGGCGCTCATTCCGGCGCTAACCGCCGTTAACGGACACCAGGTGCTCGCGCTTTCCAGTGGCGGTCGACGCGCGGACCTGACTGTTATCAACGTCAGCGGCACGTATCGCGCCTTTACCAGCATTTGCACACACGAAGGTTGCACCGTGAATGGCTACTCAGGCGGTCGCATGATCTGCCCGTGTCACGGATCGGAGTTCAATCAGAATGGACAAGTGGTGAACGGCCCCGCACCTTCCTCTCTTCGCGAGTACGCCGTGACCATGAACACCACGGCGCAAACACTCACCATCGCCGTCTGAGAGATATCATGAGCCGACTTTCGCTACTCGCCTTCGCCTTTGCTGCTCTGGGTAGTACTTCACTTGCTGCGCAGTCGGCCCCAGAGCAAACGGCGGAGACGTGGACGATCTCGCCGTCGCCGGATTCAGTCAGGGCGCGCGTCGATTCGACGGGGGCGATTCTTGTTGCGGCGCGCCCAGTGGGACTGTTGGCCGCGCACGCGGTCGATGAGCACTTGTTCCTCCAGGACACGACGCGGCGCAAAGCCGTGACATACAGCGATTGGTATGGACGGCGCTTGCGTGTACACCGCTACGGGAGCTACGCGATGTTGCCGTTGTTCGTGACGCAATTTGTGTTGGGCAACAAACTGATTAACCAGAAAAACGAGCAGTTCGCCGGAACGCGCATGACTCCCATCGATCAGAATCTGCGTTCGACGCACAAGGTGGTCGCGGGTGCTGTTGGTGCGCTGTTTGTCGTGAACACCACGACCGGCCTGTGGAATCTGTTCGCCTCCCGGCACACGATTGAAGGGCGCAAACTTCGCACAGTTCACGCGCTCACCATGCTCGCGGCGGACGCTGGATTTGCCTACACCGGCTACCTGAGCTCACAAGCAGTCGATCGCGGTCCGCGAGAAGCTCGTAAACATCGCAACATCGCAGTGGCGTCCTTCAGTATCGCTACTGCAGGCGCATCGTTGATGTGGTTCAAGCGCGACTGACGCGTACCCTTCGGATATCCTCAGTTCCTTCAGCGATTTCTCCGCGAGCAATGTTGCAATCAGCCGTCTCATCAACGCTCGCACCGGTTGTCAATTTCGTGCAACCGTGGCAAACACTCTATGCCGATCATTCGGCAGTCTCGACGGCCGTGATCTTTGTGCACCTGAGCGCACTCGTTGCGTCGGCGGGCCTGGCCGTCACCAATGACCGAGCGATTGTGCGCACGAAGTTGGATGACGCCGAAGGACACGCGCGACGTCTCGCCGATTTGGCGGTGAGTCATCGCTCAGTGTTGACGGCACTCGCGGTGTCATTCGCCAGTGGACTGTTTCTGTTCCTGGCCGACCTCGAGGCCTTCGTGATCATGCCGGCATTCTGGGTGAAGATGTCACTCATTCTGTTGCTGATTGTGAATGCGACGTTCATGGTGCGCCGAGAAAAACAGCTTCGCCAGATGGTTGCATTACCTGTTCCGACAAACCCCGGCGTAAACGGCCGGGTCTGGGCGCGTCTCCGCCGTCACTCGTTCGCAAGCCTGGTGCTCTGGTTTGCGATTGTGTTGGCGGGCACGGCGATGACGTCCGGTTGACTTCAAAGCGAGTTGAGAGGACTTCGGCTGCGATTGCGCCCAAGCGCACTCGGTCGACGGTCCTGCGTTCGGTTGGTCCTTTTCACCGGTCTCGTCTGAATCACTTAACCAGGAGTACCCATGTTGCGCGTCACACAGAAAATCGCTTCCCTCATTGGGGTGGGATGTGCCAGTAGTCTGCTGTTGTTCGCATGTGGGAGCTCAGATGACGGTGCTGCTGGGCCTTCAGGCGTCGCGTCACTTGTGCTAACCGTTTCAACGACCGATGTGATGGCATCGTTCGGCGACACACGCACCATTATAGCGGTTGCCAAAGATGGAGGGGGTGCGACTGTGAGTACACCCTCGCTTACGTGGACGTCCAGCGCACCATCCATCGCAACGGTTTCCGGTTCAGGCGCCAGCGCGACAGTCACAGCCATTGCCAACGGGACAGCCACCATCACCGCATCCAGCGGATCGGTGCAGGGTACTGCGTCAGTCACAGTCACTCAACGCGCCACCGCCATTGGTGTGACTGGAGTTCCGCCGACACTGCTGCCCGGTGCTACCGCGCAACTCTCCGCCGGAGCGCGTGACGCACGTGGAAACGTTGTTGCTGGTGTAACGGGATTCACGTTTACGAGTTCCGATCAATCGGTCGCAGTGGTCACCACCACTGGATTGGTAACCGCGATCTCGCCGGGTCTTGCGCAGATTTCGAGCACCGTAACCGCTGCCGGAACAGTGCTAAACGGTTCGAGTTCGTTGCCTGTTGCATTCGCGGCATCCACTCCAGCCACCGCTTCGGTTGCCGCTACTGTTGGAAATCTGTTCACGCCATCGACTGTTACGATTGCCACCGGTGGAACAGTGACGTGGACGTTCGCCGCAGTCGTGCACAATGCAACATTTGGCGCAGCGACCGGTGCGCCAGCAACGATTCCCAATACGTCCGGCTCGCAAGTGTCGCGCGCATTCCCCACCGCCGGGCGCTTCGACTACGTCTGCACGCTGCATGCGGGAATGACGGGTTCAGTCATCGTGCAGGCCCCCTCCGCGGGATTCACCGCGATTCTTAACGGCGCAAACGAACGTCCGGCGGCAGTCACAACGCAAGGTGCAGGCGCGGCATTATTCACCGTGAATGGTGCGACGGTGTCATATGTCGTAACATTTTCACGGCTCAGCGGTGCTCCCACCAATGCGCACATTCACGGTCCCGGCACTTCGGCACAATCCGTCGGGGTGTTGGTCGATTTGCCAGCGGCCGGGCAGACGCTCACGAACGGTGTGCTGACAGGAACGTTCAATGCCGCGAGCATCCGCAACGCGGCGATCTCGCTTGACTCACTGCTGGTCCTGATGCGCAACGGCAATGCGTACGTGAACGTGCACACGACGCTTAACCCGGCGGGCGAAATCCGCGGTCAGTTGTCCGTGCCGCAGTAGGAAACCGTCAACGCGCACGCACTTGTTCAGACGCGCCGCGTAGCATTTCCCATGCGCGACAAACATCCGCCCTGACCAGATTGAAATCTCATCGGGGTTGCGGCGGATGTGCAGTCGATCACACGGCGAGACCGACATCGGGCGGGCGGTTTTTCACTCGACCTCCGGATCGAATAATGCGTTCTTCATTGATCACATGTGTGCGAAATTGGGCGACACTTCACTTCCCGCGTTCCGGGAAAATATAGTCCGGAGGCTTACGAACACTGGATTGAGCCTGCCACACTGGCACTAGTCTGCCAAATTCGGCATCTTTCGGCTGCGGCACGCAACCAACATCTCAAGCCCGACTCCATGACCTCCGAATCCTCGGGCGCGCTCAAGCGCACCCCGCTGCACGATGTCCACGTCGCACTCGGCGCCAAAATGGTGCCCTTTGCCGGCTACGAAATGCCCGTGCAGTACCCCAGTGGTATCACCGCCGAACACAATGCGGTCCGCAACAGCGCCGGTGTGTTTGATGTAAGCCACATGGGCGAAGTCATCGTGCGCGGCCCCGACGCCATTGCGTTTGTGCAGTCGGTTACCAGCAACGACGTCGCGAAACTCGCGATCAATCAAGTGCATTACAGTACACTGCTCCGCGAAGACGGTACGATCGTGGATGATCTGCTCGTGTATCGCTACGCCGATTTCCTGATGCTCGTCATCAACGCCAGCAATCGCGACAAGGACATCGCGCACATGCGCGCGCATCTGGGTACGTTCGATTGCACGCTGACCGATATTTCCGACGACCTCGCACTGCTGGCCATTCAGGGACCGAACGCGGCAGCCCTGGTCCAATCGTTGTCGGACGTGCCGCTGGATGGCGTGAAATATTACTGGTTTACCGAAGGCAACGTTGCGGGCGTACCGGCAACGATTTCGCGCACCGGTTACACGGGTGAAGACGGATTCGAGTTGTATTTCAAGGCGCAACACGCCGAGCCGGTGTGGAAAGCGTTGATGGACACGGGTGCGATCACTCCGGCCGGTTTGGGTTCACGCGATTCGCTGCGACTCGAAGCGGGACTGTCACTGTATGGTCATGAACTCGACGACAGCACGACGCCGGTTGAGGCCTCGCTGTCCTGGCTGGTGAAACTCGGGAAAGATTCCGACTTTCTTGGCCGCGCGAAACTGGCGCAACAACACACAGAAGGCACGGATCGGAAACTCGTCGGCTTCACCATCGACGAACGAGCGTTACCGCGGCAGGGATACCCCGTGTGGTACGGGGATGTGAATGTTGGTACCGTGAGCAGCGGTTGCATGAGCCCCACGCTCGGCGTTCCCATTGGTACCTGTTTTCTTCCTGCCGCAGCGGCGGTTCCAGATACGCGTTTCGACGTTGAGATTCGCGGCAAACGGTTACCCGCTCGTGTCGTGAAACTTCCGTTCTACAAACGCGCTGGCAAGTGATTGCGGTGATGTGATGGCACGTGACACACGCAGTTCCGATCGCCGTCGCGATGGGAAGTCTGTTCCCGCGCTCACCGTCGCGATTTTAATGACCGATGTTGAGCCGGCCGTCCGCTTGAATGCGGCGCTCGAACAGGCAGGTTTTGAGACGGTCACCATATCGCCGATGGATGACGTGCGGGGATCGTTGAGGCGTGCTCCGCCTGCGGCGTTGGTGCTCACCGGTGCACTGTTGGACGCGACAAATCTCTCGCTCGTTCGGCAACAGCTCTGGGATGGTGTGCCGGTGTTGGGGTTTACGGATGTCACCGACCCCGCGATGAGCGAGCGGTTATTGGCGGCCGGTTATGCGGAGACGTGGCCCAAGCCCATCGTGGTGGACGATGTCGTCGATAACATTCGTCGTCGTTTCGAACGCAAGCAACTTGCCGAAATCACCGGATTGGTTGGCGAGTCCGAAGCGATTCGCGAAGTGCTCGTCAAGGTTGAGCAGATTGCGCCGGTTTCCAGCACGGTCCTTATCGAAGGCGAGAGCGGTACGGGTAAAGAATTGGTGGCGCGCGCCATTCATCGGTTGAGTCCGCGCCGCGCGAATCCGTTTATTGCCGTCAACGTTGGGGCGTTGCCAGAAACGTTGCTGGAAAGCGAACTCTTTGGTCACGAGAAGGGTGCGTTTACCGGTGCGGCCGAACGTCGTCTTGGCCGTTTTGAATTGGCCGATACGGGCACGTTGTTTCTTGACGAAATTGGCGAGATTCCGCAAACCACACAGGTGAAACTGTTGCGCGTGCTGGAGGAGCGTGAGGTCACGCGTGTTGGCGGCAGTGTGGCGATTCCGCTGAACGTACGCGTGGTGGCGGCCAGTAATCGACCGCTGCGCGAGCATGTGGAAGAAGGTGGTTTTCGCCCCGACCTGTTTTATCGCTTGAATGTCCTGCGCATCTATCTGCCGCCGTTGCGCGAACGCAAGAGTGATATCCCGTTGATGGTGCGTCGGTTCATCGCCGAATTCTCGCGTGCGCACGATCGCCCGTTTGTTGGCCTCTCGGCCGAAGCGTTGCAGTTGTTGGTGGAGTATTCCTGGCCGGGCAATGTGCGCGAGCTGCGCAATCTGATTGAAAGCATGGTGGTGTTGGCGCACGGTGCGGAAATCGAAGCGGGAGATATTCCGCCCGCTATCCGTGATCTCAGTGCGCGTCGGTTGCCCGTGCCAGTGGGGCCGATGGTGCGCGAGAGTGAGCGGGCGCAGGGGCGTGAGCTCGAATTCATTGTGCGTTCGTTAGTGGAGCTCAAGATGCAGGTTGAGGAGTTGCGTCGTCGCATGGATGTCGAGACGCGTGTTGATCCGCGCCTGGAGGCTCGTACGGATTCGCGTGTGATGTCGTCGGGGTGGGTCGGTGACGTGCATCCGCAGCCGACCGGATCGGCGTTGACGGAGGTTGGGGCGAGCGGCCCCTATCTTCGCGGCATTGAGGTGCCGGACGCGGTTCCGCCGGGCAGTTCGATCAGTCTCACTCCAGGTACCACAATGGCCGACATCGAGCGGCAGGCGATCGAGGCGGCGCTGCGTGATACTGGTGGGAATCGCCGCCGGGCAGCGGAGTTGTTGGGGATTGGCGAGCGCACGATGTATCGGAAGATCCGCGGGTATGAGGCAGAGTCGGGGACCGTCTATCCTGGGGCGACAGAGGGGTCTGGGTGAGACTGTCTGGTCGCTGAGCGTTGTTAAAATTTCGTCAATGGTGGGAATGCAGCGTTGCGCGCGCACGGTCGAGCGTGCACCGTCCCGCAAGTCGTATGCTGATCAGTTGCGGGTGTGGTTTTTCGAAAGGGTTTTGGGCTGGGTATGAACGCGATGTGGCGTGATGCAGAACGGGAAGTTGAAGGCGTTGCGTGATCAGTGGGGTGCCGCGACCCCGCGCACCGGCGTTGAGAGCGTGCTTCTAACGTGGTGATGCGCCAGTGTTACAGTTTCGACATGTGGCGTATGTGAGACACTACATCAAGTGCGTTACAATATTCGCTTATCCTGTAATAGTTTGCGGCGCGAATTCGACTTGCCCACCGTCGGGTCCGTCGACATATTTCCGCCGCTCGCAGAAGTGGATGCGTGCGTGTGTTGTGGCGGGCTACGCAACCTGGGTCGGGAATCCGGTGTGTGCAGATCGTGCATGAACTGTGTTGCCGGAGGCGTTTGGTGGGGTACGTCCTCGTGAGCTAACGTCGGAGCTTTATCTGTCGATTCCAGCGAATTTGAGTATGTCTTCTTCGGCGTCATCGGCCTCCGGGCCGATTGCTGGTAGTGTGTTGCCTATTCGGCGCGCCGAGGAGTTGATCGCGACGCTGCCGGGCGTGATGGCCGTCCGCATTGTCCCCAACAGCAGCGGGGAAATTGACGAGATCCATGTGATCACAACGGCGGCGGTGTTGCCCAAGCAGACCGTGCGCAATATCGAAAGCGCACTGATGGCGCAGCTGGGCTGGCGGGTCAACCACAAAAAGATTTCGATCGCTCAGTCTTTGGATCCGCCGCGGGCTGCCGATACTCAACCGCAGGAGTCGGTGGGTCGTGGCACGGTGGATACGACTGAGCCGCCGTCGCCGGTGATGAGTAAGGGACGTCGTGCGTTGATTTTTGATGATGTCGAAGTGCGGCGTTCGCGCGCGAAGGGGTTGTCGTGCCGGGTGACGTTGATGCGGGATGGGCAGACGTTTATCGGTGAGGCTGAGGGGCAGGAGAGCGAGCGTTCGCGGGTGGAATTGGCGGCTCGGGCGGCGGTGAACGCCGTGATTGATGCGACCAAAGAAGTGTGGGGCGTTGATCGTTCGTTGGCGCTGGAAGGGGCGAAGCAAATCGACGCGTTTGAGCGGGAGTTCATTTTTGTGAGTATCGCTGCACGTATTGGGCGTGATCGTTTGGTGTTGACCGGCAGTTGTGAGGTGAAGGACAGCGCGGAGACCAGTGCGGTGTTGGCGGTGTTGGATGGAACCAATCGCTGGATGCAGATCGACAAGTAGTGTCAGGGACTCGTTGTTGCAGGGCAGGCGCGCGGAGGGGGAGTTGGTGCGCGGCGCCGCTGTGCAGTTGTGACAGAGTTGTGCTGTGGTTGTGGTGGTGGACCGTGTGGTTGCAGGAACGTTTCATCACGTGGCTGGGCAATTTGTTGCAGGAAGCGTTTCGAACACCGGGGCGGCGTGAACGCGTCGAGCCGAACATCACTTTCTCGTCTCAGTTATAGACGAACTTCAAAAAACGTCCCCGTCATCCGGTAGAGAAATAGCGGAGAAGAGCGGGCAGGCCGAACAGGAGCTGAGCCAACCTGTACTGAGCACGTGAACCCGAGCGGGGAATCGTGACTTGCTATAAAGGGAGGTGACGCACATGGAATATCTGGCCGGGCTCATAGACGCCATACTGGCGGTGTTGTTTGCTGACGCACACCAGTGGTAGGCTAGTAATATGGCGGGGGCGTAGGAATTTCATCATGAGCAGTCGACTTGAGAAATACGTTTTCGGCGTCTCGCTCGTCGCGGTTGCGACGGTCGCGACGTTGTGGCGCTTGTCTCCAAGTGTCGACTTCTCATTGATCGCCGGGCCAGCTGCATTCGCGCTGATGGGTTTGGTCGCCCAGTGGTTGACCTATTCAATGGCAACCGGTTCTGTGGGATCGATTGGTTTCTTACCATTCCTCACATGTATAGTTCTGTATCCGTCATGGGCGAGTGTCGGTATGATCGGTTCCGCTGTCCTCCTCAGCGAGCTGCGCGAAAAGAAGCCAAACATCAAGCGTGCTTTCAATGTTTCCCAGTACGTCGTCGCCTACGGCGCGGCATGCTTCGCATATCTTGGTCTGGGCGGGCAGGCGTTGCAGCCGGTGGCAACCTTTCACCTTGTTCCGATAAGCGGCGCGGTCGGTGCATTCTTTCTGTTCAACACATCCCTCGTGGCGATAGTGGTTGGCCTTCACATTGACCGCTCGCCCTTCGAGGTATGGCGTCAGAACACCGCGGGAACGTTGCTTTATGATGCGGTTACGGTCCCTGTCGTTTATTGGTGTGCGTGGTTATACGCCGGACTTGAGTGGGGCGGCGTGGCATTTGTTTTCGTCGCGATGGTTGGCACACGTCAGTTTTATCAGACGAATCGGGCTCTGACTATCGCCTACGAACAAACTCTCGAGATCTTGGTGGGCGCCGTAGAACTTCGAGATCCATATACCTCTGGTCATTCGCAGCGCGTAAGGAAGTATTCACAGATAATTGCATCAGCACTTGGATTGTCCGAAAAGAAGATCAAGGAAATTGGTACTGCTGCACTTTTGCATGATGTCGGCAAGATCGACGGAATCTTCGTGCCAATTCTGCAGAAACCAGGCCGTCTTACGTCAGAAGAACGCGCGATTATGGAATTGCACCCGATCAAGAGTGCCGAGCTAGTTGCACGTGCGAAGCAGCTCGAGCCGATCGTTCCGACCGTGCGCCATCATCACGAAAACTGGGACGGCACGGGTTATCCCGACAAGATTGCCGGAGAGAATATTCCTCTAGGCTCTCGCATAATTATGTTCGCGGATACGATCGACGCAATGACTACCGACCGTCCGTATCGTAAGGCGCTGGGCGAGTCCGAGGTTCGGGCAGAATTGTTGAAGCACCGCGGAACCCAATTCGATCCTAATATCTGCGATGCCTTAATTAACTCGATTGAGTTCGCGCGGATATTCGACAAGACTGACTCCGGTCAAGTCCGCTCGCTTACGCAAATGTTTGATCGTGTTAGGCGCCGCGCCCGCACCCCTGCTGTGGCATAGCAAACGGTCGCACAGACAGACAGAAAGCGAGGCAGTGCCGCTAGGCCTTACGCGAAACGGAGTCAAGACGGTCGAGGCAAGGTGTTCAATTTTTCAACCGCCTCTTGTAGATAGACCGGGATCGGAGGTGGTTCGCGCCTGTAGATTGTCATGTATTCGTTAAGGTACGTTACCGCTTCGCTTTGTCTCCCAAGTTCGTTGAGCCCCAACGCCAATTCCGACGCGAAAAACGATTGTCCGACACTATTGCGTGATTTCACGTGTACAGGTAGCGCAATCTTGATCGTTTCCTCTAGTCCTGGCAAATCACCGAGCATGCGAGTAATGGCTAGTGTACATGCCAACGAATATGAGTGGCGCATGATGTGTCCACGCTCAGGCATGCATTCCCCAGCTCTCGAAATATGAACTTGAGCGGACACGGGATCCGAGGCTGCAATTGCTAAGCGGGCCGCGTGCGTATGGAGCAACATCGCGGCCAAGGGTTCGCGCGCCGACGGAGTGAGTTTTGAGAAGACAACAAACCATTCTTTGGCTTTGGTCAGTTCTCCCGAATCGAGGTACAGGTTCGAGAGTCGCCAAGCAGCAAATGAAAATGTTGAACCCAGGTGTTCGACTATCGATTCGGCATGAATCGCTTCCAGCAATTGTGCGGTCTCGTTTACGAGGCCGCCGTATCTAAGGGCATAGGCTATCCGTAGCCGGAGCGAGAGGCGTTCGGTCACATTTTGTATTGATGCGCTGGAGGACAAGAGAATCTCCGCTGCCCTTGTCCCAGTAGGACGATCTCCAAAACTGGTGTGAAATAGCATGTCAAGTTCCGCAACCTTTTCGGTTGGTCGTGCCATTTCGACGATCGCTTGGCGACCCAGCTCGTAGCCACGGGCTGCGTAGTCACGGTCGCATGTGTTGGTTGCAATACGTATTGCGAGAGTGGCTGCCGCAAATCGTATCGAACTCGACTTTTTGCTCGATTCTGCAACCATTATCGCTGCTGCGCATAAGTCGGAAGCGTTTGCGCCGGTATCAGCATAGGCTGCCGAGTCGATCCACCTGAGGAGTACTTCAGGTTCTTCTCGATCCATTCTGCTTAGGCCCACGCCAATGTTTGCCGGAGAAAGTGAATGCCTCAATAGCTTCGCATACTCACCGCAGAAATACAGCGCCTCCGCCTGTAGCGTTAACACGCGGTTCCTTAACTCCACCTCACTCCCATACCCCAACGCCGTATCCGACACCCCCAACGCATCATACGAATACCCCGCATCCAACAACCCGCGAATCGCCCCCATCGCGCCCGCGAGATACAACTTCGTATCGCCCGACTGCAACAAATGCCCCAGCCGATCACGGCACAACACCGGCGAAATGCCGTCCGCCGCCTCCGCCGCCTTCATGATGTCCGCAATACGCTTATGCAACGCTCGCCGCGCATTGCGCCCCAACGAATCGACGGCCATGCGACCAATCAGCTCGTGACAGACCACAATGCCATCGTGGTCACCATCAAACGCACCGGCCTTATGCAAATCATCAATGGCCGACACGATGCGGAAATACGGCAACTCCAACACGGATTCGATCATCGCCAAATCGGCGTGACGCCCCAGTAGCGCCACTGTTTGCAAGACGTACAGTGCGTCCGACGATAAACTCTGCACGCGCTGCCCAATCACGCCCAGTAACGTTGGTGGTATTCCGCCCGCATCGCCCGTCTCAATCCAGTGATTCACCAGCGATCGCAAAAACAGCGGCACGCCCTCGCTCGTGTGCACAAACCATTGACCCAATTCCTCATCAATCGCGGCCGAAAGATCCGTGCCGATGGCATGCGCCAACTGCAGGCTGCTTTCACTGGAGAGTGGCTCGAGCACCCGAATCGACATGTCAATCGGCGCGCGTTCGGGTGGCGTTGGACGCGCGTGCGGCAACCGCGACGTCATGATCAAGCACACGCGCATCTTTCCAATGCGATCGACCAGATCGACCAGGACCTCCCACGATCCGGCGTCAAGCCAGTGCACATCCTCCACCGACAACACCATTGGTTTTTCTTCCGATACCGCACCAATCAAATCCACAATCGAACGGCGCAATCCAGCGGCCAACGGCATACTCATCGGCACCACGGCACCCGACCGCTCGACCGTCACGGTGTCGTCATTCGTAAACCGACGTAACGCCTGCAAATTTTCGGGCGAACATCCAAGAGCGCCTGGCATCTGCAACAGCTCCGGCACGAGATCCAGAAAGATCGACAACGGCCGACTCACATCCGTCTCGCGGCAACCCGCGCGGACGTCGCGGACGCCTTCAATCATCGCCACTTTCGCCAGTTCGTTCAACACGCGCGTCTTGCCCATACCGGCCGGGCCATGCAACAACGTCGCGGTTCCATCATGATGACGCGCGCGGCGCATACACAGCGTCAAGTCGGCCATCGCCGACTCGCGACCCATGAAGTGTCGTTCTGTCGGAGCAAAACTGATACGGCGTGGTGCGGGCGCTGCAATACGTCGACGCAGCGTCGTGGCCGGAATACGCAAATCGCCGGCCGTCGGACCGAGTTCGTTCATGTACCGATCCAGCAAACGAATCGCCTCGTACTTCGCCCCCGACAACACCAGACACTCGGCCATCACCAACGTGGCCGCTTCATTCAGCGGATCAAATTGCAACAGCCATCGCGCCAGCGGTTCCGCAGCGATCCAATCGGCCACGGCATGCCGCGCGCGCAACGCCGTCGCCAACACACGTCGAGCGTCCCCGTGTGCGCGCTCACGTTCGTTCTCGATCCAGTCGATCAACAGCGGGCTCGCACCCGCTTCAAAACCGGGAAGGAACGGTCCGAACGGCTCATGCCCCTGCACGACCTGGCTGTCAAAGCTGAGGGCATCCCGACGGACGGAGAACGTCGGCTCCAGCTGTGAGCCGTCCAGCTCGATCTGATCGCTGTTGAGTGCGGCGCGGACACCCATCTGCCGGAGTTTGTACAACGCCTGTCGGAGATTCCCGCGCTGGTGCTTGTCCGGTGAATTGGGCCAGAGCAGCGCGAGTACGGTATCGCGAGACAGCCTCATCCCGGGCGCGTGCGTCAGCAGGATGATTAGCGACACCACAACGTCAGCGTTCTTGCCCAGTCGGTTGCCGGCAACCTCAACGCTGCAGGCACCGTAGGCGTGGAGCCGCACGGTGATGTGGCCGCTGACCGTGTCACAGGAGGGCGGTGGCGGTTTCAACGAAGTTTTGATGCGACGATCGTGTGCCACTGCCACCTCAATGCGCTTGGGAATGGCGCCAATGTCTGGAGTTTTGTCAGCGGGGTGTCAGCGCATTTGGCAATTCTAGCGCGCCGGAATGCCGAGACCAAGCGAGGTCAACTTTTGAAATTGGGCAATAACCCCCTGTCCGCACAACAGACGTCAATTCACCACATCGAACACGCGGTGCAACACCCGCGTTGGCACACAAAGTGATTTCATGGGAAACGTGGTCGCTGAGCGTGCAGACCATGACGTCCCGGTGGAAACTGACTCGCACATTCGTGCTGGGGGCGTGCGCGCGATTGCTGCAAGCGAAAGAACACAACGCTTGCGCCGAATCAGGACTGGACCACCACGCGACCAGTGCGGCGGCCACGAATTTTCCCACGCACAAAAACTCAACCCTTGTGCTTTGATTCCCTCGTCATGGCGCGCAGCTGCCAATGAGACAGTGCGCTGACAAACAGGCCAACCGGCAATCCCACCGCGCCCGTCACGAAATACCAGAGTTGGTGTGTCGACAGCTGACCGACATAATACTTTCGCGTAAATAGCAACACTGTTCCGGACAGCAGCGCCACCACAAGTCCCGCCACACGTGAAAATCGATATCGTCGAATACTGCGTCCGAGATTGACCGGCATCGGCCGATGTACGTAGTCCCACACCGCGCGAGCCTGCGTGTCAGCACCCGCCGCCATCGGCAACCGGATATTCCATTTCACGCTGCCATTTTTTCCGGACGTGACCATGTTGAACTCAAGGCACGGTGGAGTTTCGGGAATCCACTGCAAACCGCGCATTGCGCCCAGGTGGTAGTAGTCATCGTCTACCATTAATGCGTCCTGCGCAATCGTCACTTCGATGTTCGAGGCGACGGCATCCTTTCGCAATTTCAAAATGTTGGAGCGCCCAGTGTCCCGCCACGTTTTGTCATTGATGCGGAACTGCTCCCATTCGGCTGGCGTCAGACTCCACTGCGCCAGTCGCTTGTCGCCATGCTTGAGGCGCGCGATCCAACGCACGTGCACATGAAACGTGATGACTCCAACGATCGCGAACAACGTGACAAAGAATGACGCGATCACCATGGCAAACCATGCGCCGTCGACCGGACTTCTGCCTCGGTTCAGAACAATGGTCGTGGTCAGCGTTACCGCAGCGACAACGGCGACAACAACGCTGGCAGACCGGCGCTTCGTGGGGTTTCGCATCCGGCCAGAGTAACGCCTGCTGGCAGGATTGTCAGGGGGCAGTCGGGCGCCAAGTCCCGGACCGTCAACCATCAGTCCTTCCTGAGAAGAGCCTCCGTTCGTCGTCCGTTGTTGATCTGTGCGCAGTCAATCGAAGATCAATGTTTCGCGCTCACACTCGATTCCACGCGCGTACGCTCCAGATGCCACTCTGTTCCACTGCGATAGCGCAGATCCAGGACGCCATTCTTGCCAAAGCCCGCGATGGATCTACCAACGGGCATGCACACGCGAAAGAAATTCGTACTGTTTGGACGTTTCCCTGCGGATCGCTGCTGCTCGCTTCCCCCCACATGCGAATGATGTCAGTCTGTTTCGGCGGCGCCATGGTCCGCACCACTGCACCGCGACCATTCAAGACCAGCAGGGTGCGCGACAACATGTCTACATACAGTGACGAGTCCCCTACCTATCGCACCAACGGCGCGGCCACCGGTCCGTACGCCTGTCCCCCTTCGTTGACGGAATCGAGCGCCACCACTGCCTGCGCCAAATTGTCATCCAGCAGCACCAATTGTCGGCGCAGTCCGTCATTCACGATCACTCGTCCACCGGAAGTTTCGCGCACCTGGAAGATGTTCTTGAACACGGCGTCGTGTCATTGTTTCAGCCATTTGACCACCGCAAACATTCCAATCAACAACGGGCGCCGATTCACTCGGCGCCCGTCGTCCCTGCCGATTTTCCGCCGCGAATTACTTTGGCGGCGGAAACTTCAACAACTCTTCCATCGGCACGGCATCCGCCTCGGCCTGGAAATTCAACACCAGACGATGCCGCAACACCCCCGACATCACACTCTTCACGTCATCGAAGTCGGGTACCGAACGTCCATCCATGGCCGCGCGCGCTTTCGCACCCAGCACGAGATACTGCGAAGCGCGCGGTCCGGCCCCATAGTTCACGTACTTGCGAATAATTGGCGTGGACTCCGGATTTTCCGGACGCGTGCTGCGCGCGAGTCGCACGGCGTATTGCACCAAACTGGGCGGCGCAGGTAAGCGACGTACCAGACGTTGCATCTGCAGCAACTCTTCGCCACGCAACACCGGCTTCACGACACCGGTGGTGGCACCGGTAGTGGTGTTCACGATCTGTTCTTCTTCTTCGCGCGACGGATACCCCATGCGCAACTCGAACATGAAGCGATCGAGCTGTGCTTCCGGCAGTGAGTACGTGCCTTCCTGCTCAATGGGGTTTTGCGTGGCGAGCACGAAAAACGGATTGGGCAACTCGTACGTTTGTCCAGCGACGGTCACGTTGCGTTCCTGCATCGCCTGCAGCAGCGCGGCCTGTGTTTTCGGTGGGGCGCGGTTGATTTCGTCGGCTAGTACAATGTTGCCGAAAATCGGACCTTTCTGAAAACGAAACGCGCGACGTCCGGTGCCACTTTCTTCTTCCATCAACTCGGTGCCCGTGATATCGCTGGGCATGAGATCGGGCGTGAATTGCACGCGCGAGAAATCGAGATCGAGCGCCTGCGCCACCGTTTGAATGAGCAGGGTTTTTGCAAGGCCTGGCACACCAATCAGTACTACGTGACCGCCCGCGAGCAACGCGGCAACCAGATCATCGACGACGTGCGCCTGACCGACAATGCGCTGTGCGATCTGCGCACGCAGTTCGTGGCGAGCACGAGCGAGCCGCTCGAGCAACGCGAGATCCTGCGCGTCGGCGTCACTATTCGGAGCAGCGTTGGAGGCAGCGGTCACGATGCAATGGAAGGAGTGAAGTCACACCGGCTGGTGGTGTGGCCGAGTGTGACACGGTGGAGCGGGCCAAGGATACTGCACCAATACAAAGACCCGCCAGTGGGGCGGGTCGAGTCGCGGCGTGACGTGACAAACCTTACACGCGCAGCCGGAAGGAAGTGTTGTGTTATTGCACAGCGAAGTCGATCCGCTTCTCCATCGGGAAGTTCTTGCTGTTAAGCAAGGCAACCACGGTGAACTTGCCGCCGCCCGCCGGTGCCTGCCAACGTTCGTCGTACACCACGCTGTCGCGGGAGTCGAGCAGGCGATTTTGCATGGTCTGTGTGAACATACGCTTTTCGCTCCAGCGCCACACTTCGCGGCCGGATTCGTCGAGAACGACAAAGTCATGTGTACGCCCATCGGGGAACGAGAGTTCCACTTGCTTGGCCGTACCGTTTTGTACCGCAAGCGAGAAGTGCACATCGTTCGCGCTGGCGTCCACGTGGACGCTCGAAACGACGCCGATGTTTTTGCGGGCGCTCGAGCGCGACGTGTTTTCGCCGGCACGCGAGTGCGGTCCGCATGCAAACATCATGACGGCGGCGGCCAGCAGTGGAACAGTGATGCGTATCAGCATCAGAAGCCTTATGTAAACTGCGGTTGAGAAATGACTACAAGACGGCGTTGCTACGTGAGTATCGGCAATGACTTGCAAATCTGTTCGTCACATTTCAACTAGGAGATACGTTATCAACGGCCAGCTCGGCTGTCAAGACTGGAAATTACAGCTAAGTGACGATGCCAGCACACTTTCCGCCACTTTTGCCGACTCTCGGGTTTTGTGCGGTTTGCACCATGTCCATTCGCTTGCGAAAAATTTCACAAGCTCGTAATTTCACCCTCGCATGACCAGCGAACCGAATCCACCCAAACCACCTGACGGGGATCCAAGCCCGCTGGGGGTCGCGGTGCTGGGGTTTCAGTTTGCCGCCGCCCTCATAGCCTTTGGCTACGCCGGACAGTGGCTCGATGGCAGGCTCAACAGCGCACCGATTTTTCTCATGATCGGTGTCTTCTTCGGAGGAGGCGGCACATTCTACCTGAACTACAGACGCCTCATGGCCCCTCGGCCCCCCCGATGACAATGCCCGGAACACCGCCAGTCTCGGCTGGCGTCGACGGTAAGTCGTTGATTCGGGCTGTCGCGCGCTTTACGGTAGTGCAGGGTGCCATTGTCGCGCTTCTGGCGTTTGGATTGTCCCGTTTTGTCTGGACCGATGCCGCATCGCAGCACGCCATTCTGGTGAGCGCGTGGGTCGCCTTTTTCGTACAGATTTTGACGTTCAGCATCTGCAAGCTCGTGGCACAGCAGAACGTGATTGCGGGCTGGGGCATCGGTACGCTCCTTCGCTTTGCGACGGTCGCGGTCTGGGCCTTTCTGGGCATCAAGGCATTGGGACTCGCACCAAGTCCGGCGCTCATTTCGCTGGCCGTTTTTTTCTTTGTCTCGACGCTCATCGAGCCGCTGTTTCTGAATAACTGATTCTTTCCCGCTCAAGCCCTTCATACATCCATCGTGATTCGCCTGCCTGCGCTACTTCGTCCGCTGTTCTACGCCACGCTGCTTGCGAGCGTGAATGTTGCGAGTGCGGCCGTTCGCACTCCACTGGGCGCGCAAGATTCGGCCACCGTTGTGCCGGCGACCGTTCCGGTAACAACCGCACCGGCCGCGCAGGCACAGCCCGCACCGGCCAAAGCCGAAAACATCGATTTCATCACGCCGCACATCACGGATTCGCATCATCTGGAAATTCCGTCATTCAGTGCGCCGTACTCGCGTGAAATTGAACTGCCACGCTGGGAGCCGATTCACATCGGCCAGTACGCCATCGACATCTCGCCCACGAAACATGTGGTGTTCATGGCCATCGCCGCGTTGCTGGCGATGATTTTGCTGGTTGGCGCGGCGCAGTCCAGCAAAGCCGGACACAAGATGATTGGTCGGCCGAAGGGTTTTGCGGCCGCCATCGAGGCGCTCGCACTCAATTTGCGTAACGAGGTAATTCTTCCAAACGTCGGCGAGCACGGCGAAAAATTCGTGCCGTTCACACTCACGCTGTTCTTCTTCATCCTGTTCTGCAATCTCCTCGGATTGATTCCGTACGGTTCAACGCCAACGGGCAATATCTCGGTAACGCTGATGCTCGCCCTCGTCACGTTCCTGGTAGTGGAAATCACCGGAATTCTGACCCTGAAGGGCGGCTACCTGGGCACCTTGTTCTACTGGAACAAGGATCTTCCCATGGGCGTGCGCATTCCGATGTTGTTCATCATGAGCCCCATCGAAATTCTGGGAAAGTTGATCAAGCCGGGAGCGCTCGCAATTCGGTTGTTCGCCAACATGACGGCGGGTCACATCGTGTTGCTCGCGATCATCGGCCTCATCTTCACGTTTGGCAGTTGGGCCATTGCCGGCGCTCCGGTGTTGATGGCGGTTGCGATCAGCGTTCTTGAACTGTTCGTCGCATTTTTGCAGGCGTTCATCTTTACGCTCCTGGCCAGTGTGTTTATCGGCCAGATGCGCGTTTCGCACCATTAGTCCTTGCACGGTTGCAGTACCCACTCGGATGCTTCTGTCGAGTGGTGAGGTAGCCGGTTCCTCGGTGAACTGGTAAAACCTGTTGAACTTTTCGAAGTTCGCCGACAGGTAACGCGTCAACCGCGAGAAGCACGTTGGTCCACATCGTTTGTCTGGAGTCTTTCCATGATCGAAGTCCTGGGTCTTCTGCAGAGCGCCGCGATGGAGTCGAATCCGCGTGGTTTGATGGGTGTTGGTGCTGGTCTCGCCGCCGGCCTCTCGGTTATCGGTGCCGGTATCGGCATTGGTATGGTCGCTGGCCGTGCAATGGATGGCATGGCGCGTCAGCCAGAAATGGCCGGCCGCATTGGCATTCAGGCGCTGATTTTCTCCGCGCTTGTTGAAGGCGCCGCGCTGTTCGGCATCGTTATCGGTTTCCAGCTGCAGAGCAAGATCACGCTGTAGGAAGTTCAGCCAGATGTAGTTCCTTCTGTTGCAATTCGGTTGTGGGTGAGGCGTCTGGCCCTGTATCGGGGCGCCTCACCACTTCCTCACTTCGGAAATTCTCATGTTTTTTTTCGCTTCCCGCGTAAAGACTATTCGCGCTGTTGGCCTCAAGGCCGCGAGCGCTGCTGCACTGTTGGCGACGGTATCGTCGCTGGCGATGGCCCAGGAACATGCTGCCGAGGCGACCGGACCAGTCAACCTGTTGGCGCCAAGCGCAGGGTTGATGTTCTGGACGCTCATCATCTTCGTCATTTTGTTCATCGTCCTCACGAAGTTCGCGTACAAGCCGCTGTTCGCCGCGGTCGAAGCGCGCGAAAAAGCGCTCGAAGATGCTGTCGAAGGCGCCAAGCGTGATCGCGAAGAGGCCGCCAAACATCTGGCGGTACAGCTCGCAAATCTCGAAACGGCCAAGGTCGAAGCGCAGAAGATCATTGCGGACAGCCGCCTCACGGCGGAAAAAGTTCGCACGGATTTGCTGGAGCAGACCAAGGCGCAGCAAAGCGAAATGCTCGAGTCGGCCCGTCGCATGATCGAAAGCGAAAAACTGTCTGCCATCGCCGAAATGCGCATGCAGGCCATCGAACTGGCGATCTCCGGCGCATCCAAAGTCATCGAGAAGAACCTCGACTCAACCGCCAATCGTCAGATCGTTGAAGGCTTCCTCGCGTCACTCAACACGCAGCCGGCGAAGCGCTAATGGACGGTCCGGAAGGCAACCCGATGCAGAGCAGCACGATTTCGCGGAACTACGCGGAAACGTTGCTGATTCTCGCACAGAAGGCCAATGACTCTAGCGGGTGGGGAGCACTGCTCACGCAGCTCGCCGATGCGATTCACACGGACCGGACGCTGAAGTTGTTTCTGGAATCGCCGCGCGTGGCGGTGTCAGTCAAGACGGACGTCATCAAAAAGGCGTTGGGCGACAAAACGCCGGCGCTGTTCGTGCGATTCCTGCAGCAGTTGGTAATCAATCGTCGTCAGGCGATGATTCGCGAAATTTCGGCCGAATACAACAGCATGTTGAACGCGGCCGAAGGTCGGGTGATTGCGCGCGTGACCCTGTCGCGCGAGCCATCGCCCGAAGAGCGTGACACCATCGTCGCCCGGCTTTCGAGCAATCTCGGTAAAATCGTTGAACCCAAAATCATTGTTGATCCCTCCATTCTGGGGGGCATCATCGTGCGGATGGGCGACACGGTCATGGACGGATCGGTGCGTCGCAAGCTATCGCTGCTGCGTCGTCGCATGGTTGCCCGCCCAAGCTATTCGAACGCATAATTGGTGGGGCGTCTGTCTCGCGCGAACAACGTGCGGGTGATACAAGGTTGGGGGCCCGTCGCCAGGTGGCGTACGGGCCTTTGTCTTTCGCGGATATTGGCCATGAACGTTTCCAACGCGCGTCGCAACGTACCACCGATCGTCCAACTTCTGCGTTTTGTGCATGCCCGGTTTGCGGGCCTCCGCGT
>Ga0105047_10005332_pt1 | contig 22132 bp, 21 predicted proteins | sample MAT04_FD_78384 | JGI IMG/M metagenome (GOLD analysis project Ga0105047, IMG submission 78384) | Freshwater microbial communities from Lake Fryxell liftoff mats and glacier meltwater in Antarctica - MAT-04 (megahit assembly) | ecosystem: Environmental > Aquatic > Freshwater > Ice > Liftoff... | reverse complement strand
GGCGCGCGCTCGATTAGCGGGCGCGGTATCGGCTGGCGCTACGGCCTTGCAAGCCTCGAACGGCGTTCGGCGGCGAGTGTCGTGCAGATTGTCGCGCTGGCCATCGGTTTTACCGCGCTGCTGCTGCTCACCGTGACGCGCAGCGATCTGCTCGCCGCGTGGAGCCGCGCGGTTCCTGCGCAGGCGCCGAACCGCTTTGTCGTCAATATACAGCCCGATCAACTGCCGAGCGTGCGCCGACTGTTTGCCGAAAACCATATTGACGCCGAATTTTCGCCGATGGTGCGCGGGCGGCTCAGCCGGGTCAACGGCGTCGCCGTTGACCCGGCGAGCTACGCCGACGAGCGCGCCCGGCGCCTCGTCGAGCGTGAATTCAACCTCTCGTATCGGCTTGACCTGCCGGCCGGCAACGCGCTGACTGCCGGGCGCTGGTTCGGCGAGGCTGATCGTCAGCGCGGCGTCGCGTCGGTCGAAGAGGGTCTGGCCAGCACGCTTGGCCTGAAGACGGGCGATCAGCTTGAATTTGCGATCGCCGGCGAGACGGTGGCGATGCAGGTGCTCGGCTTGCGCAAGCTCAACTGGGATTCGATGCGCGTGAACTTTTTCGTCCTGACGCCGCCCGCCGTTCTTGAAGCCTATCCGGCGAGCTGGATCACGAGTTTCTATCTCGCCCCCGATCAGGCGGGCTTCGTCAATCGCCTGGTTGGCGACTTTGCCAACCTGACAGTGATCGACGTCGCGGCGATCGTCCGCCAGCTCCGGGCGATCATCGATCAGGTCGCACAGGCCGTCCAATTCATTTTCCTGTTCACGCTCGTCACCGGGATTGTCGTCCTTTATTCGGCGCTCGCTGCGGCGGCCGACGAGAGGCGCTACGAACTTGCGCTGATGCGCACGCTGGGCGCCCGGCGCGCGCAGCTGCGCCGCACGCTGCTCGTCGAGTTCGCGGCGATTGGCGGGCTCGCCGGGCTGATCGCCGCCTTCGCGGCAATGGCCATCGGTCAGGTGCTGGCGCGCAAGGTGTTTCAGTTCGAAGTCGCCGTCGATCTTTGGCTGCCGCTCATCGCGTTGCTCGGCGGTGCAGCGCTGGTTACCGCGGCCGGCTGGTTTGCCGCCGCGCGGCTGATCGCCGCGCCGCCGCTCGCCGCCCTGCGCGCCGGCGTCTGACGGATGCTGGGCAGCTAAACCAGGTCTTCGCGGCGCAGCAGAAAGACGTTCTCGTCGCCGGCGCTGGTATCAAGCCAGACGAAGGAGGCCTCCGGGAAAGCCCGTTCGAGCGCATCCCGGTTATTGCCAATCTCGACAACGAGCAGACCGCCCGGCTTAAGATGCGCTGCCGCTTTGCCGAGAATGATGCGCGTGAAGTCAAGGCCGTCGTCGCCGCTCGCCAGCGCGAGGCTTGGCTCGCGGCGATACTCGTCGGGCAGCGCGGCCATCGCCGCGGCGTTGACGTAAGGCGGATTGGAGATGATGAGGTCGTAGACATTGCCGGCGAGCCCGGCAAAGGCGTCCGATTCGATCAGGCAAACGCGCGTGGCGAGCGCGTAATCGTCAACGTTGCGCCGGGCAACGGCGAGCGCGTCCGGCGACAGATCAACGGCGTCGACCCGTGCCTCGGGGAAAGCCTGCGCCGCGAGGATCGCCAGGCAACCCGAACCGGTGCACAGATCAAGAACGCTGCCGATCGCCCAGGGATCCTCGACCCACGGGCTGAGCTGTTCGCGCAGCAGTTCGGCGATGTGCGAGCGCGGAACGATGACGCGCTCATCGACGTAAAAGCGATCGTCGCCGAGCCACGCTTCGCGGGTGAGGTAAGCCGCTGGCAGGCGCTCGTCGATGCGCCGTTTGATGACGGCGAGGACGGCGGTCCGTTCGTCGCTGGTCAGGCGCGCGTCGACGTAGGGCTGCAGGACTTCACGCGGCAGGTGCAGCGTATGGAGCACCAGGTAGACGGCTTCGTCCCAGGCGTTGTCGCTGCCGTGGCCGTAAAACAGCCCGGCGGCGGTAAACCGGCTGACGGCAAAGCGCAGGAGATCGCGGATGGTGAGCAACTCGATTTGAGCTTGGGCGAACATGTCAGGAGGCCTCTGTACTGAGCAGTTGCTCGAGGATGCGTCGATAAATGGCCGACAGCGGCGCCAGCGCCGCAATGTCGATGCACTCATCGATCTTGTGGATGCTGGCGTTGACCGGGCCAATTTCGACAACCTGCGGGCAGATCGTCGCGATGTAACGGCCGTCGGACGTGCCCCCCGAGGTTGACAGCTCGGCGTCGCAGCCGGTCTCGGCGCGGATCGCCGCCAGCGCCGCGTCGACCAACGCGCCGCCGCCGGTCAGGAAAGGCTTGGCGCCGAGCGTCCAGCGCAGCGAAAAATCGACGCCGTGACGCGCGAGGATCGCTTCGAGCTGCGCCTGCAGCCCGGCGGGCGTGCTCGCGGTGGCGAAGCGAAAATTGAAATCGATCTCGACGCTGCCCGGAATAACGTTGCCGGCACCTGTCCCGCCGTGAATATTCGACACTTGCCAGGTGGTCGGCGGGAAGAATTCGTTGCCTTGATCCCATACCGTTGAGGCGAGTTCGGCGAGCGCCGGCGCCACCAGATGGATCGGGTTTTTCGCCAGCTGAGGGTAGGCGATGTGGCCCTGAACGCCGTTCACCGTGAGCTTTCCCGAAAGCGAGCCGCGCCGGCCGTTCTTGATCGTGTCGCCGAGTCGGGCGACGGCGGTTGGTTCGCCGACGACGCAGTAGTGCATCGCCTCGCCGCGCGCGGTGAGCGCTTCGACGACCGCCAGCGTGCCGTCGACCGCGTCGCCTTCTTCATCGGAAGTCAGCAGCAAGGCGATCGAACCGGCGTGGTCCGGGTGTGCGGCGACGAAGCGTTCGGCGGCGTCGACAAAAGCCGCCAGCGAACTTTTCATGTCGGCCGCGCCACGGCCGAACAGCCGGCCGTCTCGCCGCGTCGGCGTAAACGGGTCGCTCTGCCATGCGGCCAGCGGGCCGCTCGGCACGACGTCGGTATGGCCGGCGAAACAGAAGAGCGGTGCTGCGCTCCCGCGCCGTGCCCACAGGTTGCGCACGCCGCCGCGGTCGAATGCTTCGCAGGCAAAACCGATCGTTTCAAGGCGCTCGCCGATGATCGCCATGCAGCCGCCGTCTTCGGGCGTCACCGAGCGGCAGGCGATTAACTGTTCGGCAAGCCGAAGCAGCGTGTCAGGTGGCATCGTGCCGCTCGTCCCGGGCATCGTTGAGGCTCAGCGTGAACTCGCTGAACGACGTTCCGCCGACACTCGTTTCGCCGAATTCGAGCGGCAGCTCGTTGCCGGATTCTTCGCCATTGCTGAGGCTGGCGATCTCGGAGTTGTTGATCAGCCAGGACAGATTGGTCGGCGAGTCGGCGTTGGTCAGTGCTTCGTCGAGGGTAATTGTGCCTTCGCGGTACAGCCGGAAGAGATCCTGTTCAAAGGTTTGCGATCCCGGCGCCAGGCTCTGTTCCATAGCCTCCTTGATGGCGAGAACTTCGCCGCTTTCGATGAGTTCCTGGATGTGGCGGGTGTTGAGCAGGATCTCGGCGGCGGGCGTCCGCTTGCCGTCGGGCTTCTTGACCAGACGCTGCGAGATGATCGCCTTGAGACTAGCCGAAAGGTCGAGGTAGAGCGAAGCGCGGCTCTCGAGCGGAAAGAAATTGATCACCCGATTGAGCGCGTGGTAACTGTTATTGGCGTGTAGCGTCGCAAGACACAGGTGTCCGGTCTGGGCGTAGGCGATCGCCGCCTGCATCGTTTCCTTGTCGCGGATTTCGCCGATCAGGATGCAGTCGGGCGCCTGGCGCATGGCGTTCTTGAGCGCCGATTCCCAGTCGAGCGTATCCATGCCCAGTTCGCGCTGGTTGACGATCGACTTCTTGTGCCGGAAGAGAAACTCGATCGGGTCCTCGATGGTGAGGATGTGACCGCTGCGGTTGGCGTTGCGGTGATCGAGCATGGAGGCAATGGTCGTCGATTTACCCGCTCCCGACGCGCCGACGACGAGCATCAGGCCGCGCTTTTCCATGATCAGCTCGGAGAGGATCGTCGGCAGGTTCAGCGTCTCGAGCGCCGGGATGTTGCCGAGAATGTAGCGCACGACGATCGAAATCGACGCGCGCTGGCGAAAGAGGTTGATGCGGAAATTGCCGACATTGGGGACTCCGAACGAGAGATTCATCTCCTTTAGCGCTTCGAAGGTCTTGGTCTGCTCGGGCGACATCAGCTCGAAGGCGATCTTTTCGATCATCGCCGAATCCATCAGCTGCTGATTGACTGGCAGCGTATTACCGTGGATCTTGATGTGGATCGGCACGCCGGCCGAGATGAAAATATCCGAAGCCTGTTTTTCCGCCATCAGCTGAAACAGTTTGTCCAGAATCATTGGTGGCCCGCCGGTGTGAAATCGTTGAAAGGGGATCAGTCGCCGCGCAGCAGTTCGTTGATGCTTGTCTTGGCGCGGGTTTTGGCATCAACTTTTTTCACGATGACTGCGCAATAGAGGCTGTAACTGCCGTCAGTTGAAGGCAGGTTACCGGACACGACGACCGAGCCGGGAGGGATGCGGCCATAACTGACTTCGCCGGTTTCGCGGTCGTAGATTTTCGTCGACTGCCCGATGTAGACGCCCATCGAGATCACCGAGCCCTCACCGACGATGACGCCCTCGACGACTTCCGAACGCGCGCCGACAAAACAATTGTCTTCGATGATCGTCGGATTGGCCTGCAGCGGTTCGAGTACGCCGCCGATGCCGACGCCACCCGAAAGATGGACGTTTTTGCCGATCTGCGCGCACGAGCCGACGGTCGCCCAGGTGTCGACCATCGTTCCCGCGTCGACATAGGCGCCGATATTAACGTAGGACGGCATCAGTACGACGTTCTTGCCGATGAAGGCGCCGCGCCGTACGGCGGCCGGCGGGACGACGCGAAAGCCGCCGCGGATGAATTTTTCACCGTCATATTTTGCGAACTTGCTCGGCACCTTGTCGAAATAGCGCTGCGCGCCGGCTTCGATCATTTGATTGTCTTCGAGACGAAAGGAGAGCAGGACGGCCTTCTTGAGCCACTGGTGGGTGAACCACTCGCCGTTGATCTTTTCGGCGACGCGCAAACTGCCGTCGTCGAGCGCCGCGAGTGCGGCGCTGACTGCCTCGCCGATCTTGGCCGGCGCGCTGCCCGCTTGCAACGAGGCGCGCTGTTCCCAGGCGTCGTCAATGATCTTCTGAAATTCCTGCATTATTGGTTTCCTAGAGGGTGGCAACGAAGCGTTGGATCCGATCAGCGGCGTCAAGGCATTCGGCGAGCGGCGCGACGAGGGCGATGCGCACGAAGCCGGCTCCCGGATTGACGCCATTGGCCTGGCGTGCGAGAAAGCTGCCGGGCAGAACGACGACATTATAATCGGCGACCAGCGCGCGGGCGAATTCGGTATCCGAGATGCCCGCATGCTGACTGACTCGCGTCCACAGGTAAAAGCTTGCGTCCGGCAGCGTCGCGCCGAGCGCAGCGCCGATCAGCGGCGTCACCGCGGCGAACTTCTCGCGGTACTGACGGCGGTTGTCGACGACGTGCGCTTCGTCGTTCCAGGCGGCGGTGCTGGCCGTCTGTATCGCCGGGCTCATGGCGTTGCCGTGATAGGTCCGGTAGAGCAGGAAGGACTTGAGGATCGCCGCGTCGCCGGCAACAAAACCCGAACGCATTCCGGGCACGTTTGACCGCTTGGACAAGCTCGAGAACATCACCAGCCGGTCGAAATTGCGACCGAGCAGCGTCGCCGCCTGCAGGCAGCCGAGCGGCGGTTTGCTCTCGTCGAAAAAAACTTCCGAGTAGCACTCGTCGGAGGCGATGATGAAACCGTAGCGGTCAGCTAAGGTAAAGAGCTTCTTCCAGTCATCAAGGTCGAGGACCTTGCCGGTCGGATTGCCCGGCGAGCAGACGAAGATGAGCTGAACCCGCCGCCACTCGTCGTCGGCAAGGTCGTCGTAATCGACGGCAAAATCGTTTTCCGGCAGCATATTGAGAAAGCGCAGTTCGGCGCCGGCAAGATACGCGCCGCCTTCGTAGATCTGGTAAAAAGGGTTGGGACTGACGACGAGCGGTACGTGCCCGCGGGTCGGATCGATCACCGTCTGGGCGAAGGAAAAAAGCGCTTCGCGCGAGCCATTGGTCGGAATGATTTCTGTATCCGGGTTGATTCCCGGCAGTTGATAGCGGCGCTCCAGCCAGTCGGCAATAGCCCGGCGCAGGGCCGGGGCGCCGAGCGTGGTAGGATAGCTCGCCAATCCACCGAGTGCGGCGCACAGCGCGTCCTTGATGAACGCTGGTGTCGGGTGTTGCGGCTCGCCGATCGAGAGCTTGATTTCGGGCCACCGCGGGTTCGGCGTTATGCCGGCAAGCAGTTGCCGAAGTTTCTCAAAGGGGTAGGGGTGGAGCTTGGCGAGATGGGGAGTCACGTGGTTTTAACGAAAGCTGTTGGACTCAGAATTATCCTAGAAACCGCCGATGACCGCTCACTTATCCTTGAAAACACGCGTGAACGCGAGTCGCTGTCGCGTGCCTAATGATTGCCGGAGCCTTGTGCGCCGCCCCGGCGCGGCGCGAAAACTCGGCCGATGAAGGCAAGGCAAGCGGGCCGCAACGATCCGGGCGAGCGGCGCACAGCAGTTCTTTCTCTGCTCTCCGGGGCGCTGATCTGGGGCGTCATCTGGTATCCCTACCGCATCCTGCGCGACGCCGGCCTGGGCGGCGTCGCTGCCTCGACGCTGACCTACTCGATCGCTTTTTTCCTCGGCATCGTGTTTCTTCGTCGTTCACTCAAAACGCTGACGCCGTCGTGGCCGCTGCTCTGGCTGGCGCTGGCCGCGGCCGGCTGCAACCTGGGCTATGTGTTGGCGACGCTTTCCGGCGAAGTGATGCGCGTGCTGCTCCTCTTTTATCTGGCGCCGCTGTGGACCGTACTCCTATCAGGGCTCTTGCTTGGCGAACGGCTCAACCGTTTTGGCGTTTTCGTCATCGCGCTTTCGCTGACCGGCGCGGCGACGATGCTCTGGCAGCCCCGTGTCGGTTGGCCGGTGCCGCAGGACACCGCCGACTGGTTCGGGCTCGGCGCCGGTTTTTCTTTTGCCTTGTTCAACGTGCTCTCGCGCTACACCAGCGACATCTCGATTGAAAACAAGTCGATGGTCTCGTTTGCCGGCGTCGCGCTCGTCGGCTTGGCGTTGATCCTCGCCGGCTTCGTGCCGCCGCCCGGCAGGGAAGTGCGCTCGCTCTGGCTGCTGCTCGGGCTGATCGGTTTCGTTCTGCTCGCCGTCAATCTGATCGTCCAGTATGGTCTGGCGCGCGTTGCTGCCACTCGGGCAATCGTCATCATGCTCTCCGAAGTCGGCTTTGCCGCGCTGGCGTCCTGGCTGCTGGCCGGCGAAATGCTCGGCCCTCGCGAAGCGCTCGGCGGCGCGATGATCGTCGCCGCGAGCCTGTTTTCCGGGAAGATGGAGCGCGTCCGGACGCCCGGCTGAGCGCCTGGCGTTGCCGCGTCAGTCGAGGTAATAAACGAACAGATAGGCGAGCAGCATGACCATCACCCACATCGCCATGCTGCGCGTCGGTGAGGTGCGCACCAGTGCTCCGCCAGGTTGCTGATAATGGGCGATGAGCGATTCCATATCCGTCGCCTCGGCGAGGATAAGGCGCGCTGCATGGCCGTACAGGATGCTCCAATAGACGACAAATTGGCGCGCCGCGGCCTGGTAGGCGCGGCGCCACAGCCAGTCGAAATCGAGGTTGATGCCGCGCAGTTCGGGCGGGTAGACCCGCGTCCACATCAGAATCGCCAAAGCGAGCGCGGAAAACATCAGCACTTGAAGTTGCGAGATGACGTGTGAACTCGTGTACGGCTCGTAAGAAACAGGGTAGGGCAGCAGAGCGTAAAGCGGTCCGGGCATGACGCCGATACCGATGCACAGCGCGGCGGCTATTGCCATGGCAACCAGCATATTGGCTGGTGCCTCTTTGCAGCGCTTGCCCGAATCGGGGCCAAAAAAAGCGAAGTAGGGAACCTTGATGTCCGGGAGGAAGGCGCCGGCCGATGCGAAGAGCAGGACAACCCAGGTTATCAGGTAATAGCCCTGGCCGGCCGCCGACAGGATCATCGACTTGCTGACAAAACCGCTGAACAGCGGAAAGCCAGCGATCGACGCGGTGCCGATAATGCAGAACAGGGTGGTTAGCGGCATCGACTTGTACAGGCCGCCAAGTTCCGAACTCTTGACCGTTCCGACGCGCAACAGCACAGCGCCCATCGACATGAACAGCAAGGCCTTATATATGATGTGCGTAAAGGCGTGCGCGGCAGTCCCATTGAGCGCCAGCTCGCTGCCGATACCGATTCCGATAACCATGAAGCCGAGCTGGTTGTTCAGGCTGTAGGCCAATACGCGGCGCAGGTCGTTTTCAATGACCGCGTAAAAAATCGGGAACGCCGTCATGACGGCGCCGATGGGAATGAGCAGTTCGGTGCCGGCGAAACCGCGCGCCAGGGCGTAGACGGCGAGCTTGGTGGTGAACGCCGAAAGAAAGACCGTACCGACTTCCGAGGCTTCCGGGTAAGCGTCCGGCAACCAGTTGTGCAGCAGGGGAAATGCGCATTTGATGCCAAAAGCCAGGAAAATGAGCCAGCCGCCGGGCGCGTCGAGGCCGATAGGGCCGAAGGCCAGCGAGCCGGTGCCCTTCATGTAGAGAACGACGCCGTAGAACAGCAGCATGCCGGAAACGACTTGCGTGGCGACGTAACGCATACCCGAGCGATAGGCCAGGCGCGTTCCGCGTGCCCAGATGATGAACAGCGAGGTGACGGCGGTCGCTTCCCAGAAGAGGAAAAGCGTCATCAGGTCGCCGGCGAAAACCGCGCCGATCGCGCTACCGGCGTAAGCGAAGCCTGCCGTCGTCTGCACTGGCGAGCGCAGATGCAGGGCATAAATTGCCGAGAGCAGCGCGGCGATCATGAATATCCAGCCGAAGAGCATGCTCCAGCGGTCGACGCGCAGCGTCACGAGTTCCATGCCGAGAAAGTGCATGACGCCGAAGTCTCCGGTCGTCAGCAGCGCGAGATGGACGAGGCCGACGAGCGGGAGCAGGACAAGATACGCCGACCTGACCCAGCCGCGCAGCAGCGGGATGAGCAGGCTACCGGCGATAAGCGTCAGGCCCGGCGAAAGTTCAGCGACGGTCATAGTAATAATCCTCCGGCCGCCACAACAATCGACGCGCGAGCTTGGCCGCAAGCACCAGCGCAACGCAGGCGCACAGACCGAAAAAACCGTGGAAGCCGAACCAGTGCTCGATCGGAATATCGCCGTGCTTGTCGATAAAGAATTCGGCAATCAGCAGCACGATGCAGACGACCCACAGCGAAAAATAAACTTTGCGCACATTGCGCGCGTCGTCGAGCCAGCGCGGCGGCTCGCTGTGTGGGCGGTCGACCGGTTCGTTCATAAAGCGCCTCTCGTCGTGATGGCTTGACCGAAGCTCAGGAAAACGTCCGGATAGAAGAAGGCAGCGACCGTCGCCAGGGCGGTAATCCAGATGGCAACGACCATGAGCACTGGGGCCTCGCCGTGCGGGTGCGCGAGATCGTCGGCCGAGAGCGGGCGGAAGAAGGCGCGATGGACGATCGGCAGGAAGTAGCCGGCGTTGAGCAGCGTGCTGGCGAGGATGACGGCGAGCGCGAGCCACTGTTCCTGCTCGACGGCGCCGCTGACGATATACCATTTGCTGATGAAGCCGACAAAGGGCGGGACGCCGATCAGCGACAGCGAGCCGAAGGCGAAAGCGCCCATCGTCCACGGCATGCGCCGGCCGATCCCATCGAGCTGGCTGACTTCGGTCTTGTGCGCCGCGGTGTAGATCGATCCGGCGGCAAAGAACAGGGTGATCTTGCCGAGCGCGTGCGCGGCGATGTGCAGCCCAGCGCCGAGAACCGAGAGCGGGGTCAGAATGGCCGCGGCAAGGATGATGTAGGAGAGCTGGCTGATCGTTGAATACGCGAGTCGGCGCTTGAGGTTGTTGGCATTGAAAGCGATCAGCGACGCCGAGAGGATGGTGAAGCTTGAGAGCGCGATGAGCCAGCCGGTCGTCCCGGCGAGCAGATCGAGACCGAAAATATAGACGACCACCTTGACGACGGAAAACACGCCCGCCTTGACGACGGCGACCGCATGCAGCAACGCCGAAACCGGGGTCGGCGCGACCATCGCTCGCGGCAACCAGCGGTGCAGCGGCATGATCGCCGCCTTGGCGATACCGAACATGAACAGCGCGAGAAGGACCGCCGCTGCGCCCGGCGACAGGGTATCGGGAAGTATACCTCCGGGACGAAAATCGGTCGTCCCGGCGACGTGCCACGTGTAGATGATCGCCGGCAGCAGGAAGAGCACCGAAGTACCCATCAAAGTGCCGAGGTAGACGCGGCCGGCCTGTTTGGCCTCCTCGGTTCCGGCGTGCGTGACGAGTGGGTAGGTGATCAGCGTCAGAAACTCGTAAAACAGAAATAGGGTCAGCAGATTGGCGGCAAAGGCGAGGCCGAGCGCTGCCCCGATGGCCAGTGCGAAGCAGACATAGAACGTCGTCTGGTGCTTTTCGTCGTTCTTGCGCATGTAGCCGATCGAGTAAAGCGAGTTGACGATCCACAGCCCGGAGGCGAGCAACCCGAAGAGCATACCCAGCGGCTCGACACTGAAGGCGATTGGCAGGTTGCGTAACGGCGACAACAGCGTCAGGCTCGGCAAGGTACCGCTGAGCACCGGATCGATCAATCGCGTGACGGAGAAAAAGAGCACGACGGCGGTGGTCAGCGTGACGGTTTCGCGCAGATTCGGCCAGCGCTTGGCGAGCGCGATGCCGAGACTGCCGACGATCGGCAGGATGAGAATAAAGAGAATCAGTTGGTCGGCGTTCATCGGCTGTCACGCATCAGTTGTTCGGCGGCGTCGAGCGCCGAGCCGACCGTAAACGACGTGTCGAAGCCGAACCAGACGGTCGCGATGATCAGGATCAGGGCCGGGATGAGCATCCCCAGAGGGGGTTCCCCCCAAGTCTCCTTGTCCGGGTCGGGATCGCGGAAATACGCCGTTTCAATGAATCGCCAGACGTAAGCGACGGCGAGCAGCGAGCTCACCAGAATCGCGCCGACGAGCCACCACTGGCCTTTTTCGAACGCCGCGAGAATGAGATGCCATTTGCTGATGAAGCCGGCGGTGCCCGGAACGCCGATCAGACTCAGGCCGCCGATGACAATGGCCAGACAGGTGATCGGCATCCGTTTGGAGAGACCGGCCAGGTTTTCAAAGGAGAATACCGGCGGGTGTCCGTCGCGCGTCGTCAGGCGGGCGACGATGCCGCCGATGAGCAGGAAGATCGCGCCCTTGGCGATCCCGTGGTTGAAGAGGTGCATGATCGCCGCGGCGAGGCCGTGGACGGAATCAAACGACAGGCCGAGCGTGATGTAACCAATCTGGCCGACGCTCGAATAGGCAAAAAGCCGCTTCACGTTGCTCTGGAAAATGGCGACGAAATTTGCCGCGAACATCGCGAGCAGTGAAAGTACGAGCATGATTTGCGGCAAGGGGAGGTCGGCGAAGACCGGGCTGTGGCCGAAGACGGAGAAATAGAAGCGGATGAGGACGTAGAGCGAGACTTTCGTCGCCGTCGCGGCAATGAATGCGGTGACCGCCGACGGGGCATACGCGTAGGCGTTGGGAAGCCACTGATGCAAGGGGAAGAGCGCCGCTTTCAGCGAGATGCCGACAGTGATGAAAGCGAGCGCGACGAGGATCGGACGCGTACTTTCGACCGTGCGCAACTGCACCGCCATGTCGGCCAAATTGAGCGTCCCGGTCATCAGATAGAGGAAGCCGATACCGATGACGAAGAACGTGGCGCCGATACTGCCCATGATCAGGTACTGGTAGGCCGCGGTCAGCGCCCGGCGGTCGGCCGCGAGCGCGATCAGCACATAAGTGGACAGGGACGAAATCTCGAGGAAAACGAAAACGTTGAAGGCGTCGCCGGTGATCGTGATGCCGAGCAGGCCGGTCAGGCACAGGCCGAACATGGCGTAGAACAGATAATGCACTTCGCGCGGCACCGTGCGCGCGATGCCGAAGCGGGTGTAGGGCAGCACGATCGCCGCCATGCCTGAAATGAGAACAAGGACGAAGCTGTTCAAACGGTCGATGCGATACTCGATCCCCCAGGGCGGCGCCCAACTGCCGATCTGGTAGGAAATGGTCCCGCCGTCGTCGACTTGCCACCACAGGGCGATCGCCGTCGCGAAGGCGGCCCAGGCAGCCGCAGTGACGACGGCGAAGGCAAGGTTGTTGCGACGCAGCAGGACGGCCAGCGGCGCCGAGATCAGCGGCACGACGACTTGCAGCGCCGGAAGGTGTTGAACCCAACTCATGCCGATTGCTCCGTATCAGGAGCGGTGGTGGGGTTTTCGTCGCAGGCCAGGATTTCGTCTTCCTCAATGGTGTCGTAGGCCTCACGGATGCGCACCGTGAGCGCGAGGCCAAGCGCCAACGTGGCGACGCCGACGACGATCGCGGTGAGGATCAGCACGTGCGGCAGCGGATTTGAATAGATCGTGTAATTGGGCGAAATGATCGGCGCGGTGCCGCCGACGAGCTTGCCGGGCGTGATGTAGAGCAGGTACACCGAAGTCTGAAAGATCGACAGGCCGATCAATTTCTTGATCAGATTGCTGCGCGCAATGACGATGAAAAGCCCGGCAACCATCAGGAAAACAGTGATGATGTAGGTGAAATGGCCGATCACGGCTCCCCCTCCGAGCCGCCGCGCGAGGCGAACATATAATAGATTTTCACCATGACGCTGCTCACCGTCGTTGCCACGCCGACCTCGACCCAGAAAATCCCGCGGTGCTGCCCGAGCACGGCGTCGTGGTCGAGAACGTTATAGTCGAGGTAATTGCCGCCGAGCAAAAGTCCGGCGACGCCAACACCGGCATAGATCAGTACGCCGCTGGCGAGCATGGCTTCGACGACCCAGTCCGGCATGATGCGGCGGGTCGTTTCGAGGCCATGGATGAGGGCGTAAAAAATGATCGCGGCAGCGATGATGACGCCGGCCTGAAAGCCGCCACCCGGGCCGAAGTCGCCAAAAAATTGGACATAAATAGCAAAAAGCAGGGTGAACGGGATCAGCAGTTTCCCGACCACGCGAAATACGAGATCGTCCTTCATATCGAGTCCTGTCGCGACGGCTTGGCGGGCTCGTTGTTTTTTCGTCGGCGCAAGAGCGCAATCAGGCCGACACCGGCGGTGAACACCACTGTCGTCTCGCCCAGCGTGTCGTAGCCGCGGAAACTCGCAAGGACCGCAGTAACGACGTTGGGCACTTCGACTTCGTTCTGCATATAGCGCGGAACGACGTTGCGGTGCATCGGCGCGTCCGCATCGCCGAAATTCGGCAACCCCATCGCCCCGTAGATGAGCAGCGCGCCGGTTGTCACGGAAACCGCAAGCGGCAGCCATGGCTTGTACACCGGCTTGGCTTCTTCGCTCCGGCACAGAGAGAGCGCGGCGAGCAGCAAGACGGTCGAAATGCCGGCGCCGACCGATGCCTCGGTCATGGCGACGTCAACGGCGTCGAGGGCAACGAGGACCGTGGCCATGAGAAAGCTGTAGATGCCGGAAAGAACAACGACCGAAAACAGTTTGCGCGTACGCGCCAGCGTGAATACGGTGATCGCCATGAGCACCAGCAGTACGTTGACAATCAGGGTTTCGATGGTGCCACCTCTGGAGTCGAAGGACGCGCGCCGAGCAATGGTTTGAGCCCGCTCATCAGCGCCGCCCGCGCCAGCGCATGAGTCGCCGTAGGGCTGGCAAGCAGGAGCAGCAAACCGATCATCGCCAATTTGGCGCTGACCAGTGTGAGGCCGGCCTGAATCATCAGTCCGAGCAGGATTAGCGCGGCGCCGAGCGTTTCGGTCACACTCGCGGCTTGCATGCGGGTATAGAAATCGGGCATGCGCAGAAGCCCGAAGCCGCCAACTAGGCAAAAGAAAGCGCCACCGGCCAGAGATACGGCGCTCAATATATCGAGTACTGCCGTCATGACTCGTCCTCGGACGTATTCTCCAAGCCGGATTCTCTGGACGTCCTTTGCAGGAAAAACTTGAGTACAGCGATGACGCCGATCACGTTGAGCAGGCCATAGACGAGTGCAATGTCGAGAAACTCGGGACGCCCGCGGAGAAAGCCTAGCAGTGCCAGGATGAGCATCGTGCAGGTGCCGATCGTATTGGCCGCCTGCAAGCGATCGAATACCGTCGGACCGAGCGCCGCACGAGCCAGCGCAAGCACGGCGGTAACAATAAGCGCCAGCGTCGCCGCAGCGACTATCATGAGCCGACCTCCAGAGCCGCGCAGCGGCGATCCATTTCGCTGCCAGCGAGCGATGCCGCGGCTTCGCTGCTCAGCGCGTGCACCAGAAAACGGCCACGCTCGACTTCAACGCTGATCGTCCCCGGCGTCAGCGTGATCGAGGTGGCGTGAATAACCAGACCGACGTCGGTCGTCTGCGTCGGTACGAATTCGACGAGCGCCGGTGAAATCGGCAACCGCGGGTGCAGAATGCACTTGCTGACGTCAATTGCCGCAACGGCGATCTCCTTGAGCAGCCATAGGTAATAAGACGGAAATCGCGCCCAGCGGATCGGGCTTGGCGTTGCCGGGCGGCCAAGGCGCTCCATACGGCGTGCGAAAAGAAGAACGGCAAGCGAGCTGCCTGCTCCTACGGCGATAAAGTATGGCGTGAATACTCCGGAGAGCAGGAGCCAGAAGACAAATAAGGCGGTCAGTGTGGTCAGTGAGCGTGTCATGGTGGCGCATGCAAGGTAAAGACCTGCGGATTGAAAATTGGGGTTGCCCGTCAGGGATCTGCCGTTCTCCGCGTATTGGAATCCCCGACGAAAAATCGGGGAGGCTCGAAATTACATAATCATAAGGACTTCCCTGACCTGTTACAACGCATAACCCAATCGCTTGATCAGGTTTGCTCGGCGCTCTGCCTGGCACGACCGCCCGGCGAGCGAGTATATCTTCAATGACCCGCGCGGTCTGCTCAAAGGGTCCGGAACTCAAAGGGTCCGGAATCGTCGTCGTCGGTACGCTGGACAACAGCGCCGTGTTCGCCAACGCGCTTTCACTGGCGCGCTGCGGCCGGCGACGTGGGCGGCCGCCACGCCGGCGTCTGAACGGCCGCCACGCCGGCGTCTGAACGGCCACCGGCCAGCGCTCTAGAGGCCGGCCGGAAAGGCCTCTTGGCCGCTGGTGAGAAGCGCTAAACGCCTCAGCTCGCGCCGCAGCACTGCTTGAACTTCTTGCCGCTGCCGCACGGGCAGGGCTCGTTTCGGCCTATCTTCGCTTCGTCGCGGCGAATTGCCGGCCCGCGCTTGGCGGCCCAGAAACGGTAGATCTCCGTGACGGCAAGCGGCAGATCGTCCTGGCAATCGGTTTCAATTTGTTCGCGCTCCTCGCCTTGCGGCCATTCCTCGCCGTTTTCGCGCGCCGCCGCTTCGGCTTCGCCGGTCAGTACCATGAGCGGGAAAAGACGTTCGTCGAGGTAAGTGATCTCCTCGCTGTCTTCGCTCTCGTCGTCGGTTTCGCCGAGGAACTCGAACCAGTCGTCTTCGGCGGCATCGACGCCGGCTAGATAAGCCTGGCACCAGGGCGCATAGTCGCTCGCTGCGTTATCGCCGTCTTCGTGCGGGTAGAGCAGCAGAACGGGCGGTTCGCCGGCCGCCAGTCCGGCTTCGAGTGCTGCGGCAAATCGGCGCAGAAGTTCGGCGGCTTGCTGACCCGGCTCGCTGACCAACGCCTCGTCGCCTCCCAGCGTGTCGGCCAGCCAGTCCTCTGCGGCGATCGCTTGCGGCCCGGACAGTGCGGCGCACAGATAAGCCTGGATTTCGTCGAGGCGCATGGCCTCGGCCAGCGCCGGTTCGTCGAGCAAGGCCTCGAGGCGGTCGAGTTCCTCGTCGGCCAGTTGCGCTTGCGGTGATGATTCGTTGTTCATGGTCTAGCCTCGGGTATTGGATTGGCTGGGAAATTGGCCGAGTTCGTGGCCGAGTTCGACGCGCGCCACCGGCTGCCAGTTCTTCTTGCGATGTTCGGCGACGACGTTGGTAAAAATTCCACCACGCACGAAGAATTTCGCGGTCACGCGCATGAAGCGCGGTTTGGTCGCTGCGACGAGATCGTCAAGAATGCGATTGGTCACCGCTTCATGAAAACAGCCTTGGTCGCGGAACGACCAGATATAGAGCTTGAGACTTTTGAGTTCAATGCAGGTTTTTTCCGGAATGTAGTCGAGCGTCAGCGTCGCAAAATCGGGCTGCCCGGTTTTTGGGCACAGGCAAGTGAATTCGGGAATTTCCATCTGGATATGGAAATCGCGTTGCGCGGCGGGATTGGGAAATGTTTCCAGCGTATTGGTCGGTCGGGTAGTCATCGGGAGTCCAGGTCAGGCCTTCAGCAAACGATTCGGGCGGGCGAAATGCTATTATAGGCGCTCAACCTGTGCCAGTGCGACGTCATACCTTGCCGGCTGGGACTCGACTCGCGCCGCCGCGCCAAGGCTGCGATTCTGCCTCCGATTCTGCCTCCGACTCACTGCGTTCGATTGCATGCGCCTGACAAAACTCAAACTTGCCGGCTTCAAGTCCTTTGTCGATCCGACGACCATATCGCTGCCCGGGCAACTGGTCGGCGTCGTCGGTCCGAACGGCTGCGGCAAGTCGAACGTCATCGACGCGGTGCGCTGGGTGCTCGGCGAGTCGAAAGCGTCTGAATTACGCGGCGAATCGATGCAGGACGTCATTTTCAACGGCTCGGGAACGCGCAAGGCTGTCTCGCGTGCAGCCGTCGAACTCGTTTTCGACAACGCGCTCGGGCGCAGCGCCGGCCAGTGGTCGCAATACGCCGAACTGTCGGTCAAGCGCCTGCTGACGCGCAGCGGCCAGTCCGAGTATTACATCAACAACCTGCACGTGCGGCGGAAAGACATCACCGACCTTTTTCTCGGCACCGGCCTCGGCCCGCGCGCCTACGCGATTATTGGCCAGGGGACCATTTCACGGATTATCGAGGCGCGCCCGGACGAGTTGCGCGTTTTCCTCGAAGAAGCCGCCGGCGTTACCAAATACAAGGAGCGGCGCAAGGAAACCGAGAACCGGATCGGCGACACGCGCGAAAACCTGTTGCGTGTCGAGGATATCCGCGTCGAACTTGGCGCGCAGATGGAACGTCTCGAAGCGCAGGCGGCGGTGGCCCGGCAGTATCGCAACCACAGCGAAGAACTGACGCGCAAGCAGCAGTTGCTGTGGTTGCTGCGACGCAACGAGGCGCAGGCCGAATGCGAGCGCATCTCGGGCGAACTCGGGCGCGCGGCGATCGATCTTGAAGCGCAGAATGCCGAGCTACGCCAGACCGAAGCCCGGCTCGAAGTGGCCCGCGAAGCGCATTTTTCCGCGAGCGACGCAGTGCACAGTCGGCAAAGCGAGCTGTTTACAGCCAATGCCGAGGTGGCGAGGCTCGAAGCGGAAATTCGTCACCGCCGCGAATCGCAGCACGAATACGAGTCGCGTCTCGTGCAACTTTCCGACGATGAGTTGCACTGGCAGCAGCAGGTCGAAAAGCTCGATAACGACCGCGCGCGCTGGCAGGAACTCGCCGTCCTTGCCGACGGTCGCGTCGAGCACAGCGAAATGCGCCTTGCCGCCCAGCAGGACCGCTTGCCGCTTGCCGAGGATGCGTACGCGCAGGCCCAGGACGAAGCGAGTCGGCAACGCACGGTCCTCGCGCACGCCGAGCAGCGGCTGCAGGTCGAGCAGGCCAATCGAGGTCACGCCCAGCGCTCCCTGCAGATCATCGCCGGCCGCCGCGAGCGGCTGGTGCAAGAACGCGAGGCCTTGCCGGTGCCCGATCGCGCCGAGTTCGATTTCAAGCAGGAAACGCTCGATCAATTGCGCGCGCGTATCGCCGACGCGCAGGACGCGCTCGTAGGCCGCCAGCAGCAGTTGCCCCGTCTTGAGCAGCAGCGTCGCGACATACTCGCCGAGGTACAGAACGTACAGAAGCAGCGGGCCGAAGCGCATGCCCGGCGCGCGGCGCTCGAGCAACTGCAAAAGCGTGTGCGCGGCGACGGCAAGCTCGGCGACTGGCTGCAGCGCCATGGTCTCGACAAGGCGCGGCCGTTGTGGGAATCGCTGCACGTTGACGCCGGCTGGGAAGACGCGGTTGAAGCGGTCCTCCGTGAACGCATCGGCGCGCTGAGCGCGGCGAGCGCCGACCCGGCGTGGAGCCGCGATCGCCCGGGCAGCAAGCTGACGCTGCTTTTACCCATCGACGGCAGTGTGCGCAGCGCGGGCAACGAGAGCCTCGCGGCGCGCGTGCGCTGCAGCGACGCGAAACTCGCAGCGATTCTCGGCGACTGGCTCGGCGAGGTCAACACGGCGCCCGATCTTGCCGCGGCACTCTCCCGGCGTGAGGCGCTGGCCGGCAGCGCCTGCTGCGTGACGCCGGGCGGCGATCTCGTCAGCCGGCAAAGCGTGACGTTGTTTGCTGCGGACGCAGCCGAGCACGGTCTGCTCGAGCGGCAGCGCGAAATCGAGGAACTCGGTGGCTTGATCGCGCGCCGCGACGAGCGTGTCGAGCAGGAGCAGGAGCGACTCGCGCAGAGCGAAGCGCGGCTGGACGACGCGCAGAGCGCCTTGCACGACGCGCGCGGGGGTCTCAATGATCTGCAGGAACGTGCGCACGCGATCCAGGTGGAAACGCTCAAACTGGCGCAAGCGCTCGATCGCTTTACCGAGCGGCAAGCGCAGATCGACGCGAGCCTTGCCGAAATGGCCGCCGAAGAGGACGGCGAGAGCGAACGCCTGGCTGCGGCCGAGGCGGTCATTGAAGGCGAACGCGAACAAATTCGCGTTCTGCAGCGGGTGCTCGACGCGGCCAAGGAAGGGCTCGAACGGGCCGAGCGCGCCCTGCGCGACGAGCGGGAACAGGTGAGCGGCGTCGAACGCGAGTTGCGCGAGGCGCAGTTCGCTCAGCGCGAGTGCCATAACAAGATCGACGAGATCAAGAGCGGCCGTGAGCTGGCGGCCAAGCAGCTTGAACGTATTGGCGACGAACTCGCGCGGTGCACCGATAGCGCCGAAGCGATGAACGCCGAGGATCTCGAGCCGCAACTGCAAGTGGCGCTCGCGCAGCGCGTTTCACGCGAACAGGCCCTCGCCGGCGCGCGCGACGGGCTCGAAGCGGCGACCGGCGGGTTGCGCGCGCTCGAAGAACAGCGGCTCAGGCTGGAGCAGGGCCTCGCACCGCTGCGCGACCGAAGCGGCGAGCTTAAGCTCAAGGAGCAGGCCGCCAAGCTCAATTTCGAGCAATTTGCCGCGCAACTCAACGAAGTCCACGCCGACGAGCAAAACCTGCGCGGGGATCTCGCGACAGCGCGTCCGGCGGCGCTGCAAAGTGCGATTACCGGCTTGCAACGGGCCATCGACGCGCTCGGCGCGGTCAATCTTGCGGCGCTCGACGAACTCGAAGCAGCGCGCGAACGCAAGTCCTACCTCGACGCACAATCAGAGGATCTGACGCAGGCGATGGACACGCTGGAAAGCGCCATTCGCCGCATCGACCGCGAGACGCGCGAATTGCTCCAGGCGACCTTCGACTCGGTCAACAAAAGTTTTGGCGAACTCTTCCCGATTCTCTTTGGCGGTGGCGAGGCGGCGCTGATCATGACCGGCGAGGAAATCCTTGACGCCGGCCTGCAGGTCATTGCGCAGCCGCCGGGCAAGAAGAACTCGACGATTCATCTGCTCTCCGGCGGCGAGAAGGCCTTGACGGCGATCGCCCTGGTGTTCGCCATGTTCCAGCTCAATCCGGCGCCATTCTGCCTGCTCGACGAGGTTGATGCGCCGCTCGACGACACCAACACCGAACGCTTCTGTGCGATGGTTCGCCGTATGTCCGTCAACACACAGTTTCTCTTTATCAGTCACAATAAAATCGCGATGGAAATGGCGCAGCAACTCGTCGGTGTAACGATGCAGGAATCCGGCGTTTCGCGCATCGTTGAAGTCGATATGGACGAAGCACTGCGTTTGCGCGAACAGATGGTTTAGGGACAGCAATGACCGAACTGCAAATCGGATTGATCGGCCTTGGGGGCGTCGTCGTTGTCGGCGTCGTCGCTTACAACACCTGGCAGGAATACAAATTCCAGAAGCTTGCCGAGCGGGTTCTTGACGATCGCCACCCCGACGTCCTGCTCGACGGCGGTGCGCGCGAGGAAAGCGACACTGCTGAAGCGGCGCGAAAAGCGCCGCGCGAACCGTCGCCGACGCGTTTCCCCGCCAATGCTTTGCAAGTGGCCGGAGAAGACCGCTGCGTCCCCGTGCCGGGCGAACGTATCGAGCCGGTCTTCCACTTCTCCGGCGAGGCGCCCGCAGCGACTGACGAAGCAATGTACGAAATAGCGCCGGAAGCCATGCCCGAAGCAGCGCCCGAGATGCACATTGGGACGGCGCTCGCACACCAAGTTTCGCCTGCCGCGACGCCGGAACAGCCGGCGCCACGCGTCGGCCTGCGCGCCACGTCGGCGGCGGCGCCCGCTGCTCAATATTCCGCCGCACCGATGTCCACAGTGGCTCCGGCGCCCGCGCAAACCGCGCTGAGCCGCTCAGCCGACGAGGCGGCGCGCGAGTCGCGGGAGAGCGGCGAGCCGCTGCATCTCCTTTCACCGGTGATCGATTACGTCGCCGTTTTCGAGGCGGTCGAGCCGGCTTCGGCAGCGCAGGTCCTCGAAGCCCAGCGCGACGCGCTCGCGCTGGTTGGCAAACCAATCTACTCGATCGGCTACAACGAGCGGTCGCGCGAATGGGAGAGCATCGTCAGCGACGGCGTCAGCGAATACCGGCGGATTCGCATCGGCTTGCAACTCGTTGACCGCCGCGGGCCGGTGGGTGAGACGGCGCTTGCGACCTTCCATGACGCCATGCACGATCTTGCCGATGAATTGATGGCGGTGGCCGAATTGCCGTCTCGTCAGGCGGCGCTTTCGGCGGCGGCCACACTCGATGAGTTTTGCGCCAGCGTCGATATCCAGATCGGCATCAACGTGGTCAGCGGTGGACAGATTTTTCTCGGCACCAAGCTGCGCGCGCTGGCCGAGGCCGCCGGCATGGTGATCACCAGCGACGGGCGCTTCGTGCGCTGCGACGACGACGGCAATGTGCTCTATGTGCTGGTCAACCAGGACGATGCAGGATTCTCGGTAGAGTCGATGAAGACCATGAGCACGCACGGCGTCACCTTCCTGCTCGACGTGCCGCGCGTTGCCCACGGCGAGCGCGTGTTCAATCAGATGGTCGATCTTGCACGGCGTTTTGCCGAAGTGCTGCACGGTTCGCTGGTCGACGACAATCGCCGCCCGCTTTCCGAAGGTGCCCTCGAACCGATTCGTCGCCAGGTCGGGCAGTATCAGGCGGCGATGGCCGCGCACAATCTGCCGGCCGGAGGCGACCTGGCGCAGCGCATATTCTCGTGAGCGGCGACACGGCGGCAATGAACGGAAAAGACCGGATCGCCGAGCTGCGCGCGCAGATCGAAGAACATAATCGCCTGTATTACGTTCTCGACGCACCGTCGATTCCGGACGCCGAGTACGACCGCCTGTTTGGCGAGCTGCAAGGGCTCGAGGCTGCTCATCCCGAACTGCTCACCGTCGATTCGCCGACCCAGCGCGTCGGCGCCGCTCCGCTCGCGGCGTTCAAACCCGCTACGCACGACACGCCGATGCTCTCGCTGAATAACGCATTTTCGCAAGACGAGGTACGCGCTTTCGACCGCCGCGCCCGCGATCTGCTCGCCGCAGGCGGCGAGCTCGTCTATACCGCCGAGCCGAAATTCGACGGCCTCGCGATCAGCCTCACCTACGAGGACGGCGTCATGATGCGCGGCGCGACGCGTGGCGACGGCTCGACCGGCGAGGACGTGACGCCAAACCTGCGCACCGTCGGCAAT
>Ga0105047_10005329_pt1 | contig 22140 bp, 14 predicted proteins | sample MAT04_FD_78384 | JGI IMG/M metagenome (GOLD analysis project Ga0105047, IMG submission 78384) | Freshwater microbial communities from Lake Fryxell liftoff mats and glacier meltwater in Antarctica - MAT-04 (megahit assembly) | ecosystem: Environmental > Aquatic > Freshwater > Ice > Liftoff... | reverse complement strand
GGCGGCAGGTGCTCGGCGCGCCCGGTGGCCAAGTTGTCGATCGACATCACCTCGTCGCCCCGCGCCAGCAACAGCTCCGCTACGTGCGAGCCGATTTGACCGCAGCCGCCGGTGATAAACGCCTTCATGGATGTCCCGATTCGTCTTTCGCTCGGCGACGCGAGCCTTGATGTCGCCGGTGGATAGCCGAAAGGCGGCGGCTTGTGAACCGGAGCCCGCCGCCCTAGTTGGTCGTCGGCGCTGTTGGAGCGGCCTGCGGAGCCGGCGCCTCTGTCGCCGTCTGCGGCCCGGGCGCCGGGGCTGGGGTTTCGCGGATGTGGAGGGCGCAGGTTCAGTGGCTGCGGCGGGCCGGGCGATCACGGTCAAGCTCGTTGCGCTTGGGACGCAACGAGCGGCGCCTCGCGTAGGGGTGGGATCAGGCGACGCCGGCCTGCGCCAGCGCCTTGCGGTTCGCGGCCGCCTCGTCGTGGAAGGCCTGGTGCCACATCTCCAGCGACAGCAGGCCCCAGGCCTTGCGTGAAAAGCCCTTGGAGCTGGACACGCTCTGGAGCACGGCGTCGGGGTTCAGGAACTCGCGCTGGCGGGCCCGAGGGCTGGAGAAGATGTCGCCGACGAAGTCCTTCAATTCGCCTGACAGCCACTCGTTCAGCGGCGTAGGGAAGCCCATCTTATCGCGCCGATCGACGATGTCCGCAGGCACCACGTCGCGGAAGCCGTGCTTGAGGATATGCTTCAGCCTCCCGCCCTCGAACTTGACCTCCGGCGGGATAGAGGCGGCGAACTCCACCAGCCGGTGATCCAGCAGCGGCACCCGCGCTTCCAGCCCATGCGCCATGCTCATCCGATCTTCCACTTGGAGCAGGGCCGGGAGCAGGAACTTGAAGTCGAAGTGGGTCATGCGGTCGAAATAGGCGGTCTCGCCGGTGTTGGGCGCGTTGAAGGCCTGCTGGAAGCGGCCGAACACCGCCTCGGTGGAGAGTTGGTCCCAGTCCACCTCGTCCTTCATGTCGGCCGCCCGGTTGACCAGTCGGAAGTAGCGGGCGTCAAGCGGGCCGAACAGCCCCTGGGAGAACAGGGTCTGCATTAGCGGCTTGTATTCGTTCAGAATGTCCAGTTGGGGCAGAATGTCGGCGAAGGGCGGGTTGAGGCCCGCCGTGTTCAGCCTGCCCTCCACCGCCGCCTTCAGGCACTGTTCGACGTAGCCGACCAGGACCCGGGCGTAGCCGCCGAACATCTCGTCCCCGCCCTGCCCGCCCAGCACCACCTTGACGTGTTCGGCGGCCAGCTTGGAGACCATGTACTGCGGAAAGGCTCCGGGGCCGGCGACGGGCTGGTCGAGATGCCAGATCACCTTGCCGATGTTGTCGGCGAAGTCCTGCGCGGTGATGTCGATCTGGTGCAGCGTCCCGCCGGAAAGCTTGGCCACTTCGACGGCGTAGCGGCTTTCGTCGTAACCTGGGAACTCGGTGAACTTGCCGTGGAAGAAGATGTTGTTGGCCTCGGCGTGGCGCGAGGACAGCAGCGCAATCAGGCTGGAGTCAACGCCCCCTGAGACATAGGCGCCCACGGGCACATCCGACCGCAGGTGCAGGGTGAGGGATTCGTCCAGCAGCGCGCGAACCTGGTCCTCGTACCATTTGGGTGGATGACCGCGCAGATGCTGATACTGGACATCCCAGTAACGCTCCTCGCGCACCCGGCCGTTCTCTACGATCAGGTTGTGGGCCTGGGGCAACTGGCGCACCCCTTCGAACAAGGTGTCCGCCCCCAGGGTGAACTGGAAGGTGACGTATTCGGCCAGGGCCTGACCGTTGGTGCGCACCTCCGGCAGGAAGGGCAGCAGGGCCTTGATCTCGGAGGCGAAGTAGAGTTCCCGCCCCACTACCGCATAGTAGAAGGGCTTGATGCCGAAGCGGTCGCGCGAGGCGAACAGGCGGCGGGTGCGGGGGTCCCAAAGACTATAGGCCCACATGCCCCTCATCCGGGGCACGAAGGCGTCGCCGTCCTTGGCGTGCCCGGCGAGGATGACCTCGCTGTCGGTATTGTTGGCGAAGGACCAGCCCGAGCGCAGCGGCTCGCGCAGCTCCAGGTAGTTGTAGATCTCGCCGTTGAAGGTCAACACCGCGCCGTCGCCGCCGATCATCGGCTGGCGGCCGGCCGGCGACAGGTCGATGATGCTGAGGCGCCGGTGGGTGAAGCCGGCGCAGCCGGACGGGTCGGTCCAGCTATGATGGTCGTCAGGCCCCCGGTGCTCGATCAGCCTGTTCATCAGGTCCAGCTTTCGGGGCAGCCGGTCGATCGGCTGGCCGTCCAGGTGAACGATACCGGCTATGCCACACATGCAGGGGTCCCAGGTCTCTGTCGCTTGCCGGCGGTTATTGCCACGGAAGCGCAAGCGGCGCGAGACTTTGGGGGGATGCTCAGGCTCGACGGGGCTCGGCGCCGCCGCTATCAGTCCGGCCTGACTGGGTCCGGAACCGCCAATGCTCTCCATCCTGCTCTACGGCCGAAACGACTCGCACGGCTATAATCTGCACAAGCGGGCCGCCCTCAGCCTCAACTGCATAGCGGCGTCCCTGACCGATCCGGACGACGAAATCCTGTTCGTCGACTACAACACGCCCGACGAGCTGCCGACCTTCCCCGAAGCGATCAGCGACACCCTGACCGAGGTCTGCAAGGCCAAGCTGCGCATCATCCGGGTGCGGCCGTCCTTCCACAGGCAGTTCGCCGGCCGCACCCGTCTGGCGGCGCTGGAGTCGCAGTCGCGCAATATTGCGGTGCGCCGCGCCAACCCGGCGAATCGCTGGGTGCTATCGACCAACACCGACATGATCTTCTGCGCCAAGGACGAGGCCCAGACCCTGACCTCGGTGCTCGCCGGGCTGGACGACGGCTTCTACCACCTGCCACGCTTCGAGGTCCCGGAAGGGTTCTGGGAACGGCTGGACCGGACCGATCCCGAGCACGCCATCGCGGCGATGCGCGACAATGGCCGGCGGTTCCATTTGAACGAGATCGTCTGGGGCACGACGGACAATCTGTTCGAGGCCCCCGGGGATTTCCAGCTGTTCACCCGCGACGACCTGTACGCCATCGAAGGGTTCGACGAGCGGATGCTTGTCGGCTGGCATGTGGATTCCAACATCGCCCGGCGGATGCGCCTTCTGCGCGGCGAGGTGAAGTGTCCGTTCCCGATCCTCGCCGGTTACCACTGCGGCCATACCCGCCAAGCCACCGCGCTGCATGGCGGCGATCGCACCCAGAACGACTTCGAGTTCTTCGTCACCTCCGTCGCAGATCCCGTCGCCCGCCATCAGGCCGGGACCTGGGGCGCGCCTGATCAGGTCTTCGAAGAGGTCCGGCTGGATCACCCGGACCGCTACTTCCCGGCCATGGCCGCCGCCGTGCCCGCCGCCGGGCCGGAGTTCTCGGAAGTCACCTACAACGACACCAGCTTTGGTCGGGTCAATGTCGACCCTGACCATGCCCTGCCGCACCTTTGCGATCTGCTGTTCAATTTTCCTCCCCGCCAGACGATCTTCTTCTTCGGCGCCGACGTGCGCCTGCTGGAGGGCTTGCGCGCCTTTCTCGAGGCGGCGGGCCGTGAGCCCCGGTTCGTTCTCGGCCACCTCGAACACTCGCCCCGGCCGGGCGACCTGGACCCGGGCCGTTGGGCCGGCGCCGCCCGCCCCTTGCAGGAGGCCTTGGCGGCGGCCGACATCATCATTCTGCAGAACCCTTCGGCCGATATGGCCCCGGACGCCGACCGGCTTGAGGCCGAATGGTGGACCCAGCGCGTGTTCGCCCTCGTCGCCGATCTGGAACGGGGGCGGCCCGTGCCCGAACGCAGGCGGATTATTGTGGTCAACGCGATCCATACCGCCATCACCAACATGTGCGAGTCGGTCCTTGCGCCCACGGTGACGCCCTTCTCATCGCGGCTGCGCCAAGGCTTCGTCATGGACGACGCGCCCGCCGCCCAGCGCAATCCGCTCGAGGCGCCGATCTATGACCGGCTTCGTCGCAGGCGGGGGTTCACGCCCCAGGACCGCACCCTCCTGGACCGGGTCATCGGGAGCCTTCTGAAGGGCGAGCCAGCGGCCGGTTGGGAGCGACTGGCTCCGGAGATCGCGGCCATCTGCACCTCGCCCGCGCCCGTCGCGGAAGGATATGGATTCGACGCTGACGGCGCCCGCGCCTGGGCGGCTGCCTCCGACGTGGCGATGCGGGCTAATATCGCCCGGGCGATCGAAGCGCCGGTGGTCGTCGATCCGCGGCCAGGCACGGGCAACCGCCTGCTGTCGGCCAGCGACTGGGACGATCCGGCCTGGGGCCGCCTGGCGGTGACCTATTTCGGTCCAGACGTGATGAGCTTCCGCGAGCGCAAGCGGTGGGTGTGGGAACGCGCTTCCCTCGCCGTCTGCATCGGCGGTCAGCTGCCCGTTCTGGCCTCTGCGCCGCCGCCGCGCATCCTGGTGCTGGCGTCCTCGCCCGAGTATCTCGCCGCCATGCTGACCCACATGGGTTACGAGGTCGCCTACGCTTCGGTGTCCGACTTCATCGCCGGGGCGCGCACCGGCGCCTGGCAGGAGGCTCTGGATCTGACCTCCATGCTGTTGCCCAAGCCCCTGGAGGCCTTTGATCCTGGCGCGCCGCAGACGCCGCTCTTCGACGCTCTGGCGGTGACCCTCCCGTCACTGTTCGAAGGATCCCGCGACGACATGGAGTCGGTGCTGCACAAGGCGGCGCCTTTGATGGCGCCGGGCGGCCTGTTCTTCGCTACGGCCACCGTGCAGATGAATGAAGTCGCCTATGAGGGCGCCCTGTCGTTCGCCGAGTGGAAGGCGCTCTATGCGCAGGAAGGCCCCCTGGGCATGCGCGGCTTCAGCGCCGTCGGGGGCGTGGATATGCGCATCCCCCTGGACACCGCCGTGCGCTTCGCAGCCGAGGACGACATGGCCGACACCATTCCAGGCCTGTCCTACGGCTTCCTGCGCGGCTTCAACAGTTCCGCGCTGATCTGCGCTCGCTGGCCGGAGGTGCTCGCGCCCGGTCCTGGCGGCCGCATAGAGTACGAGGGCCCGCCAAGACCCGATCCTTTGAGCATCGAGGTGCCCTACAGCGGCGCCGTGCTGCCAATGGACGCCGCGACCGCCATGACGGCGCCCGCGGCGCGCGCAGCAGCCTTCATGGCCGCCAAGTCGCTCCAGGCCTATGGGCGAGAGGCCCTCGCTTCTCAGCACCCGATCCTGACGGTCGCCCGGCCCCCTCGCAACGCTCTGCCGCACATCCAGCCGCTGGACGCGGTGAGGCGCACCCCGGTTGGCGCGGACCTGGAGTCGCCCGGCGGCGCTGGTTTCGTTCTGGCCGTGCAGGCTGCGGAGTCACGCTCTGTGCGACTCGATCTCGACCTGCCGGAGGGGGTGACAATCACCGAAGCGGTTGTGGTGTTCGGCTGGGGGGGATCGCCCGACGTCCGCATTGAGGGCTCGGTGGTGACAGCGGTCCACGAGACGGCCTTGGGCGCCATCGCCTTCGTGATCAGGCTATCTCAGACGGCGGTCCGGCTGGACCGCCTCACCCTCGGACCAGGTCCCGAAGCGGCCTAGAAAGGCCGCCACCATGAGCGGCGGCGCTCCTGGCGAGCCGCCGGCTGGGGCGGCGGCTGGAACCCGCCCGGTCTGAGTACGTTCTCGAGGGCCTCCAGCATCGAAGGCACATCGGTCTTGGCTGAAACCCGGTCGCGATTGTAGATCGACAGGCAGACCGCAACCGCGGCGTAGTCCATCGGCGTGTTCCAGGCGATCGTCGCCCACGGGCCTGCCGCAGGCGTTTCTACGGCCTTTCCCGCAATCCCCGGAGACAGGATCGCCACCAACCGCTCGCGGCGGCCCGGGCAGTCGAATTCGCGACGTTCGCCGCTCACGCGGCGCGCGGCGCTCCCCTCGGCGATGACTCCGCGGTAGAGGCTGGCCCGGCGAACGTCGCCGGTCCGGTCCCGCGTCCCCAGGTCCAGGACCACCACGGACTGATCGCTGCCGTCGATGAGCAGCAGGGGCGCAGCGGCGGCGGCCCCGGCGAACATCCACGCCGCTGTTGCGGCCATCGCCAGCCGGACCATCAAAGCCATGTTTCCTCCGGCGCCGTGGCGCTGCCGATCTGTTGTGAGCCTTAGCTTTGCCGCCGCTCTCGGGCAAGGGTGACGACGCTGGGCGGTCTGTCTATGGTCGCGCATGTCTGACGTCCTTTCGCACCATCCGGTGTTCGCCGCCTTCACGCCGTTCTGCGGCGATCCGCAGGGGGCGGTGATCTGCGCTCTGGGCACCCGCACCCGCCCCCATTTCATCGCCGCGGAACCGCCGCCTGCCGGGGTGGTGCAAACCAATTGGCCGACGCCGTGCGAAGAGTATTTCGAATGGATCGATCTTTTGGAGGCGGTCCGGGCGGCGCGAGGCAGCTTCACCATGCTCGAACTGGGGGCCGGCTATGGACGCTGGACCGCCCGGGGCGCCCAGGCGGCGCGCAGCCTGGGGATCACCCGCCTCAATCTCGGGCTGGCCGAGGCGGAGCCGCAGCACGCCGAATGGCTGCGTCAGCACATGGCCGACAACGACATCGGAACCGATGATTACCGGCTCTATGAAGCCGCCGTCACCGACCGCGTCGGCGAGATCGACTTCTATATCAGCACCCCTGACGTGGACGGCTTGTGGTACGGCCAGAGCGTCTGCTCCGATGACCTATCCCGTCAGGTGGTCGGGACCTATTTCGGGCGTCCGGTGATCCAGGCGCCCGGCGGCGAGCGGCTGGTGCCCACGCCGCAGATTCCGCTCAGCGCGGTGCTGGCCGACTATGATTTCGTCGATTTCGCCGACCTTGATCTTCAGGGATGCGAGGCGGACGCCGTGGCCGACGCCCTTGAGCCCCTGAGCGCCAAGGTGCGTCGTCTGCACGTCGGAACCCACGGGTCCCATATCGAGTCGCGTCTGCGCGTCCTGCTGTCGGAGGCCGGCTGGACCTGCATTCGCGACTATGGGTGCCAACGCGAGAACGACACTGAGTTCGGTCGCCACATGTTCAACGACGGCGTCCAGACCTGGCTGAACCCGCGCCTCTGAACGTCAGGACTTGTCCGAGACGGTCTGCAGGTCGGCCAGCCAGGCGGCCGCATTGCCGTCGCTTGGGGCGCGCCAGTCTCCCCGCGGCGACAACGAGCCGCCCGACGATATCTTCGGTCCGTTCGGCATAGCCGACCGCTTGTATTGGCTGGTGGTGAAGAAGCGCCAGAGGAACACCTGCATCCAATGCTTGATCTGGGCCAGGTCGAACGCCTGCCGCGACTCCTGCGGAAAATTGGGCGGCCAGGCGCCGGCGGCCGCGTCGCTCCAAGCGTGGTGAGCCAGGAAGGCGATTTTCGATGGCCGCAGGCCGTATCGCAGGATGTAGAACAGGGTGAAGTCCTGCAGCGCATAGGGTCCGACCTTGGCTTCGGTCGACTGGGTCACGCCGTCCTCGCCGGCGGGGACCAGCTCAGGGCTGATCTCGGCGCCGACAATATCCAGAAGCACCGGGCGGACCGCCTCGCCGAGCACATCCTCGGCCGCCACCCAGCGGATCAGGTGCTGGATCAGGGTCTTGGGCACCGAGGCGTTGACGTTGTAGTGGCTCATGTGGTCGCCGACGCCGTAGGTGCACCAGCCGAGCGCCAGCTCCGACAGATCGCCGGTGCCGACCACGAAGCCGCCGAGGTGGTTGGCAAGCCGGAACAGATAGTCGGTGCGCAGCCCCGCCTGCACGTTCTCGAAGGTGATGTCATAGACCTGCTGGCCCTCGCTGAAGGGATGGCCGAGGTCGTTCAGCATCTGGCGGGCCGCGGGCTTGATGTCGATCTCGCGGGCGTCCACCCCCAGGGCCTTCATCAGGTCCCAAGCGCGTTTGTAGGTCTCGTCCGAGGTGGCGAACCCCGGCATGGTCACGGCATGGATTCGATTGCGGTCCCAGCCCAGAAGGTCGAAAGCGTGGGCGATGACCACCAAAGCCTGAGTGGAGTCCAGGCCGCCGGAGACGCCGATGACCACCCCTTTGGAGCCGGTGGCGTCCAGTCGCCGCACCAGCCCCTGGACCTGGATATTGTAGGCCTCGTAGCAGTCGTCATAGAGGCGCGAGACATCGCTCGGGACGTAGGGGAAACGCTCGACCGCCCGCTCCAGCGCGACGTTCCGCTTGGCTGGCTTGAACTCGAACTCGACCCGCCGGACCAGATCAGCGTCGAACTGATCAGCGGCGTCATGGAAGGTGTGGACGCGCACGCGTTCCTGGGCGAGGCGCTCCAGGTCCACGTCGGCGCACAGAAGCTGCGGCTCGCGCACGAACCGCTCGGATTCCGCCAGCAGCGCGCCGTTCTCGTAGATGAAGGCGTGGCCGTCCCAGGCCAGGTCGGTGGTCGATTCGCCCCATCCCGCCGCGCAGTAGGCATAGGCGCACAGGCCGCGGGTGGATTGGGCGGCGCAAAGCAGCTTGCGGGCCCTCCCGCGGCCAATGTTGGACGGCGACGCCGACAGGTTGGCGATCACCGTGGCGCCGGCCATGACCAGGCGGCTGGAGGGCGGCGAGGCCACCCACATGTCCTCGCAGATCTCCACCCCTAGAACAAAGTCCGGGTAGTCCGTCGCCGCGAACACCAAGTCCGTTCCGAACGGGGCCAGACCGTTGCGCAAGGCGATCTCTTCCCCCTCGACGCCGGCGCCGGCATGAAAATACCGCCGCTCATAGAACTCGCGGTAGTTGGGCAGGTGCGACTTGGGAACCACCCCGAGAACCCGCCCGTCGTAGATTACGACGGCGCAGTTGTAGACCCGCTGGGCCCAGCTCAGCGGGGCGCCGACCACGGCGACGACGCCGGTCCCCTTGCTGGCGAGCCGCAGCTGTTCGACGGCGTCCAGGACCGCTTCGCTGACCGTTTTCTGGTGGAACAGGTCATCGATTGAATAGCCGGTCAGGCACAGTTCGGGGAAGATCGCCAACCCCACGCCGGCGGTCTTGGCCGCCGTCAACGCAGTGACGATCTCAGCGGCGTTGGCGGCCGGATCGGCGAGGCTGACGCGGATCGGCGCGGCGCTGATGCGCAGGAATCCGTGCGAGTAGAGCGAGAAGAACGAGTCCATGGCTTCTCACATATAGCAGGCGGCAGGCTTTTTGGAGCCGTTAGGGTCCCCGGCGCACGATCAGGCCGAACGAGGTGCAGGCGAAGCCGTCGATGGACACCTTCAGATGGGCGCTTTCCCAGCCGTCACGCCACAGGCGGTCGAACGCCTGGGTGCGGCCCGTCTCGAAGGGCGGCACGTCCACATAGCGGTCGAGCGGCTGGTGGCCGACATGGAAGTTGAGGGGCGCAACCTCATGACCGGCCGCCTTCAAGCTGTCGGCCAGGGCCTGAATGTGCCGCCGCTGGAACAGCACCAGGCTCCAGTCGTCGATGGTCTGGGCGTCGTCGGCGTAGTTAAACTCAAGGATGTGGACGGCCACGCCGCCCGGCCTAAGGCTCTGCACCGAGGCCTCCACGAAGGCTGCGCCCTTGGCGAGCGAGCCCTGCCGCGAAGCGCCGCCGATAGACCAGCAGGCGTCGAAGGCGTCCCCTTCGCCGCGGCCTTGGGGCCGATGATCCACCAGCCGCAGGAAGCCTGCCCGGTCGATCAGGTCTTCAATGAGCCGCGGCGCCTCTTCGCCAGTCGTGACCGTCGACAGGCCCAGGCGCGCCAGATAGCAGGGCAGCGGCTGCCCTGCTGCCTCCAACCCGAGCAGGCGGCTCCCAGGCTTCAGGACGCCGCCTTCATGCAGGGCCTGAAGGACATAGGCATATTGCCAAAGCGAGCGATGGTAGCGCGGCCGCTCGCGCAGCTGCTCGCACCAGTTTCGGAACCAGCGCGTCTCGATGTCCGCCTGGGTCGTCGCCTTGCTTTCAAGGCCGACGGTGCGCGGGCCGTCCGCCGGTATGGTCTGGAGCCTGTGCTCCATGGAGTGCGCCAGTTCGTAGCTGAGCATCTTGACGTTCAGCTTCAGGGCGTCGAGGTCCTTGGTCTCTCGCCAAAGGGCGTTGACGTTGGGGTGGCCCGCCGGGTTGGTCAGGCGCAAAAGGTCCTCGGCCGGCGGCAAGCCGGCGGCGCTTCGCACCAGCCGCCGGATCAGGTCTTTGATCGGCTTCACCGCAACACCACGTCAAGAATATCCAGGTCGGCGCGCCCCAGCGCCTTGATGGCCAGACCCAGGCCCCGTCGTCCATCGACGCCGACCTCAAACTCGGCAACCATGCTCCATCGGCCCGGCGCCGCCGCCTGCTCGATCTGTTCCAGAATCAGACCGGACTTGCCGATCACGCCGACAGCCAGGATCGGGCCCGGCTGGTCGAGACGGCGCACCTGTATTTCGATGGCGAGTTCATAGGCGCCGGGCGCCAGCCGCCCAAGGTCGGCCGCCGCCGCCAACCGGGCGCCGAAGGCGGCGGTCACGCCTAACGCCGTCGGGGTATGGTCGACCCCCGGCTCGGCCTTCAGACCTGAGAACAGGCCCCCGAAACGCAAGCTCTGGTCGGCCCCGAAGGCGACGGAGGCCAGTTCATCAGCGGTGAAGGTTTCGTTTTGGGCCGCCCCCGCGTCCGGCTGTTGCGCCTTCTCGGACGCGGGCCCGGCGCCCTCGTAGCGTCCCTCGCGCAGGACCTCGGTCAAGGCCTTCCAGTCCGCCGCCTCGTTTGGCCGTTTGACGAAACTCCAGACGCCGCTGGTTTCGACCTCGGGAATGACTCCGGTCAGCAGCGCCGGTGGGCCGCCGACGCCCTTGGCTTCGCGCAGACGGTCGAAGGTCCGCTGAGTCAGTCGGCCGTCGGTTGCGCCTGTCGGCTCCAGATCGGTGAGGTCGGCGACGGCGCGGCCGAAAAGGCCGTCTCTCACCAGGGCGGCTGGCATCCCGTGTTCCAGGTAGCGGCCATCGGCGTCAAAGATCTGGCAGACCGCGGACAGGCCTAGATGGCCGCCGGTCCGCAGCCGGGCCGCGGCTTCCTGAAGCACCGCGCCGGCGCCTTTGCGGAAGGCGGCGAACAGGCTGCTCTGGGGCAGGATCACCGCATCGTAGAGGAAGTCCGCGGGCCGGTCGTCAATCAGGCCGACAGGGCGCGGCGCCACCCAGCCTTCAGAGGCGAACTGACCGCGCCAGTCGTTGGCGCGGGGCTCTCCTCTAGCCAGGGCTTCAGGATCGACGATATCCACGGCCGCGCCCATATGGGCCAGGACGAACGCCAGGCGTTCTGGCTGGCCGCCGGCGACCAGGACGGTGGGCCGGCTCTGCGGCGGCGACGCCTTGAACAGGTTGGCCGTCAGCGAGACCCGCTCCCAAGTCCAGGCCTCGCGCTCGAACAGGCTGGCATGGTCACGGTTGGTGAACAGGGTGCGGGCCAGGGCGATCCACTGCGGGTCGTCCCAATCCTCCAGCCGTATCAGCCGGCTGTCGGCTCCGCGTCCGGCGTCCGGCGACAGCAGGTCCTGGACCGTGCCGCTGCGCGCCGACGGCCTGCGCGCCGCCACGCCGTGGATAATCTCGTCAGGGTCGGCGACGCCCTCGAACAGGCCTCTCACCCCCGCCTCGCTCCAGGCGGCGATCTCCGCCGCCGCACGCCCGGCCTCGGCCCAGGCGGGATCGGCTGGGGTCTTGGGGTCCAGGCGGCGGACCAAGGTGTTGAGGCGCTGCACCTCGATCGCCTGGGGCGGCTCCAGCGAGCCCAGCGCAGCCATGGCGGCGCGGCCTGTGGGGACAGCCCCCGCCGACCGGCTGGCGCTGCGATCGCCGAGATAGCCGTGGCGGATGCGCGAGCTGAACGGCGTCAGGGTCACCGCCATGGAATTGAGGATCTGCGGCTCGAAGAAATTATGGATCGCGTTGACGACAAAAGCGCGGCGCGGCGCCTTGCCCTCGACGATCCGCATCTGGTCGCGCAGGGCGGCGGCCTTGAACGCCTGGTCCACGGACCAAAGCCCGGCGCTCTCGGCGGCGCTCAAGCCCGCCTGGTCGGCCGCCTCTTCGGCGCCGATCTCGAAGATGAAGAAGTCGGTCTCGTCTAGCCAGCGATCGATAGGGGCGGCTTCGGCCCGCGCGCCGGTCTGGATCAGCCAGGGGGCGGTGTCGGGAACCAGGACCGGGCGGGCCCCGCCCATCACCTCCCAGCCCTTGGCGAAGGCGGCGAAGGTGTCCCGGCGAAGCCCGACATAACCGACAGTCGCGGTCTGCGGGATGCAGGCCACCATGTCGAGCAGGTACGGCAGTACATGGGCGAGGTCGTAGGCGAGGCGGCCGTGCGACTCGACGATGTAGTGGGTCTCCAGAAAGCCGCTCAGGCGCCCAGGGACCACCGCTTCAAGCGCGCGCAGGTATCGTGCGCCGCTGGCGTCTCCCAGCTTCAGTTCCTCGATCTGGACGTCGGGCAGCCCCCAGGTCTGCATCTGCTCGGGGATTTCGGCCTGGGTCACCTCGTCGACGAAGCGAACGGGGTCGTTCTCCACCCGGTCTGCCTTGTGGTAGGCGGAGGCCATGCGGGTGTGGTCGCAGTGGTAGCCGACTAGGCGATCCAGGGCCGAGGACACCACGCCGCGCTTGATCCGCATGCGCCGCGCCACATTGGCGTCCAGGTGCCAGCCGCGGATCATCTCCTCGTGAAAGCCGCCGATGGCGAACAGGTCTTCGCGCAGGAACAGTTGGAAGTCGCCGGGGCCGTCATAGAGATTGTCCGAGCCGGAATGGACGATCTCGTTCAGGTAGAACCGCTCGCCCCACTCGCGGGCGCCGCTGATGATCGCCTCGGGGTCCTTGCGGTCTAGGGTCTCCCACAGGCCCTCGGGCAGTTCGAAGCGCGGCAGATGATAGAATCCATCCTCCAGCCCGGCCGCCACCGAGGTGAGGTCGCCGCCCGTTCTGGGGGCGAAAATCATGTCGGTGTTGGTCGACAGCACCCAGCGGTTCGCGGGATTGGTCCGGCGGATGGCGGCGTTGCGGGCTATGGGCTCCAGCGCGACCAGATGGGTGCGCGCAGCAAAGCGGGTCTGATGCACATCCGGCCGGATGCGAAGCACACGGAGCTTCTCGATCGCCTTGGCCGTCAGGGTGTCGGCGATGGCTTCGGGGAATGTCGGCAGGTCGTCGGGGGTGTTATAATCGACGAAGACGATCTCGTCGTCGGGATCGCTCAGCAAATGGGCGATGGCGTTCAGACTGATGGCGGCGCGCTTGTGGAGATTATATCCGTGGCTGTCGTTGCGGCCGTAGAGGATCACTGAAAGCATCTGGTCCGCCCGCCCGTCCCCCCAGGTCGCGCCTCGCTGGATGCGACCCTGCGCGGGGCCGGCGCCCCAGCGACTTATCGGCGGTTTAAAGAGCGCCCGCCAAAGCGCAAGCCTGATTGCGCCCAGGCGGCGGCGAGGTAGGTTCGTGTTCCGCCCGAAGGAGAGCGCCTTGGCCGATCCCCCGTCCAGCCCGGTTCTGCAGTTGACGGACCTGGCGGTCCGTTTCGACACCCATGACGGCCCGGTCCAGGCGGTCGGCGGCGTGTCCCTGCAAGTGGCGGCGGGCGAGTGCCTCGGGGTCGTGGGCGAAAGCGGTTCGGGCAAGAGCCAGACCTTCATGGCGGTAATGGGCCTTCTTGCGCGTAACGGCCGCGCTTCCGGGTCGGCCGCCTTCCTGGGCCAGGAGCTGCTCGGCCTGCCGACCCAGGCGCTGAACCGCATCCGCGGCTCAAAGATGACCATGATCTTTCAGGACCCCCTCACCGCCCTGACCCCGCACGTCAAGGTGGGCGAACAGACCGCCGAGCCCCTGCGCCTGCACCTGGGCCTGTCCGGGAAGGCGGCGCGGGACCGGGCGCGCGAATGGCTCGACCGTGTGCGCATTCCGGACGCCGCGCGTCGGCTGGACCAATATCCTCATGAGCTGTCGGGCGGGATGCGCCAGCGGGTCATGATCGCCGGGGCGATGGCGGGCGGGCCCGCCCTGCTGATCGCCGATGAGCCGACCACAGCTCTGGACGTCACGGTCCAGGCCGAGATCCTCGACCTGATGGCCCAGCTGAAGGACGAGACCGGCGCCGCCATGGCGCTGATCACCCACGACATGGGGGTGATCGCTCGGCTGGCCGACCGGGTCTGTGTGATGAAGGACGGCGCCTTCGTCGAACAGGGCCCGGTTCATGACCTTTTCGCCGCGCCGCAGACCGCCTACACGCGGGCTCTGCTGGAGGCCATACCGCGCCTTGACCGGCCAGACCGCGGCGCTCGCCCGGTTGCGTGCCCGGTGGCAAGCGACGCGCCGGTGGTCATCGCGGCCAGCGACATCACCGTGGACTTCCCCGTCCGCGGCGGCCTAGTCGGCAAGCCCGCCCTGCTGCGGGCGGTGGACAACGTCAGCCTCAGCATTCGCCGGGGCGAGACCTTGGGGGTGGTCGGGGAAAGCGGCTCAGGCAAATCCACCCTGGCAAGGGCGGTCCTGAACCTGATCGCGCCCTCGTCGGGGGCCGTGACCCTGATGGGCCGGGACATCACCCAAGCCGACCGGGCGGCCATGCAGGCGGCGCGCAAGGACCTGCAGATCGTCTTCCAGGACCCGCTGGCCAGCCTCGACCCGCGGGCCACCATCGGCGACTCCATCGCCGAGCCCTACCGCGTCTATCGGCCCGCCATGAGCCGCGCCGAGCGGCAAGCGGGCGCCGCCGCGATGATGGAGCGCGTCGGCCTGTCCCCGGCCCTGATCAACCGCTATCCGCACGAGCTGTCCGGCGGCCAGAACCAGCGGGTCGGCATCGCTCGCGCCATGATCCTGAACCCCGCCCTGGTGATCTGCGACGAGGCTGTCTCGGCGCTGGACGTCACCGTCCGCGCCCAGATCATCGACCTGCTGATCGATCTGCAGAAAACCTTGGGCCTGGCGATTCTGTTCATCAGCCACGATCTCGCCGTGGTCCGCGAGATCAGCCACCGGGTGATGGTGCTTTATCTTGGCCGGGTGATCGAGACGGCCGACCGGGATCAGCTCTATGCCGCGGCCCGCCACCCCTACACCAAGGCACTTCTATCCGCCGCGCCGATCCCCGACCCCGTGCGCGAACGGGGCCGCATCCGCGTCAAGCTCGCTGGCGAGACGCCCAGCCCGATGGACCCTGCCCGCGCGCTGCGTTTCCTGCCGTCGCGCTTGCCCGTCGACGCTTCCGCGCCCTTCTATGTTCCGCAGTTGCTGGAGGCGGAGCCCGGACATCTGGTGGCGGAGTTCGATCCGCCGGCCTAGCGCGTCACAGCCGCCGCGGGTTTATCCACGACTGCACGCCATCGACGAAGGTGATCCGGCCGAAGGCCGTGTCGTTCTGCCGGCCTACCGAATAGTCCCTCAGACAAACCCAGCCGGCGGCTTGCAGGACCCTGCGCAGGCGCACCTCGATGTCCTTGCCGTGCGTGCCGATATGCACGCGCCGCACCTGTCGGGTCAGGGGCCGAATGGCCTCTTCGATCGCGTCGGCCTCGCTCCCCTGCAAGTCGAAGTCGGCCAAGTCGATCATCCCGTAATCCGCCAAGACGTCGGACAGCGGCGCTTGCGGTACGGTGATGGCGGTCATCCCGCCTCCCAGGTCCAACAGGGGCCGCCCGTAGTAGTCCCCCGCAGCCGGACGGCCGGCGCTTTCGATGTCCACCACGGCCTGACCGAACCACTCCTCGCCAGCGTTTGTGATCTTTCCTACCGCGAAGGTCGCTTGGCCCCGCGTTCCCGCGATCGCCGCGGCATGGACCTGGTAGTCGCCGGGCGAGACGTTGTTGTCGGCAAGGTGCTGCTTCAGCCATTCGAGATGCTTGGGCTCTGCCTCGGCTAGGCCCAGGCGGACCGTCTTGCCGCGCTGCCGGGCGGCCAAGGCGCCGCGGGCCGACCAGCGGCCGAAGCCGGCGCCCAGTTCCAGCATGGTGAAGACCGGCCCGGCGGCGTCCACCGCTTCGAGCAGATCGATCCATTCGAAATACTCTTCGTCATAGGCCGGCAGGCGTGGCCAGACCGTGGTGTCGGTGCGGATCAGCGGCCAGTCGACGAACTGCGCCCGCACCCGGTCCCCGATATAGCATACGTGCACATCGGCCGGGGCCTCGCCCTCGAACGCTGCGAACCGTTCGAAGATGTAGTGGTGGGCGCGAAACCGGCCCCCGCGTTCGGACGCCCGCGCCTTGGCCCGCTCGGCGGCGCGACGGCCGCGTCCTGCGCGCGTGAACGCGCCCAACAGTGGGTTCATCTAGCGGAAGGCTCCCTGAATACGCCCGCCCTGACTATACCGCGAACGAACGGACCGCAGCGGAAAGATGGGGCGCCGTTGCGGTCAGTCCCCGGCGTCGTTAGGTTGCGCAGCTTTTCGTACGCGGACCCCCTATGAGCCTTTCCATCGAAGATATCCGAGCCGCCGCCGAGCGGATCAAGGGCCACGTCGAACGCACCCCCCTGCGGCTTTCGCGGACCCTGTCGACGATTACCGGCGCGGAGGTCTGGCTCAAGTTCGAGAACCAGCAGTTCACCGCCTCCTATAAGGAGCGCGGCGCGCTGAACAGGCTGCTGCAGCTGTCACCGCAGGACCACAAGCGCGGCGTGATCGCCGCCTCGGCGGGCAATCATGCCCAGGGACTGGCCTACCACGGTTCGCGGCTGGGCATTCCGGTGACGATCGTCATGCCGACCTCCACCCCCTTCGTGAAGGTTGAGCAGACCCGTGGTTTCGGCGCCGAGGTCGTGATGGAGGGCGCCAGCTACGACGACAGTTCCGAGCACGCCCTGGCCATGAGTCAGCGCACGGGTAAGGTCTATGTCCATCCGTTCAATGACTATGACGTCATGGCGGGGCAGGGGACCATCGCCCTGGAGATGCTCGAGGACAATCCGGACCTAGAGATTCTGCCGGTGCCGATCGGCGGCGGCGGGCTGATCGCGGGGGTCGCGGTCGCCGCCAAGGCGATCAAGCCGGACATTTGCGTGATCGGTCTCGAACCGACCATGTATCCGTCGTTCAACGCGCGGATGAAGGGCGAGGCTGGCCTGAGCGGCGGCCAGACCATCGCCGAGGGCATCGCGGTCAAGCAGGTCGGCGACCTGACCTATGAGGTCGCACGTCCGCTGGTGGATGATGTGTTGCTGATCGACGAGCCGCAGTTCGAGCGTGCGATCTCGCTCTACGCCAATGTTGAGAAGACCATCGCCGAGGGCGCGGGCGCGGGGTCACTGGCGGCGCTGCTGCAATATCCCGAACGATTCGCCGGCAAGAGTTGCGGCCTGATCATAACCGGGGGCAATATCGACACGCGCCTGCTCGCCTCGGTGCTGACGCGCGAACTTGTGCGCGCTCAGCGGATCGTTTCCCTGCGGATCATCGGCGACGATCGGCCCGGGCTTCTGGCGACCGCATCGCGGATCATCGGCGACATGGGGGCCAATATCATCGAGGTGGCCCACAACCGCCTGGCCCTGGACGTGCCGGCCAAGGGCGCGGAGTTCGACATCATGATCGAGACCCGCGACGCCGCCCACACTCAAGACATCATCCAGGCCCTGGTTGAAGCGGGCTATCCGCCGAACCGGCCCTGAGCGGAGCCCTGCCCATGCGTCTCTTCATCGCCGCCCTGTGCGCCCTCGCCTTGTCCGCTTGCGGATCGTCCAAGAAGGCCGAGCAGGCGCAGGCGGCGGCGGACGCAACCTTGGCCGCGGGGAAAATCTTTCTGGCTGCTAACGCCAAGGCGCAAGGTGTCCGCGTCACGGCGTCCGGCCTGCAGTACAAGGTGATCACGTCGGGTCCGGCCGAGGGGCTGCGGCCCGGCCCGCGGGACGAGGTCAAGGTCCATTACGAGGGCAAGCTGCTGTCCGGCGAGGTTTTCGACAGCTCCTTCGCCCGTGGGACTCCGGCCGCCTTCCCTCTGAACGGCCTGATCCCCGGCTGGACCGAGGCGTTGCAACTGATGCGTCCGGGCGACGAATGGATGCTCTATGTTCCGGCCAATCTGGCCTACGGCGACGAGGACAAGGGCGGGGGCCAGATCCCGGCCAATAGCGTTCTGGTGTTCCGCATCCAGCTGATCGCCGTTCTGCCGCACGAAGGATCAGTCCAGCGCGGCTGAGGCGGTCTGGATTGGGACCTGGGCGCGGACCGGTTTAAGCTGACGCCATGGTCGATGCCCAAAGCCTGACGACGAACAGCCTGGATCACCTCGAGCGCCTAGTGGCGTTCGACACTACCTCGCGCCTGTCGAACCTCGATCTCATCGCCTATGTCGAGGCTGAACTGGCGCCCCTCGGCGCCAGGCTCCAGCGCGCGCCCAGCGACGACGGGACCAAGACCAATCTTTTGGCCAGCATCGGCCCCGACGCGCCTGGCGGGGTGGTGCTGTCGGGCCATACCGATGTGGTGCCGGTCGATGGTCAGGCCTGGACCTCGGACCCGTTCGTCCTGACCCGCCGCGGCGACCGGCTCTACGGGCGCGGGGCCTGCGACATGAAGGGCTTCCTGGCCCTGGCATTGGCCGCCGGCCCCGGATTCGCCGCCGCGCGCTTGCAGCGGCCCGTGCATTTCGCCTTCACCTATGACGAGGAGGTCGGCTGCATCGGCGCTCCGCGGCTGATCGCCTTGATCGAACGCGACATTCCCCACCCGGCCGCGGTGATCGTCGGCGAGCCGACTAATATGGAGGCCATCGGCGGCCACAAGGGGGTTGCGACGTTCCGGGTCACGGTGACGGGACGCGAGGCCCACTCCAGCCTCACCCATCTCGGGGTCTCGGCGGTCATGGCGGCGGCGCCCCTGATGCATCGGCTGGTGCAGCTTTCCCAGGCGCTGGAGCGCGCTGCCGATCCGGCTTCGCCGTTTGAGCCCAAGGGCGCCAGCCTGACCATCGGCCAGGTCAACGGCGGCACGGCGGTCAACATCCTGGCGCGCGAATGCGTGTTCCTGTTCGACCTCCGCTGTCCGCCGGGCCTCGATCCCGAGGCGCTGTTGGCTCCGTTCATGGACGAGGTCCGGGCGCTCGACATCGAACTCAAGACCAAAGCGCCTGAAGCGGGCGTCCGGGTGCAGGCCCGCTCGAGGACGCCCGCCTTCGCCACGGATATCGGCGGCGCCGCCGAACAGCTCGCGCGCCGCCTGACCGGGGACAATGGTCCGGCGCGGGTGGCGCCCTACGCCGCCGAGGCCGGCCAGTTCCAGGGCGCCGGCTTCTCCACGGTGATCTGCGGCCCGGGATCCATCGAACAGGCGCATCAGCCGGACGAATATGTCGAGATCGCTCAGATGGAGCGCGGCGCTCAGTTCATGATGCGTCTGGTCGACCACCTTACGGCGGCGTGATCCTCGCGCGGCGCCGCGCCATGGCCATGGGGCTCCAGCTCATCACCCGAGCGATCTGCACAGAGGAGACGCGCCGCTGGGCCTGCACCGCCCGCCGTTTGGCCAGGATGCGCGGGAGGCCCTCCAGGGCCGCCGCCAGACCGCGGGTCGTGGCGGCGCCCTCGCCCCGGACTACGGCGGCGAGCCATAGGACGAGGGTCAGGGTCATGTGGGGGACCAGAGTCAGGGCCAGCAGAACCGGCGGCGTGTTCTTGGCGAACGTCCACAGCCGGTTGCGGGCGCCGTGGAACATCGAAAAGTCCGACCGCCGCCCACCGGTCGATACTGAGCCCTCATGGCGGACGACCGCGTCGGGGACCAGCCTTACCGCCTCGCCGCGCAGACGCAGGCGGTACCCCAGATCGACGTCTTCGCAGTAGCAGAAGAAGTCCTCGTCGAACCCGCCCATCTCCAGAAACAGCGCCCGGTCGATCATCATCGCCGCGCCGCAGGCTGAGAACACCTCGCCGGCGTCGATCACCCCCGGATCGCGATGCCCGAACCCGCCGCGGTAGGGCGCCCCGATCAGCGCCATGGCGTCGCCCAGGCCGTCCAGGCGGGCCGGGTCGGCGGCCATACGCTGACGCGAGGTGAAGCAGCGAACTTGGGGATAGGCCTCGGCCGCGGCCAGCAGGCGCTCCAGCCAGTCGGGCTCGGGGTAGGCATCGGGATTGAGCAGCGCCAGCCAGCGTCCCCCCGCGACCTGCGCCGCCCGGTTGTTCCCGGCGGCGAAGCCGAGATTGGCGTCCATCTGCATCAGACGCAGCGCAGGATCGGCCGCCGCGGCCGCGGCCGCCAGCCCGTCGCCCGAGGCGTTGTCCAGGATCAGGGTTTCGAAGCTCGGGGCCGTCTGGGCCCTCAAGGCCGCCAGGCACCGGCCAAGCGTGGCCCCGCTGCGGTAGGTGACAATGACCACGCTGATGATCGGGGCGGGCGCGGCGGTTATCAAAGCATTGGTTTCCGTATCGAGGCGATCGGTGCATATCACGCGCTTCGGCCGCCCCCAACGCGCCGCGATGCGGCGGGGCCCGCTGGATGAGGATTGATGAGCGTCATTTCGCGTCTTCGCAGCACGGCCCGGGCCCTTCCCCTCGGCCGCTCGGGCTCGGCGGCCGTGCGCCGTCTGACGTCGGCGGGATTCTCCGCCTCCGCCTATGTGCGTCATGGCTGGCGCCGCCGCGCTGGCGTGGCGCGCCCGGGCCCAGTGGCCGTGGTGGGCTTTCACGGCTCCGTCTTGGGCCTGGGCGACGGAGCGCGGGCGTTTTCATCGGCCCTGCGGGCGGCGGGCTCCGAGGTGGTGGACTGGGACATTGCCGAGGTGTTCGGCCATGACCGGCATCTGCGCGGCGACATCCCCGATGTTCCGCCCCTGGGCGACGGCCCGATGGTCATCCATCTCAATCCGCGCGAACTGATCCAGCTGATCGGCGTCTATGGGTCGGCGCCCTTCGCCGGCCGCCGCGTGATCGGCTACTGGGCCTGGGAGCTGGAGGCCGTCCCCCGCGCCTGGGCGGCTGCGTTCCGCTATGTCGACGAGGTCTGGACCCCATCGAACTTCGTCGCCGACGCCGTGCGCGCCGCGGCCCCGGAGGGGCTGCCCATACGAGTGTTCCCGCATCTGGTGTCTCTGCTGCCGGCGGCCCCCCCTGACCGGGCTCGTTTCAGCGTGCCCGAGGATCGCTTCATCGTCATGACCAGCTTCGACATGCGGTCGGGGTTCGTGCGCAAGAACCCCTTCGCCGCCGTCGCCGCCGTGCGCCGCGCCGCCGAACTGGCCGGACAGCCCGTCACCCTGATCTGCAAGGTCGTCGGGCGCGAAGGGCTACCGCACATGTATGAAGCCCTCAAGGCCGATGCAGCGCAGACCGGCGATGTCCAACTGATCACCGAATGGCTCTCGGGCGAGGACATGGCCGGACTGATCGCTTCATGCGACGCCATCATTTCCCTTCATCGGTCCGAAGGCTTCGGGCTGCTCCTGGCCCAGGGGATGCTGGCGGGCAAGCCGGTGATCGGGACCGGCTGGTCCGGCAATCTCGACTTCATGGACCGCGATTGCGCGCGGCTGGTGGACTACGATCTGGTGGCCGTGGAGGACATCCAGGGCCTCTACGCTGGCGGACACTGGGCTGAGCCCGATGTAGAGGACGCCGCCCGCCAACTTGCCCGCCTGATCGAGTTCCCCGGCGAGCGCGCCGAGGTGGGCGCCGCCGCCGCCCGCGCCATCCGCGACAAACTCGATCCGCTGAAATGGGGACAGATCGGGCGGCTCTGGCTGGGTCAGAGCTCCGAAGCCGTCACAGCGCCGCCGACCACTCCTGCTGAACCTGAGGGTCGGTTTCGGAGCCCTCCAGGGCCTCTCTGAGCGCGGCGAACCCGCCCGGATACAGGCGCCGCGCCGCCCAGACAGCAGCACCGCGAACCAGGGGCGAGGGGTCGGCGAGGCGGGCCCCGACAGCCGGCATCAACTCCGGGTCGCCGCTATTGCCGATCGCGTAGAGGACGTTGCGGACGAAGCGGTCGCGGCCGATGCGCTTGACCGGGCTCTTGGCGAAGAGGGACCGGAAGGCCGGATCGTCCAGCGCCGCCAGATCCGCCAGCCGCGGGGCCTTCAGGGCGTCGCGGGCGTGAAGGGCGCTTTCGCGGGCCACGGCGGCGAACTTGTTCCACGGGCATACGGCCAGGCAATCGTCGCAGCCATAGATCCGGTTGCC
>Ga0105047_10005328_pt1 | contig 22150 bp, 19 predicted proteins | sample MAT04_FD_78384 | JGI IMG/M metagenome (GOLD analysis project Ga0105047, IMG submission 78384) | Freshwater microbial communities from Lake Fryxell liftoff mats and glacier meltwater in Antarctica - MAT-04 (megahit assembly) | ecosystem: Environmental > Aquatic > Freshwater > Ice > Liftoff... | reverse complement strand
GGGCCGGTGCTTTTCCGGCCCGGAATGACACGGAGCGGGGCACGCCAGCCCGGCGCGGCGCGGCCGCACCACACCCACGAACGGCAAGTTTCAGGCCAAAAAACGAACGACAGCTCAGAGCCGCAAGGCGCCACTCACATCCGGGCGCGTGCTTGTCCGCGCCACTACATGGCCGCCTGAAGCCCGCCACTGTCACCCTGGCGGCTGACTTTGGCGGCACAAGCCCGATCATCGCTGTCCTGATCACCGGCTGTACCTGCGGCGCAGGCTGTTGACGTTCCGGCCGATAGCGGCGCTGGCGCCGGCTGGTTATCGTCAGTCGCACCCTGCCAAACCACCGAGCCCGCACCATGATCGAACACCATATCGACATCCCTACCGCCGACGGCGCGATGAACACATTCGTCGTCCATCCCGACGAGGGTGGGCCCCATCCCGTGGTGCTGTTTTACATGGACGCCCCCGGCAAACGCGAGGAACTGCACACGATGGCGCGCCGCTTGGCGGCGGTGGGCTACTGCGTGGTGCTGCCCAATCTGTACTACCGCAGCTCGCGCGATTTTTGGCTGACCGAGCGCACTGAAATCCAGTTGGCGCAGATGTTCGGCTTGATGGCCACCCTCAACGCCCGCACCACCGCCGTCGATACCCGGGCCTTGCTCGACTACGTGGACAACCTGCCCCAGGCCGATGCCTCACGCCTGGGTGCCGTGGGCTACTGCATGAGCGGGCCGATCGTGGTGTGGGCGGCCGCGGCCTTCCCGGACCGCATCAACTGCATCGCCTCGATCTACGGCGCCAACATGGCCACCGACCAGCCCGACTCGCCGCATCGGGCGGTGGCCGGGCTGCGCTGCGAAAGCTACTTTGCGTGCGCCGAGATCGACAAATGGGCGCCGCCGGCCGCCATCGCGCAACTGCAGGCCGGGCTTCAGGCCGCCGGCACGCCGCACCGCATCGAGTGGTACCCGGGCGTGGAGCACGGCTTTGCATTCCCGCTGCGCGCCGGCATCTACAACCTGCCGGCAGCCGAGCGCCATTGGGAGCGCCTGTTCAGCCTGTTCGGCCGCAAGCTGCAGACAGGCGCAGCCGCATGACGGGCGGCGCGCTGTACGACGGCTGCACCGTCGGCGACCTGGTGGCAAGCGCGGTCACCCGGGGTGGTGACCGCATCGCCTTCATCTCGGGCGACACCCGCTGGACCTACCGGCAGCTCGGCGCGCTGATCAGCACCACCGTCCAGGCGCTGCAGGCGCGGGGCTTGAAGCGCGGAGATGCCGTGGCCACTTTGTCGGCCAACCGGCCCGAGGCCTTCCTGATCACCGCGGCGGCTTATTTGATGGGCCTGCGCCTGACCTGGATGAACCCGACCTCGTCCGAGGACGACCATGCCTACATCCTGGCCGACTCTGGCGTCACCACGCTGTTTGTCGATCCGCTGACCTTCTCGGGCCGTGCCCGCACCCTGGCGCAGCGTGTGCCCGGCGTGGCGCGCCTGCTCAGCTTCGGCCCAAGCGACGGCCCAAGCGACGGCCTGGGCGACGACATCCTGGCCGCGGCCACCGCATTCACCCCGGCGCGGCTGGTGCCGCAAGCCCAGCCCGACGATGTGTGCGTGCTGATCTACACCGGCGGCACCACCGGCAAGCCCAAGGGCGTGGCGCACACCCACCGGGTGCATGTCACGATGATCCTCGCCGAGATGGCCGACTGGGACTGGCCCGCCGAGATCCGTTTCCTGGCGCTGACGCCGATCACCCATGCGTCGGGCGCGATGATCATGCCGGTGTTGCTCAAGAGCGGCACCTACGCGATGACCCAGGGCTTTTCAGCCGACAAGTTCTGCCACCTGGTGCAGCAGCACCGCATCACCGCCACGTTCCTCGTGCCAACGATGATTTACGTGCTGCTGGACCACCCCGGCCGCACAGCGGCGGACCTGTCGTGCCTGCAGCTGATCATCTACGGCGCGTCGCCGATGTCGCCGACCCGGCTGATCGAGGGACTGCGGGTGTTCGGCCCGGTTTTCATGCAGCTCTACGCCCAGTCCGAGGCGCCCAACACGGTGACGGTGCTGCACCAGCATGAGCACGACCCCGAGCACCATCCCGAGCGCCTGGCGTCTTGCGGAACACCTTGTGTGGGCAACCAGGTGCGGCTGCTGGACGACGACGGCTGCGAGGTGGCCGACGGCGCCGTGGGCGAGATCTGCGTGCGCGGCCCGATCGTGATGCAGGGCTACTGGAACAAGCCCGAGGAGACAGCGCAGGCGCTGCGCCACGGCTGGCTCTACACCGGCGACATGGCGCGCCGCGATGCCGACGGCTACCTCTACATCGTCGACCGGTCCAAGGACATGATCATCAGCGGCGGCTTCAACGTCTACCCGCGCGAGGTCGAGGACGTGCTGTCGCAACACCCTGCCGTGGCATCCGCGGCGGTGGTGGGTGTGCCCGATGCCAAGTGGGGCGAGGCGGTGCGTGCGCTGGTGGTGCTGCGCCCGGGTGCCAGCGCCAGTGCCGAGGACCTGATGGCGCTGGTGCGCAGCGCCAAGGGGGCGGTCTACACGCCCAAGGCCATCGACTTTGTCGAGACCCTGCCGATGACCGGGCTGGGCAAGCTGGACAAGAAGGCGATACGCGCGGGGTTCTGGCAGGGCCAGGGGCGGTCGGTGCATTGACGGCGGGCATGGCCCACGGCGTTTGCCGCACGCGCGGCAGCGGCTGGCCGATCAGGCCGATCGCGCCGCCGGGCTGCTGCCAAACAGACACCACGCCACTTCGTCCGCGCTGTGCAGCAAGCGCACCGCGTCGTAGGCGGCTTGCGCCTCGGGATGGCGGCGCCGCAGCAGGTTCAGCCACTGCTTGATGCGTCCGGGCCGGTGGCGCGCCGGCGTGTGCAGGGCAATCAGCTGCCAGTAGGCACCGATCAATGGCAGCAGCCGATCCCAGCCCAGCACCGCCAAAGTGGGCGCGGCGATCGCCAGCGCCAGCCCCGGGTCGGCCACCGCGCCGCGGCCCAGCATCAACCCGGCGCAACCGGATTCGGCCCGGCAGCGCTGGGCATCGGCCAGCGTCCAGATCTCGCCATTGGCGATCACCGGGATGGGCACGGCCTCGCGGATCTGGCCGATCCGGTCCCAGAACGCCGGCGGCCGGTAACCGTGCGCCTTGGTGCGGCCGTGCACCACCAGCTCACACGCCCCGCCCGCCGCAAGCGCCTGCGCCGCGTCGATCATGCGCGAGTCGTCCTGGTTGCCCAGCCGCATCTTGACGGATAGCGGCAGGTGGGCCGGCACGGCACGCCGCACCGCTGCGACGATGGCCAGCAGCAGGTCCGGCTCGTCCAGCAGCACCGCGCCACCGCGGTGCCGGTTCACCGTCTTGGCCGGGCAGCCAAAGTTCAGGTCGATGCCTTCGGGCCCCAAACTGGCCAGCAGGCCGGCGTTTTCAGCCAGGCAGACCGGGTCCGAGCCCAGCAATTGCGCCCGCACCGGCACGCCGGACGGCGTACAGCTGCCGTGGTCCAGCTCGGGCATCAGCCGGCGGAACACCCGTGCCGGCAACAGCCGGTCGGTGATTCGGATGAACTCGGAGACGCAGCGGTCGATGCCGCCGACCCGGGTCAGCACGTCGCGCAAGCTGGCGTCGAGCAGGCCTTCCATCGGCGCCAGCAGGAGGGTCATCGGGGCAGCAGTGGCATGGGTGCGCGGGTCAACCCGGCAGTGTAGGCAAAATGGCCCCCATGAAAACCCCCGACCGGCTGCGGCCGCTGCAGGACGAAGGCCTCATCGACGAGGTGGTGCGCCAGCTGATGAGCGGCAAGGAGGCGATGGTCTACGTCGTGCGCAGCGGCGGCGAGACGCTGTGCGCCAAGATCTACAAAGAGGCCACCCACCGCAGTTTCCGGCAGGCGGTGGACTACACCGAGAACCGCAAGACCAAAAACAGCCGCCAGGCCCGGGCCATGGCCAAGGGCACGAAGTTTGGCCGCCAATCGCAAGAAGCCGCCTGGCAAAGCGCCGAGGTGGACGCGCTGTACCGCTTGGCCGCCGCCGGTGTGCGGGTGCCCAAGCCGCACAACTTCCACGAGGGCGTGCTGCTGATGGAGCTGGTCTGCGACGCCCATGGCGACGCCGCTCCGCGTTTGAACGACATCAGCTTTTCCCCCGAGGACGCCCGCGTCCACCACCAGACCCTGCTGCGCGAGGTGGTGCGCATGCTGTCTGCCGGTGTGGTGCACGGCGACCTGTCCGAGTTCAACATCCTGTTTGGCGCCGACGGCCCGGTCATCATCGACCTGCCGCAGGCGGTGGACGCCGCCGGCAACAACCACGCCGCGGACATGCTGGAGCGCGACGTGGCCAACCTGCGCAACTACTTTGGCCGCTTTGCGCCCGAGTTGCTCAAGACCGACTACGGCCGCGAGATCTGGTCGCTGTACGAAAAAGGCCTGCTGGTGCCCGACGTGGTGCTGACTGGCCGCTTTGTGCGCAAGCTCGGCCCGGTGGACCTGGGCGCCGTGCTGCGCGGCATCGACGACGCCAAGGACGAAGAGGCGGCCCGGCGGCTGCGCATGCAGGAGGCGGGATGAGCGCCGTCCCACCCAAGCCGGGGTCAAGTCCGATCATCCCTGCCAGCCAGGCCCTGGCCCTGGCCGAGACCCGTGCCTGGGTGGACCGCGCCGTGATCGGCCTGAACCTGTGCCCGTTTGCCAAGGCGCCGCAGGTCAAGGGCCAGGTGCGCTATGTCGTCAGCACCGCCACCGACCCGGCCGCGCTGCTGTCCGACCTGATCAACGAGCTGGAAACGCTGGCCGAGGCCAACCCTGACAAGATCGAAACCACGCTGCTGATCCACCCGCAGGTGCTGGCGGACTTTGCCGAATACAACGACTTCGTGGCCGTCGCCGAGGACACCGTGGCCGAGCTCGACCTGGAAGGCATCATTCAGGTCGCCAGCTTCCACCCCGACTACCAATTCGACGGCACCGAGCCCGACGACGTCAGCAACGCGACCAACCGGTCGCCCTACCCCACACTGCACCTGATCCGCGAGGCCAGCATCGACCGCGCGGTGGCGGCATTCCCCGAGGCCGAGGCCATCTTCGAGGTCAACATCGAAACCCTGCGCCAACTGGGCCCCGAGGGCTGGGCGACGCTGAAGCGGCAGTGCCGCGACGACGCCACTTCGCCGGACGCAGCGGCCTGAACGCAGCCCTCAGCCGGCCGGCCTGTCCCCAGGCCGGCCCAAAGCCTCGAACACCATCAGGCTCAGCTGCTCCAGCGTGTACTCCTTCTGCATCAGGTGCAGCACACCCGCGTGCTGGGCATCCAGGCGCATGCTGTCGGACACATAGCCCGAGGTGAGCACCACCGGCAGCCCCGGTCGTCGCTGCTGCAGCGCACGCACCAGGTCCAGACCGGACAACTCGGGCATGTTGTAGTCGGTGACCAGCAGATCGGCAGGGTCGTCGCTGTGGCAGGCCAGGTCCAGCGCCTTCCGCGGGTCGGCGGTGACACTCACCCGGTATCCGGCCCGCTCCAGCAGTGCCTGCACCAGCACGCCCATCACCGGGTCGTCGTCCACGTACAGCACATGCTGCCCTTGCCCGTGCGGCGCGGCAGGCGCTGCCGCTGCAGGGTCGGCGGGTGTGACCGGCGGCGCCGGCGGTGCGACAAGCGGCAGGTACAGCGCAAAGCAGCTGCCTTGGCCCCGCTGGCTGTGCACGGTGATGACACCGCCGTGTGCTGCGACGATACCGTGCACCACGGACAAACCCAGCCCCGTGCCCTTGCCCACCGGCTTGGTGGTGAAAAACGGCTCGAAGATGCGCAGCCGGGTGGCCTCGTCCATGCCGCAGCCGTCGTCACTGACTTGCAGATGGGCAAATCGCCCGGTCGCGTCCAGGCCCAGACCCGCAGCACCGGGTCCGTCCAGCTGCACCTCGTCCAGGACGACGCGGATATGGCCGTTGCCCTCGGCCATGGCGTGCCAGGCGTTGGTGCACAAGTTCAGCAGCACCTGCTGCAACTGGGTGGCGTCGGCATTGACCCACAACGCGGCATCGGGCAGGCGCAGTGCCAGGTCCACCCCGGCCGGCAGGGTGGACTGCAGCAGCCTGGCCGCTTCCTCCAGCACCGGCTGCAGTACTTGCACGGCACGCTGCTGCGGCTGCTGGCGGCTGAACGCGGCAATCTGCTGCACCACGCTGCGCCCCCGCTCGGCGGCCTGGCTGATCTGGGCCAGCCGGGCAGCCGCCGGATGTCCGGCGCCCAGGTCCTGCCGCACCAGCGCCACGTTGCCCAGGATCGCCGCCAGGATGTTGTTGAAGTCGTGCGCAACGCCGCCCGCCATCGTGCCGATGGCCTCCATCTTCTGCGACTGGCGCAGTTGCCCCTCCAACTGCGCCCGGTCGAGTTCGGACCGCTTGTGCTCGCTGACGTCGGTCACCATCGCCAGCGCCCCGGCGTAATGCCCGGACTCGTCCAGGATCGGGCTGGTGGACAACGACGCCCAGAGGTCCCCGCCACCCCGGCGCAGGAACCGCACGTCCAGGTGCCGGGCCCGGCGCTGCGGCAACGGGCCGTGCAGGGTGTCGACAAAGCCGGCACGGGCTGCACCGTCCATGAAGTCGGTCCAACGCCGGCCCAGCAGGTCGGCCTCGAGGTAGCCCAGCAGCTGTTGCAGCTTCGGATTGACAAAGGTCGTCAGCCCGTGGGCGTCCACCAGCCAGATGCCCTCGTCGGCGGTGTCGACAATGCCCTTGTAGCGCTCGGAGCTGTCGCGCAGCTGCCGCGTCATCTGCCGCGCGGCTGAACTGGCACGGTCGCGACCGGTCACCAGCAGCCAGGTCAACAGGGCCAGCGCACCGCTCAGGCCGGCACCGCCGCTGGCAATGATCAGGGCTGAATCGTTGCCGTAGCGCTGCTCGAACGCCGGGCCGCTGCGCACCGACAAGGTCCAGGTACGCCCGGCGACGGCGATGTACTCCTGCGCTTCGAAGCGGGGCTCGCCAGCCGCGCCGGCACTGGCCGCCGGACCGGCCTGGCCTGCCCCCGCCACCGGGTACAGCCGGTGAGCCTCGTTGATGCCGACGCCGTCGAACAGGCGAACGTCCAGCCCCGGCGCGTTTTCGCCGTACAGGCTGGCCATCAGGTCCTCGACCCGAAAACTGGCCAAGGCCCAACCCCGCCCGTGGGCCCGACGCGCCGCCAGCGTGTCGTGGGGCTGCCCGTTGGCAAACACGGGCATGACCATCAGCACGCCACCGTCCGGGCTGCTGCCCGGCAACGGGCCCTGGTGCAGCTTCGGCGTGATCGCCACGTGGCCCGAGTCCCGGGCCTGCAGCATCGCCTCCCTGCGAACAGGATCAACCCACAGGTCGTCGCCCAGCGCCCCCACCAGCCCGTCCGCCGCCGGGGCGGCGTAGGCCACCGGGGCCACGACAGCACGCGCGCCGGGCGGCTTGACCATGAACCCGGCCGACCCGGCGGTGCGCTGCGCCGCCTCGAAGGCCGGTACACCAGCGCCGGACAGCAACGGGGCATAGGCGATGGTGCGCATACCCGCAAAGTCGCCACCACTGGTCAGCGCAGCGACATACCGGGCAAAACCGCCGCGGCTCACGCCGTCCGACGCCTCGAACAGCCCACGCGCGCCCAGCAGCATCTGCTCGTAGCCGGCCAGCCGCTCCTCGATGCGGGTGGCGGTCTGGCGCAGCACCGTGTCGAAGTTGCTGCGCATATCCCGTTGAGCGGATTTGCGCTCGTGCTGCCACAACCAACCGGTGATCGCCATCGACAGCAGCCCCACCAGCAGGGGCCAGCGCAACGGTTCGGCTCGCTTCAAGTGGGGTCCGGGCTCTAGAAGCGGGTCATCGCCCGGGCGAGGTCGGGGCTGAAGTAGCGCTCAAAAATGCGCTGAACCGTGCCGTCGGCGCGCATGCCGTCGATCAGGTCGCGCCAGGCCTGCTGTTGCGGGGCTGGCAGTGACTTGCGCGACATGATCAGCCCGTGCGGCACCGGCGGGTCGTCGAACGCCAGGATCCGGGTCTGCGACCGGATGGTGGCAGTGTCGAGCGTGGGGTAGTCGAAGGGCTCGATGATCATCGCCTGCACGCGGCCGTCGAGCAGCACCTGGTACAGCGGACCAAGTTGGGTGGCAAAACTGACCCGGCCCAGGGCGCTGAGCCGGTCAACCAGGCCGTTGGCACTGGCGCTGTAACGAAAACCGCGGATCACCCCCAGCTTCAAGGCCGGGTTGGCCTCGAAATCTGCCGGCTTCTGCACGCCCACACCCTCGCGCACCAGCAGGTAGTACCTGTTGGAGAAGTACCAGGCAAAGGCCGCAAAAAGCTCACGCGAGTCATTGCTGATGCCCGAGAGGCTGAAGTCGAGCGCCCCGGACTCGATCAGCTGCCAGATGCGGGCCCTGGGCATCAACGACACACTGATCTTGCAACCGCTGCGGCGCAGCAGTTCGTCGGCCATGTCCTTGTCGATGCCCGCGCCGGTCTGGCTGTTGTAGAGCAGCCCGTGGTCGTACAGCGCCAGGGTGAACGGGCGGTTGCAATCGGGGCCACCCGCAGCCTTGCTGGCCAGGGGCCAGGCCAGCGCAACCAGGACCAGCAGGGGGAACATGCGCATCGCAGCTTTCGAAGCAGGCCACAGCATAGCCGCGGTGCATGGCTACCGGTCTGGCCAGGCTTACCCGAATGTTGACTGCCCGACCAAGCGGCAAGACCCGCGAGGCCCGCCAGCAACACCTGCTGGCGCCGTTGGCCCGCTCAGCGGGTCGAGACCGGAGCGAGGCTTGCTGCTCACCCCTTGCACGGATACGCCCGATCGTCCACCGACAATGCCGAACGCTGCCCTGCCGGGCTGCAGGTGCCGAGGTGCCCCACGCGCCCGGGCCAATGGCCGGAAAACAGCGCCTGAGATCCCCACCCTCCTGTGCCATGCCCCATGCCCCATGCCCCATGCCCTATGCCCTATGCCCTATGACCCATGACCCATGACCCATGCCCCATGCCCCATGAGCTGAATGCCGATCTGCGTACGCTGGTGGCCCAGGCCGAGCAGGGCGAGCCCGGCGCCACCGACAAGCTGTTTGGCACCCTGTACCGGCAACTGCACCGGCTGGCGCGGCGCGAAGCGGCCAGGCTGGGCCCGTACGCCGCACTGGGCGCCACCACGCTGCTGCACGAGGCCTACCTCGACATCTCGCGGCGCGATGCGCTGGCCTTCCCGACCGAAGGCCACTTCATGGCCTACGCCGCACGCGCCATGCGCGGCCTGGTGATCAGCCGGGTGCGCGAGCGCCAGGCCCAGAAGCGCGGCGGCGGCCTGGACATCACCTCGCTTGACACCGAACACGCCGACGCCTGCCCGCAGCCCGAGCTGCTCGGCGACATCGGCGACTGCCTGGACGAACTGGCCCGCCTGGAGCCTGCCCTGGCGCAGGTGGTGGACCTCAAGTTTTTTTGCGGATTTTCCGTACTGGAGATCGCAGCGCTGTTAGGCAGCTCCGAACGCAGCGTGCAGCGCCAGTGGGAAAAGGCCCGGATGCTGCTGCACAGCGCGATGCAGTCCCGTTGACTGCCCGGCGACGCGCGCTGCGTGGCGGCTTTTGCCGCCGCTTTGCGATGGGATTGACAGCACCCCGGAGCCGATAACCGCCATGAACATTCCCTCACCCGAGCGCTGGCGTGAACTCAGCCCGCTGCTCGACGAGTTGCTGGACCTTGCCGCGCCCGCCCGGCAGGCCCGGCTGGATGCGCTGCGCGCCACCAGGCCCGGGCTTGCCGATGAAATGGCGGCGCTGCTGGCCCATGACAGCCAGGCGCGGTCCGGCGGTTTCCTGACGGGCGCTGCGGCGGCCGGGCCGGGCCACACCGACGACGCCAGCCTGGCCGGGCAGCGCCTGGGCGCCTATGTGCTGCAAACCCCGCTGGGCCAGGGCGGCGGCGGCAGTGTGTGGCGCGCGCACCGGGAGGACGGCCGCTACGACGGCGCCGTGGCCATCAAGCTGCTGCACCTGTCCTTGATGGGCCGTGCCGGCGCCGAGCGCTTCCGCCGAGAAGGCCAGATCCTGGCGCGCCTGATGCACCCGCACATCGCCCGGCTGCAAGACGCCGGCGTCACCCCGGGTGGCCAGCCCTACCTGGTGATCGAGCTGGTGGACGGCCAGCGCATCGACCTGCACTGCGATGCCCGGCGCCTCGGCATCGAAGCGCGGCTGGCGCTGTTCGACGACGTGCTGGCCGCCGTGGCCCATGCCCACACCCACGGCGTGATCCACCGCGACTTGAAGCCCGGCAACATCCTGGTCACGGCCGATGGGCAGGTCAAGCTGCTGGACTTCGGCATCGCCAAACTGCTGGACGACGAGGCCGGCAGCGCCGAATCCACCGCGCTCACCCGTGAGGGCGGCCGCGCGCTGACGCCCGAATACGCCGCGCCCGAGCAGCTGCGCGGCGAGGGTGTGACCACCGCCACCGATGTGTACGCGCTGGGCGTGCTGCTGTACCAGTTGCTGTGCGGCCAGCACCCCACGGCACTGGCGGCGGGCAGCGCTGCCGATGTGATCCGCGCCACGCTGGAGACCGAGCCGCTGCGGTTGTCGCGCCGTGTCACGTCGACCGGGCCGGAAGACGCCCAGTTGCGCGCCAGCACGCCCGAGCGCCTGAGCCGCAGACTGTCCGGCGATCTGGACACCGTGCTGGCCCACGCCCTGCGCAAATCAGCGACTGAGCGCTACCCCACCGTGGCGGCCTTTGCCGAGGATCTGCGCCGCTGCCGCGCCAATGAGCCGGTGCTGGCGCGGCCCGACAGCCTGGGCTACCACACGCGCAAGTTTGTGCGCCGCCACCGCGGCGCGGTGGCCGCAGGCCTGCTGACCGCCCTGGCGTTGCTGGCTGCCACCGGCGTGACGGCCTGGCAGATGCTGGAGGCGCGGGCCCAGCGCGAAGAGGCGCGCGCACAGGCAGCACGATCCGCCGCCACCCAGGACTTCCTGACCGTGATGGTGACCGAGATCGGCGCCGACGGCGCTGCGCTGACACCGCGCCAGATGCTGGACCGTGGCCTGAAGTTGCTGCAAAACAGCCAGGAGGTCGAGCCCCGCTTCCTGATCGGCCAGTACACCTTGTTGGGCACGCTGTACTCCAGCGTGGGCCAGACCGACCAGGAACGCGAGTTGCTGGCCAAGGCCGAGAACCTGGCACGGCAGGCCGGCTACGGCGAGGGATTGGCACGCGTGCTGTGCGAGCAGATCGGCACCGAGCTGAGCGCGGGCCAACGCGACAAGGCCCGAGCGCGCCTGACTGAAGCGCAGGGTCTGCTGTCGCGCCAGAACCCGCCCCTGCCCGAGCGCGAAGCCGCCTGCCTTGTCGCCGCCGCCGACCTGGCCGAGGCCGACAACCGGCTGCCCGACGCGGTGGCGTTGGCGGAAAAATCCCTGGTGCTTCTGGCCGCCCATGGCATGGACCGCCACGCCTTGGTCGGCTCCGCGCTGAGCCGCCTGTCGAAGTACCACGACAACCTGGGCAATTCGCGGAAAGCCGGTGAATTTGGCCGGCAGGCCATGGACGCCTTGATCCGGCGCGGCCATGGCGGCACCTTGAGCGCGCTGGTGCTGATGTCCAACGAAGCGGCCGATCTGCAGAACTACGGCCAGCTCAAACAATCGCTGGCGATGGCCGACAAACTCTCTGGCATCCTGACGGCGCGCGGGACGGCAGACGCAGACCGCCTGAACTTTCTGGCCAACCACGGTGGCATCCTGACGGCATTCGGCCGCTACGACCAGGCACTGGCGGTGCTGGACCGCGCGGTGCTGGCCTCGCAGGGCGGCAGCAACCTGTTCTGGCGCCATCGGGCGATGTATTTCCGCGCCCTGACCCTGGTGCGCATGGGCCGCCTTGAGCCGGCCCGCCAGGCGCTGGATGATGTTCAAGCCGCCTACGGCGCCGACCCGGTAAGCAACAAGGCCTACCTGGTGGCGGTGGCTTTGGCGCGCGCGGAGTGGCAGGGGCGCAGTGGCGACGCGGCCGGCGGCCTGCAACTGGTGGAGCAGCAGATGAAGGACCTGGCTGCTGCTGCCGGCCCGGTGTCACCGGCTCTGCGCCGGGCACTGCCACTGGCGGCTGAATTGGCCCTGGCCCTGCCACAGCCCGACCCGGTGCGCGCCGCTGCCTGGGCCGACGCGGCTGTCGATGCCGCAGCGGCTGCCACGCCAGAACCCACACGCAGCGCCCATGTCGGCAAGGCCCTGCTGCTGCTGGCCCAGGCCCAACGCGGCCTGGGCCGGTCTGAGCAGGCCAGCCAAACCCTGGCCGGGGCCATCCTGGCCCTGGGCAACGGCATGGGTGACGACCACGAGACCGTTGCCAGCGCGCGCGCGCTGTCGTCGGCCTGGCAGACGCCCTCGGCCGCACGCCGGTAGGCCTGAGGCGCTTTTGCTGCGACCGGGCGATGGGTTTGAGGGCCGATGGGTCTGAACTTCGCCTGAAACTGCCAAGTTAGGGGGGTGCCCGTTGGCGGGATTCACAACCGCATTGCGATGAACCAGATGGAGCGACCCGTTTGCAGGCCGCCCACATCAGGGAGAACCGCATGCCGCAGACCACCACTGGCGCCAGCTACCAGATCCACCACTACCCGGTCACGCTGATCGACACCCGTGCGCTGGCCGGCATGGGCCGGCTCACGCTGCGTCCGGTGCTGCCGCAGGACGCGCCGTTGCTGGGCGGGCTGGTGAACCGGCTGTCGGCTGCGGCCCGGCGCAACCGCTTCCACGGCGTGGTCAAGCTGTCGCCCGCCAGCCTGGCATACATGGCCTGCGTGGACTACCGCAGCCACCTGGCCGTGGTGATCAGCACCCTGGTGGACGGCGTCGAAAGCCTGGTGGCCGATGCCCGCTATGTCGTGCAAGCCGATGGCCTGGCGGCGGAGTTCGCCTTGATGGTGGACGACGCTTGGCAGCACCAGGGCATGGGCACCTGGGCGCTGCGCAGCCTGCAGCGGGCCGCTGCCCAGGCCGGCGTGCGGCAGCTGCATGGCGATGTGATGGAAGCCAACACGCCGATGCTGGACCTGGCGCAGCGCTGTGGTTATGCACGCTGCCCCGCCAGCGATGAGGCGGGTGTGCTGCGCATCCAGCGCGTATTGGGGCCGGACACCGAACACGAGGACACGCCGACGCCCGCGCGCCGCAGCCTGCTGCGCTGGTGGCCGCGGCGCCGGCCTGAAGCGGCACTGGCCATCGCCTGAAGCTACCGCCCCAACACCCCCCCTTGCCCCGAACCACCCCCACCCGGAGTCCACCCCATGAGCCTCATCCCACCCACCGTGCCGCCCTTCAACCACCGCTTTGCCATCGTGCTGGGCAGCGGCGGTGTGCGCAGCATTGCCGCGCTGGGCATGGTCGAGGTATTGCAGCGCGAAGGCCTGGTGCCCGATTTGGTGGTGGGCTGCAGCGCGGGCGCGATGTTCGGCGCACTGATCGCCGCCGGCCACGGCGCCGAAGAGGCGGTGCGCATCGCCACCTGCCTGTGGTCGGCAGATGTCACGCGCCAACACCGCTGGCGGGCCATCGCGCAGATGCTGTGGCCCCGCCTGGGCCGCTTCGACGCTGACTTCGCGTTGCGCGACGACCGGCTGGTGATGCAGCGCCTGGACCAGGCCTTCGGCGACCTGCGCATCGAAGGCCTGCGCACCGCACTGCGTGTGGCCACCACCGACGCCGCCACCGGCCAGGCCGTGGTGTTGCACCAGGGCCCGCTGGTCCAGGCGCTGCGGGCCAGCATCGCCCTGCCCTTCATGTTTGCGCCGGTGCACATCGGCGGGCGGCGCCTGATCGACGGCTTTGTGGCCGATCCGCTGCCCGTGAGCGCGGCGGCCGACGCCCAGATTGTGCTGGCGCTGGGCTTCGAATCCCCGATGCCCAAGCGCATCGACGGCCCCACGCGCATGCTGGCCCAGGTGACATCCGCACTCACCAACAACCTGATGCGGGCCCGCCTGGCCGAAGCCGGCGCACGGGGCGGCCGGCTGCTGAGCATCGTGCCGCCGTTGCAACGGCGGGTCGGCCTGTTCGACACCGCGGCAATGCCCTACCTGGTGGACGCCGGCCGGCAGGCCACCGAGGCAGCGCTGCCGGCGATCCGCGCCCTGCTGCACCGCTGTGCGCCGCGCCTGGCCGTGGCCTGACCGACGCCTTGGCAGGTTCAGCCGCCGACGGCGGCGGCCTCAGGTTGCGCGGCGCTGTGGCCGCTTCCTGCCGCGATCCGCCTCAGCCCGCCGCCAACACCCCACCGCCGCTGGCCCGCCAGGTCAGGTACAACCGGGTGTCGAACTCGACTTGGTGGTAGCCGGCCAGCATGTGTTCACACAACGCGTAGAACGGCTTGTTGTGATCACGCTCCTTCAGGTGCGCCAGCTCGTGCACCACGATCATCTCCAGCATCGCGGCCGGGGCGTCCTTGAACAACGCGGCCACCCGCACCTCGCGCTTGGCCGTCAGGCGCCCACCCTGCACCCGGGACACGCTGGTCAGCGTGCCCAACGCGCGCTGGTCAATCTGCAGCCGGCTGTCGAACACCACCTTGGCCAGCGCCGACGCATTGCGCAGGTAGCGGCTTTTGAGCGCCATCGCATGGTCGTAGAGTGCGGCGTCGGTGCGCACGGCGTGGCGGTCGGGATAATTCCGAGCCAGCGCGGCGCCGAGACGACCGTCGGCCAGCTGCTGGCGCACCCGGTCTTGCAGCGCCTCGGGGTAGCCCGCGAGAAAGCGCCGGCAGGCGTCGGCGGGCGGGACAGCCGCGGGCATGGGGGACGGCGGGCCAGCGGCGGTCACTGCTTTTCAGCGCGTGTCACCGCGCTTCAGCGCACCCCGTCCGGCAACTCGATCTTGACTTCCAGCACCTCGAAGTTGTCCTGCTTCTCCAGGCTGACCTTGATGTCGCCGGGCGCGATGTTGACGTACTTGCTGATCACCGCCATCAACTCGGCCTGCAACTGCGGCAGGTAGTCGGCGCGTGAATTGCCGCGGCCCGAGCGCTCGTGCGCCAGGATGATCTGCAGCCGCTCCTTGGCGACCGAGGCGGTCTTCTTCTTTTCACCGAGGAAGAACGAGAGAAACGACATGCCGATCACCTCCCGCCGAACAGCCGCTTGAAGAAGCCGGGTTTCTCGGCGTCGACAAAGCGCATCGGTACAGTCTCGCCCAGGAAGCGGCTGATCACGTCCTGGTAGGCCTCGCTCACGTCGGTGGCCTTCATGTGGATCGCCGGCACACCCTGGTTGCTGGCGTCCAGCACGGTCTCGCTCTCGGGGATCACGCCGATCAGCGGGATGCGCAGGATCTCCTGGATGTCGTCGAGCGACAACATCTGCCCACCCACCACCCGGCTCGGGTTGTAGCGGGTGATCAGCAGGTGCTCCTTGATCGGCGCCAGGCCGTCGATCGCGCGCTGGGTCTTGGAGGACAACATGCCCAGGATGCGGTCGCTGTCGCGCACCGAAGAGACCTCGGGGTTGGTCACCACCAGCGCCTCGTCGGCAAAGTGCATGGCCATCAGCGCACCGGTCTCGATGCCGGCGGGCGAGTCGCAGACGATGTACTCGAAGCCCATCTCGGCCAGTTCCTTGAGCACCCGCTCGACGCCGTCCTGCGTCAGCGCGTCCTTGTCACGTGTCTGGCTGGCGGCCAGCACATACAGGTTGTCGCACTGCTTGTCCTTGATCAGGGCCTGGGTCAGCTTGGCCTCGTTGTGGATCACGTTGATCAGGTCGTAGACCACCCGGCGCTCGCAGCCCATGATCAGGTCGAGATTGCGCAGGCCGACGTCGAAATCGATCACCGCGGTCTTGTGGCCGCGCAAGGCCAGGCCGGCCGAAAAGCTGGCGCTGGTGGTGGTCTTGCCGACCCCGCCCTTGCCCGAGGTGACGACGATGATTTTGGCCATCCGATGTGCTTTCTGTGAAACAGGATTGGGGTGGGCGGACCTGGCGACGGACGCGCCGAGACCGCTGGGTCCGTAGGGGCCGTTCTGCCGCTTCTTGCTGGAGATCTTCATGCGGTCATCAGGAAGCCAGCGGCTCGACCATGATTTTTTCGCCGTCCAGCCAGACCTGGGCCGGCTGGCCCAGCACGGCCGCGGGCAGCGGGGTCTCGGTAGTGCGGTAGATGCCGGCAATCGACACCAATTGCGCCTCCAGGCAGGTGCTGAAGATACGGGCCTCGGTGTTGCCACGCGCACCGGCAATCGCCCGGCCGCGCAGCGGGGCGTAGACATGGATATTGCCGTCGGCAATCACCTCGGCGCCAAAGCTGACCACGGCCAGCACCACCAGGTCACCGCCCCGGGCGTAGACCCGCTGGCCCGAGCGCAGGGGCTTGTCGATCACCATCGTCGGCACGGCGGCGCCGGGCACCTCGCGGAGCACCTCGACCTCTCGCACCACTTCGCGCACCGCGTCGCGCACCCGGTCGGCAGGCGCGGCATCGGCAGCCTCGGGCGGGTGCGCCACCGGCTCGCGCACCACCCGGTCACGGGCAGGCGCCAGCGGCGCGACAGGCGCGGCATCGCGTCCCGTCGCGGCCTCGGCCGGCGCGGCGTCCAGCGCCTCGGCCAGACCGGCAGCGCGGGCCGCCGCCATCTGCGTATCGCTGCCACCCTGGGCCGCGATGGGCACCAGACGGTGGCGGCGCAGGTGCGGCAGCAGGCCAGCGATGTCCACCACCACATCGGACGCGCGCAGCGGGCTCAGGTCGATCACCAGCGGGTCGTTGTCGAACAGTCCGGGGTTGTCACCGAAGCGCTCGTCCAGCGCGGCCACCAGCGCGGCCAGGTCGGCAGACTGCAGGCGCAGCGCCGTCAGCGTCCAGGCGGTGCTCTTGAGGTCGAAGATGGGCAAGGCCTTGGTTGCGGTGGACATAGACGGGATGAATTGCACACGGCGCTGGGTGCGCCGCAGCAGAAAAATGACGGTAAAACGACAACAAATCGGCAGCGGGCAGTGTATCTGCCCTGCTTCCGGAAGGCCTCGGCCGGGGCCTGGCTGTCCAGCCACTGCCCGCAAGACGCTGGACCGCCCCCGGCCTTAGCCTGTCGGCAAATTGCCGAGGATCCACCATGACCCCTAGCCCTCCCGCCGCCACCACAGCATCCGCGACCGCCCCGTCAGCGACTGCGGCAGCAGGCTCACCCGGTCCGCGCCCAGCGCTGCGCATCGGCGGCGCGTCCGGTTTTTGGGGTGACAGCAGCGTAGCGGCGCCGCAGCTGGTGGCCAGCGGCATGATCGACGTGCTGGTGTTCGACTACCTGGCCGAAACCACGATGGCCATCCTGGTGTCGGCCCAGCGCAAGAACCCCGAGGCTGGCTACGCCACCGATTTTGTCGACACCGCCATGCGCCAGGTGCTGCCCGAGGTGGTGCGGCGCGGCATCAAGGTGGTCAGCAACGCGGGTGGCATCAACCCGCAGGCCTGCGCCAATGCGCTGGCCGCGCTGGCCGCCGAGCTTGGCGTGACACTGCGCATCGCGGTGGTGGACGGCGACGACGTGCGCGAGGCCCTGCCCGCGCTGCGCCAGGCGGCCAGCGCCGCCGCAGCCGATGCCGCCCCCGGCGGCGTGCTGATCGATCTGGTCAGCGGCCGCCCGCTGCCCGACAAACTGCTCAGCGCCAACGCCTACCTGGGCGCCGAGCCGGTGGCCCATGCGCTGGCGGCCGGCGCCGACGTGGTGATCACCGGCCGCTGCGTGGACAGCGCCGTCACGCTCGGCCCGCTGATCCACCACTTCGGCTGGACGCTGGCACAGTACGACCGGCTCGCCGGTGGCAGCCTGGCCGGCCACATCATCGAGTGCGGCTGCCAGGCCACCGGCGGGCTGTTCACCGACTGGCAATCGGTGCCCGACTGGGCCCACATCGGCTATCCCATCGTCGAGGTGGCGGCTGACGGCAGCTTCACGGTCGGCAAGCCCCCTGGCACGGGCGGCCTGGTCAGCTGCGCCACGGTGGGCGAGCAACTGCTCTACGAGATCGGTGACCCCGGTGCCTACCTGCTGCCGGATGTCAGTTGCGACTTCCGCCAGGTGCAGGTCGAGCAAGTGGGCGAGAACCGGGTGCGCGTCAGCGGCGCACGCGGCGGGCCGCCGCCGGCCACGCTCAAGGTCAGCGCCACCTCGATGGCGGGCTGGCGCTGCAGCAGCAACCTGACCATCGTCGGCATCGACGCGGTGGCCAAGGCCAGGCGCACCGGCGAGGCCTTGCTCGAGCGCACCCGAGAGCTGATCATGGCCCGCGGCTGGGGTGATTTTTCCGCCACCCGCATCGAAGTGATCGGCGCCGAGAGCCTGTACGGCCCGCACGCCACGGCGCCCACGCTGCGCGAGGTGATGCTGCGTCTGGCGGTGCAGCACCCCAAAAAAGAGGCGCTGGCGCTGTTTGCCCGTGAGCAGGCCGCCCCCGGCACCAGTTGGAGCCCCGGCACCACCGGCGCTGGTGCGGGCCGGCCGCCGGTGCAGCCGTTGATCCTGCCCTGCGCGTTTGCCGTGCCACGCGCGGCCGTCACGCCGCAAATGCACCTGGGCGATACAGTGACCGCGGTGCCTTTCAACAGCCCCGCACCGATGCAGCCCGCCCAGGCGCTGCCCGACCCGTCCGCCGCCGCACCCGTGGCGGGCGCCCACCGCAGCGTCAAGCTGGTGGCGCTCGCCTGGGGCCGCAGCGGCGACAAGGGCGACGTGTCCAACATCGGTCTGATCGCACGCCGGCCCGAGTGGCTGCCGCTGCTGTGGGACCAGGTCACGCCGGCAGCGGTGTTGGCCTGGCTGGGCCACCTGGTCAAGGGTCCGGTGGACCGCTACCACCTGCCCGGCCTGTCTGCCATGAACCTGGTGATCCACCAGGCGCTGGACGGTGGTGGTCCGGCCTCGCTGCGGCTGGACCCGCTGGGCAAGGGCATGGCGCAGATGCTGCTGGAGATGCAGGTCACGGTACCGGCCGACTGGCCAGTCTGAGGGCGCCGTGCCGTTGACTGTTGCAGGGCTGCAAGCGAACGGGTTTACCCGGCCCGGTGCCGTGCGGACGCGCCGCTAAAGTGCATTTTTGACGGCCTGGTGTTCAAATTCTTGTGATCACCGGGCACTCTTTTTTTGTCCGCGCCTGTGCCGCCTTGGTGGCCCCCAGCGGGCTCACCCATCCCTTTGCCAGGAGCCCTCATGATCAACATCCGCTCAGGCGTCGTCTCACTGCTGGGCGCTGCCCTGCTGGTGGCTTGCGGCGGTGGTGAAACCACCATCCCTGGCAGCGGCGCGCCCGCCGGCGCACCCACCACAAAGGGCAGCTTTACCGCACTCGTCACCTTTGGCGACAGCCTCAGCGACCAGGGCGCCTACTCGCCGGCCACCTCGCTGACCGGCAATGGCCAGGCGCCGTTTTTTGGCGGCAAGTTCACCTCCAACATCGACGGCAACCAAGGCAAGATCTGGGTCGAGAACCTGGCCACCACGATGGGTTTGACGGTGTACCCGGCCGAGATGGGCTTCGGCGCCAGCTCGGTCAAGTGCCCGGTCAAGTTTGTGGTGCCGGCGGCCGCCGCGCTGTGTACCAGCTACGGCCAGGGCGGCTCGCGCGTGACCGACCCCAACGGCATCGGCCACAACAACGGCGCGGGCGCGCTGACGGTGCCGATGGTCAAGCAGATTGCCAACCACCTGGCGGCGTTTGGCAGCTTCAAGAGCACGGATCTGATCCTGGTGTGGGGCGGCAACAACGATGCGTTCGCCCAGTTCGGCGCGTTCGCCGCAGCGGCGGGCGCCATCCAGGCCAATGCCGCCGCCGGCAAGATCACCGCAGACCAAGCCAATCGCCAGCTCTATGACGCCCAGACCGCAGCACAGTACGGCATGAAGTCGGCCGCCCTGGAACTGAGCGGCTACGTGCGCGACCAGATCCTGGCAAAGGGCGGCAAGTATGTGGCGGTGTTCAACCTGCCCGACTCCACGCTCACCCCGTTTGGCGGCACGCTGGACCCCGGCGCCAAGGGCGTGCTCGTGACCTTGGTCGACACCTTCAACCTGTGGCTGCGCGAGGGCCTGACCGGCCAGCCGGTGCAGTGGGTGGACCAGAACGGCCCGGGGAAGGATGTCTATGCCAACCCGGCCAAATACGGCCTGGTCAACAACACGGTGCCGGCCTGTGATGCGGCCAAGATCAGCGTGATCACCGGCGGCGCCGTGACCGACGGCTCGTCGCTGTTCTGCAACGCCACACTCGGCATGCCCTACAACGGCTTGCGCACCGGCGCCAATGTGGATACCTGGCAATTTGCCGACGGCGTGCACCCCACCCGCGCCGGCCACAAGATCATCAGCGACTACGTCACCGGCCAGCTCAAGGCCTTTGGCTGGATCTGAGCTGGCGACACGGAGAACACCACCATGCAAAACCTCATCCGTTCCCTGTCGCTGCTGATCGCAGCCACCACCCTGGCTGGCGGCGCGCTGGCGCAAAGCGGCGCACCGCTCAATACCGTCAAGCTGGGCGTCATCCTTTACCAGCCGCATGCCCAGACCTCGGGTATCACCGGCCTGGGCGTGCCGGCAGGCGCCGATGCCACCATCGGCAGCGCCACCACCTTGTTGGGTACCTACGAGCGCGAGGTCGCGCCCAACCTGGGTATCGAGCTGGTATTGGGCGTGCCGCCGACGATCAAGGCCAAGGGCGCCGGCACGGTGCCCTTTCTGGGCGAGGTGCTGAGTGCCAAGAATGTCGCGCCCACGGTCTTGATCAACTACCACTTCGGCGCTGCCGGCAGCGCGCTTCGGCCCTATGTCGGCATCGGCGTCAACTACACCCGCTTCACCAATGCCAAGACGCCGTTCGGCTGGCAGGTCAACCTCAGCGACAGCTGGGGCCTGGCAGCACAGGTGGGCGTGGACTACGCATTGGGCCGGCAGTGGGGACTGTTTGCCAGCATCGGCACGGCCCAGGTCAAGAGCGATCTGGTGGCAGTGGGCGCGTCGGTGCTGCGCAGCACCATCGACTTCCGTCCGGTCACCTACGCGGCCGGGGTGGCTTACAAGTTCTGACCGCACGCCCGAGTCGGGCAGCCGACGCCAACCGGGCTGGGTCGCTGCGGGTCAGGCCCGGGGGACGGGATGCGATGATCGCGGCCTGTCCCACCTTTGCGTCCGATGCCATGACTGTTTGCAACACCCATCCCACCCGCCAGCTCCCGATGCTGGCGGGGCTTTTTGTTTCACTGGCCGGGCTCTGCGCCGCCCCGTTGGCACTGGCTCAAACCCAGACACCGGCCAAAAAATTGGCGCCAGCAGCCAGTGCGGCCCCGGCCGCATCAGCACCAGCAGCACCTGGTGCCGGTACGGTGACCACCACCAGCAGCGGCCTGATCTTCAAGCTGATCAAGCAGGGCACGGGCGCCAGCCCGAAGGCCAGCGATACGGTGAAGGTCAACTACCGCGGCACCTTCATGGACGGGCGCGAGTTCGACAGTTCGTACAAAAACGGCGGTCCGGCGGAGTTTCCGCTGGACCGCGTCATCAAGTGCTGGACCGAGGGGGTGCAGAAGCTGCAGGTGGGCGGGTCCGCCCGCTTGACCTGCCCGCCAGCGATTGCCTACGGCGAGCGTGGTGCCGGCGGCACGATCCCGCCCAATGCCACGCTGCAGTTCGAGGTGGAGTTGCTGGGCATCAACGGCCGCTGAGTTCGGCTGACGGGCTGACGGGCTGTCGGGCTGTCGGGCTGTCGGCCCTATCGACAAACAGGCATGGCGGGCCGCAGCCCGCGCCGGTTCAAGCAGCGCTACCGCTTGCCGCCATGGCCGATGCCGCCGCGGTCTGCACCGCGGGCTCGATCTCCACCACCACCCGGTGGGCCGCCACCTGCTCGCCCAGGCTGACATGCAGCGCCGCCACCCGGCCTGCGCAAGGTGCGGTGTGCACATGCTCCATCTTCATGGCCTCCAGGGTCAGCAGCGGCTGGCCGGCAGTCACCGTATCGCCTACCGCCACCTGCAAGGCCACCACCCGGCCATTCATGCTGGCGCGCAGTTTGCCGTCGCTGGCGCCGGCACCGGCACGGGTGGCGGCGGCGCGGCTGCGGTCGGTGACGACCCAG
>Ga0105047_10005326_pt1 | contig 22152 bp, 14 predicted proteins | sample MAT04_FD_78384 | JGI IMG/M metagenome (GOLD analysis project Ga0105047, IMG submission 78384) | Freshwater microbial communities from Lake Fryxell liftoff mats and glacier meltwater in Antarctica - MAT-04 (megahit assembly) | ecosystem: Environmental > Aquatic > Freshwater > Ice > Liftoff... | reverse complement strand
TGGATCAGACAGTGCCGAAGATCGTTTTGCCGGTACTCTTCAGTTCGTCGCAGGCACGGATCATGCGTTTGGCAACACCAGCTTCGGCGAGCTTCAGCCAGGTGCGTGGATCGTAGGATTTCTTTGAACCGATCTCACCGTCGATCATCATCACTTCGTCATAGTGCTTGAGCATGAAATCGACTACAGGACGAGTGAACGCATATTGAGTATCGGTGTCGATATTCATCTTGATCACACCGTACTCCAGCGTTTCCTGCAATTGAACCGCCGGTGTTCCGGAACCTCCGTGGAATACCAGGTCAAACGCTGCGGTCTTGCCATACTTGGCTGTGACAGCCTTTTGTCCATCCCGCAGAATCTCCGGCTTCAGCTTTACAGCACCGGGCTTGTAGTGGCCATGAACGTTGCCAAAGGTTGCGGCAAACATAAAGCGGCCCAGACCATTCAGAGCTTCATGCACGGCGACCATGTCTTCCGGCGTGGTGTAGAGTTTGTCGTTGGCGACATCAGAATGATCGATGCCGTCTTCTTCGCCACCAACAACTCCAGCTTCGACTTCGAGAATGATTTCGTTTTCAGCGCAAAGTTTCAGCAGTTCTTTGCTGGTGGCCATATTTTTGTCGAGAGGCAATTCGGAACCGTCGAACATGTGTGAATTGAACAGGTTCCCGTTGCCCGCCTTGCGACGCGCGGCGGTTGCTGCGATCAAAGGCTTCAAAAATCCATCAACCTTTTTTGGCTGGCAATGGTCGGTATGCAGGCCAATCAGGATATTGTGCTTTTCGGCCAGGCGATGGGCGGCTTCGGCCAGTACCATAGTTCCGAAGACAGCGTCTTTCACATTCAGGCCGGAAGCAAATTCGCCTGCACCGGTTGAGAACTGAATAATGCCGTCGGATTTTGCATCCGCAAACGCCTTCAATGCAGCATTGATTGTGATGATCGATGTGACGTTGATTGCCGGATAGGCGTAGTTGCCTTTCTGAGCGGCATCAAGCATCTGAGCGTACTGTTTTGGAGTGGCGATTGGCATTCGACTGGGAACCTTTGAGTGTGAATTTGTGTCCGGAACTTGTCAGTTTTGTGATCGGTGGTTAGACAGGAAAACGGGTTATATCGACTGTCTTGAGTCACGCAAGGGCGGTTGCAAATTCCGTATTTTGCTATGTGGTTGATACCAAAACCAGGACGAACGCTGGTTCATGGAGATACGGCTTCGTCGCCTGTCAGTCGCAGGGGATTCCGCGAGGCTATTGGCGGCAGTTTCTGGATCTCCAGATCATCCAGATGAACGTCAGCCGGACCCGTCAAAGCCAATGAAATACGAAACTCGCCTGGGGCGGAAATTGGACGGAAGAGTTCGAATGTTTGCCAGTCGTTTGTAAGTTTTGGACGCAGTCCATTTTCCGGGCCAAGTTCAGAATCAAACAGCAGAACAGGATTTACCGTCGTTCCAAATGCCGCACGTCCTTTCCGCCAGCGGCCTCGCACCAACATCACATCTCCCGTTTGCACGGCGATGGATGGCGTCGTCAAAGACAGCGGCGTGATTTCCGGTGGCGGGCCTGCTTGTGTCTGCCACGCTTTGAGTTGCAGGACGGTATTGCCGGTTGCTGGTTCGTTGACAAGATCGGCAGAACTGTAGAACACAGAACTTGCCACGGCATCGCGTTGCCATCCGTCTTCCGCAAACATCCGCACGTTCTCAAAATCTCCTGATCGCACAAGATTCTCCGATGCGCGACCGATCTGACGATCAACATAGTGCATCAGCCGCCAATGCTCGGGCAGAGTATTGAACGATACGGTGTGAGGTGACTGTGCGGGAGAACTAAGCTCTGCGATGGCATCGTTCCAGCAGGCTTGCTGTACCTGTCGCAGAATTCGCAGACAGTCTCTGCTGAATACTGCGGCGTCAGCGAAATCACGACTTGAGACTTCATGCTCTGCTCGATCCAATGACTGCTTTGCCGCCGCAAGCAGCGAATCCGCACCGCGTGGAACACTGTGTTCTTCTCGCAGAGCTTCCATGACCTGCATGACTCGCAGGTATTTCAAGTTTGCCAGTTTCGCAGACTGAGTCGCGGCGCGTTCTGCCATCTCGAAAATGCGACTCTTCAGGTTTCGAATCAGTTCCGTATCGGACGTCACAAGAATAGCGGCAGACCGGTCGAAGTCGTCAATCTTTACGTGCAGTCCGCCAGCGATAACGTCGCGAGGAAAGTTATGAATTCCGGTCGTGCTGATCTGATATGCCGAAGCCGTTTCCGTCGCGGCCACTGTCAGTTCAATGCTGCGTTCGTACATTGGGCCCGGAACGATCTGAGATGTCTCATCCCACAACGTTGGCAGGATCAACATCGCGCGATCTGCAGTAATGATTGCGGCATCCGATCCCGACGGTAAATCTGAACTCCCGGCACTTGCAGAAATGTTACTGCTGCCCAGAGCCGACTGAATTCCAGACGAACGTTTTCTGTCAATACTCGGAGCGTTTGCCGCCACTTTGTCGGAAGCTGTGAGCATCTTCAAATGACCATCCAGTCGCCCCCGCGCCAAAAATGGCTCCAGAAGCTCAATTTCCATGCACGCCAGCTCGATGGCAATTGCCGTTTCCTGATCGCGGGGGTTTTCAGGCTGTAGCGCAGAGGTTTTCCAGAAACCGATGCCTTTACAGCCAGCCGATATTGCTGCGTAGACCTGATGCTGGATTTGTTCAGGTTCGACATAAGACTGCGGAAGCTGCATGGCAGAGCGCCATGCCTGTTGAGCAGACGACGGTTCAACCTGAATCCAGGTCCAGGGAAACGCAAGCTGACCGCCGACTCGACGGCGACGATACAGCAAATTTCGAAGTTCGCCGAAACTGTCAGAGCGACCGATCACATGACGTCCGATGCCGATCAAATCGATTTCCCGCGCAGCAGCACCTTCGGCCTCTGTCAGGTCTGCGAGTTGAGGTCGCTGAAACGTGCGATCACCACTGCGAACCTCACGCGACCACGCGAGCAGATGCGGCAGGTCGTCGCGCGAGACACGAGTTCCCAGATACCAGCCGGAAACGTTAGGGCATTGCTGTTCAAGTGGGGACAATGCCTGCAGCAGTCGTGAAAAATCTCCCGGTTCAAATTCCGGATGTGGTGGCGTGGCGAGGACGGCGAAACCAGATTGGTACAATTCGAGTGCTCGTTCAGTTTGTCGAAAGTCGGGGCTCCAGACGGTATTCAGACCGAGTTGTTGCAGCGTCTCAACCGGCTCACCATGATCCGGTGCCATGCGCAAGATGACCGGTTGTCGATTGATCTGAATGGAATCGAGTGAGATATCCAGCGGCAGAAAATGGCGGCTGATGGGCGCGGAAGAATTTGTTGTCCCAAACGCATTTGCGGCCAGAGCTATAGAGGCCGCGTCGGGCGGAATCACAGGACCGTATTCGACATCGCCCAATTGAATAAAATGTTCGCCGGGCAACGCATCAAGGATGGTTGCCAGCCCGACGATCATGGCTCCCTGCGAATTGATGTCGGACTGATGAAGTTCAGCTCGTGTGCTTCTGAGTTGGGCATTGATTGCTTGTTTCGTCGCTTTGACAGACAGCTTTTTTGCTACATCCACGACGCGCAGTGCATCGCCTCCGACAATCATCAGCAACGGCTGGCCGGTTCGAGGATCAATTTGCTGCGGAAGCATTACGATCAGACCTGTTCGGACCCCTGCAGCGGAGGCCACTACGTTAATTGATGCTTCGAAATCGTTGTGAAGACGCGAAGGAACGCGAGGCAATCTGAAGATCAGTGGCTCATGCACACCTGCGTTTTCGATCCGAAATCGATGAGCGTTCGAAGTCTTTTCGGGAATCTCAACCGGCGTAATTCGAGTTGCACCGGTATTTTTCGGCGGCAACCATAAATGCACGCCCTCATCGGCGATACCTGGGTGCCTAACGAACAGGCAGATCAAGAGACCAATCGCGCGAACGACGTTGGGCCCATGAGTGGATTCACGATTTGTAGCTTTGAAAGACATGACGTGTGATCGGTCAGTAAGCAAGGTAAAACCAGTGAATTACACGAGCCGTGGCTGACAGCTTGAGGGCTGGCAGCGCGCAGTTGCCGCATGTTTCACCTGATCTACGTACTGCATTTTGCGTCTCCTGGTTGACTTAATAAACTGGGAGTATAGTCCAAAACGCGATTTCGCTCCGAGGGCAAATTTTGTCGGTTCGTGGGCAAAATGACGCAATACTGAGTTTAATGACTTGAGACTGGCGTCGAATGTCGGCAAAATGGAGCCGTGCAGAGTAGATACCTCCCCCCAGCAATGGCAGTGAAAACCAGGAACGCCCAGGCATGTCATCTTCGAAACGAATTATGGACATGAATGCGGCTGAATTGCCTGCGGAAATGCAGGAACTAGCTCGCCTGATAAATGGCGTCACCGGTCCGGAAAGGCGATCACTGTCAGCCGCCTATGAACGAGTCGCGGAATCCGTTCTTCGCCGTCGCAGAATCCTGAATCTTGTGCAGGAAGCGCTGTCGCAGTTGCGGCTTGACGTCAAATATTTGATGTTTGACCTGGAAACAACACGCCGGGAACGCGATCAACTGCAATCACAGCTCGAAGAAAACGATCGCGGGTTTTAGGCGAGCGGATCTTGCTTCCGCGACCGACGGGATCAGTCTGATTTGTCGGATCAGTCTGATCTTGTGACCGCGCGATGAATCCCGCGACCAATCATTCGCCAAACCCTGGAATGCCGCCGTGAGGGTTGTCAAACTGTGGCGGCGTATTTTTGTCAGCGGGCTTGTCGGCGGATTTTGGACCGACCACATCGGCGCGCGATGGTCGCAGCTTTTCGAAGCTGTCTGCTGAAATCACATAGTACCAGGCACCGAATCGGACAGCCAGTTCGTCGGCAAGTTTCTTGCCTTGCTTGCTGCGTTCTTCCCATGACTTCAGTGCATCTGCGAAGCCTTGCTTCTCGGATTCAAACTGGCCAAGTGCCTGCATGTACTCTTTTCTGGCTTCGGCTTTAAGATCAACAGCTGGTTTAGTTTCGTCTGCTGGTTTAGTTTCGTCTGCCGGTTTAGTTTCGTCTGCCGGTTTGGTTTCGTCTGCTGGAGTAGTTTCGTCCGCAGGTTTAGCTTCGTCTGCCGGTTTAGTTTCGTCTGCACCAGATCCGTCGGATTGGTCTGATCCGACTGATCCGTCCGATTCTTTTTCTGCTTCCCCAGCCTTTGCAGGATCTTCATTCAAGATTGCTGGCTTTTCCGGGGCCACAGGTACAGTTGGCTTTTTGCCCATCAGAGTTTCGTCAAAGTCCACTTTCACCAGCAGATAGCGGCGAGGCCCGGATTCGGCGTCGGCTGGCTTTGCGTCCGGCTTTGGCGGATTGTCACTCGAATCGGCTTCTGCATCTTTAGTGTCGTCGTCTGCGGCTGGCTGAGCATCGTCAACTTTGGCATCAGATGCCTGGTTCAGTCCTGTTTCAATATCCTTCGCGGAACCTCGCGCGACTTCGCCGAAATATAATGTGTAACGCACACCGTTCTTTGTCCCGGCAACAAGTTCACCTTCGTTGGAGACCAGTTTCATCTGGCCGTTCTCGCCACGCGCGATGAAGAACCCCTGACGCTGCATGTCGGCCTGGAGAATCTGCCGGACGATTGGATTGTTTGCCATCTCTGCGGACACTGTCAGATCGGCGTTTAATCCTTCTGGTTTTGGCCGTACTCCGACGATCTTTAGCTGATCAAGGTTCCTCGCCAGATCATTAATGGGCGTTTCTTTGACAGATTCCGTTTCAGGATCGAATCCCCCAACTGCCCATTTGTTTGCAGTGGCATCTTTATCGAATTCCAGCTTTTCGCCACGAAGAATTTCTCCTTTGTCTTCGTCGACGGAGTACTTATCCACAACGACATATGTCACGTCGGCCTGACTCAGTTTGAGCAGATCGGGTTCAATCCAGTCACTGAACTTCGCAGAAACCTCAGCCTCGATTTCAGCAATGTAGACATTGTTCTTTTCAGGCTGTCGCACGTAGTGGCGTTTGCTCTGACCTTCGATCGACTTGCCGATGATCAGATCGACCAGCGCGTTGCCTCCAGAATCCCGCAGTGTGACGCGAGTGCCTCGTGATTCATCCTTTTCACCTTCTTTGGCATCAGTATCCACGGCGATATCGGCGTCCGGATCAGCGACGCCATAGCGTCCCCAGTCGTCTTTACTGCGGCTTTGCAAAGCAAGCTTTTTCGTGCCGATGAACGAAGCTGCTGTTTTGGCGAGTCGATCGGCAGCCTCCGCCGGATAGTCGTGATGCGACGGAATCACCCACCGACCTTTGTCATTCTGTTTCACTGCGAAGTTTAGTGCTTCCTTCGCATCGGCATCGTATTTCACCACGCTGAGTGACGTGGCCTTCAACGGATCCGTGAAATCCGGATAAAACTCCTGGCCGACATCAGCAAAGTCCGCATTCGCGACAGGCCGATTGACGTATTTCACGCCGACAGCTAACAGCGCCGCGATTCCAGCGACTGCAACGAATAACAAAGTACGATTGGTGGTGTTCATAGCAAAACCTGATTCAACAGGGCGTCATCACGAGTAGAATTCAAAAAATCGGCAGCCGATCAGCTCTTGCGCCGATTGGGATTGATCGACTGTTGCTCGGCCAGATTCCGCAGACCCAGAAACAGCATTCCAAAACAGATCGGAAGAATCGCCGGAATGAGGCACGCCACAATCCGCACAGTGTTTTCAATGCGGCGGATTTCGCGTTTCATTTCCAGTCCGGATTTTCGAACCTTCGAGTTAAGTTGACGTTCGAGTGTTTCGCTTTCCAGCTTCAATCGCCGATTCACCTGTTGTTCCTTCTGCGACAACTGTGTCTCCTTGCTGCGAGGATCCAGCGTTTCATCTTCACTGATCTTCTTTATTTCAGATCGCAGATCTTCTTCCGCCTTTTTCAGCCTTGCTTCCAGTTCATCCTGAGCGATCTTCTCCTCTTTATTGAGGGACGTACGCAGATCACTCGTGCGGTCTTCCACAAACTTCAGCGTCCGCAGACTTTCCCGGCGAGACCGCAGCGAGATGAATGTCTCATCACCTGCCAGTGCATCAACCGCATTCAGGACGAACGTGACGTTGTCAAATTTGATTTCCAGATTGCCGCGATTACGTTCGAGGAAGAACCAGTCTGTAATCATGTCAATATCGGAGCAGAATACGACGTTTAAGGGTGTTTCTATTGTCTTGTTCCGAATCTGAGCGGCCAGAACGTGCGTCTTGCCATCATCCCGGCGTTTTGGGTTCGGATTGATCTGGGCACCGCCGGGTGAGAACGGATTGAATCCGGCCTGTGACGTAAACTTATCCCAATCCAGCAGCCCGGATTCCTCACTGGTCTTCAACAGCGGAATGAATTCCTGCTCGGAACGCCCAGCTCGATCAACGATCGTGCCCGGATACAACATTACCAGATCCTGAAGTTTCTGCGAGATATTGCTGTTTGGAGAAAATGGTCCATCGGCACCTTTTTTGTAACCGGAGCGTGAGACAAAAACGTACTCCGGCGGCAGCGTCGCAAATTCCGAATGCGGGTTATTGCGATCGTACACGATCTGGTCGTACTGCCACGAAATATTTAATAATTTCATCAGGGCAGTCAATTCACCGCCGTCGGCCTTTTGCTCCGGAGGCGGACTGCCTCCAAACATCGGATTCCCACCACCGGGTTTCGGCAAGCGCGGTGCCATTGCCAGTCCGGACTGGTTTTGAAACACAAACGGGCACGGGTCATCAAAAATCAACGCTGGCTTTCCGGCTTTAACGTATTCCAGAAAATTGACCATTTGCGGCTCAGTCAGTGACGAAGGCATGATGGCGAGCAACACGTCAAAGTTTTGCTTCGCGGAGTCTGCCTTTGGTTCAGCATCCGCCGAATCTTTTGCTTCTTCGCCAGTTGCATCTTCCTTCGGTTTCACATCATCGACGAGAATCCTCTGAGACGGATTGACTGCGATGACTTTATATTGCTTCTCCAGTTCTCGAACGATTTCCCATTTGCTGCCCGGCCCGCCGCCGTCGGCGATCGACTGAGCATCCGTCAGCAGAACGCCGACAGTCAATCTCTGTTCCTGCGATACAGTTCGCAGGGATCGCGTCAGTTCATACTCAATCGGCAGACCTTTGCCGAAGAATGGAATGACGAGTTCATCATTCGGACTTTGCAGAAACGCGCCCATAAACACGTCGGTTTCTTCACGCTTGCCGTCGCGATCGGACGACAATCGCACGGGATCGATTCCCAGTGCGCGGGCTTGCTCGGCAGATTCGCTGAAAGGTTCGACTGAGACATCACGCCATTCGATCGATCCACCGCTCTGCAGTTCAAACTCCCGAAGTAGCCCACGCAGTTGACGGCGGATCTCGACATAATCGCCGGGAACATCCGGGCTGATGAAAGACTGAATGGTGATCTTCTGCGACTTTTTCAGAGCCTGCATCGTCGATTTCGTCGCATCGGACAAAGTAAACAGGTTCTCCTCAGACCAGTCCGCTCGTGCCGGATACGTCCAGAAAATTGTCAGCAGGCTTCCGAACGTAATCAACAGACACACGGCGCGAATCACGAACTGAAATCCCATTCCCAGTTGTTGACTGGCTGCCCAGCGTCGTTTTGAAATCACAATCAGATTCAGGTACAGCATCACACTGGCGAAGAATACAAACCACGCAATTCCCGACAGCGGCAGAATGCCAACGCTGAAGTCCTGAAGCTGTTGCTGCAGACTGATCGACGTCACGACATTTCGCAGGTCGTAAAGACTGACCGTTGTTCGCAAAGCGCTGAAGAACCATTCGATGATGTCCGTGACGTAGAACAGCAAGACAGGTACGCAGCAGAAGACAACACCAAGCACAAACGCTACTGTCGCGTTATTGGTCAGCGACGACGCCAGCATTCCTGCTGTCAACAGAGCCGCACCGGCCAGCCAATACCCCAGATAGGTACTCATCAACGCGCCTGCATCCGGTGATCCAAGCCATGCCAGAACAAAGATGTTGATCATCGAAAACAACAGGGCCACTGTGTACACCGACAGAACTGCGAGGTATTTCCCTGCGAGAATCTCGACGTCCGTGGCGGGCATCGTGAACAGCAGTTCGTCCGTACCTAACTTGCGTTCATCAGACCATGTCGTCATCGTGATTGCCGGAATCACAAACAGCAGCAGCCATGGATACCAGATTGTCAACTGGTCAAGGTTTGCCTGGTTGGCCGCAAAAAATGCGGACGAAAATGCCAACGCTGCCGACGCGACGCAGAAGACGATTATGAACAGATATCCCAGAATGCCTGAGAAATAGCTGCGAAAATTCCGTTTGGCGACCGCCAGAACCACATGACATCGAACCATGAACCCACCTGCGTCTGAAATACCCGACAATTGATTTTGAACGCCCAGCAACTGCAGCAATTCTCAAGCCGCGCTGCTGGTCAGCTTGCGGAATTGTTTTTCCATATCGACTTCGTTGGATCCCAGATCTGCCGTTGGCCCATCAAAGACCACGCGACCATTGTTGACCATGACAACACGATCACAGACGGCTCGCACTTCCTGCAGAATATGAGTGGACAGCAGGATGGTTTTCGTCTTCGCCAGTTCAACGATCAAATCGCGAACACCATGAACCTGATTCGGGTCCAGCCCGCTCGTGGGTTCATCCAGGATCAACACTTTCGGATCATGCAGCATCGCGTGCGCCATGCCAACTCGCTGCCGAAACCCGCGAGAAAGCTTTGAGATCGGTTTTCGCCAGACTTCTGACAACGAGCACTTGTCTGACACCCACGCCATGCGGCGGGCCAATGTGTCACCAGAAAGACCGCGCACTTCGCCCATATATTTGAGCAGACTCTGCGGCGTCATTTCGACGTAGAGCGGACCATTTTCCGGCAGATAGCCCAGCGATTCACTGGCTTTGATGCGATCGGTGCCAACGTTGATTCCCGCGAGAAATGCTTCTCCCTTGCTGGGAGCCAGAAATCCCGTCAGCATTTTCATGGTCGTGCTCTTGCCAGCCCCGTTCGGGCCGAGAAACGCACAAATCTGACCACGAGGTACGGTAAACGTGACGTCTCGCGTTGCCGCAAATTCTCCGTAAAACTTGCTCAAACCGCGAGCTTCAATCATAACGTCAGACGACGTCCCCGGCGACGAACTCATCAAATGACTTCCTCGTGCAAATAGTGTTCAACTCCGCAACCTGAACTGCAGAGCGGTAGTGCGGAATGATGTCCAGATGAGAATGGTCCTGACTTTCCGTCAGATTGCAATCCACCCGATCAACATGGCCATACCATTCTCTCGGTCATGGCATTCTCTACTAATCGGGAATCGCCACGACAGTTACTTGCTGCCATTACGGCAGTAAACAAAAACCGATCGCTAAGTCCCGCAAACTCTGTTCCATCAGAAACAGAGCGAATTCCAAGTCACGGTATTTGGCCAGTTAAGAGTCGCAATTCCGCAAATATTTCGCGGAGCTCGACATCGCGAAGCCGGCCAAGCTTTCCTTTGACGCGACTACGGTCGATCGCACGGAACTGAAATACTAAGGCGACAGACTCGTGCTTTAGCCCGCTTTCTGCAGCTTGAAAAATCAGAGTCGCTCCTGAAAATCTCGACGCCTGTTTTTGCCGTAACTTAACGGATTCACGAACGTCGTTGGCAGACGTCCGGAATATTCGTCGTCCTGCATCACGATCGCAGGACGGCGTCCCTGCTGTTCGCGTTCGTTTGCGAGCGGAAAATCCACCCAACAGATATCTCCTACGCTCACAATTCTTCCGCCTCCCACTTTTCGATCATCGTCCATGCCTCGTCGCTTGCGTGATCCCAGGCTTTCATTTCTTCCTGCAGCTCTGCGGGGATGGTTGCCTGCTCGACAACATTTTCAACGTGAGTCCCTTCAGCCAGCCCATGTTTGGTTTGGGGCATAACGACACCGTTCCGGACGATACCGGGGATCCTGACGCGACTATCCGTTGACATAATCATACCTCGAACTTTTTCGTTGTGCGTTGGCCCAGCGTTGGCCACCCACTGATCACCGATCACCGATCATTTCAATCAGGAACGCTCGATCAATTTGTGGGCGGCAAGGCGATCAGTGCATGTCGGACAGATCTTTTCCGAATGAACCTTACCACCGCACACAGTATATCTGTCATTTATTCGAAGAGTCCACTATGGAACTTCGCTGTCGTCTCTGTCGAGGTGAATTGTTTCCAATCGATTCGATTCCAGAATCTCCTTTAACACCGTTTCCAGTCGATCCGCAGCCAGCATGGTTCCATAGGTACTCAAGTGGTCATCGTCCGCATAAACGACGTTTTTTCCTTCCAGGCACAAAGCCTGAGAATCCATTGAGTACAAGTCATACGTGGGCAGGCAAAGGCAGTTGTTGTACGTGCGAGACAGCAAACTGAGAAACTCTCGACCTTTTTCGCCAGGTTCCTCGTTTGCGATTGGAAGGTATTTTCGCACTCCCGCTTCGGGATCGACTTGCCGATAGCACAGATACTGCTCAGTGTTCCTGTTGCCGATCGCCAGCTCTGGAGGTTGTTCGATCAAAATGACGTGATCCGCGTGCTGTTCCAGAAATGTGAACAGATCGCCGATGGGTTCATTGACGTACGTTGACCAGCGCACGCTGACAAACACGATCTGCGGATGCCATTGTTCAATGTACCGCAGTCGGGATTCGTCATATTCATACTTTTCGACAGGTGACAAATGTCGAACCTGCTGGTTCCGACTGAGTGGAATAGTCACAAACGGCGAAACTCCACGCATCGAATAGAACGAGGATTTCAAGCCGAGCCTGTCGGAGACTGTGCGGATCATGTGCGACCACATAAGCGCATGAGAATCACCCAGCACAACGATCTGCGGACTGCGGTCGCCTTCACCAATGATCAAGCCTCCCTCACGGTAAGCTTCCACCGGTGCCACTCGATCGGGGATGTTCATCGTGCCCGCGATCCGATCGAAGTTCTCCGGCGTCGTATCACGCAGCAGAAGGTCATAGTACAAAATGTACCAGGTCTGTTGTTCGAATTTCGAAGTGTCGTACAGGCCAGAAGTCAACATCAGCAGACCAGAACATGTCGCCGTACAGAAAAATCCACCAGCGATCCAGGGAATGATTCCCTTGCGGCGGCGAGTTGTCTCTTCAATCAGATGATACGACGCGACCGAAAGCAGCAGGATCAGTCCTGTCTGCGCAAATCTGTTGGACAGAATATCAAGCTGCTTCGAAAACCAGATCACCGGCCAATGCCACAGATACAGCGAAAACGAGATCTTCCCGAGATAGACCAGCCAGGGGTGCGACAAAACAGAGTGGCACATTCCGTCTCGTGCGAATGCAAGGACCAGCACCGTTCCGACGACAGCAACCGCAATTCCGACACTTAGGCCGGAGACCAGAAAATAACTGCCACAAACCATCCCCAGTCCGACCATTCCGAGATTGGCATATTTTTTCTGATCGGCCTGAGACACCGCACTGGAAATTGTCGCAAGGTACGACCCGGCACCTAGTTCCCAGGCACGAGTCGGCAACAGATAAAAAGTCGCAGTCGGATCCGTCGTGAGTCCGTACAAAAACAAACAGAAGCTGACGAAGCTGACAATGATCATCAGGTCACGGGGGTGTTTTCGCCAGCGGAACACCACCCAGAGCGCGATGGGCAGAAAGATGTAAAACTGCTCTTCCAGTGACAACGTCCACGTATGAATGAACAGGGTCTCGTCAGCATTTGTTCCCCAATAATCTCCTGTCGTTCGCCAGAAGTAAATGTTGGCGACCGAAAACAGCGCCATGAGCGACTGTTTTCCGATGGGTGGCACGTCCCCTTTGAATGCGAAACACCAGGCGAAGCCAAGTGAACAGGCAATCAAGACGATCGACATTGGCAGAATTCGTCGAACGCGCCTGGCCCAGAAGTTTCGAAACGAAAACGTCCCGGCCTCCCAATCCATGATCACGATCGAGGTAATCAGAAACCCCGAAATCACAAAGAAAACGTCAACCCCGACAAACCCGCCGGAAATCCACTTCATTCCCATGTGAAACAGAATCACCGGCACAACGGCAATCGCCCGCAGACCGTCAATCTCAGGCCGATACTTGATAGAACTCATGTGGGATGATTCGCCTTCAGAATTGCTCAGCGATCCGTCGGCCATCCGGCACGATGGGAATTGGTCGTCCAGAGTAGGCCTGTCATTCTTCACGCCAGTCCAGAACTGTAAACGTGGACGCTTCGGCAAGTTCGCCCTGAAACTTTGGCGGGACACGGGGAGAATTGCTGAGATTAATGGTCAACGTCGAGGGCATCTCGAAGTCAACAAGACGCATTTCGGTCCCGTTACTACGAAGATACCACGCAACTCGATCTGGATATTCCGAATTGAATACCCACGTCCAGTCAATCAGCGTCGAATGATCGGACGAGCCGCGTTTCACGGATACCAGTTGTATGCGTGAGACCGCACTCGAATACGGACTGTACATCGTAAACCACTCATCAAACTGCTTACGACACTGACCGCGTGCGGTGAAGCTGAGCGACGCTGCAAGCCGGACCCGATCTTTGAATTCAAGCAGCCTCCTTTCTGCCGCAAACGTCTCGTCGTCATTTTTCTGCAGAACCGTGGTCAGGTGTTTCAGGAATGATTCAATGGCTGTGACTTCTTCGGCCGTCACATCATCCGATGCAAACATTCCGAAGAAAAACAGACACCCGCCGAGAATCCAGACCCAACGGTAGCTTCGACGCGTAGGCGGCTGCGCGGAAAGGTCCTGTGTGTACCAGTTCTGATCCATGAGTTATTTCCATCAGATTTATCCTCTACAAGCCGTCATTAACGAGACATTAGCCCCAGACCGCTAGCTCCCAGTTTCCGGCGGTGAGCAGAAATCTTCCGCATAGTTCAACTTACGACGGCGTTTTACCACGCGATCCGAATTTCTGCGAACTGGCGCTGTCCAGCTAAGCCGCGAGTTTCCTGAATTTGGAGACGAGTCAATCGTTCTGCCTTGACTACGCAATCTGGCAGATCAATGGCGTCGTGCTGACTGCCGACTACTGGAAAGCAATTCAACAACTGGTTCCACCACTGAATGCAGAACTTTCCTTGCCGATGATCGCTCAGCGAATCATTGAATATGACACATTTAACAGGAGCATCGACTTGAAGGATACGCACACGGAAATTCGAGTACATGAGTGCTGCTGCCGGGCTCATGTGAAAGGCACAATCATCATGCGTGACTCTTTCAATTTTTGAAACGTATTGAGGAAGCAAAAAGGGGTCGGAAGCAAAAAAGGTCGCAGTTCATTGTTTAGAGCGATTCAGTAGTGCCACCCACGTTGATGCATTATTGACATGACAACGCGACCGGTGCGATTCAGCATGGAGCCACGGAAGATTTCGGCGACCACGACCTGGACCATTTGCTTCAGATAGTAGCTGGCAACTGAACCGAACAGAACGAGTTGCTCATCTGCGATTTCGATATGCAGATCGTCTACAACCGCCCCGATTCGCGACTGCAACGCTGCACTCAGTGTCTCGTTGAAGGCAGAGTTCGATGCATTCAAAAATGTTCAAGGCGAAGTCACAGACTCACAGTTGGTACCTGGCGTTGTGGTCAATGGCGAGGAGCTTTCATTCGAACTGGTAGCAGCGGAAACGCAGACTTCCGTGCTGATGAAGGATGGGCAGACGCAGTCTGTCTGGGATGCCTACACCGGGGAAGCCATCGAAGGACCTCTAAAGGGTACTCGCCTGGAACAGGAGATCGGAACCACCGCCTGCAGTCAAAACTGGAGGGCGTTTCATCCTGAGAGCATTGAATTGCCCATTCGTGACGGGAACTCTCGATAATGTGCAGGGCAGCGGCTTCGGGAAATCTCCCTGAATTGTACGCCAGATCACAGAAGCGGAGTCTGACATGAGCTAAAAGAGCAGTTCGGTCAGTGATTCCGCCTCGCTATCAATCACCGAAATGGCGGAACCTTTGATCCGATTGCGTTTTACGGTGACATGATATTGGGGAGTGTTGAAATGTTTCTAGAATCATTGTTGCTGGTTCCAGCGGTCTTGCTTTCACTTGGTTGCCTTTTGCCCGTTGGCTGTACCGAAAGTGTGAACTCTTCCGGCGATACGAAGCCCGATTCGGTGTCCGCTCCCGCAGCGGACGGATCGACTACCAAAGAGTCCTCTGGCGGCTCAGGCTCGAAACCGTAATTGGCCAGCGCCAGTTGAAGAAAAGAACTCAGCCCTTTTCCGTCAGTGTTTACACATCTCCCGAAGTCCCGGCCGGCAACGCCTATCAGGATTTTGAAGTGTGAAAATCTATCAGACTGATCGGAACCCACGAAATTTTACGCCCGCTGCCGGCTTGCCCGGCAGTAGCGAAGATTTGAAATTAGCAGCGACATTCAATGAAAAACCGGGCTCCATGCCGGCTCGTCCGGCATGAGCCAAAGTTTTAAACTTGCGTTCTGGCTTGACGAGCGAGCCGGGGACGGAGAATCTGAACTACGACGGCTAATGACAAATCGTATTCACCTGCACGACAAGCGTGCAGGGGTCTCAGTTTCGTATGTAATGACAAGGCCGATTGCCCCGGCTTTCGGAACTGATGGGCCTTTGGCCCGAAAACAAAGGAAAAAGATCCTGACAGGCGTTGCCTGCCGGGGCTATGACGGATTTAAATAATCGTTACCGTGGGTTTCACCCACGGCTACATGCTGCCGCCACTACCGTGGCTGAATCGCAGCCGTGTTTTTTCATCGACAACACTGAAAAACACTGTGACTTTCTATAAAGCGGCTCTGGCCAACTTCGGGATAGAAAAGGGTTCTCCGCAGCCGCTGTGTCCTGTGCAGCAGTACAAAACCGGAGAGCAGTACGCGGCAAACACGACCCTGCTTCGCTGCCGACCTGTCGCGAGATGTCTGGTACTGCTTCGGCTGCCGTCGAGGTGGAGATCAACTGACACTATGGTCGCTGGCCAGTCACATGCCACTTCACCCCGCCACAAAACTTCTGTGCCAATTCGCTGGTCTCCCCATCCCGTGGATTGAAAGAGCAAAGCCCCACCCAAACGCTTCGTCAGACTCTCACTGCCCCCTCTCAAATTCCACTCCGCAACCACGCGACTGCTACAATTCTGACCGGAATATTGGCTCACTTCCTGGCCGGAATCGACAGATGCGGTTGTGAACGAGTACATTCTACCTCCTGTTTCAGATCCGGAGTTCGAAACTCTCCCGGGAGGAAGTGAAACGTCAGATCATCAGATTCACGTGGTCAGTCAGCCGCCACGGAACAGTCTCAAGGTCTTCCTGACGTCATGGAAGATGAACGACTTACTGTTCATGATCATGGAGACAAATCTGACGACTCAGCGCAATCAGATCGATGCACGAGATCAATGGTTTGTCATCGTTCCTGATTCATGGCGAGAAGCGGTCCGGGGCGTCGTGGCAATCAGGTTCGGACTGAAGGTCGAAATGGTTCCGTTTCTGGTGATCCGAGGAATCCTCTCGATGCTGTTCTTTGTGCTTGCCATACGATGGGCCATCAAAGGCATGACAATGCAGACATCCAAAGAATGGCTGTCGCTGGTGTTTTCAATATTGGCGTGGTTCTGGATGCTGTCGCGGACACTCAATCCGTGGTACTGGAACTGGGCTCTGCCGTTTGTGATGTTCGCACGCAATCGCGGCTGGTTTCTGGTTTCGGCATTTGTGCTGCTTTACTACTTGAGATTTTGGTTTGCCTGTCAGTGGGGTTCTGAGGCTGTCTTAGAGACTCGATACGAAGGAGAGGCGTTTTTTCACGATGTCGTTGTCTGGTGCGAGCATTTGCCCTGGATGTTGCTTGTGGCGGCGGAGGCATGGAAATGCCGTTTTCTCAGGTCGGTACCGAAAGTCGAAGAAAGTTTGGCACGCGAATAGGCCACACCACGAATGATGATTGGATTATCAATGGGTGGATTCTTTGCCGCTGCAGCCGCGATTGCCGGACTATTGGTGTGGAACACGCAAGCGTCCGCAAAAGAGCCACTTGGGAGGCAGTGGCCGAACGGACAGTATGTGTCGATGGATAAGATCGATCACTCATCCAATGACTCGCTGCTAAAAAAATATGTCGACAAGATCGGCCTACTGGTGACAGGTCTTATTTCGGGACAATTCCGGAAGAGACCCCAGCCACGCCTTTACGATTCTGGGAATTCAAAATGACCGATGCCCGACCCGCTGAATCACTCATGATTGAACACGAGCAGCCACCGAAAAAGTCTGCCGCCCCTCGAATCATTGTCTGCGTCCTGTTTCTCTCCGCTTTGGCATTCGGTCTGTGGACATTTGGCGACCAGTTATCGCTCAGCAAGCTGGCGGCTCAGGAATCTGCGTTCAGGCAATATCAGGTTGATCACCCGATTCTTGTTTACCTGGTTGCATTCCTGATTTATGTCGCCGTGACGGGAATGTCGCTCCCCGGAGCAACTGCGATGACACTGCTGATTGGCTGGCTGTTCGGTTTCTGGCGCGGTCTTGTTCTGGTGAGCTTTGGCTCGACAACCGGTGCGACAGTCGCGTTTCTGCTGAGTCGATACTTGCTGCAGCAGTCAATCAATCGGCGCTTCGGATCACGACTGGAATCTTTCAACGAAGCACTCCACCGTGAGGGTGCCTTCTACCTGTTTTCACTGCGGCTGATTCCCGCCGTTCCCTTCTTTGTCATCAATGCCGTGATGGGATTGACACCGATTCGGGCCAGAACGTTTTTTTGGGTCAGCCAGCTCGGAATGTTGCCGGGCACCGCCGTGTACGTGTATGCGGGATCCCGCGTTCCGAATCTACAGACACTGGCTGACAAGGGAATCAATGCGATCTTTACTCCCGGCCAGATGACGCAGATTCTTGGTGCTTTCTTGATGCTGGGTTTGTTCCCGCTGGTGGTTCGAAAAGTGATGAAACGCTTATCAATGGAAAATCCCCGATGACACATTTTGAACAGCTTGAACCGCGTGACGAATTCAATCTTCAGCTCGAGTCCAATGTCCATCCACCGGACTGGACGAATCCGAAGCCACAGGGACGCTACAATTTGGTGGTCATTGGAGCCGGAACGGCAGGTCTCGTGACGGCGGCCGGTGCCGCCGGGCTTGGAGCGAAAGTCGCCCTGATCGAGCGCAGCTTGATGGGCGGCGACTGTCTGAACGTCGGTTGCGTCCCGTCAAAGGGTATCATCAGCGCTGCACGTGTCGCGGCTGGCGTGCGTCGTGCCGGTGAATTCGGCGTGGCGGTTCCCGACGGAGTGCAGGTGGATTTCGCCACAGCGATGCAACGCATGCGAAGACTGCGAGCAAGAATCAGCCCGAACGACTCGGCAGAAAGATTCCGCAAACTGGGCATCGACGTCTATTTCGGCCAGGCCAAATTCCTGAATTCCGATACCGTGGACGTCGATGGCACGCAGCTCAAATTCAAACGTGCTGTGATCGCCACGGGCGCTCGCGCCGCTTCACCGCCAATTGTCGGCCTCGATGCCGTGGAGTATCTGACCAACGAGACGGTCTTTTCGCTGACGGAACTTCCTCGGCGATTTGGCGTGATCGGTGCTGGCCCGATTGGCTGTGAGTTGGCACAAGCGTTTGCGCAACTTGGCTCCGAGGTATTTCTCGTCGAGACGGATCGCGGAATCCTGCCACGTGAAGATCGAGACGCTGCTGAAATCGTTCGCAACTCCATGATCCGTGATGGCGTGAAGATGCTGCCCCTTGGACATGCGGTGGAAGTCACGAGCGGCAATGCAATCAGACTGACTGGCCAGAGTAACGGGACGTATTACGACCAGCCAATCGACAAATTGCTGATTGCCGTTGGACGGGCACCCAATGTGGAAAACCTGAACCTTGAAGGCGTCGGAGTCGAATTTGACAAGAAAGGGGTCAAGGTCAACGAAAAAATGCAAACGACGAATCCGATGATCTACGCCGCTGGCGACATCTGTTCCACATATCAGTTTACACATGCCGCTGACTTTATGGCGCGAATTGTCATTCAGAATGCTTTGTTCAAAGGCCGCAAAAAATCCAGCGCACTCACAATTCCCTGGTGTACTTACACATCGCCCGAAATTGCTCACGTGGGACTGTACGAAAATGAAGCGAAGGACAAAGGCATCAAGATCGACACGTACGTGCAGCACTTCAGCGACGTGGATCGCGCGATTCTCGAAGGGGAAGACGATGGCTTTGCAAAAGTCCACGTCAAGAAAGGCACAGACCAGATTGTGGGTGCAACCATCGTGGCCCGCAGCGCCGGTGACCTGATCTCGGAAATCACACTCGCCATGACACATGGACTCGGTCTGTCGAAAATCGGCAGCACCATCCATCCCTACCCGACTCAGGCCGAAGCCATTCGCAGACTCGGTGATCAATACAGCCGCACCAGACTCACGCCGCTTGTGAAAACGCTGTTCAGAAAATGGCTGACCTGGACTCGATAGTCTTTGATTTCAATACTCCGCGTTCAATTCACGTTGAAATCGGTTGGCTGACAGAAAATCGAGATCAAGAGAGCTGTGTCCGTGCTGAACAAGGTCTGCAGCCGCTTCCCCGAGTACGCTGGCAAATTTGAATCCATGACCGGAAAATCCAGCAGCTACGACCAGCGGAAAATCATCGAGTCTGTCGAAGAGAAAATGACCATCGGGGCTCATCGAATACATACACACCACGAATCGACAGGATTTCGCATCTGCTTCCAGCAGTCGTTCAGCGACAAAGCGGCTGACAGCCTGTTCTTCTTTGGTAACTGGATCTCGTTTTATCATTGAGAGATCCTGGATGGATTCGCCACCCGTATGTTCGGCGACTTTAATCGTCTGCCCGTCGATGCTCGGAAATCCGTAGAATTGCCCTTCCGGCAATTCCATCAGAAACAACGGAGCTTTCGCGGGTTCGGCCCAGATCGGGGATTTGATCGGATGCCAGAACAAAATCTTGCGACGCACAGTGATCAGTCTGGAGTAGTCCTCAAGCAACTGCCCACTCCAGGCACCACAAGTCAACACGCCCGCTGCGGCGGAATAGGAGCCTCGATCCGTCCGTACTGATAATTTGCCAGGACCGCCGGACACTTCATGCACCGTTTCCCCGAATTTCACCTGCGCACCATGCGCCTTTGCAAGTTCGAGATGCGTTCCGACGCAGCGTTCACAGTGCAGGATACCGGCTGTGGATTCCACCGTCACCGAATGATCCGGCGGTATGTTGAACATCGGGAAGCGACTACGCGCCTCAGCGGCTGAAAGATCGGTGAGCGGAAGTCTGTGAAGTCGAGCCGCCGAGCGGGCGCCACTAATGACCTCCGAACCTGGCAATCCGGACATCAGCAGATCACGGCGTTCGATCAGAAGCTGTTGAGATTCTTCGGCCAGCTCTTCCCACAGATCCCATGCCCGATGCAACAACGGAACGTAGTTTGGATGTTCGAAATACGCTTTGCGAATGATTCGAGTGTCGCCGTGCGAACTTCCCCGATCATGCGGCGGATGGAAGCGATCAATGCCAATGACCTTCAGGCCTCGTCTGGCCAGATGAAACATCGCCGCCGCTCCAAAGCCCCCGCAGCCCATCACGACGACATCATATTTTTCGACAGACACGTCAAGCTCCACGGAATTTGCACAGATTTGTTTCTCTTCGTGGCAACGCCCTGCGATGCCCCGCCTACGGCAAACCAATGGCGGTTTTTTTCACGTGCCACGTATCCTGAAGATGCGCCGCGAGCTTACGGACCTCTTCCGGATGATCGGCCGCGACGTTCACTTTTTCGTAAGGATCGGACTCAACATCAAACAGTTGCGGATTCCGTTCGTTGCCAGCATGGACGAAAGAATATCGATCGGCGGGTGCATCGTAGCTCAGAATGAGTTTCCACTTGCCCTCGATGCACCATCGATACTGCAATGACACCTCGTGATTCTTCAGGTCAGCCACATCGTGCGAAAAACTTTCGCCACACAAATACGTACGATCAAGCGGCTTACCTTCCTCAATCAGGGGCAGCAGATTGCGTCCCGGAAGACCAGGCACTGCATCAAGACCAGTCGCGGCCAGAACCGTCGGCGTAATATCCAGCGTGCTGCACAAATCCGGGTACTCTTTTGGTGCGATCTTGCCAGGCCATGACACCATAATCGGAGTACGAACGCCGCCTTCATAAGGTGTCTGTTTCGAACGCGGTGCAAAACCGTGGCTCCATTCCTTTCCAAGATTCATATTCGGCGTAGCCTGAATCCAGCCGTTGTCCGTAACGTACATCACCAGTGTGTTGTCGCTGAGTTTCTGCTGATCCAGATAATCCAGCAACTGACCGCACGTATCATCAAAGAGTTCGCACATCGCGTAGTACTTCGCCAACTCAATAGGACGATCATCGCTGCGATATTTTGCCAGAAGTCGTTCCGGTGGATCATGCGGTGTGTGTGGCAGAAACGGTGCGTACCAGAGAAAAAACGGTTTGTCCGCTTGTTTCGATTCATCGATGAAATTGAAAACCGGCTGCATCCCTTTGCGTCCGATTTCAAGACCGTCGTCTCCGTGGCGACCACCGGGCTTCGGAAAACCTCGAGTCATACCGTGCGTAAAGCCACCGCGTAAATAATTTCCTTCCCACCATTTTCCAGACTGCATCGACAGGTAACCGCGTTCTCCCAGCAGTTTGGGAATGGTTGGAAGCAGATCCAAACAAGTAATGAGTTGTTCTCGCAGCACGGCATATTCGGCATTTGACAATGTTTTGTCTGGCTTTGGATCGTTGCCGGTTACGCCATGCTGATGCGGGTACAAACCAGTGATCATCGTCATCAGTGAGGGTCGACACAGCGGCACGGGTGAATAGCCACGTCGAAACGTGGCACTGCGCGATGCCAGCCGATCCAGATGCGGGGTTTGAATGACGGGATGCCCCATAAAACTGTAGTCCGTCCATGCCTGATCGTCCGAGAGAATCAGAACGACGTTGGGTGGCGATTGAGC
>Ga0105047_10005325_pt1 | contig 22153 bp, 21 predicted proteins | sample MAT04_FD_78384 | JGI IMG/M metagenome (GOLD analysis project Ga0105047, IMG submission 78384) | Freshwater microbial communities from Lake Fryxell liftoff mats and glacier meltwater in Antarctica - MAT-04 (megahit assembly) | ecosystem: Environmental > Aquatic > Freshwater > Ice > Liftoff... | reverse complement strand
GGTCGCCTTGTCGGTCTCGATCTCGGCGATCACGTCGCCGGCCTTCACGGTATCGCCCTCGGCCTTCAGCCATTTGGCGAGCGTGCCCTCGGTCATCGTGGGCGAGAGGGCGGGCATCAGGATGTTGGTGGCCATGGCGCGCGTCTCCCTCAGCGATACGTGACGGAGCGGGCGGCTTCCACCACCTGCTCAAGCCGCGGCAAGGCCAGTTTCTCGAGGTTCGCCGCATAGGGCATCGGCACGTCGAGGCCGTGCACGCGCACCGGCGGCGCGTCGAGGTCGTCGAAGCAATGCTCGATGATCTGCATGGCCAGTTCGGCGCCGATACCGGCGAAGGGCCAGCCCTCCTCCAGCGTCACCACGCGGTTGGTCTTCTTCACGCTCGCCACGATGGTCTCGATGTCGAGCGGGCGGAGGCTGCGAAGGTTGATCACCTCGGCGCTGATGCCCTGCTCGGCCAGCTTTTCAGCCGCCTGCATCGCCATGCCGACCATGATGGAGAAGCCGAGAATGGTGACGTCCGTGCCCTCGCGCTCCACCTTCGCCTTGCCGATGGGCAGGATGAAATCCTTGTCGGTCGGGCAATCGAAGCTCTGCCCATAGAGGATCTCGTTCTCCAGGAAGATGACCGGGTTGGGGTCGCGGATGGCGGCGCGCAGCAGGCCCTTCGCGTCGGCCGCGCTCCAGGGGGCCACGACCTTCAGGCCCGGGCAATGCGCGTACCAGCTCGCGTAGCATTGGCTGTGCTGCGCGCCGACGCGGCTCGCGGCACCATTCGCGCCGCGGAACACGATGGGGCAGCCCAACTGCCCGCCGGACATGTAGAGCGTCTTGGCGGCCGAATTGATGATCTGGTCGATCGCCTGCATCGAAAAGTTGAACGTCATGAATTCGACGATGGGCTTGAGGCCGGTGAAGGCCGCACCCACCGCCATGCCGGTGAAGCCGTGCTCGGTGATGGGCATGTCCATCACGCGCTTCGGGCCGAACTCGTCCAGCAGGCCCTGGCTGATCTTGTAGGCGCCCTGGTACTGGCCGACTTCCTCGCCGATCAGGAACACGTCCGCGTCGCGGCGCATCTCGGCCGCCATGGCGTCACGCAGCGCCTCGCGCACGGTCATGCTGCGCGTCGGGCCCCAGTCCTTCTCGATCGCGGGGGCGGCGACGCTGGCGGGGACGGTGGGGCGCGCCTCGGCGGCCTTGGCGGCGATGGGCGCATTGTCCTCGGCGGCGGGCAGCGGGGCCGCGACCTCGCGCTGGGGTGCCGCCTTGCCGCCACCACCGTCCAGCTCGGCGATGGGCGCGTTCACGGCGACGTTCTCCGTGCCCTCGGGGACGACGATGCGCGTCAGTACGCCCTCATCCACGGCTTCCACTTCCATGGTCGCCTTGTCGGTCTCGATCTCGGCGAGCACATCGCCGGCCTTGACCGCATCGCCTTCCTTCTTGAGCCATTTGGCGAGCTTGCCCTCCGTCATGGTCGGGCTCAGCGCCGGCATCAGGATCTCGACACCCATCTACTTTACTCCTTGGCCGAGCGCCCCGTCAGAGCCGGGGCTTGGCAGCAGAATGTCGGTCCAAAGTTCGCTCTCAGGCGGTTCGGGCGATTCCTGCGCGAAGTCGGCCGCGTCCTGCACGATCACCTTCACCTCGTCATCGAGCTTCTTGAGGTCCGCCTCGGTGACGCCCTGGCCCATCAGCATGCCGCGCGCCGTCTCCAGGCAGTCATGCTGCTCGCGCATCTTCTGCACTTCCTCGCGCGTGCGGTACTTCGCGGGATCGCTCATGGAGTGGCCACGGTAGCGGTAGGTCTTCATCTCCAGCAGATATGGGCCGAGCCCGGCGCGGCAATGCGCCACCGCGCGCTGCGCCGCCTCGAAGACGGTGACGACGTTCATGCCGTCCACCTGCTCGCCCGGGATGCCCCAGGGGCTGCCGTTCTTGGACAGATCCCGCGAGGCGCTGGCGCGATCCACGCTGGTGCCCATGCCGTACTTGTTGTTCTCGATGACGAAGATGCAGGGCAGCTTGAACAGTGCGGCCAGGTTCAGGCTCTCGAAGACCTGGCCCTGGCTCGACGCGCCCTCGCCGAAATAGGCGAGCGCCACGTTGTCGTTGCCGCGATACATGTTGGCGAAGGCGAGGCCCGCGCCGAGGGAAACCTGCGCGCCCACGATGCCGTGGCCGCCGTAGAAGCCCTTCTCGCGGCTGAACATGTGCATGGAGCCACCCTTGCCACGCGAGTAGCCGCCGATGCGGCCGGTGAGTTCCGCCATCACGCCGCGGGCCTCCATGCCGGTCGCCAGCATGTGGCCGTGGTCGCGGTAGGAGGTGATCACCTGGTCGCCCGGCTTCAGCGACGCCTGCATGCCGACCACCACGGCCTCCTGGCCGATGTAGAGGTGGCAGAAGCCGCCGATCAGGCCCATGCCGTAAAGCTGGCCCGCCTTTTCCTCGAAGCGGCGGATGAGCAGCATGTCTCGGTAGGCGCGGAGGAGGGTATCGCGATCCATCGGCGCTTCCTTGGCGGCGCCCTTGGCGCGGCGCTTGCCCGAGGTGGTTGTTTGGGGGGCATCGGCGGGCATGGGTTTCTCCCTGCGTTGGCTAGCCGTGATTACGCCGCCCGGGCGCCCACCGCAAGCAGTGGGAGGCCGAAGAAAATCGTTACATTGCAACGCAATATTGTCATTAACTGGATTTTGGTTAACGCCCGCAGTCGTGCTGCAACGCACCAATCCTGTCAGAACAAGCGCTGACCCGGCGGATAGGGGATCACGATCTCCTCGCGCGTCGTCAGATTCAGCATGGAGCGCGCGCGTTCGTCGAGTTGATCCCGGTCCAGGTGATCGCCGCGCATGCCGTTCACCCGCCGCTCGGCGGCCTCGCGCTCCCGGGTGGCGTGGGCGAGTTCCTGCCGCGCCGCAGCGATTTCGGTGACGCGCACCTCGCGCGCGATTAACCCACGGTCGCCGTGCGACGCGTGCCAGATGAAGAAAGCGGCCACGCTCGCCAGAATGACTGGCGCCAGCAGGAGCTTGATGCCGCGAAGTATGGCGCGCCCGAACTTCATGCATCCCCCGAAACGGCCTCCCCCGAGCCCGCGGTTCGAAAGAATCACCAAAGCCGCGCGAAGGCAAGCCTCGCCTGCGTTCCCGCGTGATTTAGTCGGCGCGGAAACCTTAACGCCGCAGGACAGTGCGCCCCGCGTAACGCGCCGACGGCCCGAGATCCTGCTCGATTCGGATCAGCTGGTTGTACTTCGCCAAGCGGTCCGAGCGGCTGAGCGAGCCGGTCTTGATCTGCCCACAGTTAGTGGCCACCGCGAGGTCGGCAATGGTGCTGTCCTCCGTCTCGCCGGAGCGGTGGCTCATCACCGCCGTATAGCTCGCGCGATGCGCCGTCTCGACCGCTTCAAGGGTCTCGCTCAGCGTGCCGATCTGGTTGACCTTCACGAGGATCGAGTTGGCGGTCTTGCGCTCGATGCCCATGCGCAGCCGCTCGGGGTTCGTCACGAAGAGGTCGTCGCCGACCAGCTGCACCTTGTCGCCCAGGCGCTCGGTCAGCAGCTTCCAGCCTTCCCAGTCATCCTCGTCGCAGCCATCCTCGATCGAGATGATGGGCCACTTGGCGCAGAGGTCGGCCAGGTAATCCACCATGCCGCCGGCATCGAGCGTCTTGCCCTCGCCGGCCATCACGTATTTGCCGTCGCGGTAGAACTCGGTCGCGGCGCAATCGAGGGCGAACATCACATCCTCGCCCACGCGGTGGCCCGCCGCCTCACAGGCCTTGGCGATGAAGGCCAGCGCCTCGTCAGCGCTGCCGATGTTGGGCGCGAAGCCGCCCTCGTCGCCGACGTTGGTGTTGTGGCCGGCGTCGTGCAGCTGCTTCTTGAGGGCCGCGAAGATCTCCGAGCCCACGCGCACCGCGTCCGCGATGGTGCCGGCGGCGACCGGCATCACCATGAATTCCTGAATGTCGATCGGGTTGTCCGCGTGCTGGCCGCCGTTGATGATGTTCATCATCGGCACCGGCAGCGTGCGCGCGTAGGCGCCGCCGACGTAGCGATAGAGCGGAAGGGCGTGGGCCTGCGCCGCGGCGCGCGCAGTGGCGAGGCTCACCGCCAGCATCGCGTTGGCGCCGAGGCGCGACTTGTTGGGCGTGCCGTCCAGATCGATCATGATCTGGTCGATCTTCACCTGGTCCACCGCGTCCATGCCGCCGATCGCGTCGAAGATCTCGCCCTCGACATTGGCGACGGCGTTGCGCACGCCCTTGCCGCCGAAACGCGCCTTGTCGCCGTCGCGCAGCTCCACCGCCTCGTGCTTGCCGGTCGAGGCGCCGGAGGGGACGATGGCCCGCCCGCGCGAACCATCATCCAGCACCACCTCAGCCTCGACCGTCGGGTTGCCGCGGCTGTCGAGCACTTCACGGGCGATGATATCAGCGATGGCGGGCATGGCGTGTCCTTCCGGCGGTTCCGCCGCGCGGATAGGGCCACGCGGCGCAAAGGGCAAGGCGCGGCTTGATCACCGACTGGAATGTTATAGTATCACATTTATGCCCTTCATCTGCGAAGCCTTCGGCCCCGGCGCAACTCAGGCCACCCCGCCGCCGCGCGCCGTGGTCGGCGCGCCCGAGACCGTGCTGCTGAGCGCCTTGCGATCGGATGTGGCGCTGGCCCTCTGGCTGCGCGACGAGCCGCAGGGTTTCGGCAAGCCGCTGCGACCGCTGCGCGCGGCGGGCGCCTTCCGCGCCGTGGCGCTGGGCGAACCCGAGGCGGCGCTGGATTCGATCTGCGAGCAGCTTCCCGCCGGCGCGCCCATCGCCCTCCTCTCGGACATGCTGCGCCTGTCGCACATGTTCGCCGCGCTGACCCGCAGCCGGCATGTGCGGCTGCGCTTCGATGGCATTACCGGCGATGCCTGCCGGAAGTTCCATGTCGATTCCGTGGGGTTCCGCCTGCTGGTCACCTATGCCGGCCCCGGCACCCAATGGACCCTGGGCAACCCCGAGGCCGGCGCAATCATCGAGGAGGTTCCGCGCTGCGGCGTTGCCCTGTTCCGCGGCCGCATGCGCGAGGGCGCGACGGCGCTGCACCGCTCGCCCCCGCTCTCCTCCCTCGCCGGAGCCCGGCGCTCGCGCCTCGTCTTCTGCATCGACGAACCCGGCTGCTGCTGACGACAATCCCTGTTCCCGGGGCCTGAGCGGAGGGCCGCGAAGGCGCCCCACTTGCGTCTGCCCGCCGAGGTGGCATTGATGCACCGATGCTCCCGATCGCGATCCTCGGCGCCGGCCTTGCAGGGCTCTCCGCCGCCCAAGCCCTCACCGCCGCGGGCCGCCGCGTCCGGCTGATCGACAAGGGCCGGGCCGCCGGCGGGCGCCTGGCCACGCGCCGCATCGAACATGCGGGCGCGAACCACCGCTTCGACCATGGCGCGCAATACCTCCGCGCCGAGGGCGAGAGCTTCGCCGCCCTGCTCGATGCCGCCGCCACGCAGCCCTGGCCCGACGCTGCCCGCCGCGTGCCGCTGCCCGGCATGTCCGCCCTTGGCCGCCATCTGGCGCAGGGCCTCGACATCGCCAACGGCCGCCATGCGAGCGCGCTGACGCGCACCGAGGCCGGCTGGCGGGTGGCACATCTGGAGGCAGAGCTGGTCCGCCCCGGCCGCCCCCTGCCCGCCGTCGAGCCCGAGGTGGAAGGCCCCTTCGCCGCTGCGCTCGTCACCTTCCCGGCCGAGCAGGCCATCGCGCTGCTGCCCAACAGCTTCGCCGCGCCGCTGGCCACCATCCGCTACGCCCCCTGCTGGACCGTGCTGGCCGCCTTCGCCCCACGCCTGCCGCTCCCCGACACGCTGCGCGACCACGGCGCGATCGGATGGGCAGCGCGGGACAGCAGCAAGCCCGGCCGGGACGCCACGCAGGAGAACTGGGTGATCCAGGCGGGCCCCGAATTCAGCCAGGCCCATCTCGAGGATGCGCCCGAGGCGGTGGTCGCGGCGATGCTGGCGGCACTTGGCGCGGGCGCGCCGCTCTTCGCCATGGCGCATCGCTGGCGGTATGCGCTGCTGGAGACGGCGCTCGGCGCGCCCTGCCTCTGGGATGGCGCGCTCGGCCTTGGCTACGCGTCGGACGGGTGCCTCTCGGGCCGCGCCGAGGCGGCCTGGGACAGCGGCCAGGCGCTCGCCGCGCGGGTCCTCGCCGCGTGACTGACCGCCGCCCCCGCCCGCCCCACGCCGACGATCTGGCCGAGCTTCGCGCCGCCGCCTTCGCGCTGCTGGCCCGCGGCGTGGCCGACCGCCGCAGCCCGATGCACACGCCGACGCTCGCCAGCATCGGCCTCGATGGCGCACCGCGTGCGCGCACGCTGGTGCTGCGCGGCTTCGATGCCGCCACGCGCCGCCTGCGCCTGCACAGCGACCGGCGCGCCGGGAAGTGCGCGGAACTCGCGGCCGATCCGCGCTGCGCGCTGCACGCCTACGACGCCGCCGCCCAGGTGCAGATCCGCGTCGAGGGCACCGCCTCGGTCCATACCGATGACGCGCTGGCCGAGGCCGCCTGGCAGGCCAGCCGCGCCTTCAGCCGAATCATCTACGCCATCGAACCGGCGCCCGGCACGCAGGTCGCCGCGCCGCCGCCCGCGCCGCAGGACGAGGCGGCGGGGCGCCCGCATTTCGCCACCATCGAGGTGCGGATGCACAGCCTCGAATGGCTCTGGCTGGCCGCCGGGGGCCACCGCCGTGCACGCATCGATTGGACCGGGACAGAGGAGCACGCGACATGGCTGGTGCCGTGACACTGGAAGCGATCGAGGCCGCCATCCTCGAGCGCACGGCCGCCTGCGCGCCGGGCAAGTCCATCTGCCCCTCCGAGGTGGCACGCGGCCTGCTGCCCGAGAAGTGGCAGCCCCTGATGGGCCAGGTGCGCCAGGCGGCGGCCCGCCTTTCGGAAGCCGGGCGCATCGACATCCTGCGCAAGGGAAAGCCCATTGCGCACGATGCGATGCACGGGGTGATACGCCTGCGCCGCAAGACGACGGAAGATGCAGGCGAATGAGCACCCTCTCCGCCCTCCTCGGCCGCGGGCCGAACGGACTGGACGCACCCGCGCCGGTCGAGTTCGCCTCGCTGATCCTGCCGCGCTCGCCCAATGCGTGCCTCGCCGCGCCCGCGGACCATCCCGGCCCGAAGCAGATCACGGCCCCCATCCTGCCGGCCACGCCCGATGCGGCGTTCGAAACGCTGCTGCGCCTGGCGGAAACCTTCCCGCGCACCTGGCGCCTCGCCGAATGGCCGGAGCGGCGGCAGGCGCAATGGGTGGAGCGATCCGGCCTCGCGAACTTCCCCGACATCATCGTGGCCGAAATCGTCCCGACGCCCGCGGGCACCAGCCTGTTCCTCTATTCGCGCAGCCTGATCGGCCATTCGGACCTGGGCGTGAACGGCAAGCGGGTGCAGCGCTGGCTGGACGGTCTGGCCGTGGCGCTGCGCTGACGGTGGCGCGGTGAGGTTCCTGGGCCGGCTGCGGAGCGCCTCCGTGGCGCCGGCGGCGCAGGCGCCCGACACGCCGGCGGCGCAGGCGCCCGACACGCCCGCGCCTGGCGCCCCGCCCGCTTGGCCCTGGCCCGCCTGGTCCTGGCCGGACCCCGCGGCGGATGACCCGCTGCTCGCCATGGCACTGGCACTCGCACCCGGCCGCCGCATCCTGTTGACGGGCGAGGATTCCCACCGCCTCGCCCGGGCCAGCCTCGCGCTGCGGCGCGAAGGGGCCGCCTTCACGCTCGTCGCGACCGACGCGCCGCCCCACAACGCCGACGACATCCTGCGCGAGGAGGCCCTCCGCTGGGCCATGACCGACTGGGCGGCCCCCATGTTGGCCACCCTGCGCGGCCCGCGCGGGCAGGCCCGCACCGCCCCGCTGATGGCCGATGCGGCTGCCGATTGGTGGGTGGCCGCATCGCTCCCCGGGGACACGCTGGCGCATCATGCGGGCGCGATTGACCTGCTGCTCGACCTGCGTCGCCTGGCGGCCGGCGCCTCGCCCGCCGATCCGCTGGCGCGCCTCACCGCGCTGGCCGCGACCGGCGCGCGCGCCGTGCTGCTGGAGGCGGAGGCGGGTGCGGCGCGCTGGCTCCCACAGGCCGGCCTGATCCTGGCGCGGGAGCGGGTGGCCGGCGCGCGCCATCTCCTCCTGGGGCGGCACGCTTGAGGGTCTGCCTCCTCACGCTCGACCTGCTGGGCCCGATCCGCAACGGCGGCATCGGCACCGCCTTCACCGCGCTGGCCGAGGCGCTGAGCGCCGAGGGGCACGCCGTCACGATCCTCTACCCCGCCGCGCACACCGAGACGGCGCCGCTCTCGCACTGGGTGGAGGACTACGCGGCGCGCGGCATGCGCCTTGTCTACCTCTACGCCTCGGGCAGCGAGAAGCACTTGTCGCTCGTCGCGCATCACTGGCTGAAGCGCCAGGATTTCGACGTGATCCACTTCCACGAATGGCGCGGGATCGGCCATTTCGCGACGGTCGCGCGGCGCTGCGGCCTCGCCTACGCGAACACCGCGCTGGTCTGCCAGATGCACTCGCCGAGCGCCTGGCACCGTGAGCATTCGCACCACTTCGTCTCACGCCTCGCCGAAGCCGAGATCTCGCACATGGAGCGCTGCTCGGCCGAGGGGGCCGACCTCGTTGTCTCGCCCAGCCGCTACATGCTGGATTGGGCGGCGGCCCAAGGCTGGGCGCTCGGCCGCACGCGGGTGCAGCCCAACCTGCTGCCGCGGGGCTTCACCACCATCGAGGCCGCACCCACCGCCATCGAGGAACTCGTGTTCTTCGGGCGCCTGGAGGAGCGCAAGGGCGTCGCGCTGTTCTGCGACGCCATCGCCGCCATGGTGGCGATGGGCCGCGCACCGGCGCGCGTCACCTTCCTCGGCAAGCTGGGCGAGGTGGCGGGCGGCAGCGCGCTCGCCTTCGTCGCCCGCGCGGCGCAGGGATGGGGCATCCCCTGGGACCTCCGCAACGACCTCGACGTGCTGGGCGCGCGCGACTACCTGGCTGGTCCGGGGCGCCTCGCCGTCATCGCCTCGGCCATGGAAAATTCACCCTACACCGTGCTGGAATGCCTGGTCGCGGGCGTGCCCTTCGTCGCGCCCGATTGCGGCGGCATCGCCGAGCTTGTCGCGCCGGAGGACCGCGCGGCCGTTCTGGTCCCGCGCGAGGCTGACGCCATGGCGCGCCGTCTGGCCGCCCTCCTCGGCACCACGCCGCCCCGCGCGCGCCCGGCCTTCGCGCCCGAGCACAACCGCGCCGCCTGGATGGCGCTCCAGCACGAGGCGGCCAGCTTCGCCGGGCGCCCCGCCGCACCCGCGCGAACGCCGCTCGTCTCCATCTGCATGGCGAGCTTCAACCGCCCCGTCCTGCTGGCCGAGGCCATCGCCAGCATCGAGGCGCAGACCTACGCCAACCTCGAACTCGTTCTGGTGGACGACGCGAGCACGAGCACCCACGCACGCGCCTTCCTCGACAGCCTGGCGCCGCGCTTCGCCGCCCGCGGCTGGCAGATCATCCGCCACGCACGCAACCGCTACCTGGGGGCCGCGCGCAACACCGCCGTCGCCGCCGCGCGCGGCGAGTGGCTGCTGTTCATGGATGACGATAACCTGGCGCGGCCGGACGAGGTCGAAGTCTTCATGCGCGCGGCCCTCGCGTCCGGGGCGGAGATCCTCACCTGCCAGATGCACGCCTTCACCGCGCAGGGCATCGGCCCCGCGCGCATCCCCGAGATGTCGAACTACTGGATTCCGGTGGGCGGGCCCGTGGCGCTCGGCTTCTTCGAGAACGCCTTCGGCGATGCGAACTTCCTGATCCGGCGGGAGCTGTTCCAGTCCCTCGGCGGCTTCGGCGAGGAGCGAGCGGCGTTCGAGGACTGGGAGTTTCTGATGCGCGCCGCACTCGCCGGCCACGCGATCGAATGCCTGCCCGAGGCGCTGTTCGGCTACCGCGTCAGCCGCGCAGCCATGCTGCGCAGCCTCTCCGCGTCCGACGCGCACCGCGCCCACCGCCGCGTCTCACGCGCATGGACCGAGGGTGCCGCGCACCCTGCCCTGCGCGAGGCGCTGATGATGGCGCTCGACCTGCGGATCGCCCCCCGATACCCGCCGCCGCCCGACGGGCTGGCGCTCAATTCCGCCGGCGCGCTGCACAGCGCGGCCGAGGAGGCGTTGGCGCGCGGCGAGACGGCCACTGCGCGCAACCTGCTCACCCAGGCGCTGCGCCTGCAACCCGAGGACGAGCACATGCCCATCGAACTTCTGGGCCTCGGCGGGGGGGATGCGGAAGCGCTGGCAGCCCTGCATCCCGGCACGCTCGGCACAGCGCGCCGCGCGCTCCGCCGCCTGGAGGAGGCGGGCGATACCCCGCGCGCCGCGGCGCTCGAAACGCGCATCCTGGCCGCCGGGCTGCTGCCGTGACGGCGCTGGCCGATGCGTGGTCGCTCGCCGCACCCTACTGGCGCAGCGAGGAGCGGTGGCGCGCGCGCGGCCTGCTCGGCATCGTGGTGGCACTCAACCTCTCGCTTGTCGCGATGTCGGTGCTGCTCTCCTACTGGAATCGCGAGTTCTTCAATTCGCTGGAGGCGCGTGACGCCAGCGCCTTCTCGGCGCTGCTCTTCACCTGGCGCGACACGGACAGCGGCCTGATGCCCGGCTTCGTCTGGATCGCGGCGGTCTACATCGTCATCGCCGTCTATGCGCTCTACCTGCGCCAGGCGCTGCAGATCCGCTGGCGGCGTTGGATCACCGAGACGATGCTCGCCGCCTGGCTCGCCGATCGCGCCTATTACCGCCTCTCGCTGAGCGATGCCGGCGCCGACAACCCCGACCAGCGCCTCGCCGAGGATGCGCGGATCTTCGTGGACGACACGCTGACGCTCGGCCTTGGGCTGATGCGCAGCGTGGTGACGTTGGCCTCCTTCCTGTTCGTGCTCTGGGCGCTCTCGGGGCCCGCCACGCTCTTCGGCATCACCATCCCGGGCTACATGGTCTGGATCGCGATTCTCTACGCCGTGGCCGGCACCTGGCTGACGCACCTGATCGGCCGCCGCCTGACGCAACTGAACTTCGTGCAGCAGAAGGTCGAGGCCGATTTCCGCTATGCGCTGGTCCGCTTCCGCGACCATGCCGAGGGCGTGGCGCTGCATCGCGGCGAGGCGGAGGAAGGCTCCATGCTCGGCATGCGGTTCCGCGCGCTGATGAACAACTGGTGGGCGCTGATGGTGGCGACCAAGCGGCTGACCTTCTTCACCGCGGGCTACACGCAGGCGGCGATCGTCTTTCCCTTCGTCGTCGCCGCCCCCTCCTTCTTCGCGGGCCGAATCCCGCTCGGCGGTCTCACGCAGACCGCGCAGGCCTTCGGCGAGGTGCAGGGCGCGCTCTCCTGGATCGTGGACAACTACGCGAGCCTCACGCAATGGCGGGCGACGGTCGCACGCCTCATCGGCTTCCGCGACGCACTGGCGATCTCGCGCGAGGCGGCCGGGCGCGGCGAGGGCGTGCGCTCGCGGCCAGGTGAGCCGGGCGTCATCCGCGCCGAGGGCCTGCACCTCACCCTGCCGGATGGCCGCGTGCTGCTCCGCGATGCGGCGCTCGAACTGCGCGCGGGCGAGCGCGTGCTGATCACCGGCGCCTCGGGCAGCGGCAAGACCACGCTGTTCCGCGCGCTCGCCGGCATCTGGCCCTTCGGCGCGGGCAGCGTCTCGACGCCCGCGGGCGAGAGCGTCCTCTTTCTGCCGCAGCGGCCCTATGTGCCGCTCGGCTCGCTGCGCCGCGTGCTGGCCTATCCGGCCTCCTCGGTGGACTTCACCGACGCCCAGATGCTCGCAGCACTCGAGGCGGCGGGCCTTGGCCATCTGGCGCCCCGCCTGGATGCGGAGGAATCCTGGTCGCAGCTTCTTTCGGGCGGCGAGCAGCAGCGTATCGCGCTGGCACGCACGCTGCTCAACCGCCCGCAATGGCTCTTCCTCGACGAGGCGACGGCGAGCCTGGACGATGAGGCGCATGACCGCTTTCACACGCTGATCGGCGAACACCTGCCGGACGCGGCGATCCTCGCCATCGCGCACCGCGCGCCGCCGGAAGGATTTTTCACGCGGCGAATTGTGCTGCGGAACGGGACACTGGAGGACTAGACCATGATCCGCGCCGATAGCAGCGCGGCGCATGGTCTAGCCTTCTGAATCTCCGCGTGGTTCACCCTTTTCGGGTTTCCACCTCAAGCGATCACACTTTAGGCGCCCGCGATCACTTCCAGCACGGCTGCGCCATACCGCGTCAGCTTGCTCTCGCCCACGCCCGGCACCTCGCGCAGCGCTTCCAGGTCACCCGGCTGGCGGGCCGCGATCTCCGCCAGCGTCGCGTCGTGGAAGATGACGTAGGCCGGCACCTGCTGCGCCTTGGCCTCCGCCTTGCGCCACTCGCGGAGCGCCGCGAACAACGGATCATCGGAGGCGGGCTGCGGGCTGTCGGCGCGTGCACGCTGCGCGCGGGGCCGCATCAGTTCCTCGCGCAGCATCACGCGCGTCTCGCCGCGCAGGATCGGCCGCGCGGATTCCGTCGGCACCAGTTCGCCATGGTTCTCCACCGCGACGTCGAGCGCGCCCTGGCTGACGAGTTGCCGCGCGACACCACGCCACGCGCCCTCCGCCACTTCCTTGCCAACGCCGAAGGTGGGCAGCTTGTCGTGGCCGAACTGCGCCACCTTGTCGGTCATCTTGCCGCGCAGCACGTCCACCAGATGCGCGAGGCCGAAGCGCCCGCCGGTGCGGATCGCCGCCGAAAGCAGCTTCTGCGCGGCGACGCTGCCGTCATAGAGGCGCGGTGGCGCGGCGCAGACATCGCAATTGCCGCAATCCGCGGGCAGGTCCTCGCCGAAGCAGCGCAGCAGCACGCGGCGGCGGCAGGTGCCGGCTTCGGCGATGCCGATCATGGCATCGAGCCGCGCACGCTCGATGCGCTTCTGTTCATCCGGCGCAGGGCTGCCTGCGATGCGATGCCGCGCGAGCGAGATGTCGCCGGCGCCGTAGAGCAGCAGCGCGCGGGCCGGCAGCCCGTCGCGTCCGCCGCGGCCGATTTCCTGGTACCAGCCCTCCGGCCCCTGCGGCAGCGAAAGGTGAGCCACGAAGCGCACGTCGGGCCGGTCGATGCCCATGCCGAAGGCGATGGTGGCGCACATCACCACGGCATCGCCGCGGGCGAAGCGGCGGTGCAGGTCGCGCTTGTCCTCGCTCGCCATGCCGGCATGGAAGGGGGCCGCGTCATAGCCATCGGCGCGCAGCCAGTCGGCCGTCTGCTCGGAGCGCGCGCGGGTGCCGCAATAGACGATGCCGGCGCCGCGCCCATCGGCGGCCTCGCGCAGGAAGGCGCGGATCTGCGCGCGCTCCTGGTCGCGCGGGGCGGCCGCAAGATGAATGTTCGCGCGGTCGAAGGAGGCGCGGAAAACCGGCGCGTCCTCCAGGCCAAGCTGGGCGCGGATGTCGTCCACGGTGCGCGCATCGGCGGTGGCCGTCAGCGCCAGGCGCGGCACCTCGGGGAAGCCCACACGCAGGAAGTTGAGGGCGCGATATTCGGGCCGGAAATGGTGGCCCCATTGGCTGATGCAATGCGCCTCGTCCACCGCGAAAAGTGCGATGCGCCGCTGCGAAAGCCGCTCCAGCATGCCATCCATGCCGAGGCGCTCGGGGCTGATGTAGAGCAGCTTCAGCGTGCCCTCGTTGATGCCGCGCCAGACCTCGCGCCGGTCTTTTTCCTCAAGCTCCGAGTGCAGCGCCGCCGCCGAGACGCCCTGCTGGCGGAGTGCGGCCACCTGGTCCTCCATCAGCGCGATGAGCGGCGAGACGACGATCGCCAGCCCCTCGCGGCAAAGTGCCGGCACCTGGAAGCAGAGGGACTTGCCGCCGCCGGTCGGCATCAGGACGAGACCGGAGCCGCCCATCATCACATGGTCGACGATCTCCGCCTGCCGGCCACGGAAGCCCGAATGGCCGAAGACCTCGCGCAGGACGTGGGCGGGATCCTGCATGGTCGCCCTACAGACTGGCGAGCAGGATTTCGACGCGGCGGCTCTCCACCGGCGCCATCTCGAAGGGAACGGCGCCGCGGCCGATGATGAAGACGCGCTCGGCCGGCACCCCGTACTGGCGCAGCAGTTCCGAGACATGCGTGGCGCGCGCCTCGGAGAGCGCGCGGTTGAACGCCGCACCTCCGTCCGGCCCTGCATAGCCGAAGACATTCACGCGGACATTGCCATAGCCGCGTGCCGCCTCGGCGGCGCCGCGGACGATCTGGCGCGCGGTCTCGTCCAGCGTGTCGCTTTCGTCGTTGAAGAAGACGACGCGCGCAGGCTCGTTGGCGGGGTCGCGGTTGAAGGCCGCGCAGGCGGCCAGGAGCGGAAGCAGCGAAGTGGCGAGAAGGGGACGGCGGTGCATGGCGGATTCTCCCGAAGGCCGTGTGCGGCCTTGGTCGTGGAAGTGCCGCGCCGCGTCAACCGGCGCGTGCGCCGCCTCCGTCATGCGGTGGCGGCGAGCAGCCTTCCGCCGGCCAGCCGCAGGACCCGGTCGCAGGGTGCGGTGCCGAAAAGTTCATGCGTGATGAGCAACACGCTGCGCCCCTCGCAGGCGGTGGCGAGCGTCATGAAGAAGGCGCGCGCCGCGTCCTCGTCCAGCCCCGCCGTCGGTTCGTCGAGGATGAGGATGGCGGCCGGCGGCAGCAGCGCGCGGGCCAGCGCAATGCGCCGTGCCTCGCCGCCGCTGAAGCGCGCGCCGCCCTCGCCGCAGCGCGTCTCCAGCCCCTCGGGCAGGCCGCGCACGAATTCCGCGACGCCCGCCTTGGCCAGCGCCCGCCAAAGCGCCGCATCGGGCGCCTCGGGGGCGGCAAGGCGTAGGTTGGCGGCGATGCTGTCGTCGAAGAGGCGCGCCTGCTGCGAGAGGCTGACGATGCGCGTGCGCAGCGCCCCCGACGCAAGATCGGCGATCGGCACGCCGCCGAGCGTGATGCTGCCCGCATGCGGGGCGGCAACCTTCAGCAGCAGCGCCGCGAGGCTCGACTTGCCCGCACCCGACGGACCGAGAATCGCCACGCGTTCGCCCGCACGCAGCGTGAGGTCGAGGCCAGTCAGGACGGGTGGCGCGTCGGCGCGCCAGCCGAAGGTGACGCCGCGCAGAACGAGGTCGTTGCCTGATGGCAGCGGCGCCGGCGCGGTCGGTTCCGTCACGGGCGGTAGGGAGTCGGCCGCCTCGAACAGGCGCCGCGCGCCGGCGCCGGCAGCAGCCAGCATCGAGCCCGCGCGCGGCATCAACCCAAGAGCCTCGGCCGCCGCGATGCCGAGGAACAGCGCCAGCACGGCCACCGCCGCACCAGGCGCGCCAGCGGCCAGACCCCAGCCGAGTGCGGCCAGCACGGCCACCTGCGTGAGCAGCGTGCCCGCCGTGCCTGCCGCGGCGGAGCGCATGCTCAGCCGGTGCTGGGACGTGATCAGCTTGGCATCGGCGGCCTGGAGGCGGGCCAGCGCGCGCGTCTCGGCATTGGCGGCCAGCGTGTCCTCCAGGCCCACCAGCGGATCGACCGCGGCGGCGCGCAGCCCGCCGCGCTCCTCGGCCGCGCGATGGGCTGCGCGGGCGGCGGCGGGGGCGAGCAGCAGGGGCAGCGCCAATGCCAGCGAGAGAGGCAGCACGACGAGCGCCATCAGCATGGGTTCGGCGCCGAGCAGGACCGCGATGGCGACGATGACGGCCAGCGCCCCGCAGGCCGGCACGATGCCGCCGAGATACAGCCGGTCCAGCGCATCGACGTCGCTGATCACGCGGCCCAGCAGGTCACCCGAGCCGCGCAGGCCGATGCCGCCCGGCATGCGTTCGGCGAGGCGCGAGAAGAACCAGGTGCGCGTGTCGGCCAGCGCGCGGAAGGCGGCGGCGTGCGTCGCCATGCGCTCCCACCAGCGCATCAGCGGGCGCAGCAGGACGAGCGGCCGCAGCCAGATCAGGGCCGCCACGCCGACAAGGCCCACGCCGCCCACGCCGGCGGCGACGCCCTTGCCCGCCAGCGCCAGCAGCGCGACGCCCGTCAATGCGGAGGCCATCCCGACGAGGAGGCCCCGGAGCAGCGCGCCGCGCCGCGGCCCCCACAGCCGCAGCACGCGCGCGAGGTCAGCCCACATTCTGGCTCTCCAGCCGCTTCTCGCCCAGCTCCAGCACCCGGCCGGAGAGGCCCATGAGCTGCGCCGAGTGCGTCGCAATGATGGCCGTGCGCCCCGTGCAGAGGCGCGCGATCGCCTCCATCACCTCGGCCTCGGTGCCGGGGTCGAGGGAGGCGGTGGGTTCGTCCAGCAGCACCAGCGGCGCGTCGCGCAGGAAGGCGCGGGCGAGCGCCACGCGCTGCGCCTGGCCGCCCGAGAGGCCGTAGCCGCCCTCGCCCACGATGGTGTCCAGCCCCTGCGGCAGGGCATGCGCGAAAGCCATGACGCGCGCGGCCTCGGCGGCGCGGATCACCTCGGCATCCGAGGCGCCCGGGCGGGCGAGCGCGATGTTCTCGCGCAGGGTGCCGCCGAACAGGTGCGCGCGCTGGCCCACATAGGCAGAGAGGCGGCGAAGCTCGGCCGGCTTCAGGCGCGTCACGTCCTGGCCGTTGATGGCGATGCGCCCGGAGCCGGGCGGCACGAAGCCCATCAGCAGCCGCAGCACGGAGGATTTTCCGGCCCCCGAACGGCCCACCAGCATCAGCGTCTCGCCCGGCGCCAAGGCGAAGGTGAGGCGCGAGAGCGCCGGCGCGTCGCTGCCCGGATAGCGCAGCTCGACGTCGGAGAAGACCAGCGCCACGCGGCGCGGAACCTCATCCAGCAGCAGGCCCTGGGCGGGCGGGGCCTCCAGCAGGGGGGCGATTTCAGCGGCCGCACCACGGGCCGACATCGCCTCGTGATAGGCCTGCGAGAAGGTACGCAGCGGCGCGAAGAAGGCCGGCACCATCAGGATGCAGAACAACCCTACCGTGGGGTCCGCGTTGGTCGGCGCCAGCAGCGCGCCATGCCGCCAGGCAAGGTAGCCCAGCGAGAAGCCGGACAGCAGTTCTAGGGCGGCGGTCGAAAGGAAGGCCACGCGCAGCACGCGCATGGTGCGCAGGCGGAACTCCTCGGCCGCGGCACCCAGCGCGCGCGCCTCGTCCTCCGCTCGGTTGAACTGAACGAGCGTCGCGAGCCCGCGCAGCCGGTCGACGAAGCGGCCCGAGAGGCGGCCCAGCACATCCAACTGGCGGCGGCTCTCCACCGCGGCGCCGATGCCCGTGACGGCCATGGCGACGGGCACGAGAAGGCCCATGACCACCAGCACCAGCGCGCTCGTCCCATCGAACTGGGCCACGATCAGCGCGATCAGCGCGGGCGAGAGGATGGCCAGCGCGGCGGCAGGAAGCCAGCGGGCGAAGAAGCCGTCCAGCGCCTCGACGCGATCCACCAGCAGGGCCGCCTTCTCGCCCACACCGCGCGGGTCGGCCGGGCCGCGTTCGAGCAGGCGCGCGAAAATGGCGGCGCGGATTCGCGCGCGCGCGTGCTCGCCCGCGGATTGCTGCGCCATCTCCTGCGCCATGCTGAGCGCGGCGTTGAGAAGGGCGAGCCCGCCCGCGGCCGCAAGCTCGCCCCAGCCGCCGCCCGGAAAGCCGAGCACGGTGCTGAGAAGCCGCGCGATGAGGTAGGCGAAGGCCACCTGGCATAGCGTCGCCGCCACGCCGAGCGCCACGGGCAGCGCCGCGCGCCCACCCTGGCCGCGCGCCTGCCGCTTGAGCCAGGCCGAACCTTGGCGACCATTTGAGGGCGATTCCATCTTGGACATAGTTAGGACAGGTTCGCCCATCGCGCCACGGCTTGCCGCAAGGGAAAGCCTGGGCCAGATGGAGCCAGGACATCGCAACGGGCTGAACATGCTGCCTCATCACGGCCGTTTCCCCTATTCGCCCTGGACGGCGCGGCGGCCGGAAAGCTGGCCGGAGGGCCGCAAGCTCGCCGTCTATCTCGGCGTGAACCTGGAACATTTCGCCTTCGGCGAGGGACTCGGGGCGGAACTGGCGCCGGGCGGCCCACAGCCCGACGTGCTGAACTACGCCTGGCGCGAATACGGCAACCGCGTGGGCGCCTTCCGCCTGGTCCAGCTTCTGGACGAACTCAACCTGCCCGCGACCGTGCTGCTCAACTCCGCCATGTACGACCACGCGCCGGAACTGGTCGCCCTGCACCGCGCCCGCGGCGACGAGATCGCGGGCCACGGCCGCACCAACAGCGAACGCCAGAGCACCCTGCCCGAGGCCGAGGAGGCGCGCCTCATCGCCGAAAGCAGCGCCGCGATCGCCGCGCATGAGGGGGCCGCTCCACGCGGCTGGCTTTCGCCCTGGATCGCCGAGAGCCGCGTGACACCGGACCTGCTGGCCGAGGCGGGCTACAGCTACACGCTCAACTGGTGCATGGACGACCAGCCGGTGTGGAAGACGACGCGTGCCGGCCGCCTGCTCAGCATCCCCTACCCGCAGGAAGCGAACGACATCCCTGCCATCGCCGCCCGCAAGGACGGCGCGCAGCAATTCGCCGACCTCATCATCGATGACTTCGCCGAGCGCCTGCACCAGACCGCCGACGGCATTCCCCAGGTGATGGGGATCGCACTGCACCCCTACATCATCGGCCAGCCCTACCGGATGCGGGCGCTCCGGCGCGCGCTGGAGGCGATCGCCGCGCAACGGGAGACGGTTTGGATCACGACGGCCGGCGCAATCCATGACCACTGCCTCACCTGGCCCGAAGGAAGCATCCCATGACGCGCGCGCTCGCCCTTACGCTCCTGCTCGCTCTCGGCGCCTGCGCCGCGACGCAGCCCACCGCCGAGACACCGCGCACGGTCGAGCGCGTGGACCTCGCCCGCTATGTCGGCCTCTGGCACGAGGTGGCGCGCCTGCCGCAGCGCTTCCAGGACAGCGAGCGCCTGCGCTGCGAGGAGGTGACGGCGGAATACACGGCACGGCCCGATGGGCGCATCGGCGTCGTGAACTCCTGCGTCAACGCGCTCGACCCCGCGCGGCCCAGGAGCGTGGCGCGCGGCCAGGCCTATGTGGTGGAGGGCAGCAACAACACGCGCCTGCGCGTCAGCTTCTTCTGGCCCTTCTACGGCGACTACTGGGTGTTCGGCCTGGACCCGGATTACCGCTGGGCCGTGGTGGGCTCGCCCTCGCGCCGCTCGCTCTGGGTGCTGTCGCGCACGCCGGTGCTGCCGCCGGCGGAACTGGAGCGCGCGCTTGGCATCGCGCGCGCGCAGGGCTTCGACCTGACGCCTCTCGTCAGATCGGCTGCGCGCTGAAGCGCAGGGGCAACTGTGCGATGAAGCACAGTCGGCCACGACGCTCCCTATTCCGGCCTTTGTTCCGGCATATTTTCCGGTAGCATCCCCGCTCAGCAAGCTGAAACGGAGCCGAGGATGACCGACAAACCAGACCCCTTGTGGCGCGGGCTGCTGATCCTCAGCACGGCCGCGGCCCAGGGCACGAGCGACAGCGACCCGCGCGACCCCGCGGGGCGCGGCGGCTACCGCACCCGCCCGGAGGAACGCCGATGAGGCGTGCGGCACTTCTCGCCGCGGCGCTGCTGACGGCCGCCCCCGCCAGCGCCCAGGATGCGGCTGCGCTGCTGCGGACCTGGGCCGCCGCCTACGCCACGAATGATGGTCCCCAGGCCGCGGCACTCTACACCGACGATGCGCGGCTCTGGGGCAGCGTCAGCCGCGAGCAGACGGTGGGCCGGGCGGCCATCACCGCCTATTTCGCGCGCGTACGGCCAGGCGCCAGCGCCATCGACGTGCGCTTCGGGGATCACGCGCTGCGCGAGATCGCCCCCGGCGTCGCCGTCGCCTCCGGGCACTACACCTTCCTGCGGCGCCTGACGGACGGCACGGATGGCCAGGAGCCGTCGCGCTTCAGCATGGTGATGCTGCGCGGCCCCGACGGCACGTGGCGCATCGCCGACCATCACTCCTCGCGCCTTCCGGCGGCGCGCTGAGCAACTCCCTCAGTGCATCACGTCGCCCCCGTTGGGCGAGAGGCAGGCGCCGGCGTAGTAGCTTCCGCCAGGCCCGGCCAGCAGCACCACGGTGGCGGCGATGTCCTCCACCTGGCCGATGCGGCGCAGCGGCAGGCGGGCTTCGAGTTCGGCCTTCCATTCAGGACCCCGCTGGCGCGTCAGATCCGTCTCAACCGGGCCAGGGGCGACCGCGTTCACCAGCACGCCGAGCGGCCCCGCCTCATGCGCCAGGGCGCGCGTGAAGCCGATGATGCCGGCCTTGGCCGTGCAATAGGTGACGATGCCCGCAGCCCCCTTGATGGCAAGCTGTGAGGCCACGTTGATGATGCGCCCGCCGCCGCGTTCCACCATGCCCGGATAGACGGCCTGCGCCATGAAGAACATGCCCTTCAGGTGCACGTTCAGCATGCGGTCGTAATCCGCCTCGCTGATGCTGCCGAAGGCCGCGCGGATGTTCATGCCGGCATTGTTCAGCAGGATGTCGCAGGGGCCGAGTGCCTCTTGTGCCGCCGCCGCGAAGGCGTTGATCTGCGCCACGTCGCCCATGTCCGCCGCCATCTGGAAGCCGCGCCGCCCGCGCGCCGTCACGGCTTGCACCAGCGTGCGCGCCTCAGCCTCGTCGTCGAGGTGGCAGATGGCGATGTCGGCGCCCGCCTCTGCCAGCGCGATGGCCGATGCGCGCCCGATGCCGCGGCTGCCGCCCGTCACGTAGGCGATCTTGTGGAGAAGAGGTTGCGTCATGCGCCGAGCCTTTGCATTGCGCGGGCAAAGCCCTCGCGGATTGTGCCTTCGCGGATGTGTCGGCCGGATTCGACCATGACACGACCACCGACGGCGACGCTGCGGATCATCCGGTCGGCCGGGCCGAAGCACCAGGCGTCGAGCAGCGCGTCACCGTGCCGGCCCGCCAGCGTCGGGTGTTCGTCGTCCAGTTCCACGAGGTCGCAGCGCAGGCCGGGCGCGATGGCGCCCATCGCGACGCCCGCCGCCTGCGCGCCTCCGGCCAGCGCGCGGTCCAGCAGGCCGCGCGCGGGGTGCGGGCGCGCCTCGTCGGTTGCGACGCTGCGGAGTTCGAGTGCCAGGCGCTGGCTGGTTTCGAGCTGGCGCAGTTCGGCGGCGGGGCAGATGCCGACATGGCTGTCAGTGCCGAAGCCGAGACGGCCTTCCGCCGCGAGATAGTCCGGCAGCGGGAAGATGCCATCGCCAAGCGAGGCTTCCGTGCTGGGGCAAAGCCCGGCCACGGCGCCGGTCGCGGCCAGGGCGCGCGTCTCCTCCGGCGTCATGTGCGTCGCGTGGATCAGCACCCAGCGCGCATCGAGCGGCGTGTTCCGCAGCAGCCATTCGACGGGGCGCAGGCCGGTCGCGGCCAGGCATTCCTCCACCTCGCGCTGCTGCTCGGCGGCGTGGATGTGGATGGGGCAGTCGAGGGCCGCCACCGCTTGCAGCATCGCCGGCGTCACGGCGCGCAGGCTGTGCGGGGCGACACCCCAGGCCGCGTTGCGCTGCGTGGCGGCGGTGGCCCGCACGCGCTCCAGGATGGCGTGGAAGCCGTCGAGGTCATTGAGGAAGCGGCGCTGCCCGTCATGCGGGGAGGCCCCGAAGATGCCGCCATGGCGATAGAGGCTCGGCAGCATGGTGATGCCGATGCCGGTCGTGTGCGCCGCCGCAAAGAGGCGCTGCGCCATCTCGGCGCGGTCGGCATAGGGCGTGCCGTCGGGCGCGTGGTGCAGGTAGTGGAACTCGGCGATGTGGGTGAAACCGCGCGTCAGGCACTCGGCGTAAAGCTGTGCCGCGATGGCTTCCGCGTCCTCGGGCGTGATGGTGAGGGCGAAGCGGTACATCGTCTCGCGCCAGGTCCAGAAGCTGTCCTGCCCGGCGGGGCTGCGGCGCTCGGCGCCGCCCGCCATGGCGCGCTGGAATGCGTGGCTGTGCAGGTTGGCGATGCCGGGCACCACATGGCCGCGCAGGCGGCGCGCCTTGCCGCCGGCCGCGTCCGCCGCGACTGCGGTGATCGTGCCCGCATCGTCACAGGTGATCCGCACATCGCGCCGCCAGCCCTCGG
>Ga0105047_10005323_pt1 | contig 22156 bp, 11 predicted proteins | sample MAT04_FD_78384 | JGI IMG/M metagenome (GOLD analysis project Ga0105047, IMG submission 78384) | Freshwater microbial communities from Lake Fryxell liftoff mats and glacier meltwater in Antarctica - MAT-04 (megahit assembly) | ecosystem: Environmental > Aquatic > Freshwater > Ice > Liftoff... | reverse complement strand
TCCAGTTTGTCGTGCCCACCGCGGGTCGGCAGACCGGCGGTGCGTTCTAAGTCCGTGCATTGGTGCCAGTAGATAGAAGACAGCCAAGTTGACCTGATACCCGAGGCGGCCTGCGCCGCAGGAGATTCGCTATGACCGGTTTCATTTCTCAAATCAAGAACAGCATCGCCGCACGCTTCACCTCGGCTCTGGGCCGTCACCCCACCGAGGCAACCGTCATCCGGGCCGCCAGCGGCGCGCCCGTGGTGGTTCATCGCCGCGGCACGGTGCTCGTCCTCGTCCTCGGCATCCTCGCCCTCATGGCCATCATCGTGGTGGTCTACACCACCATCGGTCAGGGTGACCGTCGCGCCACCGCCGCGCTGATTCGTTCCTCCAAGATCGACGATCAGAGCACGGCCATCTCCGATTACATCTCCCGCATCATCGGCAAAGACACCTTCAAAGGTCAGTTCGCCTATGACGGCGCGTATCTCGGCTCGTCGCCCACTGGCGTCATCCCGGGCAATAGCAGCGAACCCCGCTTCATCCGCGCCGCCACCACCGCTCCCTCGGTGCTCCCAGTTGCGATGTCGGTCAATCCCACCTTGCTTCCCGGTGGTGATCGCACCACCCGCTCCAATCTCGTGGCCTCCAACATGTGGCCTTTCCTGCTCTTCAATGTCGAAGGGTCGGTTCGCATCCCTTGGATCGACGCCACCACCGACACCCGCGCCGATCCCCGCTACGCCACCACCCCTTGGCTCGCCTCCAGCGAGCCAACATGGCTGCGTCTCTCTTCGCCCACGCTCAATCCCACCGACGCCACCCAGCCCTGGCGTGATCGCAAAGACTGGCAGAACTTCTCGATCATCGCTCCCTCGGGCAACGCTGTCAATCTCGCCACCCTCCGCGGCAACTTCGCCGCCGAGAGCGGCATCGGTCTCGACGCGACGGGCGCACCTCGGCTCACCAGCAATCTCACGCTCTTCGATGCCACCGGCAACCCGACCACCATGCTCGGTGACGGCACACGCCAGGCCGACTTGAACTTCCCCGCCGACTGGTTCACCAATCAGCAGGGCACCTTCCGCTCGATCATCGACACCGCCCGCGCCCCCGGCGACGTGCGCTACCTCCTCAACCAGTTCTGCGATGCCGACGGCGACGGCTACGTTGACGGCCGCTGGCAAGAACTCGTTTCCATCACCGATCCGCAAAACCCCCGCTCGCTCATCTCCTCAACCCCCAACCTGCGCCTCTTTGTCGGCGCCCGAATCGTCGACCTTTCCGGCAAGGTCAACGTCAACACCGCCACCCAGTTCCGCACCGCGCCCTCGATCGGCGAGCCCGCCGGCGCCACCCCGGCCGATGTTGATCTTGAGCGCCTGCTCAGCATGACCGATTTCTCCCCGCCCTTCTACACCGCCAATCCAGTCGGCTACGAACTCCTCGCCCAGCCCCAGCGGACGTACGCCCTCAACGGCGCCAACTCGGCCGGCGGCAACTACGCCCAGCCTGCGAACTACTCGAACTTCGCCTTCGACGTTGGCGCCGCTTCCTTCTCCGCCATCATCGACGGCCGCATCCCCGGCATCGCGCCAGCCCCCAACCAGCCCTACGCCCCCAACTCGGTCCGTCGCGAATCCGGCCCCTTCCTCGCTCAGGAAAACTACTTCGGGCAAAGCGACCTCGAATGGTTCGCCGGCGATCGCTCACGCTCATACCTCTTCAGCGGCAGCTCCCCCAGCGGCGCTTCGCTCTTTGAGAGCACCACCGGCGCCACCCCCAATGTCTACATCTATCAAGCCTCCTACGGCCCCGGTGATGAGCTCGAACTCCGCACCAACGAGCGCATGAACAACCCCTCGGTGCTCTCAAGGCTTGAGATCGTCGCCGGCGGCCGGCTCGCCGGATACAAGAACTTCAGCCCACTCCGTGAGAACCGCAACATCGAGCTCGAAAAGCTCTCGCGAATCCCCCAGAACCTCGCCCTCCTCCAGGCCGAGATCGACGTCCGTCAGCGGCTCACCTGCTTCAGCGGCGCTCGCCCGCTCATCTCGGCCGATGTGACCGGCAGCGAGCACGCCCTCGTTCCCGGCAGCGAGACCAAAATCGATATCAATGAGCTTCTCGGCCGCATCCGCGGCGGTGGTCGCGGCGGTCAACAGCCCGTCACCGATCGTGCCCGCGCCGAAGCCGCCAATCAGCTCTTCAAAATCGCCTGCGACGCCCTCGCGCCTTTCTCGTTTGAGCCCATGCCCGGCACGCCCGACGTCAACATCGCCTGGACCAGCGCGAGCGCCGGCGGCAGCGCCGTGGGCATGCAAATGCGCCCCCTCGCCTACGGTGGCGATGTCGGTATGCCCGGCGCGACCGGCCTTTCGGCCTCGCAGCAGCCCTTCTCGGGCATCGCCGCCGAACGGGCCATCCGCCTCGCCGCCCACTGGACGGCCAACCTCATAGACGGCCGCGAGAGCTTTGAGTATTACACTCAGAGCAACGGTCAGCCGATCTTTCCCGGTGACTGGGCCAGCGAGTTCATGGTCCGTTTCGATGGCAGTGAGGCGTTCACCCGCTTCCTCGAAACCTTGCCCCGTTATGGCGGCGCAGCGCGCAACAGTGAGCTGTTCCCCGCCTTCGTCGGCAACCGCTCCGGCACTGTCTATAGCACCGACTATTACGACGACCAGCGCTCCGGCCAGCGTCCCCGCATGTCTGTCGCTCTCGCCCTCGATCCATCCCGCCTCGCACCCCCGCTCACCCCCGGGTCCACAAGCGTCTTCGCCACATCCTCGCCAATTCCGGCCGCAGCAGGGACGCCACTCGCCCAAGACATTAATCAGATTACCGCTCAGGCGATCAACGTCTACGGCATCAAGCCGCAGGCCTTCATCACGCAGATGTCGAGTCTCACCGTCTATAGCGATACTGAGCGCGACATCGGCGAGAACGATATCGACGAGCCCGCCGGTCCCGATGGTGATGATCCGCGCGACGGTAACAACCCACCCGATCCGCTCAACAACCCCCCCGCTCGCCCCGACCAACTCATCACCATCCACGGTCGCGTGAGCGAGGCCAATCCTGACTACATCTGCGAGATCGTCGCGTTCCAGTTGCACAACCCCTTCGATACCAACGTCTACCTCAGCAAGTATGACAACAACGAGGGCGTCCCCGACAACGTCTCGATGAACGACCCGAAAGAACTCCGCCACTACATGGAGTTCGGCGGCAAGTACTACGCCCTCGCCGACGCCACCGACCGCAGCAGTTGGACCACCAAGATCGCCAAAACCGTTGTCCTCGGCCCCGGCGAAACCCGCACGTTCTACATCATCGATCAGCCCCCCGAGCGCATCGAGGACCGCCTGCGGCGCGTCGATCCGTCACTCTCGGCCGAGAACGCCAAAGCCGCGCTCGACGGCTGGATCAGGGGTCAGTTTTCATCCTCCCCCGGCGCACCCAATGCCGACCCGATTCGTCTGCCCGAAATCGACATGGTCAATCTTGAACTGAAGGACCCGCCCGCAGCCAGTGACGTCGGAATCCTCAACGACACCGCCAACCCCCTCGAGATTGACAAGTTCCGCCAGGCCCGGCTCTGGAAGATGGTCCGGACCAACGCGTCCGAAACACCCGGTGCGGGCGCCGCCGAGAACGATATTCACAACGACATCCTCGTTGATCGCCTGCGCGACCCTGCCGCGCCGACAGTCGTCTCGCTCGATCAGCGCCTCCCGGCGCGTCAAAACACCATCGAAGGCAGCAACAGTCAGCCCGCCAACAACAGCGGTTTGTCAATCGCCATGTGGGGCAACGTTCGCCGCCCCAGCCTCCCCGCAACGATTTCACTCGCCGATCTGCCCCGTGGCGTGCTCCCACCCTGGTGTGTTGAGGTCAAGAGCACGCTCCCGGCCTATGGCGATGGCGCTGGTGACAAGCGCTGGTGGCGTGCCGAGCACGTGCGCTCGCTCAATAAGGACGACAAGGTCGCCGCCGACGGAAACAACCTGAAGTGGGCCAACTTCAACGGCACAACCTACGGTGCCCGTCGGCTCACCGGTCTGGTTACCCCCGGCCGGTCGGTCGAACCGAGCTTTGCAGTCAAGCCCCATGCTCAGAACGGCAACGAACTCTCACGCATCAACAACACCCTCTCCGGCGCTCAGCCCGGCACCAACCTCTCCGGCGAAATCTTCCCGTTCATTCAGGTGCCGCTCATCCTCCCGCCGCCCGCTTCGGGCAGCGTCCCGGCCGACACAAAGTCGCTCGGCCAGGCCTACGCCAACGCCTTCAGCTTCGAAGCCGGTTCCGGTGCCAGGGCGCAGCGCCTCCCGCAGGCACCGCCCCTCCGCCCCACCGACATGCTCGCCACTCTCGCCATTGGTCCCTACAAGAACTCCGGTGCGACCATCCAGATCCCCAGCGGCACCCAGTTGCCCTTGGACGACGTGCGCTGCCTCGATGTGCAGTGGACCACTCTCGCCGAAGCCGCAGCGCTCGCCCTCGACTACGACAGCCCCGCCGAAGTCCGCGACCCTGAGTATCGCCTCGGCGCTGTCGTCACCGATCTCAACCCCGTCGAAGGCTGCCTCAACCGCGGCCAACTCGTTCCCGACCGCTTCATCCCCTACACCGATCGCGCCAGCGGCACTCCCGGCATCTTCGATGTCCCCACCGATGCCAACCGCGACGGTGTCTTCGAAGGTGGCGATGTCGCCCGCAACCGCGGCCTGCCCTTCGTTGTCTCGCTCGTCGATCGTTTCAAGACCACCAAGTACGGCTCCATCAACCAGCCCATCTTCGGCACAGTCAACATCTCAACCGCCTCACTCGCCGTCAAGCGCCTGCTCCCCATGCTCACGCCCGATGTCTACGGCTGGATGGGTGTTGATCCCGCCGGCTTCGACGGCACCACCCTCAACGACCCCTTCGACGTCGCCACCACGCTCGATGCCTACGGCAATCTCACCCGTGCAGATTCTCGCAAGACCGCCGGTTCATCCACGCCCATTCCCGTGAGCTTCCGCACCGACAACTACGCAACACCCTTCAACCCAACCGTCGCCGACCCCTCCGGTCGCGCCTTCGCCACTGGCCTCTTCGCACTCCGCAATCAGCCCGGCTTCGCCGCCGCGGCCGAGGTGCTCGTCGCCAACCTCGCCGACATCCGTTTCGGCGAGACCACCGTCGCCGTCAACATCCTCGAAGCCCGCCGCCGCATGAGCATGAATCGACTCGGTCGCGACGGCGAGGCGTTCAGCGTCCCCATCGCCTCTGGCAACCCCGCCAAGGTCGATGGTCTGCTCCCCATCGCCTACCGCACCGGCACGGCCGGCCTCAATGGCCACCCGCCGCTCACCATCTCCCCCGTGAAGGACGATCCGACCGAGGCCTACGCCCTCGCCAACGCCCTCCTCGGCACCATCTCCGTCCGCAGCGACTTCTTCTGCGTCTGGTTCGTGGTGCAGGGCTTCCAGCCGTCAGATGTCGAAGGCCTTGAACCTTGGACCGGCAACGGCACCCCGCCCGACGAAGACCGCTACCGCGCCCCCATGTCGCCCAGCGTGCAGCGCCGCTACGTCATGGTCGTGGACCGCTCAAACGTCGTGTCCGAAGGCGACAAGCCGCGGATTTTGATGCTCGAGGAAGTCCCCGCCGAGTGACCTCGACAGAGCCCACCTACACTTGAGCCGGAGCGGAAAACCGCTCTGTTCAGGGCGTAGCTCAGCTTGGTAGAGCGCGTGGTTTGGGTCCTCGAGGCCGCAGGTTCAAATCCTGTCGCCCTGATTTCGAAATCGATGATTGGCTGGTCACGCAGAGCATCACCCTCATGCACTTGTCGCTGAGATTTGAAGACCGCAGTTCTAAACACGAGGATGTGGTTCTTCGACTCGGCGGGAGCTGGTGGCTGTGTGATTCTTACTATTTTGCCATCGACCAAAACGTGTTGCCGGATCAGGAGGGTGCAGCGAAAGTGAGGATCGTTCTCCGCCATCTTCTAGATCAATGGTTGTTCGCCATTGAGCAACTGCCCGATGGCGGCACAGCGTACCTGCCGTATGACTTCTCTGACCAGTGCACAAGTTGGCTCGCCTGCACACGGTCCGCTGGCGAAATCGCTTTGGCACACGGATGGGCAGATGTTGAGGGACATGCGCTCTGCCCGTCAAATCTGGGAGACATTCGCAAGTGTCCGCAGGGCTTTCGGAGCGACGGGTCACCGGTTCTGATAAGCATCGAGCAAGTGATTGCGTCGATTCGTCGGTCGCTGATGGACCTCGCCTGCAAGCGGTAAGAGGGTCGCACCCAGGCGTCTACGGCCAGACCAACAGCGCCTCAGGCCGCGCCGTGAGCGGCCACGCCTTCGCGTCTTCCGGAACCGCCACGGGCGTCCACGGCGGCACCAGCAGCCCGACTGGAAATGGCGTGGTCGGCGAGTGTGGGCTGACGAGTGGGACGGCAATCGGCGTACTCGGGCGAGTCCAGAGCCCTGATGGCCGCGCTGTTGTCGGCACCTGTCTGGGCACTTCCGGGGCCAACACCGGCGTATCGGGAGAGACGGCCAGTCCCGCCGGACGCGGCGTCTATGGCGTCGTCACGGCCACCACCGGCACCAACTACGGCGTTCAAGGCGAGAGTTTCGCGGCCCAAGGACGGGGCGTCTTCGGCCGCGTCTATGAGACTGTCGGTGTGAACTACGGCGTCTACGGCCAGAGCGCCAGCGGCGCAGGTTTTGGTGTGTACGGAATAGGCCGCACGGGCGTTCACGGCGAGTCGTTTCTGAGTAGCGCCATCGTGGGGCGCTGCACTGCACCCGCCGGAGCCGGCGTATACGGCATCGCCACGCTCCCCGACAACTACGGCGTCTATGGCGACGGCAACAGCGGGTATGGCGTCGCGGGAGAGGGCAACACCTTCGGTGTGTTCGCGTACGGTCGTACCGGGGCCACCGGCACCAAGTCTTTCCGCATCGACCACCCGCTCGATCCTGCCAACAAATACCTCACCCACTACAGCGCCGAGAGCGACGAGGTGATCAACTTCTATTCAGGCAAGACGATCCTGGACGAGCAGGGTGAGGCGACGGTAACGCTCCCGGCGTACTTCGCCGCCATCAACAAGGATCCTCGCTACGCGCTCACCGCCGTCGGCTCCGCAATGCCCATGCTGCACATCGCCCAAGAAATCGACGAGAGTTCCCTCGCCCGCGCCGCCGCGGCGGGGACCGGCGACGCCGTCCCCGCGTGCTCCTTCCGCATCGCCGGCGGCGCTCCCGGCGGCAAGGTCTCATGGCGCGTCGACTCGGTCCGCAACGATCGCTGGGTGCAGAAGCACGGCGCGCCAGTCGAGACCGACAAGCCCGCCAGCGAACGCGGCACCTACCAGCACCCCGATCTCTTCGGCGAACCCGCGGAGCGTGGGCTCCTGCAATCCAAGAAATTGTCTAACCGCGTCATTTCCCCTTGATCTCTTGAGAGTTCAGCCCTTCGGCCAGCACAGCGTTGGGCTTTGTCACCGTGGCAACAGGACCTGTGAATTCAATCACTCCCCCCTGCCCCAGTGCAAAAACGACATACATGATGATCGAGCGACCCGATCTCACGCTGCAATAGGGGAAGAGTCCCCGTATGGCGACCAGCCATGGATCAGATATCGTTTGCCGGTCCAAGCAGCGTCCGTAGTGGCTGATGGTGGGGCCGGGCGACGCGCAGCGTCGTCGCGGATCATTCCCACGACCGGTCGTCCGCTTTCATGGTGTCGAACGAGGAGTCGCCAATGCCCGAGATGATGAAATGCTTCGTGATGCACGGCATCGGCAAGGTTGGCATGGTCGAGAAACCGATCCCGCGCCCAGGACCAGGTGATGCCATCATCCGCACGACCGCCGCGCTCATCTGCACCTCCGACACGCACACCGTGGCCGGTGCCATCGGTGACCGCCAAGGCCTCACGCTCGGACACGAGGCCGTGGGCGTGATCCATGAACTCGGATCGCTCGCCGCCGAGAGCGGTCTGTTCAAGGTCGGCCAGCGCGTCGCCGTCAACGCCATCACTCCTTGCTACGCCTGCGACAACTGCCAGCGGGGCTATTCCAGCCAGTGCGGCGGAGCGCTGGGCGGTTGGAAGTTCGCCAACCTCAAGGATGGGAGCATGGCCGAGTACTTCCACGTCAACAACGCCGTGGCCAACCTCGCACCGATCCCGGCCGGCCTGACCGACGAGCAGGCGGCCTATTGCTGCGACATGCTCTCAACCGGCTTTGTCGGTGCCGAGCACGCGAGCATTCCCATCGGCGGGAGCGTGGCCGTCTTTGCACAAGGTCCGGTGGGCCTCATGGCGACCGTCGGCGCCCGACTCCTCGGCGCCGGACTGGTCATCGGTGTCGAGTCCATGCCGCACCGCATCGCCCTCGCGAAGAAGTACGGCTGCGACGTCGTCGTGGACTATTCCAAGCAAGACCCCGTCGAGGCCATCATGAAGCTCACCGGCGGTAAGGGTGTCGATTCATCAATCGAAGCCCTGGGATCGGCACGCACCTTCGCCGCGTGCGTGAACGCCACGCGCCCGGGCGGAACCATCTCGAATATCGGCTACCACGGCGATGGCGAAACCGTTCCGATCCCGCGCCTGGGCTGGGGCGTGGGCATGAGCGACAAAACAATCCGGACCGCCCTCTGCCCCGGTGGCTCCGAGCGCATGGGCCGCCTGCTGCGGCTGATCGAGAACGGTCGCGTCGACCCGTTGGCGATGACCACGCACCGCTTCGGGTTCAAAGACATCGAGCGGGCGTTCAAGATGATGCAAACCAAAGAAGACGCAATGATCAAGCCACTCATCGCGTTCACCTGAGCCGGTTGACCCGGATATCCAGCCGAAGCGTCACTGCGAAGAGTTCCTCCATTTTGGCCGCAGTCGTGCGTGTGACGAGCGCAGATTGCTTCTGCGCACGCCCATTGCAAGTTCGAAGGACGCCCAAGCCTGTCGCCACGGCAGACTCCGCTACGCTCCCGCTCATGAACGACACTCCGGTACTCCTCTGGCACGCCGTCCCCGCCGAGCAAGTCATTGCAGATTTGGCTTCGGATGCCCGCAATGGTCTCACCAACGCCGAGGCGGCGGCCCGGTTGGCGCGGCACGGGCGCAACATCATTGCCGCCACGAAGGGCCGCCCATGGTGGCTGCTGCTGCTCCTGCAGTTCCACACGCCGCTGGTATACCTCTTGATTCTCGCCGGTGGTGTCACGCTTTGGCTCGGCGAGTACACCGACAGCGGCGTCATCCTCGGCGTCGTCATCATCAACGCCATCATCGGTTTCATTCAGGAGGGGCGAGCCGTCAAGGCGATCAACGCTCTGGCCCGCTCCATGCAAATCCTCGCCACAGTCAAGCGCGAAGGCCAGCGGATCAGCATCGAGGCCGCGGACCTTGTCGTGGGCGACATCGTGGCGCTGGAAGCTGGCGACAAAGTGCCCGCCGACCTGCGGTTGCTTGGCGGACCCGCGCCCGCAGGGACGGCGCGCCAGGGAGCGATGCACGAGCTTCGGATCGACGAATCATCGCTCACCGGCGAAAGTAGGCCGGTCTCCAAGCAACCCGGCCCCCTCCCGGCAACCACGGAACTCGCCGATCGGCTGAACATGGCGTACGCCGGCTCGCTGGTCGTCCGCGGCACTGCCGAAGGCATCGTTGTGGCGATCGCCGACGTGACCGAGGTCGGACGTATCAGCGGGATGATCGCATCGGCCGAAGAGATCGCAACCCCGCTGACCAGGAAGCTCGCATCCTTCAGTCGCACCCTGCTTTGGGTCATTCTCGGAGTTGCGGTCCTCGCCTGTGTGGTTGGGATCGCAAGAGGCAATCCGCCGGGCCAGATGTTCACGGCCGCTGTTGCCATCGCCGTGGGCGCGATCCCCGAGGGGCTGCCCGCCGCCGTGACGATCATGCTCGCCGTTGGTGTGACGCGCATGGCAAGGCGGAAAGCCATCATCCGAAGACTCTCAGCCGTCGAAGCGCTTGGGGCAACGACGGTAATCTGCTCAGACAAAACCGGAACCTTGACCCAGAACCAGATGACGGTGCGGGCCGCATGGACCGCAGGCGCTGAGTACGAACTCAGCGGCGCGGGCTACGACCCGTCCGGGGACGTGCGGGTTGCAAACCGTGTTGAAACCGATCATCAATCTCTTTCCCAAGCCGATGCTGCTCTGACGGAGTTACTCAAGTGCGGGGTCCTTTGCAACGATGCTTCGCTCGTTGCCCAACCCAGCCAAACCAGTAAGTGGGCCGTCCGCGGCGACCCGACAGAGGCGGCGCTGATTGTGTCGGCACGCAAGCTCGCTAATGTCGACCTTTCCAGCGACACACTCGCCGATCGCCTGCCCCGCATCGATGTGATCCCATTCGAATCCGAACGTTAATATAAGGCAACGCTTCATGCCTGCAATGCCGGCAATTATGCCAGCGCCGAGAGCGATTCTGCGAACCGGATCATCTACGTCAAAGGCTCAGTCGAACGAGTGCTGGCCATGTGTGCACGCCAGATGAACTCAGGCGGTGTCGCGGTCGGAATCGACAAGCAGGCCGTGCATCAGGCCACCACCGAACTGGCACGCCGCGGCCTGCGCATCCTTGCCTTTGCGCGCGGCACGGCGCCGCCAGATGCCAACGACCTCACACACCCGATGGTCGAGTCGGCTGCCGATGGGCTTACGTTCCTGGGCTTGCAAGGAATGCTCGACCCGCCCCGGCCCGAGGCCCTCAAGGCGGTGGCGGCCTGCCAACGCGCCGGGGTGCTCGTCAAGATGATCACCGGCGACCACGCCCTGACCGCATCGACCATCGCTCAGATGATCGGAATCAACGGGGCGCAACCGACTGCTGCGCTGCGAGTGCTCACCGGCGCTGAGATGGCCGCGATATCTGACCAGGACCTGCCTCAGCGCGCTGAAACCACCAGCGTCTTCGCGCGCATGACTCCGGAGCAGAAGCTCAGACTGGTCAAGGCGTTGCAGACCGGAATAGGCGGGCGCCGGCACATTGTGGCCATGACGGGTGATGGGGTGAACGACGCCCCGGCCTTGCGGCAGGCCGACATCGGCGTGGCCATGGGCACCGCAGGAACTGAAGTCGCAAAAGACGCGTCAGACATGGTGCTTGCAGATGACAACTTCGCATCTATCGAGGCCGCCATCGAAGAAGGTCGCAGCGTCTACAGCAATCTGACCAAGTTCATCGTGTGGACGCTGCCCACCAATGGCGAGGCCCTTGTGATCATCGCCGCCATCGCCATGGGATCGCCATTGCCGATTCTGCCGGTGCAGGCCCTCTATATCAACATGGCCACCGCAGTGTTGCTGGGGATACCGCTGATATTTGAGTCCCAGGAGTCGGGCATCATGGCTCTGCCGCCGCGAGACCCCGCTCGACCGCTGCTCACCTTCGAACTGTTCATGCGCACCGGCTTGGTTTCAGTGTCGCTGTGCGCTGGGGCCATGGCGCTGTTCAACTGGGAACTCGGACGCGGCATGAGCGAGTCAGCAGCTCGCACCGCGGCAGTATCGGTCATCGTCGTCGGTGAGACCTTCTACCTGTTCTCTGCTCGCGCACTCTTGCGGCCGGCGTGGTCGGTGCCCCTGTTCTCAAATGTCTGGCTGTGGGTTGGAATCGGCGCGATGCTCGTTGTTCAGGCTGCCTTCGCCCACACGCCGCTCATGAACCGGCTGTTTCATTCTGCCCCGCTCGACTTAATCGCGTGGGCAGCAGTGCTCGCGGCAGGCGCGACCGTCCTGGTCGTCGTCGAAACCGAGAAGGCCATCAGGCGGGCGATAGGAAGAAGAGCCGTCGCGTCGTCCAAGAGTCGTGAGTAAAGACTGCCAGCGTTCTTTCGGTCGCTCCTTGGGCCTCCCACCCTCTCACGCTTTCCAAGAAATGCCCTATCGGCGTACTGTCACCCTCATCTGCGGAGCATCGCCGTCCAGGCCCCTCGGACCTTTTTCGGAGCCACCCATGACACGATTGATCCTTGGCGTAATAGCCGGCGCCCTCTCCGTGTACGCCCCCGCCGGATGTGCGCCGATGCACCCCACGCAATCCGCCAACCTTCAGCCATCAGGAGACCCCGCCATGCGGCTCGGAAACTTCTCGGTTAGCCTGACCGTCAAGGACATCGCCGCGTCCCGCGCGTTCTACGAGAAGCTCGGCTTCAAAATGGTCTCCGGCGACCAGTCCAAGAACTGGATCGTCCTTCAGAACCAGACCACCAAGATCGGCCTTTTCCAAGGCATGTTTGATCGCAACATGCTGACATTCAATCCCGGCTGGGATAGCAGCAAAGCCACCCTGCTCGACTTCGACGACGTGCGCGACCTCCAGAAAACTCTCAAGGCCCGCGGCCTCACCCCCAACCCCGCCGCCGATGAATCCACCACCGGCCCGGCCTACCTCATGCTCACCGATCCCGACGGCAACCCGATCCTGATCGATCAGCACGTCCCCAGCCCCGCCCGCCCGAAGAAGTGACTGAAGACCAATGGTCCAGCCACGTCCTTCAGTACCCACAAACGTGACGCCCTCGACGCGACAACGCCCCTCAACACCCGCCCAGAGCACCTTCGTTCCTACGCGATGTTGATGGGACAAACGTACGCGCGGGGGTGGGGGTGGGGGTGGGCGTGCGGGTGGCGGGTGGTGGTGGCGGTGGGGGAGCAGCAGACGCACCCTCTCACGGGCCGATGCCTGCCGGTGCCTTGCTCCGCCGAATACCCGAAAAATCCAGCCCGCTCTGCGGCGAAAAAAGCGACGGATAAGGCCGTAGCAAAGTCGCGTCTCTCACGCCGTAAATCGGAATGTTCCAATCGATCGTGGCCAGCGCCTCGTCGAGCACGCTGTAGCCGATGGCGCGTTCCTCCTCCTGCCTCAAAAGCAGCGGCACGCTGACGATCGAGACATTCACCGTCGAAAGCCCAAGCCGCAGCGTTTGCAAATGCGACAGCCGCGAGTCGCGCTCACCCGCAGCATCGCTCAGCACGCGATCTCGCTCGCTCAGCAACTTCCGCTCAACCACGCCCGAGCGGTCTTGCAGCAGTTCAAGCTGCGATTTCGCGCAGCCGGTAAGTATCGCCGCCACGGCAACCAGCGCAGCGACGGGGGCCGACAGTTTGAGCAGGGGATTACGCATACCCCATGGTACCCCTTCATGCCACCACCCCCGGCCAGGCCGCAGCGGCCGGAGCAACGCAGAACCGCGAACCGCGGCGATCAACGATAGGAAACCGCAGAAGTCGCACAAATGTCGCCCAGTGCGAGTGGCACCCAGGGAGACCATCACCCCCGACGAACCGGCAACTGCGCATGCAGCTCAAAGTGCTCAGTTCCGTGCGCAAACGGTCGCCCGATCCACGCCTCGAAGCAAGGCTGATCATCCGGAACATATCCGCTCCGCGGCAACCACGTGCCAAACGCCCACTGCAGGGCCCGAAGCTCAAGGTCGATCCCGCCGCGGATCTCTATCTGCGCCACCACCATCGGCGCAAATCTGTACCTTCCAATCTCGCCGCTCGCCGTGAACCGCTCGGCCTCAACCGCTACGTGATACTGACAATCCTCAAGCGAGGCAATCTCCGGGTTGTCCCACTGATACCCAAGCCACTGTCCATCCGCCAGCCCGTGCTTCTTGGCCCAGGTCACCAGCCGCTCAGTGGCGTTGAACACGCCGTCACCCGCGTACGGATTCGCCACTCGGATGTATGCCACCGTGCGCGCGGGCAGCGTGCGAATCTGCACCTTGAATCCGTCCGGATTGCTCCCCGGCAGTCGCAGCGGTAAGCGCTCCAGGTGCAGCCGCGCCGCCGATGCATGCGTCAATGCCTCAAGATCCGCCCCATGCGAACGCCGCCAAGCCTTCACATCAAACCCGCTCGGCGCCACCCCAAACCGCTGCTTGAAAGAGCGCGAAAAGTCCGACGACGACGAGAAACCACACTCAACCGCAATCGACGTGAGTGACTTCCTGGGCGCGTGCGCCATCTTCACGAGCGCCCGCTCCAGCCTCAGGCGCTTCACAAAGTCCGCAACCGTCACGCCCATCAGCATCTGAAACACTCGATGAAAGTGGAACGGCGAGAGCATCGCCGCCTTCGCCACATCTGTCAGCCGAAGCGGCTCGCTCAAGTGGCTCACGACATAGTCGATCGCGAGATTGACCCGCTCGACATACGTCATTGGCGTCGAGGCGCGAGTTTTCCGGAAAGTTCGCAAGATTTGGCAAGTCCTCCACGAAACAAAACGGTAGTATGAACATCTCGGGCCTGAACTCTACAGGCCTTTCGCCCGACCGTGGAGCCCCGCATGTCACGACTCATCCTTGGCGTCCTCGTCTGTCTTTTCGCTGGCGGCTGCGCCACACCCTCAGGCACTTCAGTCACTTCGTCCCCCGCCCCGTCCCCCGTCGCCGCGAACACCAGCCCACACCCATCCGGAGCCCACAGCATGCAACTCGGCAACTTCTCACTCAGCCTCACCGTCAAAGACCTCGCCGCCTCCCGCGCGTTCTATGAGAAGCTCGGTTTCAAGGTGTTCCCCGGGCCCTCCGCCCCGAACATGGTCATCATGCAAAACGACACCTGCACCATCGGCCTCTTCCACGGCATGTTCGATCGAAACACCATCACATTCAACCCCGGATGGGACCGCCACTGCGGCACGCTACCCGCCTTTGACGACATCCGCGAGATTCAGAAAATCCTCAAGGCCCGCGGCCTCAATCCCGTCCCCGCCGCCGACGAGTCCACCACCGGCCCGGCCTATCTCATGGTGATCGATCCCGACGGCAACCCCATCCTCCTCGACCAGCACGTCCCCGCCCCCGTCAAGAAGTGATCCCGCGATAGCATTCGGAAAGTTCTCCTCCCGACCCTCGCCCTCTACCTCACCTTCGCCGCCTGCGCCCTGATCATCGGCGTCATGCTCGTGCGCTATGACCCGCTATCACCCGCTATGACCTCTACGACCGCGAACCCCTCCACATGTTCCTCCTCGCCGTGATTCTCGGCGCGGCAGGCATGTCGCACTCCGGCACAGCTTAAACCGGCATGTTCCTCTCCACGCACGCCTCACCCCCCGCTCGGCCGGGTCGCTCTCGCCACCTCGCGCAGCATCCGCAGCAGTGTCTCCGGGTCTTCATGCTTCGAGATGCACCTCCACGCCCCCGCCTCCCGCGCACGGGTCACAAACTCCGGCCCGTCATGCCCGCTGTACACGATCATCCGCGCCTGCGGCACCGCCGACGCCACCTCGCCAAGCACTTTCATCGGGTCCTTTCCCGGCATCGACGCATCCATCAAAACCAGCAAGGCCCCCTCCTTGGCATCCGTCCCGGCCGACCCGCACAGGCGACCCACCTCCGCCAGCAAATTGTCCGCCGAATCCAGCGAACCAACGCACTTCATGTCCTCTTCGGAGTCGATGATCATCCGCAATATGTCGGTGATATCGGCCTTGTCGTCAACACACAGCACGCGAATCGCCGCCTTTCGCTCGATGATGACCGCGTCGCTTGCTCCCCCCCCTCGCCCCGGCGCTGCCGCCCCGCCCGCCTTGGGCGACGCTCCCTCGCTTGCGCCATCGCGCCCGGTTGATTCAACCGCCGACATCGGCCTCTCGTTCCCACCCAGCACCGCGCTCACCCGGCCCAGAAGCTCCTTTAACGTTTGCAACTCCTTGCGCATCGAGTCGTGCGACGCCTGAAACTCGCGCGCATTCTCACGCGACAGACGCATCGCGTCCAGGTCCAAGAACAGCACGGCAACGGCATTCCCAAGCGAATGGGTCAGCAATGATCCCTCACTTCGTTCAGCGTCTGATGCACCTTTGCGTTGTCCCGAGGCAGATTCCATCTCGATCTCCATTCAGTCATGCCGTCATTATCGGCGCAGCCAGCAACTTCAGAATGTCCGCAACTTCGACCGGCTTGGTCAGATGTTCGTCAAAGCCCGCAAGGCGGGCCTGGGCCTTGTCAACCTCCCGACCATAGCCGGTCACGGCAATCAACTTCGCGTGCCGAGTATCGCCGTGCGCCCGCAATCTTCTCGCCACCTCATAGCCATCAAGCCCCGGAAGCCCAATGTCCAGCAGCACCACATCAGGCCGCCACTCCTGCGCGATCCCCAACGCTTCCGATCCGCTGTGCGCCGTCCGCACGGCGTATCCAAGCTGCCGAAGTGTCGCGTCGAGCATCGCCACATAGTCCACGTTGTCATCAACCACCAGCACCCGCAACTCGGCCATTGGTGTGCCATTCACCCCCTCACGAATCGACTTGGCCTGTCCCGAGGTTGCCGTGCCCGCGGTCGCCGTGCCTGCGGTCGCAGTGCCTGCGGCTTCGTCGCTTTTGCCTGGCAAGTCGCCTGCGACTGGCAAGTCGGCAGGCCGATCCATCAGCGGCAGCTTCACAATGAACTCGGCGCCTTGCCCCGGCCCATCACTCGCCGCGATGATCACCCCGCCGTGCATTCCGACCAGCCGGTGCGCCAGCGACAGGCCGATGCCCAGTCCACCCTGTGCCCGCGCCAGCGAGCGATCCGCCTGCGTGAACAGATCAAAGATCCGCGGTAGCAGCTCGCGATCGATCCCCACCCCGCTGTCGCGAATGCGAAACTGAGCGAACTTCTCGTCGCTGTTGCCCTTCATGCGCTCACACCAAACCTCGATCCGTCCCCCCTCAGGCGTGTACTTGGCCGCGTTGTTGAACAGGTTGATGAACACCTCTTCCATCCGTGTCGCGTCCGCATCCGCCCACACCCCGTCCTCGCAAAGATGCGAGACCAACTCGTGCTTGTGCTGCTCAATCAGCGGCATCGTTGATTCGATCGCCGCCGCCACGATCTTGTTGAGGTCCACGATCCGCCGCTCAAGCCTGATCCGCCCGCTCACCACCCGCGAAACCTCAAGCAGATCGCCCACCAGCTTCGTCAGATTCCCCACCTGCCGCTCGATAATGTCCCGCGCCTGCCGGGCCGCCGCGTGCTCCGACCCGTTCGCCCGCGCCTTCATCACATGCACCGCCGCACGGATCGGCGCCAGCGGATTGCGCAGCTCATGGCTCAGCATCGCCAAAAACTCATCCTTGCGGTGCGACTCGCCCGCCAGCGCCGCCTCGGCTTTCTTCCGCTCCGTGATGTCTATCGAGATTCCCACAATCCCCGCCGGCTGTCCATCGGAGGCAACCCGCGGCACCCGCACAGATATATACGTCCGAATCCCATTGGCGTGCGGCGTGGTCTCCTCTAACTCAACCGCCACGTTCCCCTTCAGCACTTCGCGATTGCTCGCGTCAAAGCGTGCCGCGATCTCCCCCGGCAGCACCTCAAACACCGACCTGCCCCGCACGTCATCCGCGTTCACCTTGAACATCTGCTCAAAGTGACGATTGACATGGACAAACCGGCTCTCGGTGTCCAGCTCGTAGATCAACGCCGGCGTGTTATGCAAAATCGCACTCAGCCGCGCCTCGCTCTCCCGCAGCTCCGCCGTGCGCTCGGCCACCCGATGGTCAAGCGTCTCGTTCAGTTCTCTCAGCCTCTCCTCGGCCCGCCTCCGCTCCGTCACTTCCATAACCAGCGCCCGCTCCTTGCGATGCAGCTCGGCAAACACCGCCACCTTTGAACGCAGCACCGCCGCGTTCACCGGCTTGTGCAGGTAATCGACCGCCCCAACCCCGTACCCCTCCAGCACATGCTGATCTTCGTTGTAGTAGGCCGTCAAGAAAATGATCGGCACCCGCGACGTCTTTGTCCGTTTCTTGATGATCTGCGCCAGCTCAAACCCCGTCATCTCCGGCATCCGGATATCCAAAATGAGTACCGCAAACTCTTCGGCCACCAGCGCCAAAAGCGCCTTGTCCGCCGAATCCGCCCGAACCAGCCTATACCCCGGATCGTCCAGCACGGTCTCCACCACCATGAGGTTCTTCGGCTCATCGTCCACGATCAGAATGTTAATGGGGGATTGGGTACTCATGGGCTATTCGCTGCCGCCAATCCACAGCCGCGCGCAACTCCCCCTCGGCTGGGTCCTCACAAGTTTGAAGAGCAAGTTGGTCATGAAGAGTTCCTCATCAACGGAAGAGCCATACGCGCATGAGCGATAGGAGTTGATCCGTATTCACCGGCTTGGCGATATAGTCACTCGCCCCCGCATCCAGGCACTTCTCACGGTCACCTTTCATGGCCTTGGCCGTCAGCGCCAGGATCGGCAGCGTCCGGAACTTCGCCGACCGGCGAATCTCTTTCATCGTCTCGTAGCCGTCCATCTCCGGCATCATGATGTCCATGAGCACCAGGCTCAGCTCCGGCGTGCTCTCGATGAGCTCGATCGCGCTGCGGCCGTTGGTCGTGCTGATGACCTCCATCTCCTGGTTCTCAAGCAGTGACGTGAGCGCAAAGATGTTGCGCGCATCGTCGTCAACAATAAGCACCGTGCGGTGCCGCAGCACCTCCTTCGACCCGTGCAGCCGCTCGAGCATCGCCTGCTTCTCCGCCGGCAGGTCGGTCACCACCCGGTGCAGGAAGAGCGCAGTCTCATCCAGCAGCCGCTCGGGCGACTGCACGTCCTTGAGCACAATCCCCTTGGCCATCGTCTTCAGCTGCGCCTGCTCCGCCAGCGTCAGGTCCTTGCCGGTGAACACCACCACCGGAATGTGCTCCAGCACCGGCTCGGCGTGCATCTTCTCCAGAAGCTCAAAGCCCGTAATGTCCGGCAAGCGAAGGTCAAGCACCACACAGTCAAAGATCGAGTCGAGCATCGCGTCCATCGCTTCGCCGCCCGTCGCCACCGTCACCATCTCAATGTCCTTGTCGCCCAGCAGTTCCACGATCGACTGCCGCTCGATGTCGTTGTCCTCAACCACCAGCAACCGCTTGGTCCGCGGCACCGTGAAGTCCTTGATGCGGCCGAACGCCTCCTCAAGCCCCTCCGTCGTCGGCGACTTGATGATGTAGTTGAACGCCCCGTGCGACAGCCCGTGCTGGCGGTCCTCCTCAAGCGTCACAATCTGCACCGGAATATGCCGCGTTGCCGGGTCCAGCTTGAGCTGGTTGAGCACGGTCCATCCCAGCATGTCCGGCAGGAAGATATCGAGCGAAATCGCCGCCGGCCGGAACTGCCGCGCCAGCGAAAGGCCCAGCGCGCCCTTCGCCGCCACAATGCCCTTGAACCCCTTGTCCCGCGCCAGCCCCAGCAGGATCCGCGCATAGTGCGGGTCGTCCTCGATGATCAGCACCACCGCATCGTTCGCGGTAATCGTCTCGCGGTCGTCCTCGATGTGCTCTTCGCGTGTCACCGTCTGAATATTGAACGCGTGCGCCCTGCTCGCCTCGGCCAGCGCAGCGCCGGCCGAAGGAGTGGCCCGCTTGTTGTCCGGCCCCGAATAGTGCAGCGGCAGGAACAATGTAAACGTGCTGCCCTGCCCGTGCGCGCTCGAGAGTTTGATCTCGCCCCCCAGCAGCAGCGCCAGCTCCCGGCTGATGGCCAGCCCCAGGCCCGTACCGCCATACTTGCGCGATGTGCCCGCGTCCGCCTGCTGGAACGCCTCGAAGATGAGCCGCTGCTTCTCGGGGGCGATGCCGATGCCCGTGTCCTCCACGGCGAAGGCCACCACTTGGTGCACCTTGCTCAGCACCGGGTGGTCAGACGTCCAGCCGCTTGTGGCCAGGTCCACCCGCACATCAACGTGCCCCTGCGCCGTGAACTTCACCGCGTTCGAAAGCAGGTTCTTGAGAATCTGCTGCAAGCGCTTCGGGTCGCTGTCCATCGCCTTGGGCAGCGTATCGGCGAAATACAAGTTGAACGGCAGGTTCTTGGCCTCGGCAATGTGGCGGAAGTTGCGTTCGACATTGCTCTTAAGATCGCCGAATGGAATCTCCTCAACCTCGACAGTCACCGTTCCCGATTCGATCTTCGAGAGGTCCAGGATGTCGTTAATCAGGTGCAAGAGGTCCGATCCCGACGAGTTGATGTTCCGCGAGAACTCGACCTGCTTGGGGTTGAGGGTCGCCGGACCATTCTCCGCCAGTTGCTGACTGAGAATAAGAATCGAGTTGAGCGGCGTCCGCAGCTCGTGCGACATGTTGGCCAGGAACTCAGACTTGTACTTGCTCGTCAGCGCCAGCTCCGCCGCCTTTTCCTCAAGCGCGTACCGGGCCTGCTCTACTTCGGCATTCTTCCGCTCAACCTCGGCGTTCTGCTCGGCCAGCAGCTTGGCCTTCATGCCCAGCTCTTCGTTGGTCTGCTGCAGCTCGCTCTGGCGGCTCTGCAGTTCCACCGTCAGTTGCTGCGACTGCGTGAGCAGCCCCTCGGTCCGCATCGTCGCCTCGATCGTGTTGAACACGGCGCCGATGCTCTGCGTGAGCAGGTCGAGGAACTTCAGGTTCACCTCCGAGAAGCCCTTCAGCGAGGCCAGCTCGATTACGGCCTTCGTCTGCCCCTCGAACAGCACCGGCAGCACAATAATGCTCACGTCCCGCGCCGTGCCCAGGCTCGACGACACCGTGATGAAACTCGACGGCACGTCCTCGAGCAAAATCCGCTTTCGCTCAAGCGCGCACTGCCCGACCAATCCCTCGCCCATCCGTAAAGTCTCGGCAAGCTGCCCATCACCCCGGTCGGCATAGCTCGAAAGCAGCCGCAACTGCGCCTCGCCCTTGCCGCCCGCCAGGTGATACACCGTTCCCTGGTGCGCCCGCACCAGCGTCGCCAGTTCCGTCAGCAGCAGCCGGCCCACGGTGTTCAGTTCCCGTTGCCCCTGCAGCATCCCGGTAAACTTGGCAATGTTCGTCTTCAGCCAGTCCTGCTCGCGATTGCTCTCCGTCGTCTCGCGCAGGTTAGAGATCATCGTGTTAATGTTGTCCTTCAGCTCGGCCACCTCGCCGCGCGTCTCAACCTGAATCGACCGCGTCAAGTCGCCCTTCGTCACCGCCGTCGCCACCTCGGCGATCGCCCGCACCTGCGTCGTCAAGTTGGCCGCCAGCAGGTTCACGTTACCAGTCAAGTCCTTCCACGTGCCGGCCGCGCCCGGCACGTTGGCCTGCCCGCCCAGCCGCCCATCAACGCCCACCTCGCGCGCCACGTTCGTCACCTGGTCGGCAAACGTCGCCAGCGTATCCGTCATGGCGTTAATCGTCTCCGCCAGCGCCGCAACTTCACCCTTGGCCTGCACCGTAAGCCGCTGCGTTAGGTTGCCGTTGGCCACCGCCGTCACCACCTTCACGATGCCGCGCACCTGTTCGGTCAGGTTCGACGCCATGAAGTTCACGTTGTCCGTCAGGTCCTTCCACGTGCCACCCACGCCGCTCACCTCAGCCTGCCCGCCCAGCTTGCCTTCAGTACCCACCTCACGCGCCACCCGCGTCACTTCACCGGCAAACGAGTTGAGCTGATCCACCATCGTGTTGATGGTGTCCTTGAGCTCCAGAATCTCACCCTTCACATCCACGGTAATCTTGCGGTTGAGGTCCCCACGCGCCACCGCCGTCGTCACTTCGGCGATGTTGCGCACCTGCGCCGTCAGGTTCGCGCCCATCGTGTTCACCGAGTCGGTCAGGTCCTTCCACGTCCCCGCCACGCCCGGCACCACGGCCTGCACGCCCAGTCGCCCTTCCGTACCCACCTCGCGCGCCACACGCGTCACTTCCGACGCAAACGAACGCAGCTGCTCAACCATGGTGTTAATGGTCTCTTTGAGCTGCAAAATCTCCCCGCGCACGTCAACCGTGATCTTCTTGGAAAGGTCGCCGTTCGCCACCGCGATCGTCACCTCGGCGATGTTGCGCACCTGCCCAGTCAGGTTCGACGCCATCGAGTTCACGTTGTCCGTCAGGTCCTTCCACGTCCCCGCCACACCCGGCACCGCCGCCTGCCCGCCCAACTTCCCTTCCGTGCCCACCTCGCGCGCCACCCGCGTCACTTCCGACGCGAACGCCGAAAGCTGATCCACCATCGTGTTCATCGTGTCCTTAAGCTGCAAAATCTCGCCCTTCACGTCCACCGTGATCTTGCGCGACAAGTCGCCGGCAGCCACAGCCGTGGTGACCTCGGCAATGTTGCGCACCTGACCCGTCAGGTTGTTGGCCATCGAGTTGACGTTCTCGGTGAGATCGTTCCAGATGCCGCCCGC
>Ga0105047_10005322_pt1 | contig 22156 bp, 19 predicted proteins | sample MAT04_FD_78384 | JGI IMG/M metagenome (GOLD analysis project Ga0105047, IMG submission 78384) | Freshwater microbial communities from Lake Fryxell liftoff mats and glacier meltwater in Antarctica - MAT-04 (megahit assembly) | ecosystem: Environmental > Aquatic > Freshwater > Ice > Liftoff... | reverse complement strand
TGGGAGGCAACTTACTTTGATTTTAATGAAAATAAGATTTTGGACATTGCAAATAGCGGAAAAGAACTAGGGATGGAACTATTTGTATTAGATGATGGTTGGTTTGGAAATAGGGATGATGATACTACTTCTCTTGGTGATTGGTTTGAGGATAAAAATAAACTTCCAAATGGAATTGCAGATTTAGCTTCAAAGATTGAAAAAATAGGGTTACAATTCGGTCTTTGGTTTGAACCTGAAATGGTGAGCAAAGTTAGTGAGCTTTACAAACATCATCCAGACTGGATAATAAGTACACCTAATAGAAGGGTATCACATGGTAGAAATCAGTATGTGCTGGACTTTTCTAGACCCGAGGTAGTAGATTATATATACAATAAAATGAGTGAAATACTAAGTAATGCTTCTATTTCTTATATAAAATGGGACATGAATCGTAATATAACTGAAGCATTTTCTTCAAAGCTTTCATCTGAAAGACAAGGGGAAGTTATGCATAGATATATTTTGGGAGTATACGAGCTTTATGAAAGACTAATTAATACATTCCCTCATATTCTTTTTGAATCCTGTGCTAGTGGAGGAGGAAGGTTTGACCCAGGAATGTTATATTATGCACCTCAAGCTTGGACAAGTGATGATACCGATTCTGTTGAAAGATTGAAAATACAATATGGAACTTCGTTAGTTTATCCTTTAAGTTCAATGGGTGCACATGTATCAGCAGTTCCTAATCATCAAGTTAAAAGAGTTACAAGTATGGATAACCGTGGAAATGTAGCTTATTTTGGAGCTTTTGGTTATGAATTAGATTTAAATAAATTGAATGATAATGATAAAATCAAAATTAAAAATCAAATAGTATTCTATAAAAAATATAGAGAAGTTATTCAAAAGGGTACTTTTTATAGACTTAGTAGTCCCTTTGATAGTGATATTGATTATATTGCTTGGATGATAGTTTCGCAGGATAAAGAAACTGCAATACTAGGACGATATAAATTATTAAATAAACCAAATCCAGGTTTTGAAAGAGTGAAACTAGCTGGTCTGGACAATGATAAGCAATATAATATAAAGCCAAATGGGGCTAGACATTATGGAGATGAGCTTATGAATATTGGGTTAATTGTCAATGATAATTTTACTGGCTATAATGAAAATTTTAATGAACTTGAAAATGGTGACTTTACCTCACAAATTTATGTTTTAAGTGTTGAGAATTAGTTTTTTACAATTCTATTATTTTATAATAATTTAATATGAAATAATATTATATAGCGTATTAAAGAAGAATAAAAGTTTCAATAATATCTCTAAATTGGTTAATTCATAAATCAATTTAGAGATATTATTATGTTATGGAGTAATACTATTGTTAAGTTCGGTTTTTTTTGTTAGAATAGAGTTGGTAGGATGTTTAAGTTTTGTCCCGGTGGGACAGTTTAGTTCCAGAAGTGTTTGTGGAACATTAAATTACCATCTACATAAGGAAGGAGATAATATTATGATTTATTCAACAGAAGTTTCAGATATGATTTGTGTTGCAAAAGGACCTAATCACGGATCGGCACCAATTCCTGAAGAAGGAAAATGGGTACAATCTAAAGAAATAAAAGATATCTCAGGTTTAACACACGGAATTGGCTGGTGTGCTCCGCAGCAAGGTGCATGCAAACTTACTTTAAATGTAAAAGAAGGTATAATACAAGAAGCGTTAGTTGAGGTAATAGGTTGCTCCGGTAGTACTCACTCAGCTGCAATGGCTTCAGAAATACTTCCAGGAAAAACTATTTTGGAAGCGTTAAACACAGACTTAGTTTGTGATGCAATAAATACAGCTATGAGAGAGTTATTCCTTCAAATTGTTTACGGAAGAACTCAAACTGCATTCTCAGAAGGTGGACTACCTATAGGTGCTGGCCTTGAAGATTTAGGTAAGGGTCTTAGAAGTCAAGTTGGTACAATGTATGGAACTTTAGCTAAGGGTCCAAGATATTTAGAAATGGCTGAAGGTTACGTTACTAATATCGCTTTAGATATAAATAATGAGATAATAGGTTATAAATTTGTTCAACTTGGAAAAATGATGGATATGATTAAAGCAGGAATGGATGCTAATGAGGCTATGGAAAAAGCTACTGGAAGTTATGGTAGATTTGATGAAGCTGCAAAAGTAATCGACCCAAGACAAAAATAATACAAGAAGGAGGAATAATTAAATGGCTTTATTTGAAAGTTATGAAAGAAGAATAGAACAAATATTACCTGTACTAAGTAAACATGGAATAAATTCACTAGAAGAAGCAAAATCAATTTGTGTAGACAAAGGTATTGATGTTTTCGGTATAGTAAAAGGAATTCAACCTATAGCATTTGAAAATGCTTGCTGGGCATATTCAGTAGGGGCGGCAATAGCAATTAAAAATGGTTGTACTAAAGCTGCTGAGGCAGCAGTATATATTGGCGAAGGTCTTCAATCATTTTGTATACCTGGTTCTGTTGCCGATGATAGAAAAGTTGGAATTGGTCACGGTAACTTAGCAGCTATGCTTCTTCGTGAAGAAACTAAATGCTTTGCATTTTTAGCTGGACATGAATCATTTGCAGCAGCTGAAGGCGCAATTGGACTTGCAAGAGCTGCAAACAAAGTAAGAATAGAACCACTAAAAGTAATACTTAATGGTCTTGGAAAAGATGCAGCTTATATAATTTCAAGAATTAATGGGTTTACATATGTTCAAACAAAGTTTGATTACTTTACTAGTAAGCTAGAAGTAGTTAAAGAAACACCTTATTCTGCTGGTGAAAAAGCTAAGGTTAGATGCTACGGAGCAGATGATGTACGTGAAGGCGTTGCAATAATGCATTCTGAGGGAGTAGATGTTTCAATTACAGGAAACTCAACAAACCCAACAAGATTCCAACATCCAGTTGCTGGTACTTACAAAAAAGAATGCCAAGAAGAAGGTAAGAAATACTTCTCAGTTGCATCCGGTGGTGGTACTGGAAGAACACTTCATCCAGACAATATGGGAGCAGGTCCTGCTTCCTACGGAATGACTGATACTATGGGAAGAATGCATTCAGATGCACAATTCGCAGGTTCTTCATCTGTGCCAGCTCATGTTGAAATGATGGGTCTTATCGGAATGGGTAACAACCCTATGGTAGGAGCTTCAGTTGCAGTTGCGGTTGCAGTGGAAGAGGCAATGAACAAATAATATAATTTCCACAAACACTAAATTTTAGTCGAAATGAAACAAGTTTGGTTAAAAATAGAGTTTAGTCAGGACTGTACAAGCAGTGAAAGATATTCTTTCACTGCTTGTACAGTCTTTTTTTTTGCAGGCAGTTATTTGGGTGTATGTTTAGAGCATTTAAACAACCTATTATTCTGTTTCATGGTGAATAATTGGAATAAGGAGGAATTATGAAAATATTAGAGAACTTAACCAGTATATAGATACATAAAAGTAAAATAGTGGATTATTTTGGCCCGATAGAATACTAATAAATATTAGTTGTTATAGCTATATAATTGGAGATTAAAAAGGAGAAGAATTTATGAGCATTGATGTGATTTCGAGAATGTTTGCAGATTACAAAGTATTTCCAGAAGAGGCTTTTAGAGAATATTCTCCATTAAGGGTTTTTCAAAAGAAATATCCTGATAACTATTATTCTAATGAGGTTGAGGAAATGATGAAAATTCAGAAGTATAAACAAATTAAAAGGGGTGCTGACTTACCTTGGTGGGGAAAAGATTTCTTTAAGGGTAACGAAAAAACTAAAGTTATGATAGTAAGCCAAGATTCTCTTTCAGAAGATGCAGGAAGTATAGTTTTTTGGTCACAACTATATGGTATTATTAATAATAAGATGGATTACGAAAGTTACAATTCATTGTTACGTCAGAGAAAGTTATTTTCATATAATAGTTGGAATAAAGTTAATAAGCAATTAGGAGAATGGAATATTGACTTGAATAATTGTTATATAACTGATGCTGCAAAGGTATATAAGGAAGTATCTTATAAAGAAAGAGATTTTGACAATGCTGAAAGTAAGAAATTATTAGTAGCAGAGATTGAGGTATGTAACCCTGACCTAATTATTCTATTGGGCGGACAACCATTAAGATTATTAATTCCGAAAATTGAGTATAGTGCTGCTGTAGATAGTGGAGAATATTTAGATTTTAATGGAGTTAAAGTAGTAGTATCACCATTTATTACAGGTCAAGGGCATACACAGAAAAATTATAAAGATAGATTGAATATTGCTACTGAGTTAATAAAAAAGGAGATATAATAATGAAGTTAAATAAGATTCATCATTTATTACCCTTTTTTCTAAGCTTAATCCATGTCACAAGTAACAATATCAATACTATTGTACAAACGCCTGATAATATGAAGCAAACTCTAGCTCCGTATCTTTCTGCTATAAATCCGGAGAATAGACTCCCGATAGGAGTGAATCCAGCAAACACAAGTGAATATACACTCATCACTCTTCCTCTGTATTCATCCACAGAATTTAGCTGTAGGGTGGAATTAGCAGTTGTTGAAAAAAACATATTAAATATGCCCGTTATAGCTAAACTTAAAGCAGTAAGATAATATAAATTACTCATGCCTGTGAAAATTAGCATTACGCCAATGGCAATAGAGCTACCTATCATAAGAATTCTATTTGGACCGCATTTACTTTTAAAAGTAACAAGAAGCGCTCCAATTAGGGAACCTGCACCAAGCGCAGACAATAAAACTCCATAGGTTTTTGCATCCATATGTAGTACATTCTTTGTAAATACAGGTATTAAAACACTGTAGTTGAAAACAAAAACCCCCATAATACTAACTAATATCAAGGTTTCTATTAAAATAGGATTAGTTTTTATATATGTAAGGCCATCTACTATTTCTTTTAATATGCCTTTCCCAGAACTTTTCTTTCTTACATAAGCCACCGCTTCAATGTGAACCAGTCCATAAATTACTGCCATAAAGCTAAAACCATTTAATAAAAAACACCATCCTGCTCCAAGGTAACCCATAAGCATAGCTCCAATAGCTGGTCCAATAATTCTTGCTAAGTTAAAAGTGGCAGAATTTAAAGCCACAGCATTCATCAAATCATCTTTTCCTACTATTTCCATATTAAAAGCTTGCCTAGTTGGCATATCTAATGTATTACAAAAGCCAAGACATAGAGCTAAAACTATTATGTATTCGTACCTTAGTGTCTGTGTAAACACTAAACCAGACAAGATAAAAGCAAGTAGCATGGATATTGACTGAGTGAAGATTAATATTTTTTTCTTTGGAAATTTATCTGTTACTACCCCAGCAAACAATGAGAAAAAGGTTACTGGTAAAAACTGCATGGTTCCAACTAGTCCAAGTAAAAATGGAGAATCTGTCAATGAAAGCACTAGCCAAGATTGCCCTATGTTTTGTGTCCAAGTACCTATTAAGGAAATACATTGTCCAAACCAAAAATATCTATAGTTCTTATGTGTAAGGGCGTGAAAGTTATTGTTAATAAATCGCTTGGTAGAAGCTAGTATATTCATTGATTTTACCTCCAGAATTTGTTGCACTTGTTAATATTTCAATAATAGTGTATCATAGTTTACGTTTTAACTACAATTATATCATAAACTAGGGTTGGAACATTAGAATAAATGTTAATAATAATGATGAATTTGCTATTTTTACATTTTATATGGATTGTAGTATACTTTGTTTAAGTAAGTTTATGGCATAAAAGAAGTTTGAAAATGTAAATAGTTTGGGAGGTAAAATAGTATGTTTGACAAAAATTATAAAATTACAGACGAAAAGGTTTGGCAGGGACGAACTGATAGTGAAACCAATTATGATGCTTTTAGATGGCATCAATGTGTAAAGATAGTAGATTTAAAAAACGTTGATTTAGTTGCTTACACCGGAAAACTTGGTTTTGCTTTTATTGGTTTTTGTTGTGATGAAGGAGTAAGGCTTAATAGAGGAAGAACAGGCGCCGCAAAGGGTCCTCAAAGTATAAGAAAGGAATTGTCCAAGCTTCCAATTAATTTTACACAAGAGGTGAATCTTTTTGATGCAGGAGATATATTTTGTGAAGACTGCACACTTGACGAGAGCCAAGAGGTTTTATCTAAAGCGGTAGAAAGGATTTTAATGTTAAATCTTTTTCCTATTGTTTTGGGAGGAGGTCACGAAGTTGCTTTTGGAGATTATATGGGCGTATTAAATTACTTATCAAAAAAAAGTAAGCAACCTAATATGGGCATAGTAAATTTTGATGCTCATTTTGATTTGAGGCCTTATACACAAGGAGCAAGTTCTGGAACAATGTTTAGACAAATAGCAGATATTTGTAGTGAGAGAAAGCTGCAATACTCATATATGTGCTTAGGAATTCAAAAGCACAGTAACACTATAGATCTTTTTAAAACTGCGGATGGACTTGGAGCTAAATACATGCTTGCAAAGGATATTATAGCTGGTGATGATTGTGAAGTTATAAATAAAATTGATGATTTCATAAAATCAAAGGATTATATATATGTAACTATATGCTCTGATGTGTTTTCTACAGCTTTTGCCCCTGGAGTAAGTGCGTCGCAACCACTGGGACTAGATCCTGAAGGGGTATTAAAGTTTCTTAAATATATTCTAAAATCACATAAAGTAGTATGCTTTGATATAGCTGAAGTTTCGCCAAGATTTGACCAAGATGATATTACAGCAAATTTAGCAGCTGTATTGATTTTTTCTGTTATTAACACAATTTGTGAAATAAACAGTTTATCTATTTAAAGTAATTAGTACAATGGCTTACTCTCCATACTTTGAAGAGCAGAGTAATGCTACTGCTAGCTTAGTATCTAGTAAGAAGGATATTATTTTAACTTTGGCTTTTATATATTTATTGTTAAATAAGAAAATTAAATTGACAATCTTAGAAATTTACCATAGTATGATAGATAGATAGATAAATAAATCAATGAATAAGAAGAGTAAACATGTTTGATAATTGCAGCGAGTTAGGAATAGTGAGAGCCTGATATTTTAGAACATTTTGAATGGACTTATGAGAGGGAACCGAAATAATAGTAGGGGACACGGCTTCCACCGTTATAAGGATATGATATTGGATTTATTCCTGTATCTGAAAGATACTTTTGTTTTTACAAAGGTAATTTGAGGTGGTACCGCGAGAATATTCGCCCTCTATGTGTTTATAGCGCATAGAGGGCTTTTTTGTGATTTTAATTAATACAAAATACAAATTATAAGGAGAATTTATTATGGAAAACAATAAAGGCTATTTTGGACAATTCGGAGGAGCATATGTTCCAGAACCATTACAAGAGGTTTTAAAAGCTGTTGAAGAAGGGTTTTATAATTATATAGTGGATGAGGAATTTTTGAAGGAACTTGCCTATTATCAAAAGCAATATATAGGAAGAGAAAATCCACTTTATTATGCAGAAAAATTAAGCGAAAATCTTGGTGGAGCAAAAATATATCTTAAGAGGGAAGATCTAAACCATACTGGTGCACATAAAATAAATAATGCAATAGGTCAGGCATTACTCGCAAAAAGAATGGGTAAAAAGAGGATAATAGCAGAAACGGGAGCAGGTCAGCATGGGGTTGCAACAGCTACGGTTTGTGCATTGTTTGGAATGGATTGTACTATATATATGGGCGAGGTTGATACAAAGAGGCAGGCTCTCAATGTTTTTAGAATGGAGCTTTTAGGAGCAAAGGTTATAACAGTAAAAACAGGCACTGCAACACTAAAGGATGCAGTTGATGAAGCCTTAAATGATTTTGTAAAAAATGCAAAGGATACTTACTATCTTTTAGGTTCAGCAGTAGGTCCGCATCCATATCCTACTATGGTTAGAGAGTTTCAAAGTATAATAGGCATTGAAGCAAGAAGACAGATTTTAGAAGCTGAGGGTAGACTTCCAGATTACTTAGTTGCCTGTGTAGGTGGTGGTAGCAATGCCATTGGATTATTCCACCCATTCTTTAATGATAATGATGTTAAAATGATTGGCGTTGAACCAGCAGGTAAGGGGCTTAATACTAAGGAACATGCTGCTTCACTTACAAAAGGCAGTGTAGGTATTATTCATGGATTTAAATGCTATAACATTCAAGATGAAAAGGGGGAGCCACTTCCAGTTTATTCAGTAGCGGCAGGTCTTGATTATCCTGGTGTAGGTCCGGAGCATTGTCATTATAAAGATAGTGGAAGAGCAAAGTATGTATCTGTAACAGATAAGGAATCAATTACAGCATTAGTAGAGCTTTCAAGAGTTGAAGGAATTATTCCTGCAATTGAAAGCGCACATGCAATTGCATATGGGATGAAACTAGCAGCATCACTTCCAAAAAATAAGATTATAATAATAAATCTTTCAGGAAGAGGAGACAAAGATGTTGCGCAGGTAAAAGAAATACTTGCAGACGGCATATTAGAGAGTAGTTAATTTGACAATAAAATGCTTCGGTGATAGAATTAAAATATAGTTCGTAATAAGAACTATTATGGAGGAATTTTATGGACATAAATAAAATAGAAAAAATTATCTTTAATCATATTGATGAGTTCAAGGTTTTGTTTTTTCCGGAGCAGTGGAGTGATATTTTCTTAGATTTTTCTAAGAATGAAATATTAGCACTATTATTCTTGTATAGAAAAAAGAACGCTAATATGACGGAAATAGCAGAATATATAATAGCACCATTAAATACTGCTACAGGCGTTATTGCTAGATTAGAAAGAAAGCTGATGGTAAAAAGAATAAGAAGTGTCGAGGATAGAAGAATAGTTTTAATAACCCTTACAGAGGTTGCAGAAATAGTAATTCAGAAGGAAAAGGCTATGATTACGAAATATCTTATTAAGATCTACGGGAAACTTACGCCGGAGGAGATTTCCTCAGCTTTAAGTATTTATGATAAAGTGCTGGGAGTTTTCAAGGAAAGTGTGAATCCGGTTAAAGAAGAGGATATTCCAGTTAGAAAATTAAGAAAAATAATTATTGAATAGCTCATTTATACTTAGAGCTCAGTGTACTGAGAACTCAGTGTACCTGAGTTATTTTAAGAAGTTATACTTCGTTAAAAGAACTATTCAATTAAAGAATTAAATTAGGAGGGGCTATATGAAAAGAATTATTATCTTTACTGGAAAAGGTGGAGTTGGAAAAACTAGCACTGCAGCAGCTCATGCATTGAAGGCTTCAATGGAAGGCATAAAGACACTAATTGTTAGTACGGATATGGCACATAATTTAAGTGATATTTTTATGCAGGGAATAAAAAATGAGCCTACAGAAATACAGAAAAATTTATGGGGACTTGAAATTGATCCTAATTATGAAATGGAAAATTATTATGGGAATATTCAAGCTGCTTTTAAGAAAATGATGGTTTTTAAAGATGAAAAGCAAATAGAGAGTTTTGAGGATATTGTTGTGTTTCCAGGAATGGAAGAGTTATTTTGCCTTTTGAAAATTAAAGATTTATATGATAGTGGAATTTATGACTTAATAATTGTGGACAGTGCACCCACCGGAGAAACTATAGCGCTACTAAAATTTCCAGAACTTATGAGTTGGTACATGGAAAAACTATTTCCTATTGGAAAGGTTGCAATGAAAGTGCTAAGACCTATCTCTAAAATAGCTTTTAAAATAGAAATGCCTGATAAACAAGCTATGAATGATATTGAAAAGCTTTATATAATGCTAGCAGATCTTCAAAAATTATTGAAGGACAGAGAAAGCTGTAGCATAAGACTTGTTACAATTCCTGAGAAAATGGTTATTGAAGAGACTAAGAGGAACTATATGTATTTAAATCTTTATAATTTTAATGTGGATGCTATATACATTAACAGAATTCTACCTCAGGAGATAGACAATAGCTTTTTTGATGAGTGGAAATGTATTCAAAAAAAATATATGCAGGAAATAGATTCAGTATTTTTGAATCTGCCTAGGTTTAAAATTAAATGGTATGAGGTAGATATTTATGGTATACAAGGACTAAAGCGAATAGTTGAGGATTCACTGAATGTTAAAGACATATTTAAGGTTCAAAAAATAACTTTTAGTGAGAAATTTGAAAAGGTACGAGATGGCTATAAACTTCAAGTATATGTGCCTTTTGGAGATAAAAAGGACTTAGAGCTCTATGAAACTGGCTCTGATATATCAATTAAAATAGGCAATTTTAAAAGGAATATTCCCTGTCCAAATTCACTGAAAAAGTACTTGATAAGTAGTGCAGATTTTAAAGAGGATTATCTATCTATTTATTTTAAGGAGAAGGTGGATTAAATGAATAGTGAAATCATTAAAAAATTGATGAAAATAGAAAGACTGAAATATGAAGTTATAAAGGATATTTTACCAAAAAAAGCTCTACTAAAGTTAAATAAGGTTGAGAAGGAAGTAACTACAATTATAAGAGACATTGCCTTGGACTTTATCAAAGAATATTCTGAAAAAGATACTGAAGACGAACCAAAGAAAGAAATTAAAAGAGTGAAGGTTGATTTTCTATAATTAAGTTGGAGGGGATAAAATGAGAATTATTTTATATACAGGAAAAGGTGGAGTCGGGAAAACTAGTATTGCATCAGCCACAGCTTGCCAAATTGCAAAGATGGGGAAAAAGGTGCTCATAATGAGTACTGATCAAGCTCATAGTCTTTCTGATGCCTTCGGTGTAAAGCTATCTAATATCCCTACAAAAATTTCAGACAAATTGGAAGCTATTGAGGTAGACGCTATTATTGAAAATGGTGCTATTTGGGGGAATATAAAGGGATATATAGAAAAACTGATGCTGCTTAAAAATGAAAAAAGTATCGCAGTTGAAGAGTTGTTGGTTTTTCCGGGTTTTGAGGATCTGATATCACTACTTAAAATTAAACAAATTAATGATCAAAATAATTACGAGGTACTAATAGTTGATTATGCTCCTACTGGAGAAACTATGTCACTTTTAAAGTTTCCAGAACTTTTTAAGTGGTGGATGGATAAAATTTTTCCAATGAAAAGGAAGGCTGCTAAATTTGTAAAGCCAATAATTGACCGTACAATAAAGATTCCGCTTCCAGATGACAAAACTTTTGATGAAATTGAAATCCTTTATAATAAAATTGATGACCTCTATAAGCTAATGCTACAAAAGGATAAGGTGAGCCTTAGAATAGTTACTACTCCAGAAAAGATTGTTATCAAAGAAGCAAAAAGAAATTTTTCTTATCTGCATCTTTATGATTTTAATGTAGACGCAATTATTGTTAATAAAATAATTTCTGTGGAGGGAGGCAAAGGATATTTTGAAAAGTGGATGAAACTTCAGAGTGAAAACCTTAAAGATATAAGTGAAAGTTTTAGTCCGGTACCAATATTTAAAACTGAGCTAATGAATAGTGAGGTTAAAGATTATGATACCTTGCTTAATATGGGCGAGAATATATTTAAAGAAGTTTCTGCAGAAAAAGTACTTTTCAAGGAAAAAATTTTTGAAGTTGAAAAATCAAGTGTTGATGAAACCTATTATTTAAATATAAGTATGCCTTTTGTGGATAAAAGTGAATTAAACTTACTCCAAAGTGGGGATGAAATTAGTATTTCCATTAAGAATGAAAAAAGAAATTTTATGCTTCCACAAAAATTACAATCAAAGAAAATTGTTAAAGCTAGTTATGAGGAAGGAAAGCTAAGGATAAAATTTATGTAATACATTGCCTAAATATCAAAAGATTCAATTCCTAATAAAAAAGATTAGTGGAGTAGGAAAATTGGGAGTGCTAAAATAAAAGAGATAATAGTACTCCTATTGTAATATATTAAAAATATCAGATATTATAAAATTGAACCATGCAGGGGGGGACAGAAATTGAGAGTTAGGGACAGTCTGAATTTTATTTTAGCGGATAAAAATTTTCAATTACTTGAGGATAAGCTTAATCAAGATACTATGTTTCACATTCTAAATATTCAAAGAAGGGAAGTTAGTCATTCTGCATTTGTAGCATGGTTACTTAATCCAGTTGCTTCACATGGTATGAACCATAGACCACTAAAAAGCCTTTTAAATCAAGTGTGTGGATTAATTATGAGAACCTTGGATAATCATATTATAGAAAATCACAATTTTATTGATATTATAGCATTAGATGCAATTGATTTTAATGCGGTGCAGGTTGAAGCAGAGTTCGTGGTAGATAACAATAGAAGGATTGACATACTAGTAAGTGTTACGCAGGAGAATGATGTAAAAATACCTATACTAATTATTGAATATAAGGTTGAAGCAAAAGAAACTAATAATCAAACTGTGCATTATGTGAAGTGGGTAAAAAATCAACCTAGGTACATGGGGAAATATGAACCATTACACTTGTATATCGTTCCTGATAATAATGATAATTCTATGCCAGCAGAACCTTTTGTAATAATGGACTATGACAATTTCGATCAATGGCTTAGTCATTTAAGTAACTATGAAAAAACTACACAGGCAAAATTTATTATTAACGAATTTCGAAACTGTCTAATGAAACAACAATATATGTTTGATGAAAATACAACTAATTTAGTTGATGCCTTAAAAAAAGAGTATGAAAATGAATTGAAAACACTATTGAAAATTAAGTTTAGTGAATTAGATTCAGATATAAAGTATAGTCTACGTATTCATCAAGATGCTCTTGAGAAATTAGATATATACATATCAGGTAAGGCCTCAAAAGGTGTATCTGAGTTTATAAAGTTTTTCAAAGTTAATTTGCAGGCACAGATATCTAATGAGCAATGGAAATTTAATAGCTCTAGTGGATGCATAGCTGCATACAATACTGTGTTTGAAAGAGAATTGATGAGTATTGATTTAGAATTAGGTAAGAAAATTTATCTTCAATATTGGATGGAAAGACCTAGTAGACAAAAGGCAACGTTAAAAGTTGAAATTACTGGCGGAGGAGTAAAGTACAAAGATATAAAGCTTCAATTAGCTAATTCATTGAAGAAAAATTTTGATAAGGATGATGAAGTAGTTATTGGTAAAGAAGAAGTAGGAATTATAGTTTCCCTAAAAATAAATCTTCCTGGGGTACATGATTTAGCAACGGATAACATTGAAAACGTAAATAAATATAATATGGAAATAACCTATGCTATAATTAAGTTCGTAAAATACTTTGATGAAAATATGGTGAAACACTGGATTGAAAATGATATGAAAAGAGTTGTTCAGAAATACAACATAAAAAAAGATACAGCCATAGAAATGACTAGAACTTACCTAGAAAATAGGATTGAAACCAACGAGGATTAAGATGAAATAATCGGTGTTTTAAATTTCTAAATGGAAGAAGTCGATATATTGCTACGTAAAGATGATGTATGGACTTAATATACTTTCAAGTAATATACTTGAAAGTATATTAAATTGGTGATAATCTGGAAAAAAGTAAAAAAGGATTGTATTATATAAAAGATAATTTTAAGAGTAATCAAATCAAATAAAAAAATGAACCGTCTCTAAACGTATATTTTATACGAGTTGTGACGGTTCTTTATTATTGATTACTTATAATTATAACGTAAAACTACCTTATATTAACCTTTTCTATTAATAGCACTAAATAGTGCATTTAGTGAAGCAGTATCAATGTTCGCAGAAATACCAACTACGAAATACTGTTGGCCATTGTATTCTACCTGTATATAAGTGGCGGATAGGTAAACCTATATTAATTGAATTAAGGATTGTCTAATCTTGGTTGACAATTTATTTTCTTGATGTTAAGATACATAAAAAGTTCATAAGAAAAATTAGAAAGGAAGGAAAAGAAAATGAGAAGTGATTCAATAAAAAAAGGTGTTCAACAGGCACCACATAGATCCTTATTTAATGCTTTGGGCATGACAGAGGAAGAAGTTAAAAGACCACTAATAGGTATTGTCAGTTCTTATAATGAAATTGTACCAGGGCATATGAACTTAGACAAAATAGTGGAGGCAGTGAAACTTGGCGTTGCGATGGCAGGGGGAACTCCTATAGTATTTCCAGCAATAGCAGTATGCGACGGTATTGCTATGGGGCATCAGGGAATGAAATATTCACTGGCAACTAGAGAGTTAATCGCGGATTCTACAGAATCAATGGCAATAGCTCATGCTTTTGATGCACTTGTAATGGTGCCAAACTGTGATAAGAACGTACCAGGACTTTTAATGGCAGCTGCAAGAGTTAATATTCCCACGATATTTGTTAGCGGTGGACCAATGCTGGCAGGAAGGATTGGGGGAAAGAAAACAAGTCTATCATCGGTATTCGAAGCAGTAGGATCATATGCAGCAAACAAAATGTCATTGGAAGATGTACAAGAATATGAAATGAAAGCATGCCCAACTTGTGGATCATGCTCTGGTATGTTCACAGCTAATAGCATGAACTGCCTAACGGAAGCTTTAGGAATGGGACTTAAAGGAAATGGAACTATACCTGCTGTATATTCAGCAAGAATACAGCTAGCAAAGCATGCAGGTATGCAAATCATGGAGCTACTAAAAAAAGATATTAAGCCTAGAGACATCATGACAAAGGATGCATTTATGAACGCTTTGACCATAGATATGGCACTAGGATGCAGTACAAATAGTATGCTTCATTTACCAGCCATTGCTCATGAAGCAGGCATAGATCTGAATGTTGACATTGCAAACAAAATAAGCTCAAAAACTCCAAACCTTTGTCATCTAGCACCAGCAGGAGACTCATACATGGAAGAGCTTGATGAAGCAGGAGGAGTATACGCTGTTATGAACGAGCTTGACAAAAAAGGCTTGTTAAAAACAGATATAATTACCTGTACAGGTAAAACAGTGGCAGAAAATATTAGTGGTTGTATCAACACAAATAATGATATTATTAGACCCATTGAAAGTCCTTACAGCGAGACTGGTGGAATTGCTGTATTAAAAGGAAATCTGGCGCCAGACTCCTGCGTTGTAAAACGATCAGCAGTGGTACCAGAAATGATGAAGCACCAAGGACCGGCAAGAGTATTTGAATGTGAAGAAGATGCAAATTCAGCTATCATGGGTGGCAAAATAGTAGCCGGAGACGTGGTAGTTATAAGATATGAAGGCCCTAAGGGTGGTCCAGGAATGAGAGAAATGCTCAATCCAACCTCTGCTATTGCAGGTATAGGCTTAGGAAGTACAGTAGCGTTAATAACAGATGGACGGTTTAGTGGTGCATCAAGAGGGGCCTCCATAGGACATGTATCCCCGGAAGCAGCGGTGGGTGGAAATATAGCACTTGTTGAAGAGGGAGATATAATTTCAATAGATATTATGGCAAACACAATAAACTTTGACGTATCGGAAGAAGAACTGACAAAGAGAAGAGCAAAGTGGGTTCCAAGACAACCTAAAATTACAAGCGGTTACCTTGCACGTTATGCAGCTTTAGTAACATCAGGCAACAGGGGAGCAGTATTAGAAATTCCTGGCAAATAAAAAAGAGGGGGAATTTTTAAAGAAAACCACCCGTTTTTCGGGTGGTTTTTTTTAACTATATAATTAAGATTTTGAATCCATTGTCGACTATTTCAATAAAAAAGCTTTATTAGCCTTATTTCATCTTAAATCCTTGTTTGTCTAAAAAATCTTTCATATGTGGTCTTTTAGGCTCATCCATTTGATTTGCTACTTGACTTGTCCATGTATCTGATCTTTTTCCATGAGTTCTTTTTTCATAATAAGCACTAACTATTTCATCGTATTCTTTTATTTTTTTGGCATCGCCCTCTGTACTATACTCATCTGTTTTAAAGATTACTTCTAGAGGTAATCTTACTTTTTTATCTGGAGAATGATTTGGATAACCAAGACACATTCCAAATACAGGGTATACGCCAGAAGGTAGATTTAAAATTTTACACATTTCTAATGGGTTATTTCTTATACCACCTATATAAACTCCGCCTAGTCCTAAAGATTCAGCAGCAGTTAAAGCATTTTGAGCAGCAAGAGCAGCATCCACAGTTGCTATAATAAAAGTTTCAGTGTAGCCTTCTGACATAGTTTTATGGTTGATTTCACAGCAGTTTTTAGTACGGTTTAGATCTGCGCAAAAAACTAAAAACAATGGACATTCTTCCACATATTTTTGATCTCCTGAAAGATGTGCTATACTTTTTCGCTTAGCTTCATCCACTACACTTATAATTGTATAGGCTTGAATATAATCAGAAGTAGGGGCACTTTGTGCACATTCCATAATCGTTTTTAGCTTTTCATATTCTACAGGTTGATCTTTATATTTCCTTATGGATTTGTGAGCTTTTAGTAAGGTTACTGTTTCATTCATATTATCTACCACCTCAATTCAAATTTACAAGCATTTACTCATGGTAATAATATACCACAAACTAGTGAAAATAAACCTACCACTGAAAATCATTGGTAGGTTTATTTTTATTAGAAACAATATAGCAAGGTTCACTATCTATTTTTTAATATATCAACTATATTTAATTTGCGTTAAAAGTTCCTTCAGTAGATATATTAGAATTAAATACATGTTCTACTCTAGGTAATGATATTCCCAAAGTCTCACGAAGTACATCCTCTACAGTTTCTACTGTTTTTATAGTCAATTGTTTTATTATTTCTTCTGGAACATCCTTTAGATCAATTAAATTATCTTTTGGAATTAATATTTCTGTTATTCCAGCTCTTTGAGCTCCTATTAATTTTTCTTTAAGTCCTCCTATTGGAAGTACCGCTCCTCTTAATGTAATTTCGCCTGTCATTGCAAGCTTTGGATCCACCTTTATGCCTGTAACAAGAGATGCAAGTGCAGTGAACAAGGTAATTCCAGCTGAGGGACCATCTTTAGGAGTAGATCCTGAAGGAACATGAATATGAAGGTCTCTTTCCTTAAAGTTTATAGTATTTATTGGTAACCTTGACTTAAGTAGACTTAATGAAATCTTTGCAGATTCTTTCATTACATCTCCTAATTGTCCAGTTAAGGTAACCTGTCCAGTTCCTAGCATGTCCGTAGCTTCAATGAAAAGTATTTCTCCTCCTACAGATGTCCATGCGAGGCCGGTTACAACTCCTGGTGGATTATTTTTTTGTGCCTTATCGTGGCTTGAAACTTTTCTTCCAAGTAAATCATCTAGTGCTTCTACAGTAACTTTAAATGGTAATTCTACTGTATTTGTCACAATCTTCTCTGAGGTAACTCTTGCAAGTGTAGCTAGTTGTTTTTTAAGTCCTCGAACTCCAGCCTCTAGAGTATACTCACTAATAATTTTTCGAAGTGCTTCATCTTCAATAACTAACTGATCATTATTTAATCCATGTTCTTCAAGGACTGAAGGTATTAAGTGGTTTTTACCTATATGGAATTTTTCATTCATAGTATAACTAGATATTTGAATTATCTCCATTCTATCCAGTAGTGGTCTAGGAATGCTTTCTAAGGAGTTAGCTGTAGCTACAAAGAATACCTCGGACAAATCATAAGGTAAATCCAAATAATGGTCAGTAAAACTATTGTTTTGTTCAGGATCTAGTACCTCAAGAAGTGCACTGGCTGGATCTCCATTATATCCGGTCATTAATTTGTCCACTTCGTCTAAGACCATAACGGGATTTATTTCTCCTGCTTTTTTAATGCTTTGAATAATTCTTCCTGGCATTGCACCTATATAAGTTCTTCTGTGTCCTCTAATTTCAGCTTCGTCACGTATTCCACCTAAACTAAGTCTAATATATTTTCTATCAAGAGCCTGAGCAATACTTTTGCCTAAACTTGTCTTGCCAGTACCAGGAGGTCCAACTAGTAGCAAAATAGAACCTTTTTTATCATTTTTAAGCTTCATAACTGCTAAATGTTGTATTATTCTATCCTTAACTTTTTCTAGACCATAATGCTGCTCATCTAAAATACGTCTTGCTTCTCCTAAATTAATAGCACTAGGTTCCGCTTTTTTCCAAGGAAGCGTTACTAATAGTTCTAAATAGTTACGTGTAATATTATATTCAGCACTATTTTCATTTTGGCTTTCTAGTTTTTCAAGTTCATCTAAGGCGGCATCTTTTATTTCAAGGGGCATTTGAGCCTCTTCAATCCTACTTCCATAATCCTTGTTCTTTTTAGAACCTTCACTTTTTCCTTCATTTAATTCATCTTGGATAGCTTTTAATTGTTCTCTAAGTGCTGACTCCCTGTAATTTTTGTTGGCTTTTTCTGTGAATTTTTCAGCCATCTCAAATTGTAATTTTAGAGATTCATTTTGTTTTAAGAGGTAATCCATAAACTTAAGACTTCTCTGTTTTAAAGATTGAGTTTCAATTAATTCATATTTTTCTTCATTTGAAAGAGGCATAAATTGAGCAAGATGACCCATGAGTTTATTTAAATCATTTTGATTCTCTACTATCTTCATAAATTGCTCCGAGCCCTTGAAATTCTCACTAACCTCACGAGTAACTTTTTTAACATACTCAAGCATTTCTTCTTGGCTCTTTTCGTTAAGATCAATAAGGTCCGGTGCAATCTCAAATTCTACACGAGTAAGACCATCCCCTAGAATAAGCCTTTTAATTTCTACCCTATCTAATACTTTGATTTTTACGTGATATCCATTGTCTGTCTTTTCAGCCACCGTTACATTAAAGGAAACACCAATTTTATAAAAATCTTCTTCCTTTAATTGACTTTGATTAAAGTTCTGTTTTAAAGGTAATGCAATACTAAATTGTTCGCTTTTAGCTAAATTTGCTAGTTCTTCTTCACTAATCTTATTTAGTTTCAAAGTATAAGTCATTCCGGGCAATAAAACTATGTCGGATACAGGAATTACCATTCCATCTTTATTTATTTTATTTATATTCATCATTATATAATCACCCTTCCTTTAAAATTATTGATAAGTGAATGTTCGTTTAACTATTTATTAATTGTTAGCGAGATATTCTGCAACTAACAATTCCACAAAATTCTCCCGCTTTAGTTAAGTACTTATTATAATTATACAAGCAGGGCATCTTGAATTATTGTAATCATTTCCTCAAGGAGCTCAACTTGTTCGACTTCTCCAATACATTGTTTAATAGCAATAGATTTTATTGGAAAAAAGATTATAGCTATCAAATTATCATTTCTAAAATTCTTGATTATTCTTTTCTTTTTCATATCTTCTAACAGTAGGTTTAAATTATTTATGCTCTTTTGCTGGGAACATTGACTAGCCAGTGCTGGGCAATTTGAGAATTGATCTACAAAATGAAATATTTCTCCATGTTCTTGTATATAGGTATAATAACCTCTAGTTAGTATTTCAATAAGCTCAGGGCCATCCATCTCTTCACAAATTCTGCTAAGTAAATAGTCTAAGATTTTCTCTGAATACTCAATATATATATCCCGGAGCATTATCTCTTTATTCTCGTAATAAACATAAACAGTAGCTGGGGAAACCCCTGCCTCTTTTGCAATCTTTGAAATAGAAGTACCATGGAAACCTTGTTCTAGTATTAGCTTAACTACTGCCTCTTTTATACTCTTTTCTTTTCCAACATCTTTTTTTCTCATTGGATCACCTCTAATAATTATATAATAAACGACCATTCGTTTATTGTCAATAGGTTATTTAATTATTATTTTATAGTTGTGTTGTGGTCTTCATATCTTACCATATTCAATTAATTTTTCTAATATTCCTTCATTGTTCATATATTCTAAATATTTTCTGCAGGTGACCCTAGAATTCCTAAAATCTCACCTAATTCTTGAGGGTAAAAAAATATTTTAAAGTTACAAAACATTTAAAAATACAAATTATTTTGTTATAATGATATCATAAAATATATTTATATCAACTTGAAAACGTTATTATTTTTTACTGATTTTAAAGTTCAATGTTTCTAAGTAGAGGTTAGAATAAAATTTTGTTAAAAGAGGAGGATAATTATGTTAAACGAAAATAGACTTAATGTGCCAGCTGAAAAGAAAACACTTAAAATTATGGGTATTAGTTACCAATATTTTGCAATCGTTGCTATAATAATGTTCGCAGCTGTATATTTGGATGTTCTTCCCAAAGGAATAGTAGGTGTATTACCCTTAATGTTAGTTATTGGTAGTGTTCTTTACCTTATTGGAGATAATCTACCTATAGTGAAAGATTATTTTGGTGGTGGTGCTATTGTAGTTATTTTTGGATCTTCAGCACTAGTAATGTTTAAAATCTTGCCAGCAGATCTTGTAACTTCAGTTACTACATTTATGGGCAGTGGAGGCTTTTTAGATCTTTTTATATGTGGTCTGATTGCGGGAAGTCTTTTAGGGATTAATAGAAAATTGCTTCTTCAAGCCGTTGTTAAATATCTACCTTGTCTTGTAGGAGGTGTCTTAGTAGCTCTTACATTTGTAGGATTAACTGGAGCTCTTTTAGGGTATGGTGCAAAACAAGCTATTCTTTATATAGGAATACCTATTATGGGTGGTGGAATGGGTGCTGGTGCCGTGCCACTTGCTAAAATATTTGGGACTACCCTTAGCCAAGATCCTAAGACTATTTTGTCTATAATGACTCCAGCAGTAGCTTTAGGTAATGCTGTGGCTATTGTGGCAGCAGGTATTTTAGATAAAATTGGTAAAGTAAAGCCCAGCTTAACAGGAAAAGGGCAATTAATAAAAGCGAAGTCTGGGGCTCAACTTGATGCAAAAGAAGAGGTAGAAGATAAGTCTAATGATTTAGGAGTATATGGAGTTGGTATATTATTTTCTGGTACATTCTTGGCTGCTGGGCATATTGTAGGAAAGTTTTTACCAATTGTTCATCCTTATGCGTGGATGATTCTTATTGTTATTTTTGTTAAGTTGCTTGGTGTTTTACCTGCTAAATATGAATATGCATGTAGTGTATGGTACTCATTTGTTATGAAAAATTTCACAACTGTTATCTTAGTAGGTATAGGAATTGCATATACAGATCTTAATCTTGTTATTTCAGCATTAACATTTAATTATGTAATACTTGTTACTGTTACTATTATTGGTGCCATAATTGGTTCTGGATTCGTAGCTAGATTTGTTGGGTTCTACCCAATAGAAACTGCTATTACTGCCGGTTTGTGTATGGCTAATATGGGTGGTACAGGTGATGTTGCCGTATTAACTGCATCTAAAAGAATGCAACTGATGCCTTTTGCTGCAATTTCATCACGTTTAGGAGGGGCGCTTATTCTTATTATTGCTAGCGTTCTACTTAAGTTTTTTTAACTAGGGTATTTTGAAGTTATTAATAGGATAGGAATTATTTATAAAAGAATATAATTAAAGTGATACACTAAAAAAGAAGGCTTATGGTCTTCTTTTTTGTGTGTGAAATTATGTTTTAGTAAGATATTTTAATTTTTTCTTCTTCTTCAGGATAAAATTTAGCAGAAATAAAGCTGCTATAAGTACTAAATTTTAATGTAAAACATACATTATAAAGGAAAAAGTTAATTGGGAAACAAGTTAAATCAAAGCAAATAAATATAATACTGGAACTAAGAAAAAAATCCAATAAAATTTTTATTTTAGTATGAATTACTTAAAAAAATGTTGTAATAATTTGTTAGTCGTATTATAATAATAATAAATAATTCTACCAAAAAAGGTAAAATATTAATAATAGAGTTATTATATGTAAATATTTAAAATGAATTATTTATATGAAAAAATTTATTTCATAGAAGTAATGATATATATAAATAGGAAAATTCCATTGGAAAAAAATATAGAAGTAAAAATTTTAATGGAAGATGTAATAATGCTAACAAATCTCATCATGAGGTGTTTATATGGACAATAAAGTAAAACGAAGGCTTGGAGATTTATTGGTACAATCCGGGAAACTTACAGTAAGACAGCTACAGGATGCTCTGAATAGGCAGAAGACCTTAGGCAAAAAACTGGGTGAACTTTTAGTTGATGATGGAACTGTAACCGCTGAAGATATAATAAGTGTCATTGAGGCACAAACCGGAATAGGTAGAGTTAAATTGGAATCTATTAATATTGATAGG
>Ga0105047_10005321_pt1 | contig 22159 bp, 17 predicted proteins | sample MAT04_FD_78384 | JGI IMG/M metagenome (GOLD analysis project Ga0105047, IMG submission 78384) | Freshwater microbial communities from Lake Fryxell liftoff mats and glacier meltwater in Antarctica - MAT-04 (megahit assembly) | ecosystem: Environmental > Aquatic > Freshwater > Ice > Liftoff... | reverse complement strand
CTGTTGTCTCAATCACACAGATATTGGAGGTGTGATACCGCGAGTGCGAGTATTGTCGGCGGCAGCTCCGAGTCCGGTGCTGCGACACGGCGATCCATTCATACCTGAGAATTAAAAACGCCGGGAGAAGAGAGCGATCCCCTCTCGTGACGCACCTCCAAACGCGGCGGCGATCCACTGGCTTCGGAGATGTCGACGACTTTAACTACCGCGTATCATTTCCGATATTATCCATACATTCGAGCGAGCTCTTTGAGATAATCCAACGCTTCCTCGACCTCGGGCACTTGAGCTCCTCGCTGACGCCCCGCCTTGTCGCAACGGGAGAGTAACTCCAATTCCTCAAAGTCCGGGTGCTCACGCAGGCGGCGTTCCGACCTCGCTCCAATCGAGCCGTTGAAGATCTTATGCGCCTCCATGTGGTTCTCAATCAACCACTGCGTCCGCTCGGTGATGAAACCTTGAAGAGCCTCAAGCCCCGCCTGGATATGCTCCTTCGGATCAATCGCCTTCCCCACATCATGCAGTAACGCAGCTAGCAGAAACTCCTCGTCATACGGCAACTCGTCACGGGCCAGTTCAAACACCTGCAAGCTGTGGTACAGCGCGTCCCCCTCCGGGTGATGCTTGCGGCCCTGCTCGACAGCTGCCAACGGAACCAGTAGAGATCGAAACACGGTAAAGCGGTCGACCTCCTCTCCCATCCGAGGAACCTGGTCCAGGGCTGCATCCGGGTACTCACTCGCAAGCAGTTGTTCCAATTGAGAGATTGTGGCCCGCTCGATCGCTTGGCCGGTGATGGAGCTCTTAAAGACGAGGCGGGCTTTATCCGGGGCATAGAGCGTCAGCTCAATTTCGAATGGCCCCTGGACGTGCACATGCGTAAAGAGGCGTTCCACTCCATGCTTGCGGACCCGCTTGTGCTCAACCTCGTACACCTGCCCTGCCTCGTCGAGAGCCCCAGTCACCGCCTCGACCGTCGATGCAAAGACATGCAGGTCGATGTCACTCCCGCTGCGGACATGTCCGGTGAGAGTGCTTCCAATCAGGCGGGGGCGAAACTTCTTCAACAGCCGCATGATCGCCAGCGCCGTCAAGCGCATGTCTCGCAGGTTCTGCAGGCGGTGATCTCCCTCGTAGATGTACGCAAACCGCTGAATCTCGTCACGAATCTCGGCATTTGAAGGGAGATCTTTCGGTTTGACCCAGCCGCCACAGATCTTCCGCGCCGCCTTGAGCTTGGCCCGATAATACTCCGACTCACGCCGAGAATACATCAGCCGCGCCGCTTCAAAGATAATGCGCCGCCGCATTTTATCGTTGTTCTTACGGACCGGAGTGGGGTCCGGCTGTTCTTCGTCCGCAGCGTGATCGTCCGGCAGATTCATGATTCGCAGGGCGGGTGCCCCGGAGCAATGTTTTGAGAATTCTGTTTGCGGAAGGAAGGACACTTCCGCGAGGAAATGGTTCACGGCCCGCCGCTTCCGACTTCCGAAACTTATCATACGTAGCTGCTCCTCCGGCGGACAAGAGGGCGAACGCCGCACGTTGTCGAAAGGCGGTGTCCCTTTCGGGCGCGGGGCAGTCGTTTCAGGACGAAGAGGCGAGCGGCTTTGCCGACAGTGCTCCATGTTCATCGGGGGACCATCATCTGAGGAGTACACGACCCATAGCGCCCACCCACTCGCCACGGTTGATCCGCTGCGCAGAACTTGCCAAGGTAAACATCAAGGGTTAGGCATGAGTTCTGTCAGGAAGCCTGCCTCTTCGTAAGACCAGCTCGCCAACGGAGAACTTCGGATGACTGACTCACGACGAACGTTCTTGCAACAGGCCGCTACGGCAGCAGCGGCTCCGATGTTCGCGGCTCAGGTCGCCTCAGCTGTGGATATCAAATCCGCTGCTGGTGTGGAGGCCCCCTTGGGCCAATGATGAGATCACTCTCTTCGCTTTCGACGATCAGAGTCTCGCATGGCAGCACAATTTAAGGCTCACGCTCGAAACCCCGAAGAAGCATCCGGCCAATCCCGGAGTGCGCTGCGGTCCGAAGAGATCGCCCGACTATGGGCATGCGATTCTATACGGCACGGTCCTGCGGGAGGGTGACGAGTTTCGCATGTGGTATCTCGGGATGACCCAGCGTGAACTCGAAGGCGGTCAGGCTCCGGGGTGGTGGCGGCCCATGTGTTATGCCGAGAGCCTTGATGGCAGGTGTCGCGATGCATGGGAAGTGGGCTCATCTGGTGGTGCGAAATCTGACCTCCACACGACCAGACAACGATGGGTTCAATCTCGCCGATTGCCAAAACGTGGTGTTCAAAAACATTCGTGCGATCGATTATGGCGACGATGGAGTCAGTGCTCATGGAGTCTGTTGCTACCGAGTCGACGGGTTCCAATCCATCGGGAATGCCACCGGGATCTGCGACACCAGTGACAGCATCACTTCATACCGCAGCGTATGCATAGACCGCTGCATTGGCTTCGATTTGTACTTCCTGGATACGGGTCGTTGTTCCATCGCCGATGCTCACATCCGATCGTCCGCCGGTTCCAGCCAGATCTTCGGCCTTCCACTTGTGGCGCGCGGGATTCGGACATCCAACGGGCTGGGAAACTTCGACGTTCCAATGGCCGAATGGAATTTCATGATGCTGATTCTCTGGCAGCGGAGCATGCGGGAGATGCTCGACAATCAGAGAAATGCCATTGGGGATCGCTCCGCGGGATTTTAGTCGGAGCTGCGCGGATCGGTCGTGGGTTTTTTCGGCGATGGGGGCATGGCCCGTGAGACGGCCCGACTGATCCGCCACATGGGCCTGGAAGTCGGGGCGTTGACTCGCGATGGCAATGTCAAATCGCGAGACAAAACCTACCGAGTGGCTGACACCGGCGACCCCGATGGAAAGCTCTGCCATCGCACTATCAGTATGGACCGCAAGGCCGAGTTTCTGGCCGTGCAGCGGCCAGCCCCTGCTCAATGAGCTGACAGCCGCTCAAATGGAGGGGCGCGTGTGAGCGCTTTCGTCCTTGTGTTGCCCCAAGACTCCACGGTCCCGCATCGCGTCGCATTGCGAGTGGGGATTCAGTAAAACAGTTTCACCACTCCCCTGTTGAGAGACCTGCACATGACCAGTTCATCGATCTACCATGAAAGCTTTGACAATGGCCCCGGCGGATGGTTTGGATGGGCCAGTAATGCGATGGGACCAAAACCACTCGAAGTGAGGGACGGCTCGCTCGTCTCTCGCAGTCCATGGTGGATCGATTACAACCATGCCCCCCCCGGCGCGGGCTATCTCCATCTGTTGGCGATGCTGATGACACGAGGCCCATTCGGAGAGCAGCAGCGCGAGGTCGCGGGAGAGAACCGATTCGTCAATGGCCAGTTCGGGATGGACTTCACCAACGCCAAGATCACACTGCGGCTGAAGGGGGAACTGATCGAACGCGGTGCCAAGTTCTGCCTGTTAGTGCAGTCGATTCAAGAGGGAACCTGTTCGGGCTGGATCCTGACCGGCCAGCCCTTTGAAGTCACCTCCGACTGGACGGAACAGACCATCACCGCAGTTCCAGACGCCTCGCAATGGACATCACTCGACAGCCGTCATGACCGCGTCGATTTCTATGGCACCATTGATCTGCCGAAGGTTCTTAGCCAAGTCAACACGAACATCCTGCTCGTCTTGTTCCCCTTGAACGTCGCCCCGATGGGACCGATCGCTGACGACCCGCACCGATTGCGTCCCGAGAAAGACTATCCCGTGTGGCGCAGCCAACTGCCGGAAGGGTACGTGTTGATTGACGACATTCAGATCGAGTTCGAGAAGCCACCCGTTGCGGGATGATCGTTCCCACTGTCGCGAACATTCTCAGCAGAACCCAATACATCGAATCAGACCAGCGCAGGCAGGCAGGCAAGGAGACATCAATGGCATTAATCGATTGGGTGGTGGTCCTGGCGTACTTCGTAGCGATGCTGGGAATCGGCTGGTACTACTCGCGGCAGTCTCAAACCGCAGAGGAATTCGCGTTGGCAGGGCGTTCGATGCATCCGATCGCCGCCGGTCTGTCGCTCTTCGCGACGTTGGCCAGCACGCTGTCCTACTTGGCGATTCCCGGCGAGGTGATCGGGCATGGCCCCATGGTCCTGTCTCTTATTGCGGCCTATCCGATCATCCTGGCCGTTGTCGGCTGGGGACTCATTCCCTACTTGATGAAGCAACCGGTGACCAGCGCTTACGAGATTCTTGAAGCGAAGCTCGGAAGCAACATTCGTCTGGCTGGAGCTGGCATTTTCTTGTTGCTCCGACTCGGATGGATGTCGGCGATTCTATTCGCCACCAGTCATGTCGTGCTGGTTCCTCTGCTCAAAATGGACGACGGGATGACCCCCTGGCTGTGCGGCGGGCTGGGGCTGATTACGATGATTTACTCGTCGGCCGGTGGAATTAAAGCCGTTGTCGTCACGGATGCACTGCAAGCCATCATGATGCTGATGGGCGCGGTCGCGACGATCATTGTGATCAGCGTGCAGATGGGGGGAATCTCCGCATGCATTCCCACGGCTTGGCCCAGTCACTGGGACCCACCCGTTTGGGGCTTTGACCCTTCGGCCCGGTTGGCATTCCTGCCATACATGCTGTCGACCGTGATCTGGTACGTCTGTACCAATGGATCGGACCAGATGTCGATCCAGCGGTTCCTCAGCACTCGCGATGCACCAGCTGCCCGTCGAACCTTGGTGGTCTCGCTCGGTTCGGACACGATCGTCACGCTGCTACTGGCGGCAGCTGGAGTCGCACTCCTCAGCTACTATCAACGTTTTCCGGAGTTACTCGCTCCTGGTGTTTCGCCGTCGAGCAATGCGGACCGTGTCTTCCCGGACTACATCGGCCAGGGCATGCCATTCGGGCTCTCGGGATTGGTCATTGCCGCGATCCTGGCAGCTGCGATGTCGAGCCTGGCCTCGGGGATGAACTCCACCAGCGTGGTGATTGAACGAGATTTCGTCTCACGGCTGATTCCGCCGTCGTCGGCCAGCGACCCGGACGGACTCACGGAGTCGCAGTCGTCGGATCAATCTGTTTCACGCATGAGGCTCCTGACTTTGTTCATCGGAGTCCTCGCCATCTTGCTCAGCATTGGAAACATGTACATTGAGGGAAACCTGCTGGAGCGTTGCAACAAGGTCACCAACTTGCTGACAGCTCCGCTGTTTGTGTTGTTCTTCCTCGCACTGTTCGTCCCTTGGTCGAATTCCACGGGAGCTTGGTGCAGCTTGGTCGCGAGCATCTCCACAGCGGTGGGCGTCGCGTATTATGAACTCTTCGGCATCAGCCAGTTCTGGATGACCCCCGCAGCTTTACTCGTCGGTATCATAGTGGGTGTCAGCGTCAGCGGGATCGTTTATCCGTTCCGCCGCAGGCCACTTTTGGAGTCTGGAATGTGAGCAATATGCTGGAGGGAGCGATTCCAGATTGGATTCGACAGCGTCGCCCCGGTTACACATTGCCCCAGCCGCTGTACACCGAACCGGAAGTCTTCGCGTGGGATCTGGAACGCATCTACCGTCGGCACTGGCTCCTGGCAGGTCCGGTCTGCCGCCTGAAACAGCCGGGCGATTTCTTCACCTATTCGATCGCGAATGACTCCATTGTCATCGTGAGGGACGAAGCGGGTAGGGTGCAGGCTCATCACAATGTCTGCCGACATCGTGGTTCGCGGATTTGCCTGGAAGAACAAGGGCATGCGAAGCGGCTGGTCTGCCCGTATCACAATTGGTCGTACGACTTGGACGGAGCACTTTGTCGTGCCAGGCACCTGCCCGAAGAAGTCGATCCCCACTCGCTGGGGCTGCATCCGGTGCATGTGCAAGTCGTCGCGGGTTTGATCTTCGTCTGCCTGGCTGATGAACCACCCAACTTCTCTGGCACAGCGTCGGATGTCGAACAGTACTTGGCACCTCATCAGTTCGAGCGGACCAAAATCTGCCACCGCGAAGTCGAAGTCATTCGAGCGAATTGGAAGGTCGTCGCGGAGAACTTCTGGGAGTGTTATCACTGTGCCCCGACACATCCCGAGTTCTGCTCGGTGATGTCGTATGCCCATGCCCAGAAAAATGAGCGACTCTCCGAGGAACGCCGGAACTTCGAGCGCGAGTGGGAAGCCGCGACGAAGCAGCTGGGCCATGCGGTCGGTCGTGTTGAGCTGTCGGACCGCGGGCTGCATCAAGGAGGCCGCGTGGCGATTCGGCCGGGCTACAGGACTCAAAGCCGTGACGGACAGCCGATCGCCCCGTTGTTAGGCCGACTCAAGCAGTACGATGGAGGCATCACAAGCTTCATGCATTTCCCACTGATCTGGTACGTCGTCAGTAACGACCATGCGTTGCTCACGCGGTTCACACCAATCTCGCCGCTGGAAACGGAGTTGGAGCTCACCTGGCTCGTCCACGAAGACGCCGTCGAGGGCCGCGACTACGACACCGAGAAGGTCTGTTGGCTTTGGAAAACCACTGCCGAGCAAGACCTCACAATCTGCGAGAACAATCAGCGTGGCATCCTCTCCAGCCGCTATCAACCAGGCCCCTACACGACGGTTGAAACCTCTGTGGAAGACTTCGTGACCTGGTACCTGAAGGAACTCAGTTCGGCGCAGAACTCGTGACTGCGAGAGCTGCCTGCGTATCGCGAGGTCCATCAGGGGATTGACACACCGCTTCCGGGCTTGCCCCCGGCGATTCCCGCGCTACGAGAGCATCCGATCGCTGGAACCGCCACGACAAGTGGAACGGCGGGGACCTCGTTTTATTCGGTTGTCCGATGACGCCGCTTCATTCAATGATCAAACAGCCTCAGCATGACACGTCCAATCTGGTCACGACGCTCGGCATAGGCGGCTGGCTCTGTGGGCTCGCCATCAAACTCTTGGGGGTCGTCGAATGGCATCGAAACTCGTACGGATGCCCCCAGCACGACCGGGCAATTCTCGTCGGCGTCAGTACAGACCATGATCGCGCAATAGTCCTGCTGAGGATTCGTCGCGTCGTCGTAGCGTTTCGAGAACTCGATCGCCCGGCTTGTCGCAGTTGCACCCCACCGGACGCTATAGCAGGGATTGGCTTCTCCTGAAGTTCCCGACGGCGCGAGTTCGCCTTGTTCCTCGATTTGAGTCCCAATCTCCCGCAAGGTTCGAATCGTGCGAAGATTGAATGCCGAGGGGGCAGTTCCTCCGCTATAGAACCGAACAGCTCCGTGTCCCCCGAAGGCGGCTGCGACATTCCCTAAGGTCGAACCGAGAATGCTGCGTCGGGAGTTTCCGGTGCAAACGACGATTAGCTCGGCCGGCAGGCCTTGGAGCAGACGCCCATGAATCCAGCTCTTTACCTGATGGGACGCATCGAGATGGCGCTCAGCGAGGCCACCCTCCCCTAGCAACTGTAAACGTTCACAGTATGCCTGAAGTTCCGGAAGCAGCATCGCAGGGAGTGGTGGCATCGAGCAGACCTTAATGAGTGGATGACCGAAAGTAGGTCACACTGGCTGCCTTCACAAGCCAGATGCAGACGGATTCATCGATCTTTCATATTCACCCGCAGCCAGGCGTTCGCATGAAATCGAATCCGCGATCTGGAAACTCACCGCCAGCAGGAGTAACGTATCGGGGGACATCTGTCCGAATTCATCTCTCTTTCTCTTTCTCGCAAAGTGGTTGCTTTGATGAGCATCGTCGATGACATTATGAAGCAGGTGGGTGTTTCCAAGGAACAGGCCGAGGGCGGCTTGGGATTGATCTTCAAGTTGGCCCAGGAAAAGCTGGGAACAGACTTCTCGCAGGTGGCCAATGTGGTGCCCGGTGTGAACCATCTGATTGACCAGGCTCCCGCCGATGCCCCCCCCGGTGCCTCTGGTGCGGGACTCATGGGTATGCTCGGAGGCTTGGCCGATAAGTTGGGTGTTGGCGGTCTCGGTAAGATGGTCGAGTTAGCAGCCGGCTTCAAGAAGCTGGGACTCGACATGGATTCTGTTCAGAAGTTCGTCAAGGTCGTGATGACCTTTATCGAATCGAAGGGCGGAACCGTCGTGAAGGATCTTCTCAACAAAGTCCTGACGGCGAAGTAAATCGTTGGAGATGACGGCGGGTCGGGGAGATCCAGACCCGCTTTGTTTTTCTTGATGAGAGCCTCCCCTTGAACGTTCCGAACCCCGCACTTCCCACCCGCCCGCTGCCTCTCAAGCCCCAGTGGATTGCTGCGGGTGTCTTGCTGGTGGTTCTCTATTTGCTGCTCCGCCCCTGGCTGGTGGAACGGTTTGGTTTGGTGTTGCCGGGCTTTACCGACGTGGCGCCGAAGGCCGAAGTGACCGCTCCGGACACAACAGCCGAGGCCCGCAAAGCATCCGACAAGAACCGCCCCGTCGATGTTCCCGTCATTCCCGAGCAGACTGGAACGGTGACTAATGACGAGGTCGCGACCTCGGATTCCAGTCCGACAGAACCGACAGTCGTTCCGCCTCCTGAAGCCACGTCGCGCTCAACGAATGCCCCGAGAGCTTCGTCTCCCCCCAAGCCCGATTCGAATCCGAGTGTGGCCCGTCGTGATCCCAGCACGGGCTCACTCCAAAAATCCCCGGCCGCTCAATCTGAGCCCAGGCCTGGGACGGCAAAGGCCACGCCGCCGAAACCAACACCGCCGCCCGCGAAAACACCCGCTCCGCCCACAGTCGCGACTCAGAACTCCAAGCCGAAACCGAAACCCGGAACTCCGGCTGGGAGTCCGCCGGCGACTCCCGAGAAGTCGTCGCTCGGCGTCCTCAAGCCCACTGGTCGAGGGAGGTTCGAGTCAACAGCTGGGTTGGTTTACGACCAGTACCGGATTGACCACGTCATGGAGCACAGCCACGACAACACCGATAAGCCGAGCCACGGCGTGTTCGACGCAGGGACCCAAGACGAGGTTCTCGCCCTGGTCGATGAGGCGTTCCAGTTGGCTCAGAAACGGGGTCCACCGGATGTCATCATCGAAGACGAAGGGGACCGCACGACTTATAGAGTAAACATGAATCGCAAGGTGGGCCACGCCGGGGGCCAAAGTGGTGCCCGCCGCCGGAACCCCCCGCTCAAGATGGTGAAGATCGTCCTGGAAGGGGACCGGGTCATCACCGCCTTTCCGACGAACTGAACCAGACATGGTCGGTTCGAGTCGAGGTGGCATTCCCCGACCGATGTCGTATTTTAGGGGCGTGACCGAGCTGTCTCGATCACGAATTCGCCGCTGCCCCCCCCTGCCCTACAACTTCGTCGCACGTTGCAAAGCGGCTTCGATCTCGCGTTGAATGATCGGTAAGGGAGTGAGGAGGTTCGTCGGATTGTCGACGGTGGTGACACGGTTTGTCCGAGGGTCCCAATGCACGGGACCAAAACGGGCGGGAGCGGGATTCTCAGTCAGGACATGGCCCATCGCATCGTCCTGGTTGAAGTGCCAAAACTCGAAGGGAAAGTGGACGAAACCGCGTGCTTCCAGCATGGCGGTGATCTCCAGCCGATTCTGAAGCGCGTCCGGTTCGACAAATGGCGATCGCATCGGCGTCCGCTCGCTCATCTCCAAATAGGAGTTCCCCCGCCACACTTCACTGCCATCGTCTCGCCGAAAGACTGAGACATCGATCGCCGATCCGGACATGTGCGTGCCCACTTTCGGATTGTTGGAAATCAGCACATTCGCTCGCCGAAAGACCAACTCCACCGGCGGAATCTCGCCTCCGCATTCCCAGATACACTTCTGCAAGATGACATCGAAGAGCTGCGGTTTGCGTCCCAGTTGCCCCTGCATGTCGAGCGACCGGTATCCGTCCTCGATCTTCAGGATCCAGCCGCGGTCGTTCATGTCGCGACCGACATCCATGACCCGCTGGACGAGACTCTCTCGCATGAACAGCACGCGTTCGAGCTCTCCGGCGATCTTGGAATTCGAGAAAAGCATCTCCACGCCCGTCTCGACGGCGGCGTCTGGCAAGGAGGCGAACCCCTCACGGCATTCCTGCACCTCGACAGGGATGACTCGCTCAATGAGTTCATAGCCCGCATCCATCTGCTCGGTCCAGTAAGCACGACGCTGCGTGTTATCATTCTTGGTCATGTGAGTTCTCCGATGGGCTTCGATTTTCTTTGGGGGGCAATTCCGATCTCTCCAGTCGATCACTTCCGCGAGCGCAGAAATGCCACCAGATCGACCCATTCCTGACGCGTGAGTTTGTCCACGAGCTTCTCCGGCATGACCGAGGTTTTCGTGGGAATCCGGGCCTCGACCTCACTGGTAGGAAGTTCGATCGTGTTCCCCTCGCCGTTGCCGAGAGTTGTCTTGCCTTCGTTCTCAAAGACCAGCATGCCGGTGTGAACCTGTCCCGTCGGAGTCGTCATCACCCACGTGGTGAACTGGGGAGAGATCTCGCGACTCGGCTCGAGGATCGAGGTTACCAGCTTCGCTGCTGAGAAGGTTCCTCCCACGTGGGACAAGTCTGGCCCGATCATCCCGCCACGCCCTTCGAGCCGATGACACTTAATGCAACCTGGCCCGTTGGGATGGGAGAAGATCAGCAATCCGCGAGCCACTGACTCCGCATCGTCCGGTTTCGCTCCCGCTGCCAGCGTCACCCAGTCGGCATTTGTCTTCGGGCGATCATCGAGAGACTGCACCAGATGTTGAGGGAATTCCGTTTCTTCCCGTGAAAGTGCCAAAGCGATCATCTCTAAGAGCGGGTGGTCCACCTGGAGATTGGGAGATGCGAGAATTTTCAGGATCGCCAGTTCCTTGATCTTCGGCGTCAGTCCATACAGCACGCCCCCAGCCAGTGGCGAGTCCTTCTCGTCCTGCCACTTCCTGATCCACCAGTCGGTCTCGACCGCTGGTTGATTCGCGAGCCCGAGAAACGCCCACCGGCGAAGCGAATGATCGGCCGTCACGTCATCGGCCAGAGTGCGCAGGACGGCAATGGTCTCCGCCGTGGGAGCGGTCACCAGCGTGCGGATCGCCTCTTGCTTCAGTGCCAGCGGGTGATCGCCGGTCACAACTCCCACCAGAAGCGCAGCGACCTCTGGCGAGTCCTTCGACTGTGACAACCGAATGGCTTGCAGCGCCACCGCGGGCTTGTCGAGGCTCATCCTCAAGATCGGGAGGACGTAGTTCGCAGCTGGGGTTTTGTCGAACTCCACCGGCGACTTTCCGTCCAGCATTTCTAAAGACGCAAGCGTGGCCAAGAACAGTTCCTCAGTCATCGGCTCGCTCGCCAAGACTTTTTCGACATCAGGTTTCAGTGCGGACAGCCTCTTCTCCGCAAGCGCTTGCACGGTGGATCGGCGCACGCGTGCGTCCTCGTCCGCCAGCCCAAGGGCTGCGATGGATTCAAACGGTTCTGCCTGACCGGATGCCGCCAAAACAAGAGCCTGCCGCAGCTGTGGCTCGAGTCCGGCCTTCGAGGCGAGAGCTTTCTCGAACTGTGGCTTCGTGAGTGTGACTCGCAATTGCTTGACCAGCTCGGCAAAAACGAACGAGTCGGAGACATTCGCCACCTGATTGAGCAACGCGACTGCCGCTTTCGGCTGCGACGAGCCGAGGCTGCGGATGAGCGGCGACAAGGCCCGCATCGCTCCGAGGATGTACTGTGGGTCGTTGCCGGCCGGAGCTTCGAGAATCGCCATAAGTTTGGGGATCGCGGGCACCTGGTTGTACTGGTCCAGGTAGAGCGTCTGGGCGGCGTCATAGGGGGCTGTCTGAGCCAAAGCGTATTGTGTCAGCTGTCGCTCGTGGTCGAGCCCCTTGTGAGGAATCAGGGCGGTCACGGCTTCGTACTTGGCACGCGTGGTGGACTCGGGGGTACGGGCGAGGACGATCAACGGCTTGATCGTGAGGTGAGAGAGTCGGCGGGCCGCCACGCGGCGTTCGGCGAGCTTCGGGGAATTGATATATTCCAGCAGTTGCTTTTGATCGTCGAGGCCCCGAATCGGGGCGAGATCGAGTGGCTGATGCGCCTTCGCGTCAACATTCGAGATCCTCCAAATACGTCCCCGCCCGTGGACCTTGTAATCCCCTAGAACCCAGTCGGTGATGAACAGAGACCCATCTGGAGCGGTCGCGATGCCGACGGGCCGGAAGTCGGTTCCGCCGACGATCAGCGGCTCAGCGACCGATTCGTACGAGGCCCCCTTCTGCTTCAACCGGAACCGGTCGACGCGGTGGTCGCCCCAACTCCCGCCCAGCAGGTCGCCCACGTATTCAGGAGGAAGTCCAGCGCTCTCATAGGCCAGGATTCCGCTGGGAGCCTCGCCCGTTCCAGCCACCATCGGCAGCGTACCCGGCACCTCTCCATTCCACGCGGTGAAGGGGTGCAAGCCCTTGCGACCGTTGCGGAACCGATATCCAAAATCGCCGCCACGCACCGAGTGCATCAAGCGGCACGGAGGCCGGCTATCAGGATCGTTATCGACGGTGAACAGATGCCCGAGGGCGTCCACGCACGATGCATGCGGGTTCCAGTACCCTGTCGACCAGAGCTCAAGCCCAGTTCCATCGGGCCGGAAGCGATAGACGTTGCCCCCTTCACCTCCGCCGGTCAGAACCACTCCATCGCGTCCGACCAGTGAATAGTTCTCACCCAAATTCTCACCCAGTCCGACATACATATTGTCGAGAGCGTCAAACGCTAACCCGGCCAATCCGTTGTGCGGGTAGTCCCCCTTCGTGTCGAGCTTCAAGAGGACATGACGGCGATCAGCGACTCCGTCACCATCGGTGTCTTCGAGGAGTTGAAGATCGCGCCGCGTGGCCAGGAAGATTTGCGTCGTCCCAGCGGGGGCTGAGACCTGCAGTTCCGGGATCTGCACGATGTCCATCCACGCTGGTCGCACCGCGATGCTCATCGCATGTCGGATGCCGTCGGCAAAGACGACGGGTGCATCGGCTCGACCATCTCCGTCCTTGTCAGAGAAGGCTAACACCCGGTCGGTCGGGTGTCCCTGGTAGCCTTCCGCAGGGAAGTGCGTGTTGCTCTCAATCACCCACACGCGGCCCGTCTCGTCGACATCGACACCCGTCGGCGTCACGATCTGCGGGTTCTCCGCAAAGAGATCAATTCGAATCCGCGGATCGGTCGAGACCGGCGGAGTTTCCGCGCCGGCCGATACCTGCCACAGCCAGGACAAAGTCACCAGACCGAACAAGAAGTGGCGAGTCATGGGGAGTCTCGACGAGGACGCAATCAGAGATGGCATCGTCTGGAAGACATGACAACAGGTCAGACACCATCAAACGCCCCCTCCTGAACTTACGCCGCCGAGAGTTTGAACTCAACCGTGGGGTGTCAGCAATCACACCACGGGAAGAATATCGCATCGGACAGCGACGATTGAATTGGATCGCGGCGGCGAGCGTTTCATCGTTCGATCCCGTCAAATTCCTGATGCAAAACCCTGAGTCGACGGCTTCCGAAGTCTCGCCTATCGAAAATCGCCCTGGAAGCTGAGACGAGACTTCGGAAGTCTGAAACCAGCCCCCCATGGCCCATTTTTGTCGTGGAACACCTCGACATAGTACGACGACGAAGGCGGCTCTTACGAACTGACACGTCGGCAAGTCTGATGCATTCAAACAGATGCGATCAATACGGGAGCAGTATGATGCGTTGTCTTCTCATGTTCCCGACACGAATGGCCGGAAAGGGACACTCACGTGACGCGTCCACGAGGGCAACCGGAGTCCCAGTCATTCGCATGTCGTCGTGTGCATGTTCACCTCCGCGCACTGCTTCATAACTCGCTCGCGTGGATTGAAATCGATGCTGGAGTCGCGTTAAGGCGTTGCTTCGGCGGGGGCGGCGGGCTCAGCCTCGGGAACACCCTTCAGCTCCCTCAGCCGCCGAGCGAGTAGCGTTCGGCGCAGCTGGTTGGGGCCCGGGCCGAACCCGGTCAGAATTTGTGCGGACTCTTCGTACTTTTCAGTCTTCTCCAGGCACGCGGCCTGCCGCATGGCAGCGGCTTCTCGCATCACACCGAGTGGAAAATCTTTGGCGTACAAATTGAGCGTTCCGAGGCAAGCAGCGAGATCGTTGTTTTCAAACTGCGTGGACGCCATCCAATAGGTCGCCTTATCCGCCACGATTCGATTCTGGTCCATGACGAGTTGCATCGCCCCATCAATGGGGACACCGCTTCTCGGTGCCGACCGATGAGCGCGGATCATTGGGAGATAGCCACCGATCGCCTCGGTTCGATGTCCGAGGAGATGTTGCACGCGGGCATATTGCAGAGAGCGCTTTGATCGCTGAGCCACCACGGTCAGCACTCCGGTCTTGGCATCCGGCACCTCCTTAAATGATCTGGGCCCTGACATGACCTGCACCAGTGGAACCATGTGCGGCGCCGCTTCCGCTCCCAATGAGTCATACAGAGCGCACTGCCGTTCCGGGTAATCCCACACTCGAACACGGTCACCTGCGAATCCCAAAGAGGTGAAGACTTCGCTGACGCGCTGCGCCAATCCCCGCTGAGTCCCGGCACTGGGTCCGAGTCCGTCGTAGATCACACACAGGTGATTCGTGGGCCATTGAAACTGCAACTCTGCCAATCGCGGAGCCCAGGTGCAGCTCGTCCCGACCAGACCGACACTGGCCGACTTCAAACGCTCAGCGGTCCAGGGAAAGGGTGTGCCTTCGATGTCGAGTTGACGAAACAGGGAGTCATCAGCCAACGCAGCCTGGAGAGTTGCCGGGCTCCGATAAATGGTCTTCCGCTCACGCTCGCCCGCAGCTGGGATGGGAAAGCCGGTCAGTGGGTCGAACAGCCAGACCTCTTTATCGATCACCACTGCGACGAGTGGTGAGAGCGACGCCTCCTCGGTCGTGAGGACGACGGCATCGAGTCGCAGCTGACGCAAGATCTCAACCATGATCCACGCGCGGTCTGAGGGTGTCCCCTGGCCGATCATCAAGCACTCAAAGGGGGTCAGTGGGCGATCCGCGTCCTGGGCAGCTGGTAGAGGTTCCAATTGATCGGAAATCACCCCCAGCGCCGCCAGAGCCCGATCGATGTCGGATTTTTGCGATTCCCCAATACGGGTGCCCATCTGCCCCAACAACAGAGATTGCCGCAGATGTTCAATGTCCCGACGGCCAAACCGCTTCGAGAGAGCGCGATCGCGGTACTCGTCAGTGATCGCGGCTTCAATGGGCTGGATGTCGGAAACAAGAGGCTTGTCTCCCTGGGGGCCGCAGGTCTCCCAGTAGCGGTTAAGTTCCTGAACGCGGCTTTCGACATCCGTATCGAACTGCAACCGTTCGGGATTCACGCTCTGAATCCATTTGACCAGCTTCTTTTCGCAGAGACTGCTGTTCGCCGCCCCTAAGCCGGGATCAACTGGGTTCGGACCAGTATCGTCGAGCTGCTTCTTGGGGAGCGAGAAATACATCACGGCGAAGGCCGCAATCATGCCGAAGAACCACCCGACCATACTCAGGGTGAGCCAAGAGCGACGTTTAGGAGCAGAGGACATGGAGGACGGATCTTCGGGGCGACCGGGATGAAACGTGAGGCTGATGAACAGCGCCACTGGCGAAATGCAGCGAAAAATCGCTGCGAACGAATGCTCATCATGATGACCCCGACGGCAAACATCAAACGCAAAACCGCAGTTTTAACGTACCGTTCAAGTCACGCGATCGACGTTTAGCCGCGATCAACGTTTACAGCGGATTGTCTCTTGGTCTGTGCGCTCTCTGCTACCCGCTGGAAGTCACGAGGCGGCCGCTCGTCGGCCCGGCTGACCAACCCGCAACGTCAGCGAGGGTAAGTGCAGGTCGACCGTATTTCGCGGGCCAGACTCGATCGGAATCACTTGTGCGTTTCAGCCAGATTGGCTGTTTTGCCTGCTCACTCCGGCTCGCCCTCGCTGACGCTGCGGGTTGGTAAATCGTTCTTGCTCGCTTCGCATTGGATCAGTGAAACTGTAAAGACCGCTCGTCACACCGCTCTAAGCGCGACGCGAAGGCTTTGCGGAGCGGAGCGTTCCCACCGATCCGCTCACGGCAATACGCGAGTCGCCAGCGGCAGCGCCGGGTACGCGACCCGGCCGCGCTGTGGAGCTTCCCCGATCTCGCGTCGTTCCGGCGGGAGATAGTCGAACTCTCCCGGAGTATCGAACCGCTTCTTCAGACCCCAGACCTGCGCCAACGAGTCTTGATACAGCAGCGTCCACTCGTCCGTGTGGGCCTCCAAAATCCGCACGCTTCCCCGTTGATTGCGGTTCAAAACGAATAGCTCGGGGCTCGCATGGCGGAGAGCCTTCTCCGGGTCGACCGGGCCGGACTGAGGGCTGCGATATCGCTTCCCCGCGTAGTCCCGACCGAAGATAAAGTCAAAGTGAATGTCGATCACCTCGGGCGTGTAACACGTCGTGTATCGGCCATCAACCGCGACCGTCGAGCGACGCAGCGGGTCCGGCTCCTGTGCGAAACAGGCCAACGCATACTGGGCCCAATTGAACGTCACTACCGTCCGCCCGCGCAGCTGTCGGTCCTCCATGAACTGCATGGCGGCGACGGGGTATTGCTGACTGTCGACCTCCAGGCGGGAGAGCTGAGGTGCGAGGCGAGCTCCCACGCAAACCGTGGCGAGGGCGATACCGAGACACGCCCATTGCACGAATCCCTGTCGCGGGGCGGCTTCCGGTTTTGGCTCAGCATTTCCAACCGTGATGCAGCGCCACGCCGATTGCAAGTGCGGCGGAATCCAGAAGGCGACCAAGATCGCCAGGAACGTCAAGTGGCGGATATGGCTGACCGCCTGCCACCCGACCAACCCGAGAATCATCAGCTGAGTGAAGTCTTTGGGTCGCTTCGAATACCGCAATGCGAACAGAGTCACGCACAACAGCGACCAAAACGGCGCGGCCTCCGTCGTGAAGAGCGGGATCGGTTGCCAGTCGAGAATCTCGGGCTGGGGATGCCCGATCGCCGCAATCATCCAGCGGTGCAGATCAAGTCCATACGGCGTCGCGCAAGTGCCCAACCCGGCGGCACAGCTCATCAGCACATAGCGACGAATACGCCCCTCGGCAGACCAGCCCCACAGGCTCAACGCCTCGACGCTGCGAAACACGAGATACGCAACGAAGATCGCCAGCCCGGCGGCAAAGCTGCCGTGTGTGTTGGTCCAGACGGCGAAGAGCGGAAAGCTCAGCCATAAACATCGCATCCGCTGCCAGCGATATTCGGCTCCTTGATCGAGTGCGAGGGGCACCGATTTCCACGGTCGCAGATTCCAGCGGCCTTCCCACCCCTCGAAGATCCACGACAAGCTGAAGAGCATGCCGCTGAACATCGCATAGCCCAAGACTTGCGGGCGAAAGTGCCAGTGAAACGCCAGACCAAACGAGGCCACTAAGGCGCACACGCCCGCGACCGCCCAGCTGACCCCGTAGCGGCGGGCTTGAAAGAGGATCAGCCCCAGCACGAGTTGGCTCAGCAGGAACTTGCCCACGATCAATCCCTGTGGGCCAAACTGAATCTCGGTCCACGCCGTGAGCAGCTCCGCCAGGTTCTCGTGATTGATCCAGCGAAACCCAATCGAGGTAAAGGACCCCGTGGTCGCCTTCGCCAGCCGACCGGTCTCGATCCAGTCCTTCCCGTACAGAGAATGCCCCCACAAATCGGGGTCCGCCTCATTCATCCCCATCACCAGTCCGCCTGTGACCAGCACGAACAGAACCCAGATGATTTTGAGTGCAGTCAGCAGCCCCGCACTGGCCTCCCGGTCGTCGGGGACCAGTAGCGTTTGTGCCGGTTGTTCGGAAAGTTTCGTGCTCATGTCGTTTCGCGAGGGGAGCGAATGTGACGGGGAAAGTGGCCCGAGACCTGATCCGTCAGCCTCTGACCACTCCCAACCTAGCTCACAAGTGAGTCGCTGGCCGGGCCCAGCAGGGAGCGTCGCGAGAAACTTCCGAAGTCTTCTGAGACTTCGGAAGTTTGCAACGGTTCTCAGTCATGTTCCCTTGGGAACTGATAAGAGCCGCTGTCTCGGAGGGGTAGACCGCTCTACAATTGCGCGCCGTGAATGTGAGCGGCACGGCGCTAGCCGGCGGCTCTGCTCAGCGGTCGTCCATCAGAGCCAGCGGCTAGCGCCGTGCCGCTCACGAAGAACACTCAACACCCCTCCGGAGCTATCCATGCGGATTGCCTTTCTCGAATGTGCCACCGGAATCAGCGGAGACATGACGCTGGCGGCTCTCGTCGATGCAGGCGTGGACGCGGCGGTGATCCAGTCGGCCATTGCAGCTCTCGGTATTCCGGGAGTGGAGCTGCGATTCGAATCGGTGATGAGGTCTTGCTTCCGAGCCACTGCAGTGCGCATCTCGCATCCACCAGGCCAACCGCATCGCGGGTACTCGCAGATCGCGCGAATGATCGACGCAGCTGTGGGATTAACCGATGGGACACGGACGATTGCGAAGTCGATCTTCCGGGTCATTGGCGAAGCCGAGGCCCGTGTGCATGGCTCGTCGCTGGATGAGATTCACTTCCACGAGGTCGGGGCGATTGACTCGATCGTCGACATCGTTGGGGCGGCTGCGGGGTTCGATGCGCTGGGGGCCGAGGTCGTGGTCTGTGCGCCACTTCCCACGGGGCGCGGGTCGGTCCGGATCGATCACGGGGTCTGCGCGATCCCGACGCCGGGGACAGCCGAGATCCTGAAGGGGATCCCGCTCGTCGACCTGCCGATTCAAGCGGAGTTGACGACTCCGACAGGGGCGGCGATTGTCAAAGTGCTGGCCGATCGGTTCGGAGCCCTTCCGGCGATGACAATCGAAGCTGTCGGGTACGGGGCGGGGACGATGAATCTGCCCGATCGAGCGAACGTACTGCGGCTGTTCGTGGGTGAGGCGATCGCGGCACCGAATACGGATCAAGTCTGTTTACTGGAGACCAACCTCGACGATGTGACCGGGGAAGTCATCGGGTATTTGAAGCAGAAGGCACTGCAGGCCGGGGCGCTTGATGTCTACTCGACTCCGATCCAGATGAAGAAGGATCGCCCGGGTGTGATCGTCAGCATTCTGTGCCGCCCGGAAGACTGCGAGCGATTCGAGACGCTCCTGTTCCAAGAGACCGGCACACTCGGTATCCGTCGCCACCGCATCGAGCGTGTGAAGCAAGCCCGGCAAGCCTACACCGTGCAAACCGCCTTCGGTCCCGTGCTGGGCAAGCTCGCCTGGCAACCCGGCGGCCCCCCCCGCTTCGCCCCCGAGTTTGAAGACTGTGCCCGCGTCGCCGCCGAACGCGGAGTGCCCTTGCGAGACGTGTACCGAGCCGCCGAGGGAAGCTTCGCCGGCGATGTGGTTCGGGTGGAAGAGCCCACCGCCGCCAAAGACACCGCCCACGATCACAGCCACTCGCATGACCACTCGCATGACCACTCACATAGTCATGACCACGGGAATGATCACGGGCATTCGCACGATCATTGAGAGGTTTGATGCTGCTGTGCCTCACCGGGACAGCTTGAAGTACCCGACGGTACCAGCAACTTGTCCACCTCACCCGACGAGCGGATTCGCCGTTGCGCCGCTTACGGCCAGGATTCCTCCCTCGATTTCGGTGACCGCGCCCGCTGTATCCAGCTTAGCCCAGCCGAGAAGCTGGTAATTCACGCCGGTCAGCGGGCCAGTTTTCCCAATGCCTAGTCCCTTGAAGACTGTTTGGCCATTAAACGTCTCGAATGAAAAGTCGATGTCCACTGACGGGCCAACCGTCATGGGTGGACTTACCGCAAAGACCAACTTGCCAGTGGTCGTTGACCCGCTATTGATCGTGAGCGTCCCCTTCGCCCACTTCACAGCATCAACATCGACCGGAGCGGTCGGCTGCGGAATCATCGGCGCGTCAAATTGTGCCTGACTGAGTTTAGTCACGACATAGCTGTTATGGTGGAGCGGTCCGTTGATCTGAGGCATTGTAAACACCTTCTGAGAAAACGAAGAGGGAGAGCCGAACAAGACGCGAAACGATGAGATTTATTGGCTGAACAACAAGAGGCTGTGAAAGCGGCATGATGACGAGAATGGACATCATGACCCTTCGACTCCCAGACGGTCTCAGCCAGAGTAGGCCATCCCGCCGCAGACCTGGTTTGACGAGCTTTGACACTTCCAGGAAGTACTCCACTCGTCATGTCATGTCATCGTGTGCCCCCGCCACCTCCTGCTGCTGTCGGACGCGTCCCCACCCAAAGATTCGAGAGCGGTGTGAGTTGGACGCCATCCCTCCACCATGTCCCGACAAGTTGAGTGCTATTTTCCTCCAATAAGAATCCAAACTGACCAACTTCTGACCGGTCTCCAACAACATAGGTTCCGGTCCAGAAGTTACCGAGCAGAGCTCCGAATAGCCTGGCATCCATGCCACCGGAGACCGCAAATTGACCATCGAGATTGTCTGAACCATCCGCCGTGATTGTGAGCAGAACTGGTTCATAAGTCCCGTCGACTCCTGTGTACCGACGAGTTCTCCAGCTTCCAGTAAAATCGATCATTACATGTGCCTTGAGATTGGCTCGTGGAAAGTAAAAAGGTGGGAACAAGAAGCACGACCCTGAGTCTCATCGAGATTGTGTCGAAAGGTGGCCCGCATCCCCTCAACACCTCAGGGCGTGCGACTTGACCCGCACACTGGTGTCGATCTTAATGGCCTGTACCTCACACTCCAGCATGTGGCCCGGAACGGAAGCGGAACGCAGGGGACATTTGTGTCAGTTGTCGTCCCAGTCGCTACCGTCGCCAGAAGGACGGCCGCTGCGACGCTGCGTAGGAGTGTGTTCGGCAGCGGTCCGAGAGAGTGGAGTCGCTCTCAAGGTCGACATCAGAGGGCGTTCGCCCAAGCTCTCGCGAACGTGGCGACTCGCAGATGTGAGCTGGATGGTTCTGCGGACCGCGAAATGTCGAAGTCGATACGCGACGAGTTGGTATCGCGGCGAGGATTCGCAGGCTGACGCGCAATAGGGCTTGGTTGAGATCAACAACCAAAATGCCTGAGCGATAAAACCCAGAGAACGTCGTCCTTCGCCCGCCCTCGCTGACGCTGCGGGTGAGTCCACCAAGTGCCATGGGGCGCTCGCCGCCCCGCTCACCGGAGGAGCGGGTACCGAGTCCGTCCACTTTACTGGTTCTTGTCGAGCCGCCTGGCTTTGGCATCGGCGGCGATGGTTGCCCCGGTGAGTGTGTCGTAGTCATCCACAATGCGGGCGATCAGTCCATCGACAAACCGAAAGTGCATGTTGATTTGGACGGGCGGGGTCGGCATACCGAGGAAAGTGCCACTCTCCATCCATCGGGCGAGGACGGTATTTTCTCCGACCATGTACTCCACTTCGATATTTTTGTTTCTCTGAAGGACGCTGAAATAAGCGTCCAGCCATTGCTGCATCCCCGCAGCCCCCCGGAATGTCCCCACGAATGGAGCGGCCCCCGGTTCACCGGGGCAGACGAACTCGAAGTCCTCCGCGAGGAACGGCTCGATCTCCGGGAGCATCCGCGTTTCGAGCAACTCCCACGACTCCACCCACTTCCGAGCGATGGCGGAGATGTCCATCGTCAGTGACTCGACCGCCACAGCCTGGGCTGGCGTCGACAGGGCTTCAGCCAGATCTTGAATCGTCGCGATATCGAGCGTGCCGCCCTTCTCGGCCTTGCGGACGAGGCGTTCGGTGTAGCCCGCAATTTTGGCCAAGCGCTGCTGAGTCCACCCGCGCACCAGCCGCTGGGTGCGAAGTTCGCGGCCGTTAATTGCGATGAAGCGAGAATTCTGAGTCATGGAGTGTGCTCCGGAGCCAGCTCAGGTACTCGTTCTCGGGCGAAGAAACGAGTGGACTGGCTGACTCGGCGAACGATGAGGTCGAGCCGTGAGATTAACCGATGTGCTATCCCGTGCCATGACCTGTTCAGGTTATGGCCGACCCAGAAATCGAAAAAAACAAGTGATATCCATCTTCGCATGTCGACTCATACAAGGCTTGAGAGCGGTTTGACGCTCTGCCTTTCCAGCTTCACTCATCCAGTGCGAAGTGAGCCAGAGCGATTTACCAACCCGCAGCGTCAGCGAGGGCGACCGGAGTGAGCCGG
>Ga0105047_10005319_pt1 | contig 22175 bp, 17 predicted proteins | sample MAT04_FD_78384 | JGI IMG/M metagenome (GOLD analysis project Ga0105047, IMG submission 78384) | Freshwater microbial communities from Lake Fryxell liftoff mats and glacier meltwater in Antarctica - MAT-04 (megahit assembly) | ecosystem: Environmental > Aquatic > Freshwater > Ice > Liftoff... | reverse complement strand
GGCGCGGAACTACGAGGCGCGGAACTACGAGGCGCGGAACCGCGCGGCATTGAACTACGCCAACCCTGATTGTGCAGCAATTGTCAGAACCGGCGTCCCAGTCGTACAAACACATTCGGCCTGAGATCAGTGTCGGTCACCGACTGCGCGATGTACACGCCAAAACTCCCGAAGTCCAGGCCACCTCCAACATCCGTCCGCCACGAACGCAACGTCGGCAAATCCGACTTGCCGTAATGCAATCCATTGTCGCCGTCACCTATCAACCAACCGCGTCCAGTGTTCATGAAAATCACCCAATTGCCTTCGACACGAAAGCGACGGTTGAATGGCCAGCGCGTATGCCCGCCTTCCTCCTGATCACGAAAGAACGAGAATCGAAAATCCGTTTTCCACTCGGCCTGAAACAGCGCGAAGCGATCACACTGCGCCGGACGTCCTAACGCGGTGTAGGCACTATCAGATCCCGAGGCACACGAACCCACGTCTGTCAGTCCAGTCTTGCTGCGAAAGTCGTAGCCTGGCAGCGCATCGGCACCACTCACCGAAAATCGACGCTGTGCCGGCAGTTGGTCACCCGCCAACACTCCGCCGCCCACCATGCGCAGGTTGAGTTGCGTATTGGGAGCCAAGCGGTTGTAACGGCGCAAGTCGAACAGCGCGCGCGAGTACGTGAGGTCGCCAGGCATCGTGTTGCGTGTGCCAAGCGTTGTTGGTGCAACTTTTGCAAGCGTGCCTGATCCGCGTTCGAACTCAGCCTTCAACAACCAACCGCTACGCGGACGATCGATGTTGTTACGCGTGTCGAGCTGGCCCGTTGCCGTGAAGAGATTGATTAATCCATCATCTGAAATCGGATTGGCGCGCCACTTGTCATCTGACTGAAAAAGAGACCACGGATTGCGCGCGGAACGGGAGTCCCAACGCTCTCGCGCCAACCCAACGGTGAGGCTCGTCATTCCTCCGCCAAAGAGTGTGGCGTAGCCACTCCCACCGTGCCGTTGGTAGTAGTCGCGAAAATCTCGAGTGAACAGCGCGCTTGCCAATCCTACTTCATCGTCAGTCAGCGCCCAGCGTTCAACGGGTTCGACTTCATCATAGAGTCGCGCGCCAATGGCGTACCCCGCATCGCGGCCTTGCCGAAGTTCTGCGCGAATGCGATGGCCGAGATTGAGCGGCTCCCACGAGAGATCGCCGCCGGTTCGGAAAATGCCAAAGACTTCGACCGTGACGCGCGTGTCACCGTGACGCGTGCGTAACCGCGGACCCACGAGTATTGGCAATCCTTCCACGCGATTGTAGGTGTGCGCGGAGGCAGCGAAGATATCTCCCCACGCGCCTTGCACTTCATTGTTCCGTCCCCACTGTCGCCAACGCGCAAGGTCTGCTGTTTCGGTTATCAGCTCAAGGTGTTCGCCACTTTCGGTATACCGAAGACGCGCCCGCCACTCACGCACATTTCCCTTGACCGACGCGGCTGTACGATTCAGCACTTCGCCGCCAACGACGGTGAGATCTCCGTCAATCTTGCCGGTGGGTTCAAACGTCACGTCGGCATTGATGGCGACGAGTTGACCGGTAACGACGCCAGCAATTTTCGCCGGCCCCGTCACGATAGCCAGATCGCCGCGCAGTGTGTCGTTCGCGGCCAACGTAAACGGTCCGCGCACGCGCTTCGTTTCGGCGGCGTTCCATCGATCGGTGACTTCGCGCCCAATACCGCGCGGCAATCGCGTATCGGTCGGCGCAGCAGCCGATCCGGCCGGCTGCTGCGCCGCGAGCTGCGACGCGGCCGAGGCCGATAGTGCGAACGACGTGAAGGCGATGGCGCGCTGCCATCGGAATGGAGTCATACCAAACTCTCAGGGTTTGGGTCGGCGGTATGTAAACGTATCACTCGCCTGAAATACCCGGACCGAACGCGGCCAGTCCGAGGCGTTTCATACGGCGGTACAAATTGGGCCGGTCCGTTTGGAGGCGTCGCGCGGCCTCGGCGACATTGCCTTCGGTTGCCGCGAGCGCGCGCGAAATCAGCTGTCGCTCATAGGCGTCGAGTGCGTCGCTGAGCGGCGGGAAGTCTTCTGGCGGTTCGACGCTTGCTGGCGCCAATGCTGCGTTTGCGTCAACCACACCTTCTATAGAAGGCGTCGATCCTCCGGCGGGCACGATCATGTTCAGTCGCGCGGCGGCCGGAATCACCTCGGTCACATCCTTGGCGGTGATTACTGCACCCGCGTGCAGTATGGAAATGCGTTCAATCACGTTCGCGAGTTCACGCACGTTGCCGGGCCAGCGATAACACGCGAGCGCTTCAAGCGCGTCCTCACGCCACGCCATGGCCGAGCGTCCAGTGCGTAGTCGATGACGTTCGCTGAAATGCCGCACGAGTGCGGGCAAGTCGCCCGGACGATCACGCAGCGGCGGCAGTTCAATTGGTATGACGTTCAACCGAAAGAACAGATCTTCACGAAAACTCCCATCTTTGACTGCACTCGCGAGGTCCTTGTTGGTCGCGCTGAGAATGCGTACGTCGATGCGAATTGGCTTGGTGCCGCCCACGCGCTCGATCTCGTGCGCCTCAATCGCACGCAGGAGTTTTGACTGCGCCTCGAGTCCGAGGTCACCGACTTCGTCGAGAAACAGTGTGCCCGTGTGGGCGCGTTCAAATCGGCCAATGCGTCGGTCGGTCGCGCCGGTAAAGGAGCCGCGTTCATGACCAAACATTTCGCTTTCGACGAGATCACGCGGTATCGCCGCACAGTTCACGCGTTCGAACGGTTTGTCGCGACGTGGACTGCTGAAGTGGAGCGCGGCGGCTACGAGTTCTTTTCCGGTGCCCGATTCACCCGTCACGAGCACGCGTGCTTCGCTTGGGCCGACGCGGGCAATGAGTTCGCGCACGTGTCGCAGCGCCGGTGAATCGCCAATCATTTCACCGGACACGCCCAGGTCTTCCCGCAATACCTGCGTTGCTCGGCGCGCCTGTCGCAGTTCGAATGCGGATGCGAGCGCGAGCAACACGCCTTCGGGAGTCAACGGTTTTTCGAGGAAGGTGAACGCGCCCAACTTGGTCGCGCGCACGGCATCGGCCAGTGCGGCGCGGCCACTCATCATGACCACCGGTAGGTCGGGGCGTTGTTCGCGCAATCGTGCCAGCAGCGCGAGACCGTCCAATTCTCCCGGCATCATGAGATCGAGCAGTGCCACATCGGGCTCACTGATTTGGGCTTGCAGCAACCCTGCGGCACCGTCGGCCGCATCGCGCACGTCATACCCTTCGGCGTTCAATAACGCGCCCACCATCCGGCGGATGTTGGGTTCGTCGTCGACAATCAGCACGCTTGGCATGTCAGACGCGACGCTGCATTAACTGCGGCGCGCGTTGACTGGTGCGCCGACCGGAACTGGCTCGCGCGCTGCGACGAATTCCGGTGCGGCCTCGTGCGCCCGTTCGGACAACACGCGTGTGGTGAAACGTTGTCCTTCGCTGATGCGTTCTACCTCGACGGCGACTGATTCGACGGCTTGTTCAATGGCTTCGAGCCGCTGCGTGACTTCGCGATGTGGCGCAGGCGGTGTGTTGCCGCGACGGTCAATCCAGCGGGCGAATGCGCGCGCGATGGGAAGTCCGACAATGCAGAACACCAGCGTAAGTCCCAGGATGCTCATGATTTCGGGGACCTGTGGAGGAATATCGTTGTTGACGGGATTCCCTCTGCTGCCGCCAAAATCACCGGGCGGTGGCGGTATTGGAGGTATGCCCTCCTGCGCCGCTTCGCGCGCGGCGTCGATTGTCGAACGAATTTCATCCCTGAGATCATTCTTCGCTTCCGTCGAGATACGTCCGCTCTTCATCGCCTCCTGCACGGCTTTGTCGATGGTTGCTTGCAGCTGTGACTGCGCCTGGGCGGATTTTGCGATTGCCGCGGCCTGCTGGGCTGCATCAGCTTGTGTTTGCGTTTGCTTGATCAGGTGCATGTCTATTCTCCTTTCAGCACAGGCGCGCGTTGCGGACTCTGTTCCGCGAGCAGCCTCGTTGTGAATCGTTGACCTTCTGCGATGCGCTCCACTTGTTCAGCAATCGCGTCGATGGACTGCTCCATACGTTCGAGTCGGGCGGTGACGTGTTCAGGAACGGCCGTGTTCGCGTCGCGATCCATTTTCCTGGCGTACGCTCGGGCGACGGGGCCGAAAATCAGGACTGCGCCGCCAGTGAGAAAAAGAACAATGGGAACGATAAAGGGCGACATCTATTGGCTCCGATCGAGTGACAAACCGCTGGTGCTATTCAGCGGCAAACGAAAACGAATTTCGGTGCCGCGGCCCAGGACACTTTCTGCTTCAACCAGGCCGTTGTGTGCGGCCACCGTTTGTCGCACAATTGCGAGTCCCAGCCCGGTGCCGCCCGGTTTCGTTGTGACGTACGGATCGAAAATCTTTTGCAACGCATCGGGAGCAATGCCGGGTCCGTTATCGCGAATGGCGATGCAGACTGCCGCGGCTGATGCAATCTGGTCGCGCGTCACGCGCACCACGAGTGCGCCCTCATTTCTACACGCTTCAACCGCGTTCAGCAGTACGTTGGTCACCGCGCGCACCAACGCTTCGTGATACCCAATGACCAACGGAAGTCCGTCTTCGATCTCCAGTGTTACGGGCATCTGTTCGGGCACGGCGTTGCGTGCGACACGCGTCACCAAATCGCCCACGTCAATTTCGGCAGCCGGTCCGTCGGGGAGGCGACCAAACTGGGCAAAACTGCGCGCCATTGTTTCGAGGCGCGACGCTTCCTCCGCCAACACTTCTACGGTGTCCCGCAAATCGTCCGGCGCCGAACGCCGCAGCCGATCGACGGCAAAACGAATTGGCGTGAGCGGATTTTTGAGTTCATGCGCAAAGCGCCGGGCGGATTCACGAAAGGCGTCGGCACGCTCGGCTTGTAATTCGCGTTGGCGACCACGCTCCAACTCGGCGGCCATCGTGCGCATACCGCTGCGCAACACTTCGAACTCGGGCGCACCGCGATGATCGCGCGCGGGCACGGGTAAGGGTCGACCACCGCGTACGAGTCCGGTCCATCCAACGAGTTCGTCGAGGGGACGACTGAGTTGTCGGCTGAGATGGCCCGCGACGCGCGAACCGCCAATGGCGACGACCACGAGAATGAGCACGGCCCCGATCGTCACGAGACGCACGGCGTTGGGGGCGACAAATCCAAAACGTTTGGCTTGTTGGACGGACTCACGCAGTTCTGCCTCGTGTGCATCAATGGCACTGCGCTGCGCGGAGTCGAGCGGGGCACCGCGCACCAATCCAATGACGCGTTCACCACTGCGAGCCACGCGATCCCACGCGGAAGTGGCGGTGACCATCGGCAGAGTCATATAGGCGGTTACGGCCCCGATGGCGGTCACGGCAACGGAAGGGATGACGGCGAATAACAAGAGCACCGCGAACAGTCTGGTGCGAAACGGCGCTGGTGCCCGCTCCCTACGAAGGCCTTCGAGGGGTGGTTTCGAGCCGACGTTCGAGGATGCCAAAGGTTCGGTTGGCTTCCGTATCTCCTTCATTCCAGATAATTTACGTGATTGCATCTGGCAGGCATCCTTTCATCGGCCGCAGCAGTGCAATTGAACCTCGATTTCGAGCGCCGCCCGCGATGCTCGTTCCGATGTTCAAATTCGAAATTCGTACCCGATGTTCGTCGGCGATTCTAGCAAAGTCGCCGCCACCGACCCTGCTGAGCGCCAGCAGCCAGCAGCCAGCAGCCAGCACCGCGCGCGCCTCGCGCGCCATCACCGGAGTGGAATGACAAAGTCGTGGTCCCTGGCTCCCCTCGTCGAGCAACGCGCGCGGGAGCATCCCGAGCGTACGCTGGCTGTGGTCGCGAACCGGGTCTGGACATACGGCCAGGTTGATTCACGGGCGTCTGCTTTGGCGACGGCGTTGACGGAGTTGGGATTGGGGGCGGGTGATCGCATTGCGGTAAATCTTCCGAATGCAGTGGAATGGCTGGTATCGCTGCTGGCCTGCGCCAAACTTGGCGCCGCCGTTGTTCCGATCAATCCCAAGCTCAACATCCACGAGTTGCGCTTCCAGTTGCGGCATGCCGAAGCGAGTGCGGTAATCACGGTCGACAAGCTCGATGCGGTCGACTTTATGCACGTGTTCGAAGAGTTGCTGGGCGAGCTGCCTGATCTGCAATACATCGTGACCGTGGGCGAGGCCGACACGTGGTACGACGATCGTATTTTTCAGTTCGATGCGCTGGTCGAGGCCAACCTCGACAAAACGTTTGAGCCGGTGTCGAGCCACACCGACGCTGTTGACGTCGCGGTGATGTACACGTCGGGCACGATGGGCAAACCCAAAGGCGTGCGATTGTCGCATCGCGCGCTGGTCGAGAATGCCACGCAGACGAGTGAGATTCTGGGTGTCACGAGCGATGATCGGTTACTCGCGTTGGTTCCGTTCTTCAACATCATGGGATTGAGCGTGATGGTGGGCGCGATGTCGGCCGGTGCGGCGTTGGTGATGTTGCCCACGTTCGATGCGTCGGCAGCGCTTCGCATTATTGCCGAACAACACGTTACCGTGGTGTACGGCGTGCCGACGATGTTTCACCTGCTCATGCGTGAAGAAACGTTTCGACCAGCCGCGCTTCCGTCACTGCGCACCGGTGTCATGGCCGGCAGTGCGGTGTCGGATGATTTGGTGCGTCGCGTGCGGAAGTGGTGCGATGTGCTGGTCGCCTACGGTCTGACAGAAACGGGTCCCACCGTCACCATCACGCGATTTGATGATGATGACGAGCGCCGTTTGCAATCGGTAGGACGGGCGTTGCCCGGTGTTGAAGTAATGGCGGCCGATCTCATGACGGGCGCGCTGCACGGGCCGGAAGCGGTTGGTGAAATTGCCGTGCGTGGTGCGGGGCTGATGCAGGGATATTTGCGCATGCCTTCTGAAACGGCAAAGGTGTTGACTCCCGATGGGTTTTTCCTCACGGGAGATCTCGGAATTATTGATGAAGATGGCTATGTGAAAATTATCGGACGACGGCAGGAGACCATCTCACGCGGGGGACATCAGATCTACCCCGGTGAAGTTGAAGATCGCCTGCGAAGTCATCCGGCTGTTGACGATGTATGCGTGATCGGTGTGCCCAACGATGTACTGGGTGAGCTGGTGTGCGCGTGTGTCGTGCCCATTGAGGGCGCGGTCATTACCGGGCGCGAGATCAAACTATTCGCGCAGGAAACGATGGCCGAGTACAAAGTCCCCGATATCGTTCGTTTCTTTGACGAGTTCCCGTTAACGGGAAGCGGCAAGGTGCGACGTAAAGAACTCTCGCGCGCGATCGCGCTCGAGCACACCGTATCGTATCCCATAGGTCATGCACACTAGACATATACGTCCGACTCCAACCGCTGCGAGCCGGACCGTTACTCCATTCCATCGCGGCCCGATGGCGCTGCCCGTTTCGGGCGCGCAAGTCTCGAACAATCACGCCAACCCGAACGCCCCGCACGCGGCGTTGCTCATCGACTTTGACAACGTCACGATGGGAATTCGCTCGGACATGCTGCAGGCTGATCTCAACCGCCTGCTCTCGTCGGACATCATCAAGGGAAAAGTTTCCGTGCGCCGCGCGTATGCCGACTGGCGTCGCTATCCTGGGTACATCGTGCCACTCACGGAATCTTCCATCGATTTGATCTTTGCACCTGCGTACGGCTCGGCCAAAAAGAATGCGACCGATATCCGTCTCGCGATTGACGCAATGGAACTGGTGTTTACGCGTCCGGAAATCGGCACGTTTGTGTTGCTGTCCGGCGATTCCGATTTCTCGAGCATGGTGATCAAGCTCAAGGAATACGGCAAATACGTCATTGGTGTCGGTATTCGCGAATCCGCGAGCGATCTGCTGGTGATGAATTGCGACGAGTACTATTCGTACAACGCACTCGCGGGATTGGTCAAAACCGGCGAAGACGAAACGACGCGCTGGGATCCGTGGCAGCTGGTGACGGAAGCCATCACGCGCATGAAACGCAACGGCGATGTGATGCGCTCGGACCGTCTCAAGCAAGTGATGCAGGAAATCGACTCGTCGTTTGACGAGAAAGATCTGGGCATGTCGAAGTTTTCGCGCTTTGTACAGGATGCCGCACATCGTGGCCTGGTGCGCACCACGAAGCTTGAAAACGGACAGCTGGAAGTGGATGTGCCGCTTGCGACTCCGGCGAGCGCTGCTGCCGGTGCGGCAACGACGAGTGATACACCACCGGCCGATTTCATCGCGCCGGTCGAAGTGCGTCGCGATCGTCCAGAGCGCGAGCGTGACAGCAGTCGTGGTCGCCGTGGGCGTCGGGGGCGTGGCCGTGAGCGCGAGCCGCGCGACGACGAAGCGCGTGACGAAGGCGATGCCGAAGTCGCCACCGATGGGGCGACGAGCGAGTTTGTAGCACAACCCGCGAGTGCACTGGGCATTACGACAACGTTCAGTGTCCCCGCGCCTGCGGCACCAGTTGGACGCGCGCAATTCACGCCCGCGTTCACACCCGCGGTCACACTCCCGCCAGTTGCGCCTCCGGTTGTTGCGCCAACTGTTACCGCGCCGCCATCGCCGTTTGCTGATGCCTCGCATGACAATATCGGTCGCGGTGGCGAGCGGCTCACCCGTGTTGAGGCGTTTGATCTGGTACGTCGCGCGGTCGAAGCGTTGGTGAAGGGCGAAGAAACCACCAGCGCGAGCGCTGTGCGTCAGAAGGCGTTTGAAATTCTTGGCCGCGACAGCGAGTCGCTGAGCGGTCGCAACTTCGAGCGCATTCTGCGCGATTCGCACGACGCGGACATGATTGATTTGCGTCGTCGCGGCAACGATTTCGAAGTCGCGCGCGCGGCCGACGCCGCCCCAATTGTCGAGCAGCTGAAGTCGGCTGACAACGCACTCAAGGCCGTGGCCGCCGCGAACGCACCGCTGCCACCCCCGCGTGGAATGGCGCATCGAGGTGTTGGTGCGCGCGGCAAGGGTGGACGCAGCGCTCCCGCATTGGATCCGAGCCTCATGACGGTTGGCATGGTCGGCACGCCTGCAAGGCCATCGCCAGTCGCTGCCCCAGTGGTGGCTGCTCCAGCAGCCGTTGTTGTCACTGGACCCGCACCGGTCGTAACCGAAAAAGCTGCACCGGCCGCTGTGGCTCGTGGCGCGAAAGGACCGGCTAAACCATCGCGTGGTGCGAAGCCCGCGCCGAAGGCTGTTGAAAAACCGGTAGCGAAACCTGCCGAAAAAACGCCGGCGAAACCGGCAGAAAAAGCGGCGGCGAAAGCTCCCGCGAAGTCGGCGAAACCTGCTGCAAAACCCGCCGCCAAAGCAGCTCCGGTTGGGGAAGCCAAGCCAGTGGCGAAGAAAACCGCGCCGGCAAAAACGCCTGCGAAAAAGGCCGCAAAACCAGCGAAGAAGTAACTCGTTCGGCCGTTTCGTGTTGGGAGAACAACAGCGCCGCATTCCTTTTCTGGGGTGCGGCGCTGTTGGTTGGGGCGGGTTCGAACGACACTGCTGACGGGGGCGGAGCAGCTGTTTTCACGCGGAGATCGCGGAAGGGCGCGGGTGTGCATGGCCCCTGCGCGTGAGGGGAGGCGCGGAGAAATCATCGCAGACCAATGGTGGTGCCCAGACATTCGACGGGGTGATCCTTTTTATGTAACTGCACCAGACACTACCAGCATTTTCATGAGTTCGAACATCGACTGCAGGTTGGTGTCTCGATGCAATTTGTAGGAAAATTCAACATCGACATCACTCTACATCCCGAAACCCCAAGGGCCGTGTCCCAAGGAAATGAGTTCTGAGTTACTCCCAACGTTCGCGTCCCGCGTGCAGGCCTCCGCGCCTCCCCTCACGCGCCAGACGCATGCCGACCGGCTCCGCTCCGCGATCTCCGCGTGAAGGCTGTTGCTGTTCGGCCGTAGCCGTCACCTCACCGGTCTCGCGAAACACTGTTGCTGTTCGGCTGCAGTTCCCGCCTCACTCATCGTGCCGACATATTGCAACATGCCTCGCCTCAACGCGCTCCCCGCCAGTTTCTACAATCGCGACGCCGAAATCGTCGCGCGTGAATTATTGGGCGCCGAGCTTCGCGTGCGTACTAATGAAGGCGTGACAAGTGGCCGCATCACCGAAACGGAGGCGTACCTTGGTCCGCACGATGCCGCGTGCCACGCCGTCGCGGGACGCACCAAACGCACCTGGCATCTGTTTGGCCCGCCGGGCACGGCGTACGTCTACTTCATTTACGGAATGCACTGGTGTGTAAATGCGGTCACGCGCGAAGAGGGATTCGGCAGCGCCGTCCTCATTCGTGGCATTGAACCCATCGAGGGAATTGAACTGATGCGGCAGCGCCGACCAAAAACGAAAACAGACGCCACACTGACCGACGGCCCGGCAAAACTGTGCGCGGCGCTAGCCATCGACCGTCGCTACGACGGACTGCTGCTTACCGGTGGCTGCGACATTTCCATCAATGAAGGGAGCGTTGTGCCCGCCAACACTATCGTCGTCGGGCCACGCGTCGGCATCAGCAAAGCGATCGATTGGCCGCTTCGCTTTCGAATTCCCTGACGGGAAGTTACCCCGCGCGCAACACCATCACGTCGGCCGAGACGCAGAGTTCCGCATGCACCAACGTCGCGACGGTATCCGGATCTTCCTCGGTCGTGATCGCATCACGCGCACCAAGTTCGAGGGCCCACTCCAACAGCGATTGGTCATTCTGGTGCGTGTAGACGAAGACCTTGCCAACGATCTCTTCAGCGAGCAATGCCTGCAGCAACGCGAGTCCGTCCATGCCCTGCAGCGCGACGTCGGTGATGACGGCATCCGGCCGCAAGCGACACGCAAACGCCAACGCAGAGTCGCCGTTCGCGGCCTCAAGCACCACACAACCGGCGCGCACCAGTGCCTTTCGCAGTGCGCGACGTTGCAGCTGATCCTCATACACGATCAGGACGCGCGGCCGACTGTCCGACGCGCGACGCGGAACGATTGGTGTAACGCGGAAGACGTCGCTGCGGAGCGAACGCGCGGGGGTTGGAAACAACGAATCATCCGCGCCGCCGGCAATCTCGGCAACCCGGCTCGTGAGGACGCGGCTGTCGGGCGGCGTCGGCATAAACGCGGTGCTCTCGGCATCGCTCGGAACCGACCTTGCTCCGATGATGTCATTCAGCAACCGATCAACTTCGTCCTGCTCCATCTCTGCATCGGGAATGGGCGGAGTAACGTTGCTCGCCAGCTCGGCAAACGATGTCAGCCCTCTCAGCACGCGCTCGAGGCCAGTTTCCCAGAGCGTGGCCATTCCGTGCTTTCGAGCCAGTTGGAGAAACTCCAACCGTTGGGTCGATCGGCCCATCAACTGCTGCGTCTCTTCATCAATCATGAAGATTTCCGTGATCGACATGCGACCGCGGTACCCGGTGCCCCGACACGCAGCACAGCCCATTGGGCCGCGCAGCAGTGACGTGTCGCGACCCTTCAGCATCCAGCAGAATTCCTGAGGCAGATCCTCGACGCGCAGCAGCACGCTGCATTCGGTGCACAAACGGCGCACGAGTCGTTGCGCGATGATTGCCTTGAGCGCACTGGCCAACGCGCTCAAATCCACCCCCATATCGGCGAGGCGACCGATCGCACTGGACGCGTCGTTCGTGTGCAGCGTAGACAGCACCATGTGGCCGGTCATGCTCGCGCGTATCGCGATAGCGGCGGTTTCCACATCGCGAATTTCACCCACGAGCACAACGTCGGGATCCTGCCGCAGGATGGAACGCAACGCCGAGGCAAACGTCAGCCCGGCGCGTTCATTCACCTGCACCTGATTGATCCCTTCCAATCGATATTCGATTGGATCTTCGACCGTCACAATGTTTGTTTCGCCGCTCCGCATGTGCTGCAGGGCCGTGTACAGCGTCGTTGTTTTTCCAGAACCGGTGGGACCCGTGACCAGCACCATCCCTTCATTGCCCTTCAGAATGCGCGACAGCTGACTGATTTCGTCATCGTCAAAGCCCAGTGCGTCGAATGTCAATGTCGCGCTGCCGGCATCAAGGATACGGATGACGGCTTTTTCAACACGGTCACCCAGCGGCAGCGTCGATACGCGCAGATCAATCGGGCGTCCATCGATGGTCAGCGAGCAACGTCCATCCTGCGGCCGCAGGCGGTTCGCGATATCGAGACCGGCACTCACCTTCAGCTTGCTCAGAAGCAACGGCGCGAGATCGGCTGATACGCGCGAGGCTTCGTGCAGCACGCCGTCGATGCGATAACGCACCACCAGTTCACCGTCGGAGGGCTCCAGATGCAAATCACTCGCGCGTTGGTCCAGCGCGTCCAGAATCAAGCGGTCCAGCAAATCGACCGCGAACCCACGAGTTGGTGCGGCGGTCGATGAAACGCCGGCGTCGGGAGTGATCCACGCAATGCGGGAGCTGGGACCGGGCGCTACGTCCGCACCGTACACGCGTTCACGCGCTTTCCGAATCGCGGCCGGCGGCGCGATACGCACCAGCACGCGTTTTCCGCAGGCAAACGCGAGGTCGCGTTCAAGGTTCTTGCCGAGCGGGTTGGCAGTTGCTACCTCAAGCGTGCGTCCCGAAAGTGCAATCGGCACGACGTCGTAACGCTCGGCCAGTGCTGGCGGCAATAGCGATTGCTGTTCAGCGCCCAGCGCGGACACGTCGACAATCTTGGCACCCGAAATGTCCTGGACGACGCCAAAGATTGTGTCGGTGCTGACACCGGAGAGCTCCAGTGCCTCCCAGGCCGTGAGCGTCGAGCTTTCGCTCTGATTGGGCAAGTTGGAGCGGTCACGAAAGAACTCGAGCAACCAACGGTCGGACCAAGCCTCACGCTTTGGGGCGACGCTTTCTTGAGCACCGGACATTGCTTTTCTGTAAGGGGTGGAGCGGAATGCCGGGCATCGTCGCAAAGCAAGTACGACATACTCTCGGTATTTGCGCTCCGAAACTTTACTCAGTCGTGAGGCTCAGGTTGATCGACTCGCGCGGGTCTTCATGAAGCGTGTCGGTTGCCATCCCCACTCATTTGATAAGGCCCAGGACCCGTCCAACACGTTTGAATGTGTCGACAACGGCGTCGAGATCGGCGCGGGTGTGTGTCGCGCTCACCTGGCAACGCACGCGCGCTTCGCCCTTCGGAACGACCGGAAATCCAAATCCTGTCACAAACACGCCCTCGGCCAACATCATTTCGCTCATGCGAATGGCGAGGGCGGTTTCGCCGACAATGATTGGCACTATGGGGGTTTCGCCCGGTAGCGGTTTGAAACCGGCTTCCTGAATTGCCGCGCGGAAATAGGCCGAGTTGTCCTGGAGTTGGCGCACGCGTTCGGGATGTGCTTCGGTAAAACGAATCGCGGCGAGCGAGCTGGCGGCGACGGTTGGTGGCAGTGCATTCGAGAACAATTGCGGCCGTGAGCGCTGCGTCATCATGTCGCACAGTGCGTCGGGTCCGGCGATAAATCCGCCGGCGGCGCCGCCCAGTGCTTTGCCCAATGTTGACGTGATCACATCGACTTCACCCAGCACGCCAAAGTGCTCGGCGGTGCCGCGGCCGGTTTTGCCGAGTACGCCGGTCGCGTGTGAATCGTCCATGACGACGACCGCATCGTAGTCGCGCGCGAGCTGCAGAATTTCCGGAAGTTTGGCAATGGAGCCTTCCATAGAGAACACACCATCGGTCCAGATCACGCGTCGCGCGGCGCTCTTGTTGGCTTCCAGTTTGGCGCGGAGGTCGTCCATGTCGCTGTGCTGGTACACACCGGTGGTGCACTTCGTGATTGCCTTGGCCAGGCGAATGGAGTCGATGATGGAGGCGTGATTGAGCGCATCCGACACCACGAAATCGCCTTCACGCACGAGGTTGGGGGTGAGCGCTTCGTTTGCGTTCCACGCGGAGACGAAGGAGAGCGAAGACTCGGTTCCGACGAAACCGGCAATGGCCGTTTCGAGTTCGCGATGCACCGTAAACGTGCCGCAAATGAAACGCACCGACGCCGTGCCCGCGCCGTATTGCCGCAGTCCTTCAATGCCTGCCTCGACAATTTCCGGTTCGTTAGCGAGGCCCAGATAGTTGTTGGACGACAGGACGATGACTTCGCCGCGTCCTTCCATGTGAACGCGTGGTCCCTGCGGCGACTCGAGATAATTGAGGCGCTTGTAGACGGCGTCGGCCTTCAGAGCGGCAATCTGCGATGCGAAATCGCGGACGAGATTCTGGTTCATGAGTGCGGTTGGTGCGAGCGGGAGTAACTCGGAAATTTCAGGGGAATAACTCAGGCGATTTCGAAAATGACTTTGCCGGCTTCGCCCGATTTGATGAGGTGCATGGCTTCGTCGACCGCTTCGAGTGGCAGGCGGTGCGTGATGACTGGCGTCGGATCGAAGGCGCCGGAGCGCAGGAATCGCGTCATCTGATGCCACGTTTCGTACATCTTGCGGCCGACGACGCCGTACACTGTGAGACCTTTGAAAATGATTTCGGACGCGAAATCGATGTCGATGGTTTTGGATGGAATGCCCAGCATGTTCACGCGACCGCCGGGGCGCGCGAGCTTGAACGCCTGATGAATGGCGCTGGGTACGCCGGACATTTCCAGTACGACGTCGGCGCCGAGACCGTCGGACGCGCGCATCACCGCGAGTTCGGCCCCGTCGGGATGTACGGCGTCATTCGCCCCCATTTTGCGAGCGAGCGCCAGACGTTTTTCATTCACATCGGTTGCGATGATGCACGACGCGCCGGCCGCGCGGCAGATACCAACGGCGAATGCGCCGATGGGTCCGCAGCCGGTGATGAGCACCACCGATCCGGCGATGGGTGCCGTGAGTGCGGTGTGAAATGCGTTGCCCATTGGATCGTGGATGCCGCCCAGTTCGTAGCTGATTGTTGAATCCAGGGGCCAGATATTGGTGGCGGGCATCGCAATGAGTTCGGCAAAACAGCCGTCGCGATCAACACCGATGATGCGGGTGCTGGGATCGACGTGTCCATTACCGGTGCGACTGAAGATGGAATGCTCGTCGACGATGTGCCCCTCGGCGGTGACGCGGTCGCCGACCTTGACCGATTCGACCAGGCTGCCGGTTTCGACCACATCACCGGCGAATTCGTGGCCGACGACGAATGGAGGTTTGCAGCGGCTTTGCGCCCACGCATCCCACTCGTAGATGTGCACGTCGGTGCCGCACACGCCCGCACGGCGCACGCGAATGAGGACTTCGTCATCGCGGATTTTTGGCTCCGGCACGTCGGTCAGAATGATGCCACGTGCGGCGGTTTGTTTCACAAGTGCTTTCACAGATGCTCCGGAATGCTGCTGATTTTCTTTGGAAACGTGGATCAAACTTCGCATCTCAAAGCGAGCCGTGGAAGGTCGGGCGCCGGAAAATGGTCACGTGTGCGCACAAATCTTTCAGATTTTTTTTGCGCTTGTATAGGAAAACGTGTTGTAATCGCGCGCGTTCTTTATACGCACTATTGCGCGATGCATTTATCCACACGTATATTCGCGGTAATTCAACGACTTGCGCGTGCTGTCCACACTCTTGTTTTCGATTCGTCGCAAAACGAGACGCGCTGTCCCCCATCCGAAACTGCGTGGCGATATCACGGCGCGAGTTTCTCCAGAATTCCGGAGCAGCAGCGGCTGCACTTGGTCTGGTGGCCGGCAACAGTTCTTTGCTGGCAGCGTCTCCATCGTCTCATCTGTCGTCACTCGCTCCGTTCACACCTGCCGATCCGGCGGCACGTGAATTGGCGATGTTAGCCATCGACGCCGCGAAAACCGCTGGCGCGAGTTATGCCGACGCACGGATCAGCCGCAATAACGTCCGCAATATCAGCACCCGCGAAACGCGTGTGCTGGGGCTGGGTGACAACGAAACGTTCGGCATAGGTATCCGTGTGCTCGTTGGCGGATCGTGGGGCTTTGCCGCCACCAGCGACCTCACACGCGACGAAGTAGCGCGCACCGCGAAGGTCGCTGTTGCGCAGGCCAAGGCCAATCGCGTTGCGCAACGGAGGCCGGTTACGCTGGCTCCCGTCACGCCAACACCCAACGGAACGTGGCGCTCGAACGTGCGCATCGATCCGTTTGACGTACCAATCGAGGAGCAGGTTGCACTGCTCCTTCAGGCCAACGAAGCCGCGTTGAAAGTGCTGAAACCGGGCGGGCAAGGCGCTGGATTCGTGAATTCGAGCATGTTTTTTCTGCGCGAGGAAAAGTCGTTGGCCACCACGGATGGGACGTGGGTTGTACAGACGGTATTCCGCGCGCAGCCGAGTGTGACGTGTCAGGCGGTTGATATCAAGACCGGCGATTTTCAGTCGCGGCAAAGCACCGATATTCAGCCAATGGGGCGTGGATACGAACATGTGCTCGACGGAAAATTGGTTGAGAACGCGCCACGGTGGGCCGAGGAAGCCAAGGAAAAACTGAAGGCGAAGGCGGTCGAAGTCGGGCGGTACGACCTCGTGCTGCACCCCACGCACCTGTGGCTCACGATTCACGAATCCGTTGCACACCCCACCGAACTCGATCGCGCGCTGGGGTTCGAAGCCAACTACGCCGGCACCAGTTTTGTAGCACCGCCCGAAAAAGTATTGGGCAAACTGCGCTACGGTCCCGACATCATGAACATTCAGGCCGACCGCGAGCAGGATGGTTCGCTGGGTGCCATCGGATGGGATGATGAAGGCGTCAAGCCCGACACGTTCATGATCATCAAGAACGGTGTGGTGAACGACTACCAGACCACGCGTGAGCAGGCGCCGTATCTCGATTGGTGGTACAAGCAAAGCGGCCAGGCCATGCGCTCGCACGGCAACTCGTACGCGCAATCCTTTGCCGACGTGCAGTTTCAGCGCATGCCCAACGTGTCACTGTTGCCAGGTACGACCGAGCGCAGTTACGAAGATCTCATTGCGGCCACCGATCGCGGCATTGCGATTGTCGGCGACGGATCGTTCTCCATCGATCAGCAACGCTACAACGCGCAGTTTGGCGGGCAGCTGTTCTATGAGATCAAGGGCGGAAAAGTTGTGGGCATGCTCAAGGACGTCGCGTACCAGATGCGCACGCCGGAGTTCTGGGGCGGCATGGACATGATCGGCGGCAAGAAGAGTTACATGTTGGGCGGGGCGTTTGGCGACGGCAAAGGTCAGCCGGCGCAGAGCAACGCAGTCAGCCACGGATGCCCGCCCACCCGTCATCGCAACATCAACGTCATCAACACGGGACGGCAAGCATGACGCCGCGCTCCCTGTTCACTTCGGCGCTTGATGCGCCGAAGTACATGTCAAAAGATGAAGCGCAGGCACTGACCAAAAAGGTGTTGTCGTACGTGACCGCCGGAAATGCGGCGCGCATAAGCGTGGGGTCCGGCAACCTGGCCAACTCACGGTTCGCGGTCAACCAGATTTCGACAGCCGGCGACAGTTACCAAACGCAGGTCACGGTGCGTGCGACCGTCGGGAAACGCAGCGCAACGGCCAGCGGAAATCGTCTGGACGATGATTCGCTCAAGGCATTAGTGAAGAAGGCGGAGACGCTGGCGAAGTTGTCGCCAGAAGATCCGGAAGCGATGCCCGAACTTGGTCCGCAAACGTATCGCGAATCGCCAGGGTGGTCCGATCCAACGGCCGCGCTCGATCCGCAGGGACGTGCGACGGCGATTCAAAAAATTACAAGTCAGGCCGAAAAGAGCGGTCTTGTTTCGACGGGATATCTCGAGATCACCGCCGGCGCGAATGCGGTTGCATCGTCAAACGGAATGTTTGCGTGGGGCCGTAGTACAGCGGCCGCGTTGACCACAACCGTGCGCACGACCGATGGCACAGGCTCCGGTTGGGCTGGTGCGAGCACACACGACTGGACGCGTATCGATCCCGCGGCACTCGGTGCGCGCGCGGTGGAGAAAGCAAAAGCCTCAATGAATCCGGTCGCGGTCGAACCAGGTCGTTACACCGTGATTCTCGAACCCACCGCTGTTGGCAACATGGTGGGATTAATTCAGGGATCACTCTCCGCCCGTTCTGCAGACGAAGGTCGTTCGTTTTTTTCAAAGCCGGGTGGTGGCACCAAGATCGGGATGAAGGTTGTCGATGAACGCGTCACGCTGGTGTCTGACCCGTTCGATCCCGAAACCTACGGCAGCTCGTTTACCGGTGAAGGTTTACCAACCGAGCGTGCGGTGTGGATTGAAAACGGTATCGTAAAAAACCTCGCGTACGATCGGTATTGGGCTCAACAGAAGGGCGTTAAAGCCACGTCAGCGCAGGGATCGCTCAAGATGTCGGGCGGAACGGCTACGCTCGAAGAGATGATCGCGAGCACCGATCGTGGATTGTTGGTCACGCGCTTGTGGTACATCCGTGGTGTCGATCCCCGCGTCATTCTGTTCACGGGCCTCACACGCGACGGAACGTTTCTGATCGAAAAAGGAAAAATCACGCGTGCGGTCAAGAACCTGCGGTGGAACGAATCGCCCATTTTCATGTTGAACAACATTGAGATGATGGGCCGCCCCGAACGCGTCAGCGCCAGTGAATCAGGCAGCGCCGGTCAGGCACTCGTAGTTCCGCCAATCAAAGCGCGCGACTTCACATTCACGAGTTTAAGCGACGCGGTGTAATCGCATTTAACGTGCGCTTCACATCAACACGCTGGCAGTTCACGATCACTTCAACGAAATTTTCTCCAGCTCGTACAGTTCGCAGTGACGATTTTCACTCAAGTGCGCAACGTTTGCGTCCGACATTCGTCATTGCATCACAACAGCTCGTCAGCGTCGCCCTCGTGCGTAGTTGTCGAGCCATCATCTGCGCTTTGCTGAACAAGTTCTGCTTGTTCAGATAGCGTAGCGCGCCGGACCTCACTGTTCGCGCAAGCATTCGGTGAATACTGCGTGGCTCGCCTTTTCCACCGGGGGAAAGGGAGCACTACCACCTCCTGTTTAGGAGAGTCTGCATCATGGCTCCTGCCAAGAAGGCTGCAAAAAAGGGCGGCCGCAAGGCTGCGAAGAAGGGTGGCCGTAAGGTCGCGAAGAAAGCCGGCCGCAAGGCCGCGAAGAAGGGTGCCCGCAAGGCCACGAAGAAAGGCGGCCGCAAGGTAGCCAAGAAGGCCGGTCGCAAGGCCGCGAAGAAAGGCGCCCGCAAGGTCGCGAAGAAAGCTGGCCGCAAGGTCGCGAAAAAAGCCGGCCGCAAGGCCGCGAAGAAAGGCGGCCGCAAAGCTGCCAAGAAAGGCGCCAAGCGCGCCAAGAAAGCCACCAAGCGCGCCAAGAAGGCCGCTGCACCTGCAATGCCTGCCGCCATGTAGTTCGGTGGCTGCGATGTTTGCAGCATAGTCGTGTAAACGCGAAGGCGCCGGCATGTCTGCCGGCGCCTTTCACGTTTCCAACATCAAATTCACTTCAATGGTGTTGCGACAACGTGATGATGTCGAGTGCGTGCTGGCCGACCGTTTTGTGTTGCGATCCAGCAGCTATTGTACGCCTTGCGTTGGTTTGACGTCGCAGGTTCGTTACGCAACCGCCGCGAACATCAACTCGTTGCTCGATTCCAATGCGTCGAGATCATCCATGAGATCTTCCGGCACAGGGCCCCACACAAAGGCTGCGAGGCGTGATGTTACGTTTCCGTGCCCGCCGTCGGAAATAACAATTCCAACGGGTTCGGCACTATCGGACGGCTTCGTTCGATTGATGCGCATAAGGTGATCCTCTGTCAGGTGTTCTTCCACCCGAGATTGTTTGCGGGTGTCTTTGATCGGCGCCAAATGATTGGTTCGCTCGTCGTTAATCAAAGCACGAATGATGCCGCGGATTAAAGATTTTGCAACATGTTATGGAACAACACTTTAGACCACATGGGCGGTTGCCAATGGCGGAGCTTGTGTCTGGTCGACACAGTATAAAATGAGAAGCCCGTATCGAATTGACACGGGCTTCGTGATGCAGATTACGCCGCGGCTTACACCTCGTCAGGCGACCGCGAAGCCTTTTCGTGCCAGGAAGGTGTGCCCCGCACCGACGTTGCGTTCGATCTTCCAACCGATGTAGCGCGATTCCAATTCTTCCATCGGCATCTCCTCAGGGCCTGTCGCCGCGGCGAGTGTTTCGACGAGATGTACACCGCCATCGGCCGTCGCGCTTTGCAGCACTTCGATAACGCGCGCGCGTTCCTGTGGTGACAAACCGGTGAACGCAGAGGGCGAACACACCACGGCGTGCAACTGGACATCGGGATCCCACGTGCCGAGGTCCGTGCAGTAGCCACGCACGCGCTCCGTGAGGCCCGCGGCCTCGGCCGCATGCAACACGCGTTCAACGGCATCTGGCGACGACTCGAACGCGGTCACGCTACATCCACGTGCGGCGAGATACAGGGCGGGGCCTTCACGATGTGCTCCGGCCACTAGCACATGTCGATCGGATGAGTCCTTGAGTTCGCGCACCAACGCCGCGTTGGGATCGATGCCCCAGTGTTCGGGCCGGCGATACTGTTCGAGGGCCTTGAGACGACGTTTGCGCCACGTCGTGTACGTTGGCAACCGCAACCGCTTGGTGATAATGCGGTCGACTTCAAGCCACACGAGAATCTCGGTGAGACCGATTTGGTCCTGCGCGAGAAGCGCAGCGACTGCTTCGTCACCGATCTTGAGGAGTGAGCTGCGCGACACCGAGTCTTTGTAGTCCTCGATTTCGCGTTCGACGTACAGCTCGTACTCGTATTTTAGGGAACGTGGCGTATTGAAGATGGTGCCCCACGGTGAAAGGCAATGGTCTAAGGTAGACACAAGAGTGTGCCAAGCCAAGAGCATTCGTGCATTAATTCAAATATGCCTGAACTTCCGGAAGTTGAACGCGCGGCAACAATGCTGCGGGCGGCTGCAGTGGGTCACACAATTCTCGACGTGCGCGTACTGCATCCCGCCATTGCGCGCACACTGACACCGCACGCCATTCGCGCTCTGCGTGATCGAACCGTCGAACGCGTCGAGCGCCGCGCGAAGCATCAACTCGTGTTTCTCGACGACGGGCACGTGCTCGAGATCCACTTCAAGATGACGGGCGATTGGGCAATTGGGCTGGAAGGCGATGACGACCGACCGTTGGAACGCGCGCGCATCACGCTCGACAATGGCACGCGTATTTCACTGATCGATGGTCGCGCGTTTGCCGTGATGCGCGTACATGCGCCGGGCGAACTGTTGCTGCCACAGCTTGGGCCGGAGCCGGACGACGTCGCATTTGATGCCGCGTATCTGCACCGCGTGTTGCTGCGGAAGCAGCGTCAGTCCATCAAGTTGGCGCTGCTTGATCAACGGACTGTTGCGGGACTCGGCAACATTTATGCAGCGGAGGCGCTGTGGGAGGCCAGGGTCAGCCCGACCGGGTTCGCGGCATCGCTGTCACTGCCGCGATGCGAGCAGCTGGTTGTTGCGATCAGGCTGGTGCTCGAACGCGCGCCGGCGGAGCGGTACTACGATCGCGACGGGCGATCGGTCACGGGTGACACGGCGTTGTCCGGCATGAGCGACGATGCGTGGCGTGTGTATGCCCGCGAGGGCGCGCCGTGTTTGCGGTGCAAGACGCCAATTAAACGGATCACGCAGGGCGGGCGGAGTACGTTTTATTGCCACAAGTGCCAACGATGAACAGCGGTCGGTTGCTACGACTCTGCCCTACTTCGCGAGCTCGTTCGTTCCAGAAAATATCCTGTCACATTCACTACCTGTGACCAAGCGAGCAGCGAAACCAACACCGCGCCCCGGAGGCCGCGTCTTCGCGTCAGCGGAAACGCTACGAGTCCGGAATAGAATCGCAGCGGTTCGGTGCGCACTGGTGCCTTCTGTCGTAGGGCCCGCGCCGCATGAAATGTCAACGCGCCGCGTCCGTAGTTCAGGTGCTGGCGTGTAAACGATCCGAAACTCATTCGGTGCCAGTGATACACAGCGGCCTGCGGACAGTAGCGCAGCGGATGCCCTGCAAATGTCCATCGATCGCATAAATCGCGATCTTCTCCAGCAGGCAGTCGAAAAGACGTATCGAACCGACCCATCGCTCGCAGCAGGTCCGCCCGCGCGCACATG
>Ga0105047_10005318_pt1 | contig 22175 bp, 25 predicted proteins | sample MAT04_FD_78384 | JGI IMG/M metagenome (GOLD analysis project Ga0105047, IMG submission 78384) | Freshwater microbial communities from Lake Fryxell liftoff mats and glacier meltwater in Antarctica - MAT-04 (megahit assembly) | ecosystem: Environmental > Aquatic > Freshwater > Ice > Liftoff... | reverse complement strand
GGGGCTTCGTAGATGCCGCGGCTCTTGGCCTCGATGATGCGGTTCTCGATCTGGTCGCACATGCCCAGGCCGTGGCGGCCGCCGATGGCGTTGGCTTCCATGAACAACTCGACTGCACTGGCGAAGGTTCTGCCGTTCAGCGCCACCGGCACACCTTCCTCGAAGCGCACGCTCACCGTCTCGCGCTTCACTTCCACGTCGTCGCGCCAGAAGGCCACGCCCATGATCGGCTTCACGATGTGCATGCCCGAGCTCAGGTACTCCAGGTCCTTGGCCTCGTGCGTGGCGCCGAGCATGTTGCTGTCGGTGCTGTAGGCCTTCTCGACGCTCATCTTGTAGTCGAAGCCGTGCGCGACCAGGTACTCGCTCATCTCCTTGCGGCCGCCGAGCTCGTCGATGAAGGTCTGGTCGAGCCAGGGCTTGTAGATCTTCAATGAGGGATTCGCGAGCAGCCCGTAGCGGTAGAAGCGCTCGATGTCGTTGCCCTTGTAGGTGCTGCCGTCGCCCCAGATGTTGACGCCGTCTTCGCGCATCGCCACCACGAGTGCGGTGCCGGTGACGGCGCGGCCCAGCGGCGTGGTGTTGAAGTAGGTGGCGCCGCCGGTGCTGATGTGGAAGGCGCTGCACTGGAGGGCGGCGATGCCCTCGGCCACCAGCTGGGCGCGGCAGTCGACCAGGCGCGCAAGGTCGGCGCCGTAGGCCAGCGCCTTGCGCGGAATCTCGTCGTAGTCGGTCTCGTCGGGCTGGCCCAGGTTGGCGGTGTAGGCGCAGGGAATGGCGCCCTTGGCGCGCATCCAGTGCACGGCGGCGGAAGTGTCCAGGCCGCCGCTGAAGGCGATGCCGACACGTTGGCCGGCGGGCAGGTTCTGAAGGATGTGGGTCACGGCGCGGGTTCTCCTGAGCCCGTGATTGTCGCCAAACCCGGGCCGGCTCAGTCGCCAGGCGCCAGCGGGTCGACCACTACCGTGGGCACGACCTGTCAGCTGAGGCCGAAGCGGTGATGCTCTGCGCCTGCGCCATGGCCGTCAGCCCCCGGCCATGCAGTTGACCATCCAGCGCACGCCGAAGCGGTCGGTGAAGCTGCCGAAATAGGCGCCCCAGAACATGTCCTGCATCGGCATCTCGACCGTGCCACCGACGGACAGGCCGTTGACGAGGCGGTCGGCCTCGGCGCGGGTGTCCGGTTCGAGGTTGATGTGCATCTGGTTGCCGGGCGTGACGGTGAAGCCCATCGACTCGGGTGCGTCGGTGCCCATCAGCACGTGGCCGCCCAGCAGCGGCAGCTCGACGTGCATCACCAGCTGCCGGTCGGCCTCGGCCAGCGGCGGCTGGCCGGGTGCCGGCGGAATGTCCGCAAAGCGGTGCGGGGGGCCGTTGAAGTCGCCGCCGAAGACCGAGCGGTAGAAGAGGAAGGCCTCCTCCGTCTGGCGCGGGAAGTTCAGGTAGGTGCTGACGCGGGCCATGGTGTCCTCCGGACATGTCACGCGTGCCGACGGGCGCACGCCTCCCGCTGCAGGGCGCGATGATGAACGCGATGGCTGCGCCCGGAACGCGACCGCGCTACGGGACTTCCCGAAGCACCCCCTGTCTGCAGCACCCTCGACGACCTTGCCGCGCCGGGCGCCGGTGGTGGCCAGCGAACTGAGCGGCCGCGCGTTCAGTGGCGCGGTCGTGTGCCGAGCCGCTCCAGCCTGTCGAAGGCCCACTGCACCGCCACCGCCAGCAGCGCCGCGGGCAGGGCCCCGGCCAGCATCAGTTCGCTGTCATTGACGGCCAACCCGGCGACGATGCGTTCGCCCAGCCCGCCGGCGCCGATGAAGGCCGCCACCGTGGCCGTGCCGACGTTGATCACCGCCGCTATCTTCACGCCTGCCAGCAGCGTGGGCGCGGCCAGCGGCAGCTGCACTTCGCGCAGCAGCTGGCGCGGTGTCAGACCCAGCGCCAGGCCGGCCAGCGACAGCCCCGCCGGCACACCCACCAGCCCGGCATGTGTGTTGCGCACGATGGGCAGCAGCGCATAGACGAACAGGGCCAGCAACGCCGGCACGAAGCCGATGACGCCCAGCACGGCAATCAGGAAGGCCAGCAGCGCCAGCGAGGGCACCGTCTGCAGCACACCCACGCCGCCCAGCAGCAGGCCGGCCAGCTGCGGGCGGCGCCAGGCCCACACGCCCAGCGGCACGCCCACCACCACCGCCGCGGCCACCGAGCCGAAGACCAGCGCCAGGTGCTGCCACAGCAGGCGGCCGAGGTCGGGCGCAAACAGGCGCGCGGCGAAGCTGGCGCGGCCGGCAGCCACCGCCGATGCGGTAGCGTCCGCTGGCGCGGCGCCGCCTTGGGTGGCCAGGAAGCGGCGCGCCACTTCGGCGAAGCTCAGCCCGTCGATCTCGACCTGCGCGTTCAGCCGGCGCATCGTCGGCTCGTCCAGCCGCCCGGCCAGGCGCTGCAGCGGCGTGGCGTCGACCGCGGCGCGCAGCAGCAGCACGGCGTCGTAGCGCGGGAAGAAACCGCGGTCGTCGACCAGCACACGCACGGCGCGGCGGCCGAGCTGGGCGTCGGTGCTGTAGACGTCGATGAGGTCGACCTGCCCGGCCTCCAGCGCGGCATAGGCCAGGCCGTGGTCGAGCGCGGCACCCGGCTTCAGGGCCAGGCCGTAGGCCTTGCGTAGCCCTGGCCAGCCGTCGGCACGCTGCTGGAATTCGTGCGACAGGCCGACCTTCAGCGCCCCGGCGGGCAGCCGGGCCAGGTCACCCAGCGTCTTCAGCCCCAGGCGTTCGGCCACGCTCTCGCGCACGGCCAGCGCGTAGGTGTTGTTGAAGCCCAGCGGCACCGCCGCCTTGAGCCCGCGCGGCGCGAGCCAGGTGTTGAGCTGTTCCAGCGACGGCGGGCCGTCGCCGGCGTCCGGGCGCTTGAGCAGCTCGCGCACGATGGTGCCGGTGTACTCCGGGTAGATGTCCACCGCACCGCTGGACAGCGCCTGCTCCAGGATGCCGGTGTTGCCCAGCCCGGGCTTGTGTTCGGCGGCCACGCCGGCCTGCATCAGCGTCTGGCGCACCAGCTCGCCCAGCACGTAACTCTCGGTGAAGCGCTTGCTGCCCACGACGAGCGGCGGGCCGGCCGCCTGCGTCAGTGCGGTCGAGAGCGCCAGCACGGCCGCGGTGATCAGGCGTTTCATGCGCGCATTCTCCGCCGCGGCCCGTCGCGGCTGCCGGCCCTACACTCGCGGCCCACTTATGCCTGCAGCCGCCGCCCGCCCCACGCCACCGGCGCCACTGTGGCGCGACGTCCTGGCCGGCGGCGTGAACGCGCTGGTGACGCTGGCGCTGGTGCTGACGCTCGGGCTGCTGGCCTATGCCCCGCTGGGCGTGCAGGCCGCCCCGGTGGGCATCGCCGCGGGGCTGGCCGCGGTGATCGCGGGTGGCAGCGTCTACGCGCTGTTCAGCCGCTGCGCGCTGCCGATGCTCGGCGCCAGTTCGCCCACCGCGCTGGTGCTGGCCGGACTGGTGGCGCAACTGCTGGCCGACCCCTCGCTGGACGCCAGCACAACCGCCGGCCTGGCCGCGCTGCTGTCGGTGACGGCCGCCACGGTGCTGCTGATGGGCGCGCTGCAGATCGCGATGGCGCTGCTGGGCCTGGGCCGGCTGGTGCTCTTCGTGCCGCAGCCGGTGCTCGGCGGCTTCATGAACGGCGTCGCCGTGATGATCATCGTGCGCCAGCTGCCGACGCTGCTGGGGCTGCCGTCGCTGCACGCGCCGGGCGACCTGCTGCACACCCAGCCGCTGACGCTGGCCATCGGCGCGGCCACTGCGCTGGCGGCGTGGCTGGCGGCGCGGCGCTGGCCCAGGGTGCCGTCGCCGCTGGTCGGGCTGGCCTGCGGCTGCGGGCTCTACGCGCTGTGCCTGTGGCTGCTGCCCGGTGCACCGCTGGGCGCCGTGGTCGGCACGCTGCCACAGGAACGCCTGCTACCCGACGCGCTGGGGCCGCTGCTGCAGGCGCCGGCAGGCTCGCTGCTGCTGCGCCACGCGCCCGCCGTGGTCGCCACCGCCCTGGTGCTGGCGCTGATCAGCGCACTGGACACGCTGCTCAATGCGGTGGCCGTCGACCAGCTCACGCACACCCGTCATCAAGGCCGGCGTGAACTGCTGGCGCTGGGCGCGGCCAACATGGCCAGCGGCCTCTGGGGCGGCATGCCGCTGGCGCTTTCGCGGCTGCGCGCGGTGACGCTGCTGAACAGCGGCACCCGCGGCCGCCGGCCGGCGCTGCTGGCCGCGCCGCTGCTGGTGGTGGTGGCGCTGTGGGGCGCGCCGCTGCTGGCGCCGCTGCCGCGCACGGTGCTGGCAGGCATGATGCTGGCGCTGGCATTGGCGCTGGTGGACCGCTGGTCGAGCCAGCTGCTGCGCCAGTTGCGCCGCGGCGAAAGCTCGGCCGAGTTGCGCAACAGCCTGGTGCTGGTGGCCGTGGTGGCCGCCGTCACCATGGCCTTCGGCTTCGTCGCCGCCGTCGGGCTCGGGGTGGTGCTTTCGCTGGGCGTCTTCGTGCGCGGGCTCAACCGCTCGCTGCTGCGCGGGCGCGCCACCGCCGCCGAGCGGCCGTCGCGGCGCATCTACGCGCCGGCGCAGGAAACCTGGCTGCGCGGCCAGCGCCAGCGCATCACGGTGCTGGAACTGGAAGGCTCGCTCTTCTTCGGCACGGCCGAGCGCCTGTCCGCGATGGCCGACACGCTGCCCGCCGACACCCACACGCTGGTGCTGGACTTTCGCCGCATCAACGGCATCGACGAGACCGGCGCCGTGCTGCTGCTGCAGCTGTCGAAGTGGCTGGGCCAGCGCGGCGTGGCGCTGCTGCTGGCCGGCGTGCAGGCCGACAACGCCCACGGCCAGCGGTTGCGCATCTATGGCTGCTTCCGCGAGCACGAACGCCCCGACTGGTGGCCCGACGCCGACCGCGCTGTCGAGGCCGCCGAACAGCAGCTGCTGGCCGAGGCCGGCCCCGGCGCGCCGGCGGCCGGCGTGGCACTGGCCGACAGTGCGCTGATGCACGGCCTGAGCGCCGCCGAGCAGGCCCGCGTGGCCGAATACCTGCAGCCGCTGTCCTTCGCCGCCGGCGCGTGGCTCTTCCACCGCGGCGACACCGGCGACCGGCTCTTCGTACTGACGGCGGGGTCGGTGTCGATCGTCGGCGGTGATGCCGGCGTGGTGACGCCCGAGGCTGGCGTGGCCGCCGGGCCACGTCGGCACCACGGCCCGCGCTACGTCAGCTACTCGCCCGGCGCGCTGTTCGGCGAGACGGCGATGCTCGACGGCGGCGGCCGCAGCGCCGGCGCCGTGGCCGACAGCGACTGCAGCGTCTACACCCTCAGCGAGCAGAGCCTGGCGGCGCTGGCCGCGGCCGACCCGCCGCTCGGCCTGCGCCTGATGCGCAACATCGCGCTCCACCTGTCGCAGCGCCTGCGCGGCGCCGACTGGGCCTGGCGCGCCGCCAGCGCCTGAGACTCGAAAGCGGCGCTGTTCGGCCGCTCAGCAGACCGGCAGACCGGCAGACCGGCGGTACCGAGCTCATCTGGCCCGTGATGAGTGGCGCCGCCGGCAAGCCTTGCCCGGCCGGGCTGCCCGGCCGCACTAACCGACGCAGAGGCCACAGCGGCCACAGCGGCCACAGCGGCCCCATGTTCACCGTGCGCGCGCACACCGAGGTCCAGCCACGCCGCGGCGCATACTGGCTGCCCAGGCCGCCACGCGGCCGCAAGGCGCCCCGCGATGCCCGGCTACCAGACGCAGCAGCAGCACATCGCCATCGCGGGCGTGGCCGATCTGCTGATCCGTTCGCTGCGCGACCGCCAGCAGTACAGCGACCCGGCGGGTCTGGCCGGGCGGCTGGGCATCTCTTCGGCCACCTGGCCCATCTTCGGGCTGTCCTGGCCTTCGGGCCGCCAGCTCGCGGCACGGCTGGCCACGCGGGTCCTGCGCCCGGGCGAGCGCATCCTGGAGATGGGCTGCGGCCTGGCACTGGCCAGCCTGGTGGGGCACCGCCGCGGCGCGGCCGTCACCGCCAGCGACATGCACCCGCTGGCCGCCGCCTTCCTGGCCCACAACCTGCGCCTGAACGCGCTGCCGCCGATGCACTACCGCCACGGCGCGTGGGCCAGCGAGCCGCTGCCGACGCCGGACGGCGCGCGCCCGAACAGCGCCGTGCGCGGCCGCTACGACCTGCTCATCGCCAGCGACGTGCTCTACGAACGCAATTCGGGCGTGGTACTGGCCGGCTTCATCGGCCGCCACGCCGCGCCGGTGGCCGAGGTCTGGATCGTCGACCCCGACCGCGGCAACCGCCCGCCCTTCAACCGTGCGATGGCCGGGCTGGGCTTCGTGCTCACCGAAGAGCGGCTGGACAGCCGCGCCACCGCTGGCGAAGCCGCCTACAAGGGCCGGCTGCTGAGTTACCACCGTGCAGGCTGACGCGGAGGTGGTGCGCGGCGTCGCGGCGCTGGGCCAGGGCATCGTGTTCTCGATCCGGGAAGAGACGGCGCGCGCCAGCGATGTGCTGGTCGACCCGACGGGCTACAAGCTCAACGTCTGCCTGGAGCTCGGCATGGCCGCCACGATGGGCCGCGACACCCTGCTCTTCGGCGCGCCCGGCACCGCGGAGCGGCGCTTCGCCGCCATCGACAAGTGCCGCATCCACACCTACGGCGCCGATCATGCCAGCCGCGGCTTCTTTCGCGAGCAGGTGCTGGGCTTCGTGCGCCGCGCGCCGACGATGCTTTGAACCCGTCGCCAGCAAGGCGGCGGCGGCTTGCGCACAATCGGCCGCTTTTGCGCCGGAGCCCCCGCATGCCGCTGCCCCTGCCCGCCCCCGTGGCCTTCGGCCCACGCGCCGGTGGAGTTCGCAGGCCGTGTCTGCCACTGCAGCGTCGGTGCCGGCGTGCAGGTGGCGACGACGCTGAAGCTGGCACTCTGGCCGGGCAGGATCAACACCGACTGCGGCACTTGCGTGAAGGCCGGGACTTGCGTCGACTGCACGACGCTCAGGCGCGCCACCGGCCCGATGCTGCAGGTGGTGCTGGTCTGGGTGGGGGCGCGGTAGCAGGCGCGGATGCGGTAGCTGGCACCGTGGTCGCTCAGGCTCACCGCGCCCAGCGGATAGTCGAAGCTCCAGTACAGCCAGGCCGGGCTGCCGGCGAAGGCACCCGGGCTGGCGTCGACCTGGTTCGAGGTGGCCAACGTTCGCCAGGCCGAGTCGCCGACCGCCAGCCGTTCCAGGTAGACCACCGCCTGATCGGTGGCCGTCGGCACGGCGCGGCTCTGGCCCGAGTTGTAGAGGTAGGACGCGCCGCCGATCAGCACCGCGCGCACGGTCGGCGTGTCGCCGACCGCCTGGGTCAGCGCGGTCGGAAACTGCACAACGTAGGGCGTGCTCGCGTTGGTGAAGCCCACGCGCAGCTCCAGCGTGATGACCCGCGTGATGGCCCAGCTCGTCGCGTTGGTGATCGGGTCGGTGCAGCGCAGGCTCGCCGAAACCGCCAGCCGCTTGTAATAGAAGATGTCCTGCGACAGGCCCGGGAAGGCGAATTCGCGCCGGATCGCCGTGAAGGAGCCCGCCGGAATGGGGTCGCCGATGGCGCGCTGGACGGTGGCGACAGCGCTGCCGCCCGCACGCAGCACGACCTGCGGGTTGACGCAGTTGGCGGGCAGCTGCCCGCCGTTGGTGGTGACGCCGACAGTGAGCGTCATGGCGCGCACCAGCTCCGGGTTGGCGCATGGCGCACCATTGCATTCGAGGGTCAGGGCGTTGAGATCGAAGGGCTGGAAGAACGCCACCGGCTGCGCTGGCGGCAGGTAGGTGATGACCACCGGCATGAAGAAGGAGAACGCGCTGACGCTCGCCTCCAGCATGCCGTCCTTGGTCAGCGTGTCGGACAGCACTTCCCACTCGCCGCCGGGCTGCGCCTTGGCGATGTACAGGCGCTCGTTGTCCTTCAGCAACACGGCCGGTGTCGGCATGCGCACCGTCACCGGCAGCGCGAAGGTGCCGCCGTGCGGGGTGATCGCCAGCATGTCGCCCACGGGTCTGGCCCACTGCGGCAGCACCGGTGCACCGGTCGAGTCCTTGGCGATGCGGATCGTCGTGTCGGCGGACATGGCGCCGGCCGGCACGATGACTTTCACGCCGCTGGCGCTGCTCACGCTGCCGCCGTCGCTACCCACCGTCGCTGTCGCTGCGGTGTCGCTGGCCGTGCCGCCATCGTTGCCGCCGCAGCCGGCCAACAGGGCCACCAGCAACCCGCCCAGAAGGCGGCGCAGCGCCCCCTTGCCCATCCCAACAGAGTTGTTCACCGCCATCCTTCCGATTGCGGCGCCGCTGCCGCATGGCAGGGGTGTACGGTGCGACCGTTAGGAACGCGTTAGCAGCGCCGCGTTCCGGCGCGTCGGCAGTTCAGAACTGTTCGGTGTCGACCTCGGACTGGCTCTGGGCTCCGTAGCGCCCGCCGGCGATGCGAGCGGGCTCGAACAGCACATCGATGCGGGCGATCAGGTCTGGCGCCAGCACGACATTCGCCGCGCCGAGGTTCTCGTTCAGGTGGGCGCGGCGGGTCGTGCCGGGGATGGGCACCACGTGCTCACCACGCGTCAGCAGCCAGGCCAGGGCCAGCTGCGCCGGTGTGCAGCCGGCCTCGCGCGCCAGCGCCTCGCAGGCCGGCAGCAGCGCCAGGTTGGCGGCGTAGTGGGCGGGCTCGAAGCGCGGCATGCCGCGGCGGATGTCCTTGGCGTCCAGCGCTGCCACGTCGCGCAGCGCGCCCGTCAGGTAGGCGCGCGCCACCGGGCTGAAGGCGACGAAGGCCGCACCGATCTCGCGGCAGGCGGCCAGCACGGCGATTTCGGGGTTGCGCGTCCACAGCGAGTACTCGGTCTGCACGGCGGCGATGGGGTGCACCGTGTGTGCCTTCCTGAGCGTCGCCGCCGAGATCTCGCTCAGCCCCAGCGCGCGCACCTTGCCGGCGTCCACCAGCCGCGCCATGGCGCCCACGCTGTCCTCGATGGGCACATGCTTGTCCCAGCGGTGCAGGTAGTAGACGTCGATGTGGTCGGTGCCCAGCCGGCGCAGGCTGTCGTCGCAGTCGCGGCGGATGGCTTCGGGCCGGCCGTCGATGACACGCTGCAGCGCACCGCCAGGCCCCACCGGCTGGCCCGTCATGCCGCCCTTGCTGCACAGCACGATGCGCTTGCGGTGGGCCTTCAGCACGCGGCCCACCAGCGTCTCGTTGGCGCCGAAGCCGTAGAGCGCCGCGGTGTCGAACAGCGTGACCCCCTGGTCCAGCGCATCGAGCAACAGCGCCTCGGCCTGCTCCGCCGGCGGCGGCGTGCCGTAGGCATGGCTGAGGTTCATGCAGCCCAGTCCGATGGGGCTGACTTCGAAGGGGCCGATGCGGCGCGTGTTCATTGCAGTTGTTGCTCCAGTTGGTTCAGCACCTCGTAGCAGGGCAGGACCTGCGCCACGCTGGCGTTCGGTTCGCGGCCTTCACGGATGGCGGCGAAGAACTCGCGGTCCTGCAGTTTGATACCGTTCATCGACACGTCGACCTTGGAGACGTCGATCTTCTGTTCCTTGCCGGTGAAGAGGTCGTCGTAGCGCGCGAGGTAGGTGCCGGTGTCGCCGATATAGCGGAAGAAGCTGCCCAGCGGGCCGTCGTTGTTGAAGGACAGGCTCAGCGTGCAGATCGCGCCGTTGGCCGCCTGCAGCTGCAGGCTCATGTCCATCGCAATGCCCAGCGTGGGATGGATCGGCCCCTGCAGCGCGTTGGCCTTCACGATCGGGCTGCCCACCTGCCAGGCGAACAGGTCCACGGTGTGCGCGGCGTGGTGCCACAGCAGGTGGTCGGTCCAGCTGCGCGGCTGGCCCAGCGCGTTCATGTTCGTGCGGCGGAAGAAGTAGGTCCGCACGTACATCTGCTGGATGTGGAATTCAGCCGCCGTGATCTTGCGATGCAGCCACTGGTGGCTGGGGTCGAAGCGGCGGGTGTGGCCACACATCGCCACCCGCCCGGTCTCGCGCTGGCGCCGCACCACGGCCTGCCCATCGGCGAGGCGGTCGCACAGCGGGATCTCCACCATCACGTGTTTGCCGGCGTCCAGGCAGGCCAGGGCCTGGGCGGCGTGCAGTTGCGTAGGCGTGCACAGCAGCACCGCGTCCACTTCCTTGATCGCCAGGCTTTCGGCGAGGTCGGTGCTGACGTGCGGGATGCCGTAGCGGTGTGCGATTTCCTGCGTCTTGCCAAGCTGGATCTGCTCGGCCGCCACATGCCACGCACGGCGCCGATCATCTCGCTGGCAAAGAGGATGTTGTGCACCGGGATCACCTTGGTCAGCAGGTCGATGCCGGGCTGGTGGTAGACGCAGGTGTCGAAGAAGATGTTGTTCATCAGGTGCTCGCCCAGCAGCGGCTTCTTCAGCTCCTGCGCCAGGCCGCGGTAGCGCCCCCAGTGGTAGGGCACGGCGCCGCCGCCGTGCGGGATGACGAAGCGCAACGTCGGGAAGTCCTTGAACAGATCGCCCTGCAGGCACTGCATGAAGGCCGTCGTGTCGGCGTTGATGTAGTGCGCGCCGGTGGCGTGGAAGCAGGCGTTGCAGCTGCTGCTGACGTGGATCATCGCCGGGATGTCGTACCCGACCATCTTCTCGCAGACCGGGTACCCGTGGCGGGCAGTCAGCGGTGGGCCGGTCCAGTGGCCGCCGGAAGGGTCGGGGTCCAGGTTGATGGCGACGTTGCCGTACTGCTTGATGCACTTCACCAGCTCAGGGATGCAGGTCGCCGGGTCGACGCCCGGGCTCTGCGGCAGCATCGCCGCCGGCACGAAGTGCTCGGGAAAGAGCTGGCCGACGCGGAAGCAGAGCTCGTTGCAGATGGCGCCAGGTGGCGCTGACCTGGAAGTCGCCGATGTGGTGGGCCATGAAGCTGGCGCGCGGGCTGAAGACCGTCAGGTCGCTGCCGCGCGCCTTCATCAGCCTGAGCTGGTTGGTCTCGATGCTCTCGCGCAGCTCGTCGTCGCTGATCTTCAGCTCGCTGGCCTTGGGCATCGAGGCCAGGTCCTGGATGCCGGCGATCTGGGCGTTGCGCCAGTTCTCCAGCGCTTTCGGTGCGGTGGTGTAGTGGCCGTGGATGTCGATGATCATGGGTGTGCCGTCGTCAAGGGGTCAGACCAGGGTCAGAGCGGGCTCATGCCGTGGCGGCGCTTGGTGGCGTCGGCGGCGGGTGAGGTGAAGAAGCGCAGCAGATCGCGTACGGCGTCGGGCTGCGTGCCGGTGGCGCACCGGCCGGCGGAAATAGTGGTGATGCAGGCCACCGGCTCGGGCAGCGTGCCCAGCACGGTGATGCCGGACAGCGACCGCAGTTCGCCGAGTTGCTGGAAGCCGAGCTCGACGTCGCCACGGGCCACCAGGCTGCCTGCCGGCACACCCGGGGGCGCCTGCACGAGCCGGCCCGCGACGGCTTCGGCGATGCCCCATTCCTGCAGCAGGCGGCGCAGAAAATCGCCGCTCGGGCCGGTGGAAAAGCACAGGCTGCCGGCGACCTACGCGCTGGAGTGGCTGGTGCAGGGCCGCATCGACTGCGCCGTGGTCTACAACGCCACCCCGGCGGCGGCCATCGATCTGCAGCCGGTGCTCGAAGAGCAGCTCTTCCTCGTCTCGGCGCGCACCGCGAAGGGCCGCGCTGCGAAGGCCGCCGCCCCGCCCCCGTCTGCCACGCTGGCCGAGGTGGCGGTGCATGGCCTCGTCATCCCGAGCCGGCCACACGCCATCCGCATGCGGCTGGAAACCGTGCTGGCGCTGGCCGGCCTGAAGCCCAGCGTGGCGCTCGAGATCGAAAGCGTGCCGGCGATCCTGGAACTCGTGCGCCGTCACCCGCTGCACGCCGTGCTTTCGCGCAACGCGCTGCGCGCCAGTGGGCGCGAGGGCGACTTCGTCGCGCGACCTGTCTTCGGGCCACCACGCGCCACGCCGCTGGCCACCACGCTGTGGATCGCCACCTCGGCGCAACGGCCGCAGGGCCCCCTGCTCGTGCAGGCCAGCGCGCTGCTGGCCGAACTGCTGCGGCACAGCCTGGGCACGGACGGCATCGCCGCGGCCGAAGCGCCGGCCAGCGGTGGCACGGCGCGGCGCCGGGTTCAGGCCTTGTCCTGAGCCGGGCTCCGCCGGTCGTGGTGGCGGTGGTCGGCACGCGCCGAGCCGCTCCGCTCTCAGCGTGCGGGGCGGCCGTACAGGAAACGCAGCATCGGTTCGACGCGCGCCGCCCACGCCGCCTCGTCGTGGCCAGCGCCGGGCTCTTCCCGGTAGGCAGGCGCCCAGCCGCGCGCCTGCAAGGCGGCACGCAGGCGACGGGCGGCGTCGACCGTGCCCCGGCCCTCGTCCGTGCCGACGTCGAGCCAGACGCGCGGCAGCGGCGTGCCGGCAGGCGCCGCGGCCACCTGGGCAACGATGGCTTCGCCCGCCCACCACACCGCCGGCGACACCACGAGCCCGGCGCCGAAGACCTCGCCATGCGCCAGCAACAGCCACATCGACACCAGGCCGCCGATCGAAGAACCGCCCACCGCCGTGCTTTCACAACCGGGCTCGGTGCGGTAATGGGCGTCGATGTAGGGCTTGGCTCGTGCACCAGGTAACGAGCGTAGGCGGCCGCGCCACCGCCTTGCGGCGCCTGCGCCAAGGCCGCGCCGTGCGGGTGCGTGTCGGGCTGGCGTGTGACGGGCTGGCGCGTGTCGGGCCACGGTGTGTAGTCGTGCAGGCGCTCGCGGCTGCTGGCCACCGCGACGACGATGACGGGCGCCACCGCGCCCACCTCCACCAAGCGCTGCGCGGTTTCGTCGACCTGCCACTCGGCGCCCGCAGCCACGGCGTCGAAGACGTTCTGACCGTCGTGCAGGTAGAGCACCGGGTAGCGCCGCGCCGTCGCGGCCGCGTAACCCGGCGGCAGCCAGACCTGCACCTCGCGGGGGTTGACATGCGCCGAGGGCTGCGGCGCGAGGCGCTCGATGCGGCCGCTGCGCCGCGGCAGCACCGCGGCGGCGGCACTGCCGAAGGCGCGCGCCAGGGTCTGCGCGCCGGGGCGCAGCAGCAGGCTTTGGTTGGGGCCGGGCTCCCAGCCTTCGTCGGGGCGGCCGGGCCGTTCGATCTTGAACTTGTAGGCCAGCTCACGGCCCACTGCGGGCACGGCGTCGAACTGCAGGCGCACACGCCACAGACCGGCTGCGCCCGCGGCATCACGCTGCGCCGTTGCACTGCGCTGCCACGACAGCGGCGCGCCCCCGCCGCGCAGGCCCACGGCGTCGTGCAGCGGGTCGAAGCGGCCGGCGGCGATCTCGGCGCGCAGGTCGATCAACACATCGACGGTGCCCGTCGACGCCAGCGCTGGCCCAGCCCGCACCAGCCCAGCCAGCACGGCCGCCAGCACACTCCACGCCCAGCGCAAGATCCGGGTTTGCATGGACGGCGATGCTGCCATGCCACCGGGCGCGAAGTATTTACAGCGACTGGCGCACTTCAGGCGTAGATTGACGGCCATGGGCGACAAGTGGTGGGCGATGATGGGCTTGGTGGCATGCGGCCTCGTGTGGGCGGGCATGGCGGCCGGCCCGGTGCGGCGCCAGCGCTGGCAGGGCCGCGCGCTGCGCACCTGGCACGCGCTGCTGCACCGCCTGCGCAGCCCGGCACAGGCCCTGCGGGCCCGTCGCGAGGCCACTGAGGCCATCGAACGTGCGCGTCGCGCCAAGCCCAAGGTCGACCGCGAGGGCAACGTCTACCGCCCCGACGCCTTCAACAGCAAGCGCGAAGGCCGCGACCGGCTGCACTGAACGGGCACAAACCCGACTGCCTGCATGGCAACGGGCGACGCATCATCATGCGCCCCGCCCCACACACATCCAGGAGACAGCTGCATGGCGCGATTGAACGTCAACGGCCGCGTGCGCGAGCACAACGCCGAGCCCGACACCCCCCTGCTGTGGGTGCTGCGTGAACAGATTGGCCTCACGGGCACCAAATACGGCTGCGGTGTGGCGCAGTGCGGTTCGTGCACGGTCCACATCGACGGCGCGCCGGTGCGCAGTTGCGCCGTGCCGGTATCGGCGGTGCAGCCCAGCCAGAAGATCACCACCATCGAGGGCTTGTCTGCCAAGGGCGACCACCCGCTGCAGAAGGCCTGGGTGAAAAACGACGTGCCACAGTGCGGCTACTGCCAGAGCGGCATGATCATGGCCGCCGCGGCCCTGCTCAAGAAGAACCCCAAGCCGACCGACGCCGACATCGACGCAGCGATCACCAACATCTGCCGCTGCGGCACCTTCAACCGGGTGCGTGCGGCGATCAAGGAAGCCGCCGGCGTCACCAAGACCGCGGGCCTGGACATCGTGCACGTGGTCAGGAGCGTGGCATGAGCGCCCGCACGAAGGTTTCGTCGATGAGCACCTCGATCAACCGCCGCCAGTTCATCGGCACCGGCGCCGCGGCCACGGCCGCCGCCGGGGGCTTTGTCTTCGGCTTCCCGACCGAGGCCTCTGCGCAGGGTGAAGCGCCCGAGGTCAACGCCTGGGTCGTGGTGCAGCCCGACGAGAAGGTCGTGATCCGCATCGCGCGCAGCGAAATGGGCCAGGGCACGCTGACCGGCCTGGCGCAGATGGTGGCCGAAGAGCTGGAATGCGACTGGGCCCGGGTCACGACCGAATACCCCACGCCGGGCCAGAGCCTGGCGCGCAAGCGGGTGTGGGGCAACTTCAGCACCGGCGGCAGTCGCGGCATCCGCGAGAGCCACGACTACGTGCGCAAGGGCGGCGCCGCCGCCCGCATGATGCTGGTGCAGGCCGCCGCCGACGGCTGGAAGGTGCCTGCCGCCGAATGCACGGTGGACACGGGCGTCATTCAACACGCTGCCAGCGGCCGCAAGACAAGCTACGGCAAGGTGGCCGTGGCCGCCGCCAGGCTGACACCGCCCACCGAGATCACGCTCAAGGACCCCAAGGACTGGAAGCTGCTGGGCAAGCGCCTGGCGCGCCTGGACACGGCCGACAAGGTCAACGGCAAGAAGGTCTTCGGTGCCGACCTGAAGCTGCCCGGCCTGCTGAACGCCACCATCAACGCCTGCCCGGTGTTCGGAGGCAAGCTCAAGAGCTTCGACGCCGCCGCCGTCGAGAAGATGCCCGGCGTGAAGAAGGTGCTGGCCGTCGGCGACAACGCCGTGGCGGTTGTCGCCGACACCTGGTGGCACGCCAAGAAGGCGCTCGATGCGCTGCCCGTGGAATGGGACTTCGGCGCCAACGCCAAGCTGCAGCAGGCCGACTTCAACGCCGTGCTGAAAGCCGGCCTGGACGCGCCCGAGGCCGTGGTCGGCAACAGCAACGGTGATGTCAAGGCGGCGCTGGCCGGCGCGGTGCGCAAGGTCGAGGCGGTGTACGCCTTCCCGCACCAGAACCACGCCACGATGGAGCCGATGAACGCGACGGCGAAGTGGACGCCCGAGCGTTGCGAGGTCTGGACGCCGACGCAGAACGGCGAGGCCTCGCTGGCCGCCGCTGCCCTGGCCGCGGGCCTGCCGGCCGTGCAGTGCGAGGTCTACAAGATCGACCTCGGCGGCGGTTTCGGCCGCCGCGGCGCGGTGCAGGACTGGATCACCCAGACCGTGCAGATCGCCAAACAGATGCCAGGCGTGCCGGTGAAGCTGCTGTGGTCGCGTGAAGAAGACATGACCCAGGGCCGCTACCACCCCATCACCCAGGCCAAGCTGACGGCCGGGCTGGACGCGCAGGGCAACATCACCGGCCTACACATGCGCATCAGCGGCCAGAGCATCCTGGCCGGCGTGGCGCCGCAGAACATCCGCGACGGCAAGGACCCGGTGGTCTTCCAGGGCCTGAACAACGGCGGTGGCGAGGCCATGATCGGCTACACCTTCCCGGCGCTGCTGGTCGACCACGCGATGCGCAACCCGCACGTGCCGCCGGGCTTCTGGCGCGGCGTGAACCTGAACCAGAACGCGGTCTACCTCGAGAGCTTCATCGACGAGATCGCGCACGCCACGCAGCAGGACCCGCTGGCGCTGCGGCGCAAGCTGATGGCCAATCACCCCAAGCACCTGGCGGTGCTGAACGCGGTGGCCGCACGCGCGGGTTGGGGCACACCCGCACCCGACATCGGCGGCCAGAAGGTTTTCCGTGGCCTGTGCGTGACCCACGGCTTCGGCAGCTACGTGGCGGCCTGCGCCGAGGTTTCGGTCAGCACCGAGGGCAAGCTGAAGGTGCACCGCATCGTTGCGGCCACCGACTGCGGCTACGCGGTGAACCCGCAGCAGATAGAGGCCCAGGTCGAAGGCAGCTTCGTCTACGGCCTGAGCGCGATGCTGTACGAAGAGTGCACGGTGAAGGACGGGCGCATCGAGCAACGCAACTTCGACACCTACCCGTCGATGCGCATCGCCGAGATGCCCAGGGTGGAGACCATCGTCATGCCCTCGGGCGGCTTCTGGGGCGGCGTCGGCGAACCCACCATCGCGGTGGCCGCACCGGCGGTGCTGAACGCCATCTTCGCGGCCACCGGCAAGCGCATCCGCGAACTGCCGATCAAGCAGCAGAGCCTGCGCGCCTGACCCCGGCGTGAGCGTGCTGGCCGCCGTCGCTCTGGCCGCCACCGTGAGCTTCACGGTGGTGGGCGACGGCATCCCCGAGCCGCTGACGGCCACGCCGGGCGACGCTGTGGCCGGGCGCGCCATCGTCGTCGACCGCCAAATCGGCCTGTGCCTGCTGTGCCACAGCGGGCCTTTCGACCGCACGCCGACCGAGCGCGCGCAGGGCAACCTGTCGAGCAACCTGAGTGGCGTCGGCAACCGCTGGAGCGCGGCGCAGCTGCGCCTGCGTGTGGCCGACGCCAAGCGCCTGAACCCGGACAGCCTGATGCCGGCCTTCCACCGCGTGGCCTCCGACCCGGCGGCACGGCGCGTGGGCGCCGCTTGGCGCGGCCTGCCGGTGCTGAGCGCGCAGCAGGTGGAAGACGTGGTGGCCTTTTTGCAAACACTGAAATGAGCAGAGTTTGGGCTTGCGGCCCGGTGCGGACGTTCAGCGTCGGCTTTGGCGTGCTGCCGCTGGTGGCGGCAAAGGGGCGTCCGGGCGGGGCGCGGCGTGCGACTGAAGCGGCCGCCGCTTCGCGTCGGCTGCCCTGCGGTGCTCGGGTCCATGGCCCGCCGCATAACTCGCTTCGTTCGCTGCGCTCACTGCGCTCAAACAGGATGCGCCAAGTCAGTTCACGAAGCGCGCTGCGCGCGCGGGCCATGAACCCTGCGCGCCAACGCGCTTGCAAGCGCGTCGGCCTTCGCCAGGCGAAGAACAGTCCACAGGACTGTTCTTCGTCCGGGCTCAGCCTCGGCGCTTCACACGCACGCCGCGCCCCGCCCGGACACCCCTTTGCAGCGAGCACCGTTGGTTTTCGGCGACCGCCATCCGTGGTGGTCGAGCGGCAGGCGGTGCTCGGCGGGGGCGCTGTGTGTGGCGCCGAGCAGCGCAGCCTTGAGGGGGGCGCGCGCAGCGCGCTTCGTGAACTGACTTGCCGCATCCTGTTTGAGCGTAGCGAACGAAATGAGCGCAGCGAGTTATGCGGCACCCCCTCAAGGCGAGCAGCGCAGGGGAGTCGGCCCGCAGGGCCGACCGCCACAGTCTGCGACCCCGCCGGGCACCGCCTGACGCGATGAGCGCAAATCGTCGAACGCGGGCAGCAGACGCCAAAGAACGGCTGCAACGGGACACAAGCGGCGACCCGTCGCACGACGGAGTCCCGCCTGTGAGCGCCAGCACCGCTACCCCGGCAGTGCAGCCCCGGCGCCGTGCCCTGCTGCTCGCCGGCGCGTGCAGCGTCCTGCTGCGTCCCGCACTCGCGGCACCCACGGCCGAGGCGCAGGCCGCGGTGGCGCGTTTCACCGGCGGTCAGCCGGTGCGCGACGGACGGGTCGTGCTGGGCATCGACGCCGTGGTCGAGAACGGCAACACCGTGCCGCTCACCGTCACGGTCGACAGCCCGATGACGGCCGCCGATCACGTCCAGCGCATCGCCGTCTTCACCGAGCTCAATCCGCAGCCCGACGTGCTGGTCTGCCACCTGGGCCCCGCCAACGGCCGCGCCCAGATCGCCACGCGCATGCGCATGGCGCAGTCGCAGACGGTGACGGCGCTGGCGCAGCTGAACGACGGCAGCTTCTGGCGCCACCGCGTCGAGGTCGTCGTGGCGCTGGCGGCCTGCCTCGAAGGCGGTTGAGGCCAGCTCACCATGAACATCCGCGTGCTGATCCGCCTGCCCGCTACCGCCCGCCCCGGCGAGGTCGTGGAAGTGCGTCTGCTGCTGCAGCACCCGATGGAGACCGGCTTTCGCCCCGGCGCTGACGGCCGCACCGTGCCGCGCAACACCGTGCGCCGCATCGAGGCCAGCTTCGAAGGTGAGCGTGTGTTTGCCGCCGATCTCTTCCCGGCCATCGCCGCCAACCCCTACCTCGCCTTCGCGCTGCGCGCCACCCGAAGCGGCACGCTCGCCGTCAGCATCGAGGGCGACAACGGCCTGGCGCAGCGCGAAACCGCCGTCCTCACGGTGACATGACGCGGGCCCGGCTCGCGATGGCCGGCCTGGCCGGCGCGCTGGCCCTGGCCGCAGGCGCTGCCGGCGCCGCGGGCTTCGACACACGCCGTTCGGGCTACGAAGACATGTCGCCGTCGACCCAGGCCCTGCAGCGCGACGACACGCAGAACCCCGCCATGCTGTGGGTGAGCGACGGTGAGCAGCGTTTCGCCGCCGACTGCCTGCGCTGCCACAGCGTGGCCTCGCTGCGCGGCGTGGCGGCGCGCCATCCGGCCTGGGACGCGGCATCGGCCAAGCCGGTGACGCTGGCCGCGCGCATCAACCTGTGCCGCACCCGCCACGTCAAGGCGCCCGCGCTGGCCGCCGAGAGCGACGGCCTGCTGGCGCTGGAAGCCTACCTGGCGCTGCAGTCTCGCGGCCAGCCGCTGGCGCCCGACGGCACGCTGGCGCTGCGGCCCTTCCGCGCTCAGGGCGAACGCCTGTTCCAGCAGCGTTTCGGCCAGCTCGAATTCTCCTGCGCGCAATGCCACGACGACAACGCCGGCCGCCGTCTGGCCGGCGCGCCGATCCCGCAGGCCCACCCCACGGGCTACCCCATCTACCGGCTGGAGTGGCAGGGCATGGGCTCGCTGCAGCGCCGGCTGCGCAACTGCATGAGCGGCGTTCGAGCCGAGCCCTTTGCCTACGGCAGCGACGAGTTCACCGCGATCGAGCTCTACCTGAAGCAGCGCGCCGCCGGCATGGTGATGGAGTCACCAGCGGTGCGTCCTTGAGGCCTCCGGGGCTGCAGAATCGCAGACCCGCCGAGCATCAGGAAGACGCCGCCATGAACCCGATCGAAGACACCCAGGCCTGGCTCGAAACGGCGGTCATCGGCCTCAACCTCTGCCCCTTCGCCAAAGCCGTGCACGGCAAGGGCCAGATCCGCTGGGTCGAGAGCGGTGCAACCCAGCCGCGCGAGTTGCTGGGCGACCTGGTGGCCGAACTCAAGGCACTGGACGCTGCCGACCCCGAGGCCATCGACACCACACTGCTCGTCTGCCCGCTGGCACTGGGCGACTTCCTCGACTTCAACGACTTCCTCGACGTCGCCGAGGGCGCGATCGACGACCTGGGGCTCGAGGGCCGGCTGCAGATCGCCGCCTTCCACCCGCTGTTCCAGTTCGACGGCACCGAACCCGACGACCCCGGCAACTTCAGCAACCGCGCGCCCCACCCGACGCTGCACCTGCTGCGCGAGGACAGCCTCGACCGTGCCGTGGCATCCTTTCCGGAAGCTGAGACGATCTACGAACGCAACATCGAGACGCTGCGCGGGCTGACACCGGCGCAGTGGCGCGCGGTGTTCGGTGCGCGGGCGCCGCAGGGCCGGGCGGGCGGTTCAGGCGCTGCGGCTACAGCAGCTGCCACGCCAGGCCGGCCGCCAGCGCCAGCATCGTGATGCCGATCCCCTGGTCCAGCAGCTGCCAGGCGCGAGGCCGCGCGAACCACGGCGCCAGCCAGCGCGCGCCGTAACCCAGCACCGTGAACCAGGCCGCGCTGGAGGCGGCCGCACCGGCGGCGAACACCCACTTCGCCGCGCCGGGCTGCTGTGCCCCCAAACTGCCCAGCAGCAGTACGGTGTCCAGGTAGACATGCGGGTTCAGCAGCGTGAAACCCAGGGTCTGCAGCAGTGCCGCGCGCAAGCCCAGCGGCTGCGCGCCCGCGGCGGCCTGCAGCGCGTCTGGCTGGCGCGCACGCCACAGCGCACGCAGCCCGTAGGCGGCCAGGAAAAGCGCGCCGCCGGCGGTAAGGGCCAGGGCCAGCGCCGGCCGTGTGCCCAGCAGCTGCGCCAGCCCGGCCACGCCGGCCAGCATCAGCAGCGCGTCGAGCACCGCACACAGCGCGACGATGGCGCCCACATGCTCGCGGCGCAGGCCCTGGCGCAGCACGAAGGCGTTCTGCGCGCCGATGGCGACGATGAGCGCCAGCCCCAGCACGAAGCCGGTGGCCGCGGCCGAGGCCCCTGCGGCCGGGCTCACGTGGCGGTGAAACGGCGCACCGGCGCGCGCCGCTGCTGGCCAGGACTCAGACCTTGACGAGCGCCGAAGCCACGGCTTCGGTGGCTTCCTTCAGCTTGTCGCGCGCCATCGTCCTGCAGGCCTCGGTGCTGCTGTTGACCGCGGCGTCGAAGGCGGTGGCCGTCTTCTGCGGGCGGAACAGCACCGCCTTCGCGGTGGCTGTCAACGGCACCAGCATGACCCGTGCGCTGACGACGCAGGTCGTGCCCTTCATGCCGCCCTCGACCTGGCTGATGAAGGCAAAACGGCTGGCCGGGTAGATCTTGAAGACCTTGGCGGGCAGGTTTTCGGCCATCACGGCCTTGGCCGCGTCGCCCGCGATCAGCAGCGCGTTCGAGTGGTCGACCAACGTCATCTTGACGACCTTCGGGTCGGCCGCCCAGCTGGCCGTGGAGAGCAGGAGTGCAGTGAGCAGGACGGCTTGTTTCATTCGGCACCTGTACAGAGTTGCGACCGCGGCGAGGGCCGCGCCCGGCCGCAGTGTAATCAGGTCGATCCGTCGACGGCAGCGCCGCCCGCCTGCAGACGCAGCACGTCCTGGCTCAGGCGGCTGGCGATCAGGCGCACCACTTCGAGGCCGAAGTCGGGGTTCTGGTAGACCAGCTGCTTGAAGGTGGCCTCGTCTATCGACAGCACGGTGCAGGGCGTCAGGCAGCGTGCGCTGCTGCTGCGCCGGCGGTCGGGCGCGAAGAAGGCGATCTCGCCGAACATCTGCCCGGCGTCGAGCCGGCGGCCCACCTCGGGCAGTTCGATCTGCCCGGCGGCAAGGAAATACAGCCGCTCGGCCACCGCGCCGCGCTTGAAGATGCGCTGGCCGGCGCGGTAGTCGCGGCTGCGCATGTACGGGCGCAGCCAGATTTCCATCTGCCGCGGCTCGGCCGTACTGTTGGACACCCGCTGCGTCAGCTGCACCATCTGGCGCACTCGCCACAGGTTCACCGGCAGCAGCACCGCGTGCAGCACCACCATCAGCACGCTGGGGTGGACCAGGCCGTAGACGATGAAACCGACGTTGCTGCCCACGGCCAGCCAGCGCAGCGGGATCATCGTGCGCACGAAGGCGCTGACGATGACCAGCACCCCGGCCACCGCGGCCGAGGCCAGGGCCAGCAGTTCCTGCGGCTGCGTGGCCGCGGCCAGCAGCTTGTCGGCCTGGGTGGCCAGGAATTCGGTGGGCGACAGAGGGGCTCCGGTGTCGTAGGGGCGTTGCGCTACCAGCGCGCGGGCAGCTTCTTCAGCAGCACGATGCGGCCGTCGCGCAGCTCGAGGTAGCCACCCTCGGTCAGCGGCTTCAGGATGCGGCTGACCATCTCGCGCGAGGACCCCACGCGCTCGGCGATATCCTGCTGCGTCAGCTTCTCGGCCACACGCAGCGCGCCGTCCTCCTCGCGCGCCAGCTTGCGCAGCAGCCGTGCGACGCGGCCGTAGACGTCTTCCAGCGCCAGGCTCTTGACCTGCTCGGTCGACGCCCGCAGCAGCTTGATGAGCTTGAGCACCAGGTGCAGCGCGAAGTCGG